>Ga0209254_10002335_pt1 | contig 17219 bp, 17 predicted proteins | sample FrelakmetDIP11DI_FD_187148 | JGI IMG/M metagenome (GOLD analysis project Ga0209254, IMG submission 187148) | Freshwater lake sediment microbial communities from the University of Notre Dame, USA, for methane emissions studies - DIP11 DI (SPAdes)... | ecosystem: Environmental > Aquatic >... | reverse complement strand
CGGACTCGTTGGGCGCCTGGGGTAGAAGGCATCAAATAATCAGAGTTGCTTTGATGCGCTCGTGTCTGCGGCCGAGAAGGCGAAGAAGGCTTGGGGCGCCCTGAAGGGGGTTGTCATCGCCTTTGCCATTGTCTTCATCATCATCGGGGGGCTTTGGCTCTATAGCGGTGTCTGGCCGCCGCTGGTCGTCGTGGAATCCGCCAGCATGCAGCATTCGGACACGCGCTCTTACATCGGCGTCATCGACACGGGTGACCTTGTGATCTTGAAGAAGGAGACTTCCTTTTCCTCCGTCCGCACCTACCTGGACAGCTACAACGACGGCCATAGCACCTACGGCGCGCTGGGGGATGTCGTCGTCTATCGGCCCTTCGGCAGTTACGACCGCACGCCCATCATCCATCGGGCGCTGTGCGAGGTCGTGTATAACTCCTCGGGGGGCGGCTTCGACGTCCCTGCCCTCTCCTCTCTGCCTGACCAGATGTGGGACGTAAAAGGGGGGCCTGGCGTCTGGTATGACATCCACGGCACGCTGGTGCTCTATGGCATCGGCCATAATGGGGTGGAGGTCCGGATCAACTTCACCATAATGCTATCCAACTTCGCCAACACCCACGTCGCACCTCATGGGGGGCTCATCACCCTTGGCGACAACAACCGAGGAATCATCGACCAGAGCTCTATCGCCAGCGTTTGCTGGCAGCCAGTGATGGAGGGGTGGCTGAACGGGGTGGCGAGGGGCGAGCTGCCTTGGTTCGGCATCATCAAGCTCTATGCCAGTGGCCAGGCCTCCCAGGTGCCCATCCCGCAGAACAGCAAGACCAATCTGCTGATCAGCTTGGGCCTGATCATTGGCATACCGATCGTCATCGACGCCGTGAGCCTGATTTTGGAGTCGAAGGGAATCAGCGTGGGCGCCTGGTTCAGGAAAAAGCTGGGTTTGCCGCCCAAGAAGAGCCAAGCCCCCGAGCCGAAGCAGGAGGCCGAGAAGGTAGAAAAGAAGGCTCCCGCCAAGGACGGTAGCATGGAAGAATCCAAGGAAAGGGGGAAGTCTGGCACCTCGGCTCAGAAACCCAAGGGCAAGAGCGGGAGCAAGGGCAAAGGTTCCCGGTGAGCCTTACATCAGGGTGGTCTGGGTCTTCGGCCGATAGTTCTTCAGCGCCTGGAGTATCTCGTCCTCCTCCAACGTGCACCTGGTCTCGGCCAGGGGGACGGCCGCTTCGATCTCCTTGGTACGGCCCCCGCGCCCGAACGACTTCACCCGGGCATGGATGATGCCAAGCATGTCAAGCTCGGAGATGAGGTCCGTGACCCTCCTCTGGGTAAGGCAGGCGACGCCCACCACCTTGCACAGGTCCCTATAGGTCTCATACACGTCCCCCGTGGTCAGCCTCCCATTGTTCTTCTCCTCGTTGATCAGGATCCCCAACAGGACGAGCTTGGACTGGGTAGGCAGGGTCTTCACGGCCTCGGTGACGCAATCCAGCTCTATCTTGTTCTTTGCCTTGTACACGTGCGCTTCGGTGATGTGGTCGTCGTTGCTGCGCTCGGCGATCTCCGCGGCTATGCGCAAAAGGTCCAGGGCCCGCCTGGCGTCCCCGTGCTCCTGTGCCGCCAACGCCGCGCAGAGGGGGATGACCGCGCCTTCCAGAATGCCCTGGTCGAAGGCCAGGGCTGCCCTTTGGTGCAGGATGTCCTGGAGCTGTTCCGCGTTGTATGGAGGGAATACCAGCTTCTCCTCACCCAGGCGGCTCTTCACCCTTGGGTCGAGGAACTCGGTGAACTTCAGGTCGTTGGATATGCCGATGACGCTCACCCGGGAGTTCTTGAGGTCGTCGTTTATCTTGGAAAGGTGGTAGAGGACGTCGTCCCCGCTCTTGTAAACCAGCTTGTCGATTTCGTCAAGGACGATGATGATCACCCGGTTCTGATCGTCGACCTTCTCTCGGAGGATGTTGTAAACCCGCTCGGTGGACCAGCCTGTGAAAGGGATCCGGTCTTCGAAGTCCTGGATGAACTGGTTCCCTATATTCTGCAACACCCCATATTGGGTGTCCACGACCTCGCAGTTCATATAGAGGAAGGTGACCTTGTTGAGCTCCGAGTCCGCCTTTTTGATCTCGTTGCCGAGGTACTTCACCACCGCGGTCTTCCCTGTCCCTGTCTTGCCGAAGACGAGGACGTTGGAAGGCCGCTCCCCCTTCAAAGCCGTGACCGTGATCTGCGCTAGTTGGTTGATCTGCCCTTGCCGGTGGGGAAGGTCCCCTGGGATGTAGGATGGCCTCAAGATCTCTCGGTTGTTCCGGAAGATCTGCTTACCTGTCAAATACTGCTTGAATACGTTCTCTTCCAATCGGCGTCCCCCCTGAGCGGAAGGCAAGCGATGGCGATGCCCCACCCCTTCGTTTCTATTGGAAATAGAGGTCTGCGAGATCGCAGGTTGCAGTGGAAGAGCAGCTAGGCATTACAAGTACCTTTTTATTATTTGGGGTGTCCAGATGATTTAATGGCCGTTAAACCCATTGCATTGATTTTGATAGTCCCCCACCCCTTTGTTTCCATTGGAGGTCTATGTTCATCCGCTCGGTTCATCCTCAAACAGGAATCTTACATGCTTTGCCGTTTCCAGTTGTCATCGACGAACCTTCGCCTCAAATATTGTTGCATTCTAATTGTTTTTCAATCCTTTTCAACTAGAGCGTTATGAAGGTTTTAGGGCTGGTTCGACATTGATGATTGAGGTTGAAACACGCAAGAACTGAGGAGATGCGCCCTTATCACTTTAAGCGAGCACGTCGAGGAGATCGAGGAGCTCGCACGAAGCGCTGGTTACGAAATCGTATATGAAATCATTCAAAGGCGGTCCAAACCAGACCCGACCACCTTCCTGGGAAGGGGGAAAATCGAAGAGGTAAGGGGGGTGCTGAATACCAGGAAAGTGGACGCGCTCATTATCAATGGCGACCTTAAACCGACACATCACTACATCCTAGAGAATGGTCTGAAGGTGGAGTGCGTTGATCGGATTCGCTTGACCCTTGAAATCTTCATGTCAAGGGCGAACAACAAAGAGTCTCGTCTGCAGGTGGAGAGGGCCAGATTGAAGTATGAGATCCCCTTGTTGAGGGAATGGATTCACAGCGCGAAAATGGGAGAACATCCAGGCTTCCTCGGAGGGGGAGAGTATGCCGTCGATGTCTATTATGATTTTATAAAGAAGAGGATAAGGAAGATAGATGAGGAGCTTCAGAGGGATGGAGAAGCGAACAATCAGAAGCGATTGCAGAGGAAGCGAAGAGGCTTCAACTTGATTAGCTTAGCTGGATATACGAATGCTGGAAAATCCTCTTTGATGAGCGTTTTGACCGGAGAGAAAGTCTTTGTGGAAGATAGGATGTTCTCCACACTATCCACTACCACTAAAAGGCTTGACGGAACTTCCCTCCCGATATTACTAACTGACACCATTGGCTTCCTACATAACCTGCCACCCTTCGTCATTGAAGCATTCAAGAACACCGTAACAGAGATTTTCAATGCCGATCTAATCCTCCTCATTGTAGATTCCTCAGATGATTGTATGGAGGTGGAGAGGAAGCTTTCGACTTCAGAGAAGATATTGTTTCCCGACGTGGAGGCCGAGCGAATCTTCCTCGTCCTCAATAAAACCGATAGATTGGACCCGATGGGGAGGAAGGAGCTGTTGGAGAATATGAGGAAAAGATGGCAAACGCCCCATATCTATCTCGTATCAGCACTTACAGGAGAGGGGGTGGACGTACTCATCGATTCGATAATGGCGCGGTTCTCACGCAGGGTCCAGTTCGAACTCATATTGCCTCAGACGGGGGGAACCGAGAGCCTTCTTACATGGCTCAGGAAAAAGACATCGATATCACGATTGGAATATGCCAACGATGTAAGGGTCGTTGGTGCTTGCGACGAAGTCGATGTGAAAAGGATCCAAAAGGCGGTAACCGATCTAAAAGGGAAGATGACATTGGACGATGCGACTTAGCCAGATCGGAATCGGGACAATGCCGGTCCGGGCCCGCGGGGGATGCCCCATCGCTCCACAGGAAATGAAGGGGTCCCCCTCATTTCACGCCAAGCTCTTCTTTCTTCTGCGCGAGCCTCTTCCCGAACCGCGAAGGCAGCCTCCAAACGATGTATTCCACCTCGTCCTGCTCCCTCTTGAACTCCGCCCGACTGGCGATTTTCATGTAACGGTCGAACTGGGAGGTGAGTTTAAGATAGCTCGCGAGGAGCCAAATGCCGATGATGAACAAGAGCAGGCCGACGACGACGGTCCAATAAGCCCAATCACCCAGGCCGATGTTGTGTATGGTCAGGTCTATTATGCTTAAGACCGATAGCACCGCACCGGCCACGGTCACGAGGATGGCGATTTCCCGTGCGCGCTCCACTAGGAAGGGCTTCGGCATGTAGGGTCGAATGCCTCTTAGGTTATACAATAATTTCTCGGGACCAAGGGCTAATTGTAAAAGCTAGCAAGAAAGGACAACGCAAAAGATCCCTACCCATGCGCATCGGCTCAAAGTGGTTGTTCCTTGTTGCGATGTCCGCGACCCTTCTCCTCGCGCTTCTCTCGGACCCGACTCCGCCTGCAGCGGAAAACTTCGCAGAGGCATCCAACGCCAACGGCACGATCACCCTCATCTGCCAGGTCGTGGCGGTGCAGGAACGGCCAAACGGTACCACCCTGACCCTCGTCGATGCCACGCAAGCGCAGGCCAAGGCCTTCATGCCGCGGTCCCTGGGACCGCCACCATCTGTGGGCCAGGTCGTAAGGGTTGCCCTCGCGCCCTCCGGACGTTCCGCGTTCTACTTCATCGAAGGCCTCGCCTATCCTTAGGCTCAGGTCAAGACCACCGATAGAAAAGGGTTTAGGCCCGTTCGCCCTCCTCGCCCTCGTCATGTATGTCGCCTTCGACGACACCGACTCCACCAGCTCCATGTGCACGACCTTCTTGGCCACCGAGGCGGTCAGGGCGCTGAACCATTACGATCTGATAGGTTATCCTCGGCTCGTTCGGCTCAATCCAGCGGTCCCTTGGAAGACGAGGGGGAACGGGGCTTTGGCTTTAAGGTTCGGCGTAGGGCGGGGAAATGCGACGCTCATCGGCAGGATCGGTGGCAAGGACGTGCTTTTCTTCCCTGGATGCAAGACCGGGGCTGATGATGGGGAGGTGCTGGAAACCTGCTCGCGGCTCATCGACCGCTGGTCAAGGACCCAGGAGGACGCCAGTCCTGGGCTGGTCGTATCTGAGAGTCGGCCATCTCCCGCATTATACTGGCAGGCAGCCAGGGCCATCGTGGAGCGGGAGGCGGTCGAGGGCGAGCTCAAGCGCATCGGCGCGCGCACCTACCAGCTGGCTGGAGGCAGGGGGATCATCGGGGCCACTGCAGCATTGTCCTGGAGGCCTAGGGACAGGACCTATGAGACCCTAGTCTATCGTAGGAAGGAGATGTGGGGAAAGCCAAGGACGGTGAATGCGGCCGACGTTCGACGCATTGACGAGCTCTACCCCTCTACCTTCAACAACTTCGATCGGGAGGGAGGGCGCACCGCCATCGTGCCCCACTCCACCTGCCCGATCCTGTTCGGGGTCCGGGGCGATGACCCAGTGGATACGGCTCAGGCGGCCGCATCTGTGCGCTCCGAACCGAAGGACCGCTGGCTGGTATTCCTCAGCAACCAGGGGACCGACGACCACATCATTCGGGCGAGAAGCGATCTGCGGCCATGGAGCTCGTACCTCGTCAGAGGCAGGGTGATGACGGCGCCTAGGACCATACCTGGGGGGCACGTGCTCCTCAGTTTGAAGACCGATGCCGGCGAGGATCTGGACTGTGCGGCCTACGAACCCTCGAAAGGCTTCAGGGCCATCGTCCGTAAATTGATCCAAGGGGACGTGGTGGAGGTCATGGGAGAGCTGCGCGAGACGCCCCGGACATTGAACTTGGAGAAACTGCACGTAATCGAGCTTGCCGATGATAGGAGGAAGGCCGCCAACCCCATATGCCCCGAATGCGGCAAGAGCATGGGCTCCATGGGCCGGGGAGGCGGGCACCGCTGCAAGCGCTGCAGGACAAAGGCCACGGCCGGCGAAAAATGGGAGATCCTAGACCGCGGGATCGCCTCGGGCTGGTATGAGCCACCGGTTTGCTCCAGGCGCCATATTAGCAAGCCATTGAAGCGCATGGGCATCGCATAACTTCGCTCATGGTCGTAGGCAGACATCGTCAATTTTTTATACGGATACCTGCTTCGACGCCGTAACGAAGGTAGATCCTCGATGACGAACGAAGCGGTCATATTGAGCGCCAGTCGCACGGCCATCGGCAAGTTCGGCGGCACTTTGAAGGACGCATCTGCGCCCGACCTGGGCGCGGCCGTGATCAAGGAGAGCGTGAGGAGGGCGGGGTTGGAGCCCAAGGACATCCAGGAGTGCATCATGGGCATCGTGCTCTCGGCCGGCGTAGGGCAGAACCCGGCGCGCCAGGCCGCGATGAAGGCCGGCCTTAGGCCGGAGATGGGCTCGCTCAGCGTCAACAAGGTCTGCGGCTCAGGGCTGAAGGCGGTCATGCTGGCAGCCAATTCCATTCGCGCCGGGGAGCACGAGGTCATCGTTGCTGGTGGAATGGAGAACATGAACATGGCGCCCTACCTTCTTCAACAAGCCAGGTACGGCTATCGCATCAACGACAACAAGATAGTGGACCACATGGTCCACGATGGCCTGTGGGACGCGTTCACCAATATGCACATGGGCATGACCGGCGAAGTGGTGGCCGAGCGCTACCATGTGACCAGGCAGGAGGCGGACCAATTGTCCGCGGACAGCCACATGAAGGCGCAGGAGGCCACATCCACAGGCAAGTTCGACAAGGAAATCGTGGCCTTTAAGATCCCTTCCAAGAAAGGGGACATCGAGTTCAAGGTGGACGAGGGGGTCAGGGCGGACACCACGGTGGAGGCCCTATCCAAGCTCAGACCGGCTTTCAAGGAGGGGGGAGTGGTCACCGCAGGGAACGCCTCGCAGCTGAGCGACGGCGCATCCGCGTTGATCGTGGCCTCGAAGAAGTTCGCGGAGCAAAGGGGCATCAAGCCCCTCGCCACCATCGAGGGCTATCACACCGGCGGGGTCGAGCCCAAGCTCATCATGGAGGCGCCAATCCCCACCACCAGGGAGCTGCTCAACAAGCTCAAGCTGACCATCGACGACGTGGACCTGTTCGAGCACAACGAGGCCTTCGCCACGGCCTCGGTGGCGGTGAAGCGGGAGCTGGGCGTACCCGACGACATCTTCAACGTGCACGGTGGGGCGGTGGCTCTGGGGCACCCCATTGGCTGCAGCGGGGCCAGGGTCCTGACCACCTTGATATACGCCATGATGGACCGGGGCGCTCACCGTGGCCTGGCCACGCTCTGCCTGGGCGGGGGCAATGCCGTTTCCATGACCGTGGTGCGCTGATCCAAAGGCCAGGCCTCGCGCTCCAGGCACGTTTTCCTTTGTGAGCCCCATCGAAAATAGATTTTATAATCGAGAGTATATCCCAAAGCGGGGTAACGATGCCATCCTTGGAAGAGATCATCTCCACGGTGGAGACGTACCGGAACGACATGGTGGACGCCCTCACCGAAATGCTGAGGATCCCCGCCATCGGACCAGAGAACGGCGGGGAGGGCGAGTTCGAGAGGGCCCGCTTCGTCAGGGAGCTGGCCGAGAGGTGCGGGTTCGAGGACATCGAGATGTACGACGCCCTGGACGAGAGGGTCCGCCTTCGCCTGAGGCCGAACGTCGTGGTAAGGAAGAAGGGCCAGACCGACCAGATGGTGTGGATAGTCTCGCACATGGACACCGTGACCCCGGGCAACCTGGATGCCTGGACCTACCCCCCGTTCTCCCCCAAGGTCATGGATGGGAAGCTGTACGGGCTAGGGGCGGAGGACAACGGCCAGGCAATGATAGGAACGCTGTTCGCCGCCAAGGCCCTGAACGAGCTGGGGCTGGTGCCCGAGAGGGGGATCGGCCTGGCCATGGTCTCCGATGAGGAGACCGGCAACACCAAAGGCATCAAATTCCTGATCGACAACAACGTGTTCCACAAGAACGACTTCATCTACGTCCCGGACTTCGGCGTCTCCGACGGCTCGGTCATCGAGGTCGCCGAGAAGCACATCCTCTGGCTCAAGATCAAGGTCATGGGAAGGCAGACGCACGCCTCCACGCCGGGGAGGGGCATCAACGCCATGAAGGTGGGAAGCCAGATGATAGACTTTCTGGTAGACCAGCTCAACGGCAAGTTCGGCGCGCTCGAGACCGGCTTCCTGCCCCCGACCTGTACCTTCGAACCGACCAAGCGGCTGCAAACGGTGGGAAACGTCAACACCGTTCCGGGCGAGGACACCTTCTGGATCGACTCCCGGATACTCCCGCAGTACAACCCCGAGGACGTCCTGGAGACGGCGAGGGGCGTGGCCCGCATCTTCGAGGAGCGCAGCGGGGCGCGCATAAGCGTGGACATAGAGCAGATCAACCGATCCGGGCCGCCATCGAGCACGGAGAGCATAGCGCTCATGACCCTGGCCTCCGCCATCAAGAAGACCAAGGGCGTGGACGCGGCGCCGCGCGGCATCGGGGGCGGGACTTGCGCCAACCTATTCCGCCTTGCCGGGTATGATGCCTACGTCTGGCAGACCGTGGATGAGATGGCCCACTCCGTCAACGAGTATTGTCGGGTGGACAACCTGGTGGATGACGCCAAGGTGTACGCCACGGTCCTCAGCTCGCTCTGCTTCTCCCTGGGCTGAGCCGGCCCGTTGGCCACAAAAAATTCGCGGAAGGCACCGATCACTGAGCGGCCTCAGAAAACAATCGGTCCACCATCCACTTGCTGTCGAATTTGGCCATCTCCTCGTACTCCTGGCCAGTGGAGACGAAGGCCAGGGGCTTCTTGATGGTGTAGGCGATGGACAGGGCTGCGCCCCCCTTGGCGTCGGCGTCGATCTTGGTCAGGATGACGGCGTCGATCCCCACCGCGGCATCGAAGGCCTGGGCCTGTTCGATGGCGTCGTTGCCTGCCAGGGAATCGCCCACGAAGACGATCAGGTGGGGCTTGGCGACCCGCTTGATCTTCTTCATCTCGTCCATCAGGTTGGCGTTGGTCTGCATGCGCCCAGCGGTGTCGACCAGGACCACGTCCTTCTTGCGGGCCTTGGCGTGGTCGACGGCGTCGAACGCCACCGCGGCCGGGTCCCCGCCCGCCGAATGCCTGATGACCTTGGTGCCCAGGCGCTCCCCGTGGATGCTGATCTGCTCAATGGCCCCCGCCCTGAAGGTATCCGAGGCGGACAGGACGGTGGAGATGCCCATCTTGTGCAGGCGGTGGGCGATCTTGGCGATGGCCGTGGTCTTACCCGTGCCGTTTATGCCTACGAACATGATGACCGTGGGCCGTTCCTGCCTCTTTATGAATTCATCGAAGTCGAAGGTGCTTTGCTGGAGGACCTTCTCCACCGCATTCCGGAGGGCCAGCTTGACCGCGTCCTCCACCGTGAAGCGCTTGTCCACCCTCTTGCCCACCAGGTCAGCGCGGACATCCCTCTTGATCTCCTCGACCACCGGGAGGGCGACATCCGCCTGCATCAGCCCGAGCTCGAGCTCCCCAAGGATCTCGTCGAGCTCCTTCTCATCGATCTTGCGGCCCGTGTCCCCGACGACCATCTCGGCCTTCTCGGGGAGCGCCTCCTCCGTCTTCTTTCGACCAAAGAGCTTCTTCAGGGCCTCGAACATACGTCCCTCAGCCCTGCTTCTGGAGGCGATCGTATTCGGCCTGGACGATTTGGGTTAGCTGGGCGGAGCGGCTCTCCAGCATGGTGAGGCTCTCCGTGACCTTCTTGGCGGCCTCGGCCAGCTCGTTGATCCTGGTCTCCAGGGTCTTGATGGCCTCGTCCAAGGGTTTCTCCACGGTGACCCCGGAGCCGACGCCGACCAAGGCCTTCTGGTTGTCCGCGACCTTGGCGAAAACGAAGGAGTTTCCCCCGACTGGCACAAGGAGCTCGGCGCCCTCCGCCGCGTCCTTCCACTTGCCAAGGGTGTCCCGCGCCCGGGAATACTCCTCCAATGAGAAAGAAATGATCTGCTGCTGTTCGGCCAGGCTCTCTGCCTGCGTCTTGTACATCTCCAAAGTGGCCAGTGCCTGCCTTATCTCCTGCTCGTTCACTTGGCACCACCGACCTGGTGTTTGACCACCGGGTCCGTGATCTCCTCTTCCTTGAGGGGCACCAGCTCCTTCAAGATAATGTTCTTGCGGATCACGCGGTGCCGGCTGCCAAAGGTGGAGAGGACCTTCTCCGCCGCTTCCTTCTCGTTCTTGGCGGCGACCTCCACCTTGAACTCTTGGAGGTCATTTCGGTATTCGCCCTTCTTGACCCTGTATGCACCGATCGCTCTGAACGCCTTCATTGCCTATCGCCCTCGGCACCGAAGCAGAACATACGAATAAAGCTTTTGCCCATTCGCACATTGATGGCGTCCGCTCCTGGAAAAGTCACATTCTATCGTCCAGGGAAGTCTTTCCCGGGCGTCTCCGTCACCGGCCGGAAATGCGATCTCGGGTGCGACTATTGCCAAGGCCATTATCTTGAGGGCATGATCCCAGTGGAGTCAGGGGAGCGCCTGTTGGGGCTGGCCCACGAGCTCGATGCGAGGGGGGCCAAAGGGTTCCTCCTCAGCGGGGGCTGCGACCATGAGGGCAAGGTGCCTTTACAGGGCTTCCTGGGCGCGGTGGCGAAAATCAAGGCGCAGACCGTCCTGACCATCAACGTGCACACCGGCCTTCTGGGCAGTTTGGAGGAGGCGCGTGCCCTGGTGTCGAGCGGCGCCGACTGCCTGTCGGTCGACATTGTCCAGGATCCGAACGTCATCACCGGGAAGATGCACCTGAACCGGGGCCCCGAGGACTACATTAGGACGCTGGAACTGCTCTTCTCGGCTGGAGCGGTTCGGGTGGTCCCCCACGTCTGCATCGGGCTTTCGGGCGAATCGACCGACGGCGAGCTCGCCGCCCTGCGTTCGATCTCAAGGTTCCCCGTTGGCGCGGTGGTGTTGTTGTCCTTCCTTCCCGCGCGGAACACCCCATTAGCGGCCGAGGACCGCCCGAGCCCCGAGCACGTTCTTGAAGTGGCCAAGGCGGCGGTCAGCATCGTGGCCGCGCCAGTCATCATGGGATGCATGCGCGCCCGGGGCGAGTGGAGGCTGGAGGTGGACCTCCTCTGCTCGGGCGTGGAGGCCTTGGCAATGCCCTCCCCACATACAGTCCTATGGGCCGAGAGGAAGGGCATAAAGATAGAGTGGCGCGAGGAATGCTGCGCGCTTCACCGATAGATGGCGGCCTCGGAGTACTTCCTCTTCAGCGGGGTAAGGTAGATCAACCATCCCGCGTACGCCACCGCAAATAGCATGGCGTAGAAAGGCACGTAGCTGAGGAAGGTCGGCGAGATGGCGCTGTAAATGGTGTAGGAAATGGATGACGCGTCGCTCGCCTCGGTATCGAAGACGAGGTAGTAGGTCCCGTGTGGCAGGCTATCGACCGGGATGGTCAGGGCCGGGTCCGCTATGTAATCGTAGGTGTTGATGCGGTAGGAGGCCATGGCGCTCAGGTCGTTCTTATGGGCTTCAAAATACTGCTCGGAGACGAGGTAGACCCTGGCTTCGCCCCCGGTCGCGGTGACCCTGATTTCGCTCACCGAGGTGAGCCCAAGCGGATCGCGGTCTTGGAAGCTGTAGTATTGGGTCGCGGCGGTGGACCCGTTATTGGTCATCGTCCCATTGGTGGCGGTGGCGTCCTCGATGGTGGTGTGGATGAAGGGCAGCCAAAGCAGGAGGATGACGATGACGCAGATGATGATGGCGATAATGGCCGACCTTATGCCCATCTTGCAGATGTAGAAATTGGTGCTCGCGCTCTTGGTGAAACGCATCTCCAGCGCGCGGAAGAAGAAGCTCTCGACCACGATTATGAGCCCCATCAACAGTATGAAGTAGATGAAGGAATTGATGGGTAGATAGAACGGGACGAGGGACGCCCGGCCCTCCAAAATCACCACCAAGATGACGGCGACGATGAGGATCACAAGCTCGACGAGGTACAGGTTCCTCTTGGTCCGCCTGACGCTAGCCAGGCGATAACCGCCGCTCAACTCCTCCTTTCCACTAAGCATAATGTCGGCGAAAAATGACCTGTTCAAGTTAAATACTTTTCCAGATGGCTCGCACTCCAGAATATGAATCCTAGGCGAGCTCGGCCTCCCTGCGGCAGAGAAGGAACAGCGCGGCGAACTCGGGAACCTCCACACTCCCCTCCAAAAAAAAGCGCTCCCCTTTCAGCTTAATCTCCGTCCTCTTCATCATCTTCAACTTTATGGGGGTGTCATCCAGTGTCGCGGGCACGGCGTCCCGCAAAGGGTCGAAATCGTCCAATTCGTCCCGGGTCATCTTCTGGACGCGTAGGCCGGTTTTCCCATGCAGCGAGAAGGGAAGCCGTATCAACCTCTTGATGTCGCTGGTCACTGGCTCGTCCACCTCCCCCGCAAGCCGGGGCCGTAGGTCCTGCTCGATCAGCCGCGCGAACAATGGCACATGGCGGTCCTTGAGGTCTGCAAGGTTCCCCTTCTGCAGGATGAGGTCCCCTCCCCTCTTCCCCTGAGGCCCACCGAAGAGGTCATCGTAGAAGGCCGCCACCACCTCCTGTTTCTCGCCCCCCAGTGCGGAATACCGCGCCCTCGCCCCAACGGCCCCCGTCGACTCCAGCTCGTCCAGGAAGCCAGGGAGGGCGCGGCCTAGCTTGCCCTTCCAGCCACCATTGGAAGAGGAGGGTAGAATGCGGGTCTGTATGGTCTGCACCCTCCCAGTGGAACCATAGCGTTTCTCGGCCACCGTCCTCTCTGGCACCAACCAATCCATATTGAGGTCGGTCCCGATGATGTAGTCCACGATCTCGCGCCTCTCGTGGGATCGCAGCATCTGCACCCTCGGGTCGGAAACGTGCGCGTGATATCCCCTGCCTCCCGAGAACGTCACCTTGAGGTAGGGCTCCTCGAAGCCCAGGTCTCCCAGTATGTAGTCATCCAGGAGGCGTATCATTTCCTGCTTCACTCGGGCCAACATCTCGGTGTAGGAGAGGGACTCGGCACCAGGGATGTGGTCGGCGTCAAGGTCGAAGATGAGGTCCGCGCCTAGCCAGGTCTTGTCCTCCATCTTCTCGGCACCAGGGTCCTTGTAATATGCAGAAGAGTAATAGGAGTGAGAAGGGACCCGGTCTCGCAAGAAAGAGTGGAAGTCGGCCTCTTTGGCGAAGCCCAGGTGCCTCTGCACGAAGGTCTTGTCGAAGAACATGAACCCGAACTCGCGCCTGCCGAAGCGCTCGGGGGGAGGGGGAGGGGACCTGGCGTAGTAATCATGGAATCGCTGCATGATGAACTCCAACTCTCCCGCCATCGTCCACGCTCCTGGCCCGCTCGCTCCCTATCTCCGTTCCACCTTCATTAATCTTGAGCCAAACCTTAATTATCGTAGACCAAATATTTGGGCCGTCTATGGGGTATCGTCCATGAAGGCGTTCATCAAGGTCATTCATTTCAGCGACGGGAAGTCACCTAAGGAAGTCGAGGGCATACTAAAAGCTCAAGGTTTCTCCAGGGCAAAAGGGACAAGCGTCTTCGAGGCCGAGGCCGCGGACGAGGCCGATGGGTTCGTGCAGATCGAGAAGGCGCACAACGCCCTCAAGGGCATGGGCCTGATGTACGAGGCCAACGTTGGCAAGCCCCCCGAATCCGGAGGGGTTGGCGGGCATGGCTACAAGGAGAAAATGGTGAAGTGGAGGGACATCGGCCTGGACGTGGATGAGCTGGCCGACCTCCTAAAGTACGACTCGGACCGCTTCAAGCTGCGGGGCATGGAGATGTTCCGTGCCCAACTGGACAGGATCGTAGCCGAGCGCGACCGCGAGATCCGGGAGACCGAGGCCAAGGAGCGCATCGAACGCGCTCGGGAGAAGATCATGTCCGCGGTGAGGGAGGAGGGAGGCAAGACCTTCCATCAGCTCTCGTCATTGTCCGGCGTGGACGAGGACATCCTGACCCAGATGCTCGACGAGATGACCAAGAAAGGCCAGATCGTGGCCAAGCAGAGCGGTCGGCGCGTGGCCTTCGTGGCCGTATGATGGTGGGCGCAAAGGCAGAAACAGCCCAAATCTGCCATGGTCAAGGCAATCCTCTATTATCGGATTCGAAGATTCCGACAATGTTTAATAGCAGGCCAAATGTAGCGCAGCGAGGTGAATCGAAAATGGGAACGCTGGGCGTGGGCCTAAGGACCGTCTTCATGTTCCTGTTCATGTTCGGCCTCTTCGCGGCCATAGGCTGGATAGTTGGGACCTTGTTCTTCAATGACTGGGTGACCGGGGCGATATTCTTCTTGCTCATCGCCTCGGCCATGAACCTCGTGGCCTACTTCTTCTCCTCCAAGATCGTGCTCTTCACCTACAAGGCGAGGATCGTGGGCGAGGCGGAGGCCCCCAGGCTCTACCGCATAGTCCAGGGCGTGGCACAGAAGGCCAACCTGCCCATGCCCAAGGTGGCCATCATACCCTCGCAGACGCCCAACGCCTTCGCTACCGGGAGGAACCCGAGGAACGCCGTGGTCGCGGCCACCGAGGGCATACTCAAGCTCTTGGACGACGAGGAGCTGGAAGGGGTTATGGCGCACGAGATGTCACACGTTCGCAACCGCGACATGCTGGTGATGACCATCGCCGCCACCTTGGCCGGGGCAATAGCCTTCGCCGCCAGGTTTGCGCTGTACAGTGCCATGTTCGGGGGCCGGAACAACAACGGCGGCGCGATCATCCTGTTGCTGGTGGCGATCACCGCGCCGATAGCCGCCATGCTCGTCCAGCTGGCCATCTCCCGCAACCGCGAATATAAGGCGGACGAGTCCGGGGCCACGCTCATCGGCAAGCCACTATACCTGGCAAGCGCGCTGCAGAAGCTGGAGGTGGCCAATGCCAGGAACCCGATGAAGATGGGCAGCCCCGCCTCATCCAGCCTGTTCATCGTCAACCCGTTCCGCGGGGGCACCTTCGTCAGCATCTTCATGACCCATCCCCCGGTCGAGAAGCGGGTGGCGCGCCTCCGGCAGATGGCTGGCAAGATGGGGCAGTACTAGAACAAACCCCCTACTTTACTTCATTCTCTAGCGTATGACGAGGTCATCAAGAAGATGCATCTTTTCCAGGAAATCGTATCCCTTGGCGATGTTGGACACCTCCTTCAGGGTGCGATGGGCGTCGGTGCCGACCGAGACCCGGACCTTGCCTTTGAAGGCCTGGAAGTGGCGCTCTGCATGCTCATAATACTGCCTGCCGTCCCTCTGGTACAGCACCGCGGTGTTGGCCTCCACGAAAAGGTCGTAGGATTGCAGCAGGTTCGCCAGGTCATCAGGGGAGATGCCTCCGAACACCCTCTCCAGGTCGGTGTGCACCAGGCCGCAGGGGACATTGAGCTGGGACAGCAAGGGATCGAGCTCGGCGATGCTGCTACCCCCGTTCGTTTCGTCGTTGACGTATTCGAAGAGCACTAGGTCCAGCTGGTTGAGCTTCTCCACTGGGAGGGAGTCAATCTGGCATCGGTCAGGATTGGTGTCGATCTCCACCCCGGCGAGCACCTTGATCCGACCGCCGGCCCTTCGCCTCGCCGCCCCTATCTCCTCCAAGTAATCGTCGATGGACTCCGAGGTCACGCAGCGCTTGACCTTCTGGGTCTCGAAATGGTCCGTGACCGCGATCGCTTGAAGCCCGCCTCGCATCGCCTCGGCCACAATGTCATCTATGGAGAAGCTCCCGTCCGAGCGCTGCGAGTGCACGTGCAGATTGGCGCGGAGGCACATCCGGCCCGAACATCCCTGAGGTCATAGATAACGGATGCGTCTCCTTTCACGGAGAATGAGAATCATCCTGGCTCAGCGGACCTGCTCCCACTTCTCCAGCTCCTGGACGCTGGAGAGGGTCCCGCCCCGGCGTATCTCCTCACGGATGCGGTTCTCGCGCTCCAGCACGTCCACGGCCCGATTGGCCACCTCCACCGCGCCCTCCTGCGGGACGACGATCACCCCGTTCTCGTCGCCGATGACCCAATCGCCGCTGCGCACCAACTGCCCGCCGCAGATGATCTCGTGCCCAATGCCACCATATCCCTTGGGCTCCCCCGCATGCGGCACGACCAGCCGCGAGAAGCAGGGGAAATCGATGTCCAAGATGGTCTCGATGTCCCTGGCGGCGCCGTCGATCACCACGCCCCGCACCCCTTTCAGCTTGGCGCTTATGGATGCCAGCTCGCCCCAGACCGCCACGTCGCTTCCCCCGGCGTCGATGACGATGACGTCGCCGTCCTTGGCCCGGTCGATGGCCTCCACCGGCTTGGCCCAATCCCCCTTGGCCGTCTGGACGGTGAGCGCCCGGCCGACCATGCGTTGGCCGTGGGCGATGTGAGGATGGATGTCGGACATCACCCCACGCTTGTGCTGGGCGTCGGCGATGTTCGGTGTGGACACCTTGGCGAAGGCCTGGTACAGCTCGCCCAAGGAATACTTCTTGGAGATGGCCTTGGCGGCCTTGCCTCCGGAGACCATGGCCTTCTTCACCGCCCTGGTGGCCGAGCGAACGTCCTCGGCCTTGATGATGGCTCCCCCAACGATAATGATGCTAGCGCCCGCCCGCACGAAATCGCGGGCGTTGGCCTGGTTGATGCCACCGGCCACGGCCACTGGTACCTCCGCGGACCGGACCACGTCCTTCACCAGATCCAACGGTGAGGCGTGTCCATGCATCTGCTCGTCGATGCCCACATGCAGGCAGACGTAGCTCGCGCCCAGCTCAGCTGAGCGTTGTGCCCTCTCTTTCTTGTCCTGCACGTTCATCAGGTCGACCATCACCTTGGCTCCATACCTTCTGGCCATGAGCACGCTCTCGGATATGGTGGCGTCATCCGACAGCCCCATGACGGTAACGACGTCCGCCCCGGCCTTGACCGCGATCTCCACCTCGAACCCGCCAACGTCCATGGTCTTCATGTCGGCCACGATGGTGCGGTCAGGGAACGCCTTCCTCAGCGCACGGATAGCCTCCGCACCCTC
>Ga0209254_10002334_pt1 | contig 17221 bp, 15 predicted proteins | sample FrelakmetDIP11DI_FD_187148 | JGI IMG/M metagenome (GOLD analysis project Ga0209254, IMG submission 187148) | Freshwater lake sediment microbial communities from the University of Notre Dame, USA, for methane emissions studies - DIP11 DI (SPAdes)... | ecosystem: Environmental > Aquatic >... | reverse complement strand
AGGGAGACGCGCACCCCCGGGCGCAGGGCGCGGATGCGCGTAAGCGCTTCCTCGACGCCCGAATAGTCGCAGGAGCTCAGTGAGAGCAGCGAGACCTCGTCACAGCCGGTCTCGCCGAGGAGCTCATCGGCCGCGTCGACCACCAGGTCGACGGGGCGCTCGCGCACCGGCCGGTACCACATGCCGGCCTGGCAGAAGCGGCAGCCCGCGGTGCAGCCGCGCATGACTTCGACGATGGCCCTGTCGTGCACGGCCTCGAGCACGGGGACGACGGGCCGCAGCACCGGCGGCGTACTCGAGAAGGCGGTGAAGACCTGGCGCTGCGCCGGGCGCTCGCTCACCCCCGGCAACCACATGCCGGGGACGGCGGCGAGCGCCTGAAGGCGCAGGGCGCGCGACGGCGCGGCCAGCGCGTCCACGATCTCGTCGAGTCGGTGCTCGACCTCGCCGACGAAGAAAGCCTCGAAGAACGGCGCCAGCGGCCACGGATTCGCCACGGCCGGCCCGCCGCCGAGCACGATGGGGTGCCCTTCCCCACGCTCTGCGGCGTGCAGCGGGACGCCCGCGAGCGCGAGCATCTCGAGCACGTTCGTGTAGGTGAGCTCATGCGGCAGCGTGAAGCCCCACAGGTCGCAGCGGGCGACCGGCTCCATGGTCTCGAGCGTCCATAGCGGCACGTCGTGAGCGCGCATCTGTGCGGCCATGTCGGGCCAGGGACAGTAAGCGCGCTGCGCCGCCGCCGGCGTAGCGTCGTTCAGATGGGCATAGAGGATCTGCAGAGCCGGATTCGAGATGCCGATCTCGTACACGTCCGGGTAGGACAGCACGATGCGCGGGCTGGCCCCGGGCTTCAGGCGGAGGTTGAACTCACCGCCGGTATAGCGCCCGGGGCGCGTGACGCGCGCCAGCAGTCTCGCTACTTCATCCGGAAGCCAGTCTTCGCTGCATGAATCCGGGGAGCTTGGAACGGGCACGTTCAAGTTGACTACTGATCCTTTGCATGTGCGAGACTTGAAGCGGCGCTCCAGCCTCGAAATACGCGATGGCGGCCTCGCCCAGTGCCACTGTGGCGGTGAATCCGACGGCGCCCTTCAGCGCCCAGCCGAACCCCGGCACGAAGTCGAGCGCCTGGCGCGCCAGCGTGCGGAAGACAAAAGCGGTGCCCACGACGGAGAGGATCTCAAGAGCACGGTCGAAGCCGATCTGCTCACCGTAGACCGCGGCGATCTTGAGGACCATGCGTATCTGGTTGGCGGTCATGGCGGGCATGTCGGCGCCCGGGATGATGACCACGGCGCCGATCACGGCGTTCTGAGACGCGTTGGCCAGCACCACGTGGTCACAGTATGCGCGGCGCAGAGCGGGGAGACGGACCGCCAGCGTGGCGGCGCCGGCGCCGGCGGCGCGCACGATGCGGTTCTCGAGGGTGGGCGCACCGGCGTGATCGCCGCTGAGGCCGCGCGCGACCTCGTCGTCGAAGACGCCCGCGGCGTCGATCCAGTCTCCGTAGGGAGCCTCGACGAGCGCGATGACCTGACGCCCGGCGCCGCGCACCGCAGCGACGATCGGCGCCATGTCCGCGGCCGCGCATCCGGCCGCTACGAGGACGACGATGTCCCAGCGCTCGGTGCGTCGCTCGTCCGCGGGAAACGCGGACGGCGACAGGACGTCGAGGGCGGCGCTCATGCCGCTGCTCTCGTCGGCCGCGCCGGCCGAAAGCGCACGCGTCACGCGCGCGAGCCCCGGGCCGACGCCGACCACGCAGAGGCGCGCGATCTCGGCCTCGCCGGTACGCGCCTCGGTGACGGCCTTGACTATCTTCGAGATGCTCACGCTACTGGACAAGGCGCCCCCTGGTGCTCGGCGTGACGGTGGCCCGCAGGTGGATGGCCTCCAGCAGGCCGACGAACATCAGAAACGCGATCATTGCCGTGCCGCCGTAGCTCACGAACGGCAACGGGATGCCCGTCACCGGCATGATACCAATCGTCATGCCCATGTTCACGAATATTTGGAAGAGGAACATCACCGCGGCGCCCCCGGCGAGGATGCTGCCGTACATGTCGCGCGACAATGTGGCGATGCGCAGGCACCGCCAGACCACGACGCCGTAGAGCGCGATCAGCAGCAGCGCCCCGAGAAACCCGTGGCGCTCGCTGATCACCGCGAAGATGAAATCGGTGTGGTGCGCGGGCAGAAAATCGAGGGTGGTCTGCGTGGCCCTGTCGCCGCGCCCCGTGAGCGCCCCGGAACCGACGGCGATCATCGACTGGATGATGTTGTAGCCGCTCCCCTGCGGATTCTCGCCGGCGTTGAGGAAGACGAAAAGGCGGTCCACCTGGTACTGCTGGATGAGATGGATACCGGCCAGAGGAAGGATCTTGAGGGCCACGACAAAGGCCGTCACTCCAGCCCCCGCCAGCACCGCGAAGTGGGTCCAGGAGGTCCCGTAGAAGAAGAGCATCCCCAGGACGAGAGCGACCATCACCATGGCGGAACCGAAGTCGGGCTCCTGGTAGACCAGCACAGCGGGCACCGCGACCAGAGCGAGCGCGCCGAGCGTCACGCGTTTCGCGCCGAGCATGTCCATGCGGTCGGCGAGGTACGCGCCGATGGCCAGAGCGAGAAGCAGCAACGCAAGCGCCGATGGCTGGAAGCTCTGAAAGCCGAGGTCGATCCAGCGCCGCGCGCCGCTGACGACCTCGCCGAAGAGCAGCACGATCACGAGGATGAAGACCGCGAACGCGTACATCGCCCACTGGAAACGACGGTAGATCTCGTAGTCGAGCAGCGAGACGACCGCGGCGGCCACCAGGCCCACACCCACGGCGATCAGCTGCTGGGTCACGAAGTACAGCGGCCGCCCGTCGATGTCGTGACGCGTGGCGAAATAGATCATCGTGACGCCGTAGGCGATGAGCCCGAGCGTGGCGGCGATGAGGATGTAGTCGAGGTGCCTGAGGTAGGCGCGCCAGTCCACCCTCAGTCGCTCCTCACGGCGCCGGTGACCTTGTCGCTCTTGAGGTTGAACAGGGCGTCGTAGATGAGCCGCGTCGCCGGCGCCGCGACGGCGCCGCCGTGGCCGCCCTGCTCGATCATCACGACCACGGCGTACTTGGGGTCGTTGGCCGGCGCGTAGCTCGCGTACCAGGCGTAGTCGTCTGAGCCGAAGACCTCGGCGGTGCCGGTCTTGCCGACGACCTGCACCGGGTAGCCGGCGAACACGGCCGATGAGGTACCCGTCGCCGAGTTGGCCGCCTCGTAGAGGCCGCGCCGCACGACGTCGAGCGTGCTCTTCGAGATGTCGACCTTGCGCGGCTTGGCTCCCTGGAGATCGCGGACCATCTTGCCCTGCGCGTCCACGATCTCCTTGCCGATGTGCGGCCGCACGATGGAGCCGCCGTTGGCGATGGCCGCGTAGGTCACGGCCAGCTGCAGCGGCGTGGCTTCGAGGTCGCCCTGGCCGATCGACAGGTTGATCGAGTTGCCCGGGGTCCAGATCTTGTCGACTTCGCTCTCGAAGTACGACTCGCGCCATTCCGGCGTGGGCACGCGTCCGCCCACCTCACCGGGCACGTCGATCCCGGTAGGCTTCGCCATGCCGAGGCGCACCGCCCAGTCTGCGAGCTCGGTGCCCTGGCGCTGGTAGAAGAGGTAGCCGACGTTGTAGAAGTAGACGTCGCACGATTGCGTGATGGCCTGCACCAGATCGAGGGTGCCGTGACCGTCGAGCGCCCAGCAGTTCCAGACCGTCTTGTCGGCAGCGATGGGTGGCTTGAAGCTGCCATCGCAGAAGAAGCCCGTGAAGGGGCTGATCACGCCCTCCTCGAGCCCTGCGACGGCATCCACGACCTTGAACGTGGAGCCCACCGCCTTCTGCTCCATGATCGCGCGGTTGAGCAGAGGCCGGTTGGCCTGGGGGTCGGCGAGCTTCTTGTAGTCCTTGGTGCTGATGCCGCCCACCCACACGTCGGGGTCGAACGTCGGGAAGCTGGCCATGGCGATGACCTCACCGGTCTTCACGTCGAGCACCAGCGCAGCGCCGCCGGCGGCCTTGTAGCGCCCGTCGCTGTGCGCCAGGTCGATGGCGTACCGGAGCGCCTCCTCGGCCTTGGCCTGCACCGTCGCGTCGATGGTCGTCACCAGTGTGTCACCCGGCTCTGGAAGTCGGCCGCCGGGCACGGCGGTGCTCTGCTTGGGCCGCCCGAAGGCGTCGACCTCGACCTTGGCCACACCGTCGCGGCCGCGCAGCCAGCGGTCGTAGCTCCACTCGAGGCCGCCCTGACCGACCACGTCGCCTGCGGAGTACCCCTTGAAGCGCTGTTCCTTGAGTTGTTCCTTGGTGATCTCGCCCATGTTGCCGAGCAGGTGAGCGGCCAGCGAGCCGTGCGGGTAGGCGCGCAGATAGTTGCTCGGGGTCTCGACGCCCGGGAACGACTGGGTGTGCTCGAGGATGTACGACCGGACCCGCGCGCTGACATCGTCCTTGATGACGATCAGGTCGAGTGATGCCACCTTGCCGTCCACGACGGACTGCCAACCGACCGGCAGAGCCGGCTCGCTGATCGGCCAGCTCGGGCGCAGGTGATCGACGATCCTGGTGCGCACCTTGCCGGGCTTCATCTTGAGCACGCCCGCCAGGCGTTCGACCTCGGCGTCGAGCTGCCCGTCGGGTACGTCCATCAGACGCAGTCCGACAGCCAGGCCCGGGCGGTTCTCGACGATGACCTCGCCGTCGCGGTCGGTGATCGTGCCGCGTGGCGCCAGGACCTGCACCGAGCGCAGACGGTTGTCGTTGGCCTGCACCACGAACTGCTGCCCACTGAGGATCTGCAGGAACCACAGGCGGAAGAGGATGATGGCGAAGAGGACGACGGCGATGCCGACCATGATGGCCACCCTGAGGGCGACTGACGGCAGCTGGATGATGGGCTTGTCGCGGCGGCCCGTGCGGATCGGCCGGTCGCGGCGCCCGGAGTCGCTAGCGGGCCCGAGCAACACGCAGATCACCTGCCCCTCGCAGCCAGAGACGCACGACCAGGTAGAGAGGCGCCGCCAGCAGAGTGTTGAGGATGAGAGAAGGTACGAGAACGCGGCCCAGGAAGAAGCCGAGCGGCACCTGCCGCGCGAGCAGGTACTGGGCCATGGCGAGAAGCACGTCGGCGAGCAACGTGGCGGCGAAGACGCTGACCAACGGCGCGTAGCCGCCCGAGAGGTCGGCGGTCTCGGCATAGCGCCCGGCCAGGAAGCCGATGAGCACGAAGACGAAGGCGCTCAAGCCGAGAGGTTCCATGAGCGCGATGGCCACGAGAGTGCCCGTGAGAAAGCCGAACACGGCGCCGATCTCGGAACCCATGAGCAGGGCCACGCAGACGACGATGATCAAGGCGAAATCGGGGTTGGCGCCGAGGATGCGGATGTTGGGCGCGACCGTGGTCTGCAGGAGTGTCGCGATCGCCAGCGTGACGACGAGCCGGGCGATCTCGCCGCCCGACGGCCACTGGCGCTGCTCCGTGTCTGCGGCGGTGCGGGCCAGCCTCATCGCGTGACCACCTGGACGAGGTCGAGCTTGCGGAAATCGACGAACGGGTCCAGGGAGATGCTCTGGTACAGCTCGACGTCCTGGACGCCGATGCTGGCGATCTGGCCGATGGGGATGCCGCGCACGAAGATGGAGCCCAGGCGTCCGGAGGTGCCGGAGGTCACGACGTACTGGCCCACTTTGACACGCTCGTTCTTGTCCACGTACTGCAACGTGACGTCGCCGGTGACGCTGCCGGCGACGATGCCCTGGGCGGCGCCTGGCTGGACCATGGCGTCGACGAAGCTCTGCTGATCGGTGATGAGCGTGACCTGAGCGGCGTTCGCCTCGACCTTGGTCACGCGGCCCACAAGGCCGGCGCCGTTGACCACGGGGTCGTACACATCCACCCCGCTCCCGCGGCCCACATCGATGGTCACCGTGGAGTACCAGGCGGTGGTGGAACGCGCCACGACGCGCGCCGTGACAAGCCGGACGCCGTCCGGGTAGATCTTGTCGCGCTGCATGGTGAGCATAAGGCGCATCTGGGCGTTTTCATCCTGAGTGGTGAGCTCCCTGGCGAGGCCGGCGCGAAGCTGCTCGAGCTCCTTCTGCAGCTTCGCGTTCTCGGACTTGGCGCTGAAGAGGTCACCGGTCCAGTTCCAGGCGTCGCGGAAGGGCTTCGTGGCCCGCGCCGTGCCGTTCTGCAGCGGCGCGACCACGCGCAGGACGACGCCCTGCACGCCGTGTACGGCGCCGCTGTCGGACTCACGGAAGTACAGCGTGAGCATGGCGACACAGAGCAGCAGCAGGACCGCCACGACGATCCGCCGCCGGAGTACGCGCCGGCGATTCACGAGTCAGCGAAGGGCGGGACTACCGGCCTCGCGGCCGAGAGTTACGCTTGCTCTTGACGAGGACATCAAACTCCTCGAGGTACTTGCCCGACCCCACGGCCACGCAGGTGAGCGGCGACTCCGCAAGATGCACCGGCATCTGCGTCTCCTCGCGCAGGCGCTCCGTGAGACCCTGGAGCAGCGACCCGCCGCCGGCCAGCATGATACCGCGGTCCATGATGTCGCTGGCGAGCTCCGGCGGCGTCTTGTCGAGGGTCGCCTTGATGGCGTCGATGATCGCCTGCACGGGCTCTTCGAGGGCGCCGCGGATCTCCTCCGACGAGAGGACGATGGTCTTGGGGAGGCCGGTGACGAGGTCGCGGCCGCGGATCTCGGCCTGTTCCTCCTGCGGCAGCGCGTGCGCCGAGCCGATCTCGAGCTTGATCTCTTCGGCCGTCTGGCTGCCGATCAGGAGCTTGTATTCCTTCTTGACGTAACTGATGACGGCCTCGTCGAGCTCGTCGCCGCCGACGCGGATCGACTGGCTGACGACGATGCCGCCCAGCGAGATGACGGCCACCTCGCTGGTACCCCCACCGATGTCGACGATCATGCTGCCGGTGGGCTCGGCGACGGGCAGGCCGGCGCCGATGGCGGCGGCCATGGGCTCCTCGATGAGGGTCGCCCAGCGGGCGCCCGCGGAGTAGGTCGCCTCTTCGACAGCTCTCTTCTCGACGCCGGTCACGCCACTGGGGACGCAGATGACCACCCTGGGGTGCGCCCAGCGATTCTGCATGACCCTGCGGATGAAATGGCGAAGCATCTGCTCGGTGACATCGAAGTCGGCGATCACGCCGTCTTTGAGCGGACGCACCGCGCTGATGGTGGCCGGCGTGCGGCCCAGCATGCGCTTGGCCTCTGCACCGACGGCGTGCACCTCGCCGCTGCGGTGATCGATGGCGACCACGGAGGGTTCGGACAGCACGATGCCCTTGCCGCGAAGATAGACCAGAGTGTTGGCGGTGCCGAGGTCGATCGCCATGTCGCGGGCGCCAAAGCCCGTCAGGAATCCGAGGAAGCTTATGACGAGCCCCTTTCGGTGAGATGTCGAACGCTGATTGTATACGCTCGCCGAAGGCATGGCCAACCTGCGCACAGGCGGCCACCAAGACCGGCCAGGGGCGCGTTCATCGCGGCGGGGACCCGGCCGGCAGCCACGAGAACGGCGCCGCGCCGAAGGTGGCGAGCGCCGTCAGCAGGGCTGCCACAGGCAGACCGACGACGTTGAAGTAGTCGCCGTCGACGCGCTCCACGAGCGCCGAGCCGACGCCCTGGATGGCGTAGGCGCCGGCACGCTCGCGCCACTCGCCGCAGGCGACGTAGCGCGCGATGTCCCCGGCGCCCAAGGCGCGGAAGGTCACGCCGGTCACGGCATGAGCGGTCTCGCCGTGATCGCCGGAGCAGAGGTGAAGGCCGCTGTAGACCTCATGGCGGCGGCCGGCGAGCAGGCGGAGGTACTCCGCCGCCTCCTGCTCGCCGGCCGCCTTGCCAAGCACGCGGCCGTCGACCACGACCACGGTGTCCACACCGAGGGCCAGCTCGCCCGTCTGCAAGCGGATGCGGGCGAGTACCTCTTGGGCCTTGCCGCGGGCGTTGCGCTCCACGGTGCGCACCGGATCGCCGTCGTGCAGGTCCTCGAGGTGCGCGCTGACCACGACGCGGAAGGGGATGCCCAGCTGGCGCAGCAGCCCGTCGCGCTGCGGCGAACGCGAGGCGAGGACGATCTGCAGTGGTGGTGCGTCGGATGCGGCGCGAGGCGCGCCCGGCGCGCCGCCCCTAAATGAGCTCGTCCTCACGGAAGAACAGCCCGATCTCACGGGCTGCGCTCTCGAGGCCGTCGGAGCCGTGCACCACGTTCTCCTCCTTGCTGAGCGAGAAGTCGCCGCGGATTGTGCCCGGTGCGGCTTGCGCGGAGTCGGTGACGCCCATCATGGCGCGCGCCACGGCAATGGCCTCGCGGCCCTCCCACACCATGGCCACGACCGGGCCGGAGGTGATGAACGCGGCCAGCGGCTCGAAGAACGGCTTGCCGATGTGTTCGGCGTAGTGCCGCTCGGCGAGCGCGCGGTCGATGTGCAGGGCCTTCATGCCACGCAGCGTGAAGCCGCGGCGCTCGAAGCGCGCAACGACCTCACCGACAAGGCCGCGGGCCACGCCGTTGGGCTTGACCATGACGAACGTGCGTTCCATGGGGATTCCTCCTGGGGAGTCGCGCGAGGCGCCGCAGCGCCGCGGATGGGGCGGTGAGGACGGGCGGCGCTCAGGCGCGGTCGTAGACGGACACCGAGGGCATGGCGCCGTGGACGTCGGCCTCGCAGTACGGACACACCCGCCAGCTCGGCTCGATGGGTTTGCTGCACGAACCGCAGGTGGTGCGCAGTCTGCGGCCGCACGTGGGACACACGAGGTAATCGTCGCGCACCGGTGTCTTGCAGAACGAGCAGCGCGACTCTTCGCCCAGGCGCTGCTCCATCATCTGCATCTCGAGCTCCTGTTCGCGACGATCGGCGAGCAGCGCCGGAGGCCGCACGATGGCGTAGACGATGAGGCCCAGCGGCCCGAACACGAGGCCGGTGAGCACGCAGACCGCGAGGATGATCTTGTCGTCGACGCGCCGCCGAGCGTCCTTGAACACCCAGTAGGCGCAGGCCAGCCAGAGGACGACGAACAAGAAGTAGAACAGGAGAGTGATGAAGTGCCACGTCGGCGACTCGAAGAAGTCCAGGGCCGACTGGAACGGATTGGTGTCGCTGCTCGCGGCCGCGGCGAGGACCCAGTGAGGCAACGTCTCCTCCTCAGGAGCGCATCGACGACGACGCACACGGCATCTCGCCGGGATGGCGACCGGTCACGGACTCGATGACGCGACGCCCCCGCAGCGCCCGGCCGGCCGGCTGGCCGCGGCGGCCAGCGCGGCAATCATACCCGAAAATATCTTGCCGTGGACAGGGTAGAGTGAGTACCAATAGAGGAGGCCGGGCACCCCTTTGGGCGCGAAGTAGGCCGTCTGCACGAGCAGCGTGCCACCGGCCTGCGGCAGCGTCTCGAACTGCAGCCAGGCGCGGCCGGGTACCTTCATCTCGGCACGCAGGCGCAGCAGCCGCCCCGGCTCCACGGCCTCCACGCGCCAGAAGTCGAGGGCGTCGCCGACGCGCAGGTCGTGGGGATCGCGGCGGCCGCGGCGCAGCCCGACGCCGCCGACCAGCCGGTCGATCGCCCCGCGCACCTCCCAGGTCCAGTCGGCGTAGCCGTAGCCGTGCTCGCCGCCGATGCCGAGGCAGACCGCAAAGACGTCCGCCGGGTCGGCGGCGACCTGCGCCTGGCGGCGCTCGATCATCATGCCGGCCTGTTGCGTGAGCACCTTCGGGGTCGCGTCGCTGCCGCTGGTCACCAGGGCGTCGGCCCATGACGTCTCGACCTCGCCGCTCTCGAGAGTCGCGACGGCGGCGCGCACGGCGGTCATATAGTCGACCGGGTGGATCTGCGGAAACAGGCGGCGCGCCGCGTCGTCGCGCACGATGACCTCGCTGCTGAGGCCCTCGATGAGTGGCCGTGCGATGGTCGAGGGGATCGGAGTCACGAGATGGACCCAGTAGGACGACAGCACGGGAGTGAGCACGGGCACAGGCTGCAGGCGCCGGCGCAGTCCGCGCGCCTGCGCGTAGCCGAGCATCATGTCCTCGTAGGTGCGCACGTCAGAGCCGCCCACCTCGATCGCGCGAGCGGCGCTCTCGGGCACATCCAGGGCCTCCACGAGGTACCGCAGCAGGTCGTCCACGGCAATGGGCTGAACCTTCGTGTACACCCATTTCGGGCAGATCATCACGGGCAGACGCTCGGTGAGGTAGCGGATCATCTCGAAGGAGATGCTCCCGGACCCCACGACGACGGCGGCGCGGAACTCGGTGACCGGCACGCCGGCTTCACGGAGCGCATCGCCGGTGTCGTGGCGCGAGCGCAGATGGTCGGAGATGTCGGCCTCGGGATCGCCGAGGCCGCCGAGGTACACGATGCGGCCAACGCCTGCGTCCGCCGCGGCGCGGGCGAAGCCCCTCGCCGCCACGATATCGCGCTCGTGGAAACCGGCCCCTCCGGCCATGCTGTGGATGAGGTAGTAGGCGACGTCGACGCCGGCCAGAGCCTCCGCGAGGGAGGCCGGCTGCAGCACGTCTCCGGCCGCCACCTCGACATGCGCCAGCCAGTCGCGACCCTGCAGGCGCGTGGGGTCGCGGACCAGGCAGCGCACCCGATGGCCGGCCGCCAGCAGACGCGGCACCAGCCGGCCGCCGACGTAGCCGGTGGCGCCGGAGACGAGGACCAACTGGTCACGAGCTGCCTGCGACGCCGAATGGGTGGCGGTTGGGCTCATCGGTCCCTCCTGCGGTCGCATACGGCCGAGATCAGCGGGTGGAACACCTACAGGGTGCCCACGAGGAGGAGCGGCATGACGGCGATGCGCATGCCCAGGAGGTAACCGACGAAGAAAGCGACGAACGCGACGGCGATCACGATGAGAAACGCGACCAGGAACCGCACGGCCGGGTGCGCCTTCTTCTGTGCCATTCGACCCTCCACGAGTTTGCGCCAGTATATCCGACGCACTTTGGCCGACAAGCGCGCAGGATATGCCCTTAGCCGGCGCCCGCAAGCACGTCGCGCAGGTCCTCAAGCAAGTAGAGGGAACCGCCGATCAGGACGGACCCGTCGGGGCCGGCCGACTCGCGCGCCAGCGCCACGGCCTGGTGCGGATCCGGCGCCACGCGGACCTCGGGAAGTGGGCGTCCGAGGCGGGAGGCCGCCGCCCGCAGGGCGGCGGCCAGTTCCTCGGCGGTGAGGCTCCGTGGCTCGGCGGCCTGCGTGCACACGACGGCGTCCAGAAGCGGGAGGAAACGTTCCAGCATCTCGTCGTAGCCCTTGTCGCGCATGATCGCGAGCACGCCCACGGTGGGCCTGGGGACGTTCACGGCCGCCAGGCTCTGGGCGAGCACGCGCACGCCGTCGGGGTTGTGGGCGCCATCGGCGAGCACCAGCGGGCGCTCGCCGACCTTCTGCAGGCGGCCGGGCACGGCGGTGGCGGCCAGCGCCTCCCTCGTGGGAGCCTCATCCAGGCGGCCGAGGAGCAGCCGCACCGCGGCCACCGCCAGCCCGGCGTTGACCACCTGATACAGAGCCGGCGTCGGCACGCAGAGACCGGACCACTCTTCACGCCCGCCGGCGGCGGCAAACGCGACGCTGAAGTCCCCGGGAGAACCGGCGACTGACAGATCACCACGTGGCAGGACTTCTCCCCTGCCGGAGGCCGCCTCGTCGCGTGACTCGTCGTGCAAGAAATGGGGCTGCGCGCCGACGGCGGAACAGACCCGGCGTGCTTCTTCTTCGAGTCCGTCGAGTGCCCCGAACACGACGTGGCCGCCTTTGATGACCGCCGCCTTCTCGGCGAAGATCAGCTCGCGCGTGCCGCCGAGCACCTCCGTGTGCTCCAGAGCGATGTTGGTCAGCACCACAACCGAGGCGGCTACGACATTGGTGGCGTCGAGACGGCCGCCAAGCCCGGCCTCGAGGGCGACGGCTTCCACTCCGCTCTCGGCCATGGCCAGAAGCGCCGCCACCGTGAGCACCTCGAACTGCGTGGTCTCCCCCACGTCCTCCGGCAGCGAACCCGTGGCCATGCGCACGGCCTCGACGCAGGCGGCGAACACGGCCTCGTCCATGGGGCGGCCGTCCACCACGACGCGTTCGGCCCAGCCCGATATGTGCGGCGAGAGGTAGGCGCCGGCGCGCAGACCGTGAGCGCGCAGTACTGCCTCGCAGTACCGCGTGGTGGAAGACTTGCCGTTGGTGCCCACGACGTGGATCACGCGATAGGCGTCCTGCGGCCGGCCCAGGGACTCGAGCAGCGCGCTCACGCGCTCCAACCCCGGCCGCATGCCGAAGGCGGCCAGCGCCTCGAGGTAGGCAGCCCACTCAGGCGCGCCGGCGCTCACGCGACCTCCGCGCCTCTCACGGCGCCGGCCTCAGGCTCCGCGCAGGTGAGCGAGACGCGCCGCGAGCTCGTCGCGATCGGCGACGTGGTCGGCGAGCTTGACGCGCTCTTTGGCCACCACGGCCTCGGGGGCGCGCCTCGTGAAGCCCTCGTTGGCGAGCTTGGCCTCGCCGCGGCTGATCTCGGCCTCGATCCGAACGAGCTGCTGTGCGAGGCGAGCGCGCTCCTCGGCTTTGTCGACCACGGCGGCCACCTCGAGGCGGCCGCCAGGCACCAGCACCACGGTCGCCTCGGCGTCGGGCTCCCCCTCGAAGCGCACCTCGGTGCGCGCCAGAGCGCGGAACGCGGCGGCGTAGGGCGCGTAGCGCCCGGCCGCGCCGCCGCCCTCAGCCACGAACACAGCCGCGAGCACCTTGCCGGGCGGCACTTCGGCCTCGGCGCGAAAGCGGCGCAGAGCCTCGACCACGGCCTGCAGCTCGGCGACGACGGCCTCGTCGGCCGGCGCCAGAAGCGCCTCGTCGTGCAGCGGATGCTCACGCTCGAGGAGCGGCGCCTCGCCGTACTGCGCCGCGACCTCCTCGGTGACGAACGGGAGGAAGGGATGCAGCAGGCGCATGATCTGCGCAAGCAGCCAGCGTGCGTGCCCCCCGGCCTGTGCCTTCTGCACCTCGTCCTCGCCGTACAGCCGCACCTTGACCAGCTCCAGGTACCAGTCGCAGAACTCGTCCCAGACGAAGTGGTACAGCGTGTCGATGGCCGCGGCGAAGTCGAAGACCGTGACCGCCTCCTCCACCTCGGCCAGGCAGCGCTGAAAGCGGCTCGTGATCCAGCGGTCGACCTGGTGGGCGTCGCTGCGCTGCGCCGGCAGACCTTCGCTCGCCAGCAGCACGAGCCGCGACGCGTTCCACAGCTTGTTGGCGAAGCTGCGGCCCATGACGATCTTCTCCTCGCTGAAGCGCACGTCCTGGCTGCTGCTCATCAGCAGCAGCGCGAAACGCGTGGCGTCGGCGCCGTACTTCTCGATCATCGCCAGTGGGTCGATGCCGGTGCCCAGGCTCTTGCTCATGCGGCGCCCGTCGGCGGCCTGGATCACCGAGTGGATGTAGACGTCGCGGAACGGGATGTCGCCGATGAACTCGAGGCCCATCATCGCCATGCGGGCTACCCAAAGGAAGATGATCTCGCGAGCCGTGCTGAGCACACTCGTGGGATAGAAATAGGCGAGGTCGGCGGTCTCGTCGGGCCAGCCCCAGGTGGCAAACGGCCAGAGCGCCGAGCTGAACCAGGTGTCGAGAACGTCGGTCTCGCGGGTAAGGGCTGTGGAACCGCACTCGTTGCAGGCTTGCGGCGCCGTCTCAGCCACCGTCACGTGCCCGTCGTCGCAGTACCACACGGGCAGCTGATGCCCCCACCACAGCTGGCGGCTGATGCACCAGGGACGCAGCTTCTCCATCCAGTCGATGTACACACGCCCCCAGCGCTCAGGCGTGAACCTGACCCTGCCGTCGCGCACGACCTCGGTGGCCGGCGCTTTGAGGCGATCCATCGCCATGAACCACTGCTCGCTGATGAGCGGTTCGATGGGAGTACCGCAGCGATCGCAGGTGGCCACGCTGTGCGCATAGTCCTCCACCTTCTCGAGGGCGCCAAGCGCCTTGAGGTCGGCGACGACGCGGGCGGCGGCATCCTCGACCGTGAGGCCGGCGTACGGGCCCCCGGCCGCGGTGATGCGGCCATCCTGGCCGATGGCCTGAACGGCCTCCAGCCCGTGCGTGCGGCCGATGTCGAAATCGGTGAGGTCGTGGGCCGGCGTGATCTTGAGGGCGCCCGTGCCGAATTCGGGGTCGACGCGCTCGTCGGCGACGATCTTGAGCTCGCGCCCGAGGAGTGGCAGGGTGGCCGTCTTGCCGACGACGTCTTTGTACCTCGGGTCGTCGGGGTGCACGGCCACCGCCGTGTCGCCCAGCATCGTCTCGGGGCGCGTGGTGGCGATGGTCACCGAGGCGCCCCCGGCCACAGGGTAGCGGATGAAGTTGAGCGTGCCCGGCATGTCGCGGTACGCCACTTCGAGATCGCTGATCGCGGTGCCGCAACGCGGGCACCAGTTCACGAGATACCTGTCCTTGTGGATGTAGCCCTTCTCGTAGAGCGCCACGAAGACCTTGGTGACGGCCCTCACGTAGCCCTCGTCGAAGGTGAAGCGCTCGCGCTCGTAGTCGCACGAGCACCCGAGGCTTTTCAGCTGCTCGATGATCGTGCCGCCGGACTGCAGACGCCACTCCCAGACCCGCTTGGCGAACTCCTCGCGGCCCAGGTCCTCCTTGGTGAGGCCCTCGGCGCGCAGCATCTTCTCGACCACGTTCTGGGTGGCGATGCCGGCGTGGTCAGTGCCCACCAGCCAGCAGGCGTTCTCGCCGAGCATGCGGTGATAGCGCGTGAGCACGTCCTGGATGGTGCTGTTGAGAGCGTGACCCATGTGCAGCACGCCCGTGATGTTGGGCGGCGGGATGACGATGGAATAGGGCTCGCGAGCCGGATCGGGCTCCGCGTGAAAGAGGTGCGACGCGAGCCACGTCTTCATCCAGCGCGCCTCGACGTCAGCGGGCTCGAAGCGAGTGGTCTCGCGGAGGTGATCGATGCTCTGTGCGTCGGTCATGGGGCCTCGGTACTGCCAGGGGCTGACGTGGACCGCTTAGCCGTGGGCTCGGCGACGTCTGCCCGCGGCCACGCGACAGTATAGCGGGAGGCGCACGGCGCTGCCGAGCCACCACCACGCGGGCGGCCCACGTCTGCCGCCATGTACAATCCCGTCAGCGCGGACAGTTCGCAGCGAGAGCCGCCGTCCCGGACCCTGGACAGCGAGGTGACTTCAGTGGAGACGTGGCAGACTACCGAGGCCGACAGGCACTTCGGGACCCTTCTCGAGGCAGTGCACCGTGGGGAGTGGCAGCTTGTCCGGGACAACGGTTGCGCCGACGCGGTGCTGGCCGAAGCGGAGGAGATCAGGGATCTGCTGGGGGCCGGATTCCGTTTCCGGCCCACGACCACGTTCGATGGGCAGCGCGTCGACATCTGGCTGCCCGAGGTGGAGACGCACGTCGTCGGCGCGACGCTGGAAGACGCGCGGCGCGAACTGTCGGAATCCATGATCAGCTACGCGGCAGAGTGGGAGCAACACGGTCGACAGACCGCCGAGCAGAGTCTGAAAGCGGGCTACGTGCGCCGCATCCAGCTCGCCGGTGACGAGAAGGGCCTGCTCGCCATGCTGGATCGCGATGCCCAGCTCGACCGTGCGAACGACCCACCCTCACCCGCTCTGAGTTCACCGGGACCGGCTGCCGACCTGCCACGGCGCTGGATGGGACCACGCGACCGCATCAATCTCCTCCGCGATGCGCAGGCGAACCGGAAGCCCTGAGAAAGGCCTGAGGCGCCGCGGCGCCTCAGGCGCCGTCCGCCGGCGGCACTTCGTCGCCGCTTGCCTCGATAGCGCACACCTGGCAGAACTCGTCTGATCCTTCGATGCCTACGCCGCATTGCGAGCAGTGCGGTTCGAGCTTGCCGCCGCCCGCGTCGACCGCTGGTTCGAGGTTCGAGCCTGGTGTCTGATGGTCGTGTTCCTCGCTCATCTTCTGTGCTCCTTGAAAGCCGATGTCGACGCACGTCTGTGGCTTAGTCTACCCGACGGGGGCGCCGCCCTATCGGACGGCGGCGGCCCGACGCCCGCTGAACACGTGCGGCAGCGCATCTCCGAACTTGTCTATGTAGACGAGTTCGAGCCTGCCGACCACCTCCGGCGGCAGTTCTGCGATGGTGCCGCGGTTGCTCCCCGGCAGCAACACCGTGCGGATGCCGCTGCGTGAGGCGGCCAGAAGCTTCTCCTTGAGGCCGCCGACGCGGAGGATGCGGCCGCCGAGAGTGATCTCGCCGGTCATCGCGACGCGCGCCTTCACGGGCAGGTGCCCGAGGGCCGAGAGCATCGCGACCGCCAGAGGGAGACCGGCGGACGGCCCGTCCTTGGGCACGGCGCCCTCGGGCACGTGCACGCGCACGTCCTGCGTGGCAAGGTCCAGGCCCTCCTTGGTGAGGTACGGCGAACGGCGCAGCAGCGCGCGCAGCGCCGGGTCGCGCTCGACGTTGGCCAGCAGGTGACCCCAGGCCGCGGAGGCCGACTCCTGCATGACGTCGCCGAGCTGGCCGGTGAGCACCAGCTCGCCGCGCCCGCGGGCGATGATCGCCTCCACGGTGAGCACCTCGCCGCCGTCGGAGGTGTAGGCGAGACCCAGGCTCTCCCCCACCCTCGCCGTACGGCGCAGCTGGGCGTCCAGCCAGACGGCCTCGCCGAGATACGCGCGCAGATCGTCGGCGGCGACGGTGAGCGGCAGGGCGGCCCCGTCCTCGAGGTGCTTGCGCGCCACCTTGCGCTCGATGCGCCGCAGGGCGCGCTCGAGCTCGCGCACTCCCGCCTCACGCGTGTAGCCGCGCACGATGGCCTGCAGGGCGCCGCGGCCGAGCTTGACGTCGCCGCGGCGCAAGCCGGACTCTCTGGCCGTCCGCGGGATGAGGTGCGTGCGCGCGATCGCCAGCTTCTCGGCCAGCGTGTAGCCGCTGAGATGGATCACTTCGAGGCGGTCGTACAGTGTGTGCGGGATCCCGTCGATGTCGTTGGCGGTGGCGATGAAGAACACGCGGCTGAGGTCGTACTCGCACTCGAGGTAGTTATCGCGGAAGCTCGTGTTGTGCGCCGGGTCGAGGACCTCCATGAGAGCCGCCGCCGGGTTGCCGCGCCAGTCGCTGTCGAGCTTGTCGATCTCGTCGAGC
>Ga0209254_10002332_pt1 | contig 17225 bp, 18 predicted proteins | sample FrelakmetDIP11DI_FD_187148 | JGI IMG/M metagenome (GOLD analysis project Ga0209254, IMG submission 187148) | Freshwater lake sediment microbial communities from the University of Notre Dame, USA, for methane emissions studies - DIP11 DI (SPAdes)... | ecosystem: Environmental > Aquatic >... | reverse complement strand
GGGCAAAGTACTGATATTGAAATGCGAGGTCAAGCTCGCGCGGCGCGGGCCGCTGACCGCCGTCAGCGCTTCCGCACGCCGCCCCGAGCCACCATAATGTCGAGCATGCTGAGTGCCTCCACTGCCCGCCGGCTGTCCACGACTGCGGCCCTGGTCGTCGCCCTGTCGGCCGTGGCTCCGCTGTCCGCCGGCATGTACCGGTGGGTGGACGACAGCGGCGCCGTCGTCTACTCCCAGGCGCCGCCCCCCGACGGTCGTGAGGCCAGATCCGTCGCGCCACCGCCGCCGCCGAGCAGCTCCGCCGACGCCGAGCGGCAGCAGCTCGAGGGTCGCCTCAAGCAGGCCGACGAGGCCCGTAAGAAGCAGCAGGAGGCTGAAAAGAAGCAGCAGGAGCCCTCGGCCAAGGACACCGATCGCCGGCGCAACTGCGAGGCCGCGCGGCAGAACCTGGAGCTGATCCAGAACCGCCCGCCGCAAACCCGCTTCCAGATGCCGAACGGCGAGTATCGCCGGTTCACCGACGAGGAGAGGGAGGCGGAGCTCAAGAAGGCCCGGGAGTTCGTGGACAAGAACTGCCGGTAGGACCCGATGCGCTTCGACACCCCGCAGGCGGCCGAGGATGCCTTCTACGACGCGCTCGAGGAAGGGAGCCTCGACGCGCTCATGGCGGTCTGGGACGACACCGATCAGCTGGCCTGCCTGCTCCCCATGCAGCCGCTCCGGCAGGGGCGGGTGGCGATTCGGGAGACGTTCCGCCAGGCCTTCGAGGCGATGGGGGGGATCGACATTCACGCCGCCCATCTGCAATGGCTCGACGGGGACGACACCGCCGTGCACCTGCTCGAGGAGCAGGTGGCGGGCACAGACGGCCGGCTGTCGCCCCCGATCTACGCGGTGAACCTGTACCGCCGCGGCCCCGCCGGCTGGCGGCTGGTGATGCACCAGAACGCGCCGATGCCGCCTCCGGCCGGCACGGTCCCGGGCATGACGGCGCCGCCGCGGTAAGTGTTTTCAAATCTCTCATCACCGAGGCGGGGAAGCGCAGAGAAGCGCGACGGGACCAGCGGCTCGGAACGCGGCCACTCGTAACCGGCCGGGCAGGCAGGTCCTCACCCCCAGGTCTTCGGCTTTCTCTGTGCCTCTGCGCCTCCGTGGTCATCAGACGGGTGCTCCGGGTCCGGTCTCTGCCGCGGTCTCCACCGCGCTGCCGCCGTCCGTGATCTCCACCCGCTCGATGCGCCCGAAGCGGCCGCTGATCCGCCGCGCGGAAGTGGCGACCTGGTCGACGTCCTGGTGGGCCTGTGCGATGTGCCGGGCGAGGCCGTCCATGCGCTGCTGGAAGCGGGCGAAGTCGTCGGCAAGCTCGCGCAGGTGGGCGCGGATGACGTGGACCTGCCGGCGCGTCGCGTCGTCCTTCAGGACCGCCAGTGCCGTGGTCAGGATCGCCATCAGGGTGGTGGGTGACGCCATCCACACGCGGCGGCGGTGCGAATCCTCGACCAGTTCCGGGAAGCGCGCATGGATCTCGGCGAACACCGCCTCGGCCGGGATGAACATCACCGCCCCGTCCGCGGTCTCGCCAGGCAGCAGGTATTTTTCGGCGATGGCCTCGACGTGCCGGCGCACGTCCTGCCGGAAGCGCTGGGCCGCGAGCTGGCGATCGCGTTCCGTCACGTCCACATCCGTCATCTGCCGGTAGCTCTCGAGCGGGAACTTCGCGTCGACGGGGACATCGCCGGTCGGCGCCGGCAGCCGCAGCAGGCAGTCCACGCGGGTACCGTTTGCCAGCGTGTGCTGCAGGGCGAAGCTGCCCTCCGGCAGTAGGTTGCGCACCAGCGCCGCGAGCTGGGTCTCCCCGAGCGCGCCGCGCGAGCGCTTGTCGCCGAGGATTTCCTTCAGGCTGAGGACATTGCTCGACAGCTCGGTGATGCGCTTCTGCGCCTCGTCGATGCGGGCCAGGTGGCTGAGCACGCGGCCGAAGGTCTCGGTGGTCTTCTCGAAGCCCTCGGCGAGCCTCTGGTCGACGCGCCCGCCGATCTCGCCGAGCTGGGTCGCCAGCTCGGTCCGCAGCATGCCGGCATCGGCCGCCAGGCGCGTCTGCAGGTCGCCGAGCCGTCGCTCGATCGCCTGGTGCAATCGGCCCACGCCGGTCAGGATCGCGCGCTGCTCGCTCTGACGCAGGGCGGTGAGGTGCGCAGCCACGGTGTGGCGCGTGTCGTTCAGCGCCCGGGCGAGCGCCCTCTCCTGCTCGCGCAGCTGCTCGGCGAGCAGGCGCCGCTCGACCCGACCCTCGGCCGCAGCCCGCCCACCACGCGCGAGAGCCAGCAGCCCGACCGCGACTGCCGCAACGCCGGCCAAAGCGGCGATGTGCACCCAAGCCTCCAGCGGCAGTCCAGCCATCGGCCGTCGTCCTGCACTCCGGTAGTAGAATTCCGGGTCCTGATTCTGCACAGCGGCAGGCTCATCCGGTGAGCCTGTGGATGGTGTTTCCCGACGATCGCCCGATGCGCGTCCACCTCACGACAGTGGGCTGCCGCCTCAACGAGGCGGAGCTCGAGCGCTGGTCCCGCGACTTCCGCGCGCGAGGCCACGAGCTCGCGCGCACTCCCGCCGACGCCGACCTCGTGGTGGTGAACACCTGCGCCGTCACCGACGAGGCGGTGCGCAAGTCGCGCAAGCTGGTGCGGCGGGCACGGCGGGCCAACCCCGCCGCCAAGGTGATCGTGAGCGGCTGCTACACCGCGCTCGATCCGCAGCGGACGGCGGCGGAGCTCGGGGTCGACGTGCTGGTGCCGAACCCCGACAAGGACCGCCTGGTCGAGATCGTCAGCCGCCGGCTCGATCTTGCCGCGTTGCCGGTTCGACTCGGCGAGCCGGCCGAGGCGACGCTGTTCCAGCGCGGCCGGCAGCGCGCCTTCGTGAAGGCGCAGGACGGCTGCCGCCACCGCTGCAGCTTCTGCGTGGTGACTCTTGCGCGCGGCGACGAGCGCAGCCGGGCGATCACCGACGTGGTCGCCGAGGTCCGCGCCCTGCGCGCGGCGGGCGTCCACGAAGTCGTGCTCACCGGCGTGCACCTCGGCGGCTATGGCAGCGATCTCGGCACCGACCTGCACGCACTGACCGCGGCCGTGCTCCGGGATACCGACGTGCCCCGGGTGCGCCTGGGCTCGCTGGAGCCCTGGGACCTGCCAGCCGGACTCTGGGACCTGTTCGCCGACGCGCGCCTGATGCCGCACCTGCACCTGCCCCTGCAGAGTGGCGCCGACTCGGTGCTGCGGCGCATGGCGCGGCGCTGCCGTGCGGCGGACTTCCGCGCCCTCGCCCGCCAGGCCCGCACTGCCGTACCGGACATCAACCTCACTACCGACGTGATCGTCGGCTTCCCCGGCGAGACCGAGGTGGAATGGCACGAGACATTGGACCTCGTCGCGGAGATCGGCTTTGGTCACGTGCACGCCTTCGGCTTTTCGCCGCGCCCCGGCACGAAGGCCGCCGCACTGCCGGATCCCGTCGACGAGGCGACCCGGCTGCGGCGCAGCCGTGATTTGCAGGCGCTCGCAGGACGGCTGCGGCGTGAGGCGCTGAAGGCCCTGGTGGGCCGGCAGTTTCCGGTACTCGTGGAGGGCGACCGCGGCATCGTCACCGAGACCGGCGTGCGGTGGGAGGGCTACACGCCGAGCTTCCACCGCGTCGCATTGCGGGTACCGGTGACGGTCGAACTCGCGAATCGGATCGTCGGTGTCCGCATCGAGGCGGTGGGCGCGGACGGTGCCCACGTCGTCGGAAGGCTGAACGACCACCAGATCCAGCGCCCGAGCCATCGTTCAAACGGTCAGAGTCCTTGAACGGCTGAGGCGATCGAGATCAGCACCGCCCTATTTCGGAGCGGCGCCACCGCACAGCCGCGCGATGCGGCCAGCCATCGCACGCCAGTGGCTCCCCTGCCAGTAGACGCGCCCGCAGCCCGCGCAGCGCCAGAAACGCTCGTGCAGACGGCGAACGCCCGGCGGCAGCTGCGCCACGACCGCTGACCGCGCCACCGGCTCGACCGGGGTGTTGCACGCCGTGCAGCGCGCGAACGGTCGGATCAGGCCGCACAGCTGCAGGCGACGCACGAGATAGGTGAGCTGTTCCTCGGGGCGCGCTGCGCGCAGGTAACAGCCGTGGGTGACCTCGCGCCGCATCAGCAGCTGACGGTCGCGCGTCAACAGTATGCGGCGCTCCGCTGCCGCGCGGCGCGCGAGCTCGTCGTCACCGACGTCGTTGGCGAAGGCCGCGTCGAAGCCGAGCAGTCGCAGATCGCGCGCCAACCGGCCGAGATGGGCGTCGGCCAGGAACCGCGGCTCGCGCAGGGGCGTGGCGCGCAACTGCAGCAACGGCACAACGTCGAAGCTCTCGAAGGCGGGGTAGACGGCCAGCCGATCGCCATCCTCCACGCGCGCCTCGAGGCCCACCGACTCGCCGTTGCGCAGCACGATCTCGATCTCGGTATGGGGAACGCCGACCGTCTCGACCAGGTGCCGAACCGGCGCGGGCGGCTCGAAACGCAACGCCATGTCGCGCCGGCGCAGGGCGTGCGGCAGGAAGTCGTTCAGCTCCTCGTAGAAGCGGAGCGTCGCGACGGCCATTCAGCCGAGGGCGAAGTCCGCCCAGACCGGGCAGTGGTCCGAGGGCCGCTCCATCGCCCGGATGTCGTAGTCGATGCCGGCCGCCGTCACCCGCGCGGCGAGCGGGGCCGTGGCGAGCAGCAGGTCGATGCGCAGCCCGCGCTTGGGCTCGCGCTCGAAGCCCTTGCTGCGGTAGTCGAACCAGCTGAAGCGGTCCGCGACCTCGGGGTGCACGACGCGGTACGAGTCCTTGAGACCCCAACTGGTCAGGGCCTGCAGCCACTCCCGCTCCTCCGGCAGAAAGCAGCAGGCGCCCGTGCGCAGCCAGCGCTTGGCGTTGTCGGCGCCGATGCCGATGTCGAGATCGAGCGGCGCAACGTTCATGTCGCCGAGCAGGACGACGGCGTCGGTCGGCGCGAAGCGGCTGGCGAGGTAGTCGCGCAGGTCGGCGTAGAACTTGCGCTTCGCCGGGAACTTCACCGGGTGGCTGCGGTTCTCGCCCTGCGGGAAATAGCCGTCGAGGACCTCGACCGCTCCTGCCGCCGTGTCGAAGCGGACGGTCAGCAGGCGGCGCTGCGCGTCCTCGCCATCACCCGGCAGCCCGCGCACCACCTCCGCCGGCGGCTGCTTGGAGAGCACGGCGACGCCGTAATGGCCCTTCTGGCCGTGCCAGCAGGCGTGGTAGCCGAGGTCCCGCACGGCATCGATCGGGAACTCGTCGTCCTGCACCTTGGTCTCCTGCAGGGCGATGACATCCGGATCGAGCCGCTCGCGCACGGCGGCGAGCTGGTGCAGCCGCGCCCGGATGCCGTTGATATTGAACGAGACGATACGCATCGCACGGCGAGGCTAGCACGCTGGCGAGGCACCCTCCAGTGCACGGGGACCGGCGCCGATGGCCGGGCGTCGGCGATCGCGGCCGGGCGCCAGCCCCTGCCGCGCCACGTCGGGGGCCCTAGGACGCGGACGCGAGCAGCAGGTCTATCACCCCCTCGGCGGAGCCGAGGTACGGCGCGATCCGGATGTCGATGCCGGGATGCTCGGTCTGCTTGATCGCCACGTCGTTGGGGATGTCCTCCACGACGTGCCGGCCCGCGGACAGGAAATACGGCAGGACGACGACCTCGTCCGCGCCTCGATCGATGCAGCGCTGGATCCCATCGGGGATCAGCGGCTCGGCGATCTCGAGAAAGGCGCAGTCGACGTGTCCGAAGCAGCCGGCGGCGCGTTCGCCGAGGCGCGCAGCGAGGTCGCGGACCTCCTGGTTGGATGATTCCCGGCGGCTGCCGTGGGCGACGAGGAGCAGTGCTTTCATTGGCTTCAGGCCTCCAGGCTCTTGACCGCGATCTCGTACACGTCCTTGGACAGCCCGGCGGTGCCGGCGACGCGCTCGAGCTGGGCGCGCATCAGCGCCTGCCGGGCCGGATCGAAGCGCCGCCAGCGCGACATCGCGCGCAGCAGCCGGGCCGCGATCTGCGGGTTGGCAGGGTCGAGCTCGAGCACGCGGTCGGCCAGGAAGGCGTACCCCCCGCCATCCGTCGCATGGAAGCGCACCGAGTTGGCCGTGGCAAAGGCGCCGATCAGCGATCGTACCTTGTTCGGATTGCGCATCGAGAACACGGGGTCGGCCATCAGCGCCTGCACCCGCGCCAGCGTCTCGGGGTGCCGCGCCGTGGCCTGCACGGTGAACCACTTGTCCATCACCAGCGGGTCGTGCTGCCAGCGGGCGCGAAAGTCGGCAAGCACCTCCCCGCGTTCGGGCAGCTCGCTGTCGGCGATCAGTGCGAGCGCGGCCATCACGTCGGTCATGCTGCGACCGGCACGGTACTGGCGGAGGCAGAGCGCGGCGACCTCCGCGTCCGGCCGCTGCATCAGGTAGCCGAGCGCCAGGTTCCCGAGACTGCGCCGCCCGACGGACGCCGGCGCGATGTCGTAGGGCCCGGTATCCGAGCATGCCGCGCGGACCGCCAGCAGCTCATCGCGCAACGCGGCGGCGAGCCCGGTCTTCACAGTCTCGCGGGCACGGTGGATGCCGTCGACGTCGACCTGTGCCAGCTGATCCGCCAGATAGGACTCGCCCGGCAGCGTGAGCACCTCGGCCAGCAGCGCCCGGTCGGCCCGCGCGTCGGCGAGCGCCTGACGGAAGGCGTCGACGAAACCCGGCGCCAGCCGCGCGGCGGGCTCCGCCACCCGCCGCAGGATGACCCGCTGCGCCAGCCGCTGCGCCGCGTCCCAGCGATTGAAGCCGTCGCTGTCGTGCGCCATGAGGAACATCAACGCCTCGTCGCTGTAATCGAAGCGCACCTTCACGGGGGCCGAGAAGCCGCGCAGCAGCGACGGCGTGGGCCGCTCGGGCACGTCGACGAAGCGGAAGTCCTGCTCCGGCTCTCGCAGATCGAGGACGCGCGTGGTGCCTTGCGGCGCACCCTCGCCGGCCAGCTGCAGCGGCAGGTCGGTACCCCGTGGCTCGAGCAGGCCGACGGCGAAGGGGATGTGCAGCGGCTGCTTGTCCGGCTGGCCCGGCGTCGGCGGGCACGACTGCCGGACGCTCAGCGTGTAGGTACGGCTCACCGCGTCGTATCGGTCGCTTATCTCGAGCTCGGGCGTGCCCGCCTGGCTGTACCAGCGCCGAAACTGCGTCAGGTCGCGCCCGCTGGCGTCCTCCATGCAACGCACGAAGTCGTCGGTGGTCACCGCCTGGCCGTCGTGGCGCGCGAAGTAAAGATCCATCGCCCGGCGGAACGCCTCCGGGCCCAGCAGGTTCGCCTGCATCCGCACGACCTCCGCACCCTTCTCGTACACGGTGACGGTGTAGAAATTGTTGATCTCGATGTAGGAGTCAGGCCGAACGGGGTGGGCCATCGGCCCGGCGTCCTCGGCGAACTGGTTGGCGCGCAGCAGCCGCACGTCCTCGATGCGTTTCACGCCGCGCGAGCCCATGTCGGCCGAGAACTCCTGGTCGCGGAAGACCGTCAGGCCTTCCTTCAGGCTGAGCTGAAACCAGTCGCGGCAGGTGATGCGGTTGCCGGTCCAGTTGTGGAAATACTCGTGGCCGACGACGCCCTGGATACCGAGGAAGTCGCGGTCGGTGGCAGTCTCCGGGCGCGCCAGGACGAACTTGGAATTGAAGACGTTGAGCCCCTTGTTCTCCATCGCCCCCATGTTGAAGTCGTTGACGGCGACGATCATGTAGACGTCGAGGTCGTACTCGCGGCCGAAGCGCTCCTCGTCCCAGCGCATCGCCTTCTGCAGCGACCGCATCGCATGCTCGCACTTGTCGACGTTCTCGGGCTCCACGTAGAAGCGCAGCGCGACCTCGCGGCCCGAGGCCGTGACATGGCGATCCTCGATGCAGCGCAGGTCGCCGGCCACGAGCGCGAAGAGGTAGCTCGGCTTCGGGAACGGGTCCTCCCAGGTGACAAAGTGACGGCCGGCGCCGAGATCGCCGGCCTCGACGGGATTGCCGTTCGACAGCAGCACCGGACAGCGCGCCTTGTCGGCCACGATGGTGGTCGTGAATCTCGCCATCACATCCGGGCGGTCGAGGTAGTATGTGATCTTGCGAAAGCCCTCGGCCTCGCACTGGGTGCAGTACATGGCACCCGACGCATAGAGGCCCTCCAGCGCCGTGTTGTCCTCGGGAACGATCTCGACCTCGGTCTGCAGCGCGAAGGCGTCGGGCACGGCGTAGACCGTGAGGGACTCCTCGTCGACCGCATACTCGGCCGGCGCGAGGGCACGGCCGTCGACCGCGACCGACTGCAGCGCCAGCTGCTCGCCGTTCAGCCGTAGGGCGCCACCGGGCGCCGCTGGCGCTGCCGGATTGCGGCGCAGGGCGAGGTCGGCGCGCACGCGGGTTGTGCGCTCGCGCAGGTCGACGTGCAGCCGCACCCGGTCGACCAGGAAGGCGGGCGGCTGGTAGTCCTTCAGGTGAATCGCTCGGGGAGAGGCATCGCGTGGCATGGCGGCTCGTCGCTGCATCGAAGACCGTGGAAGGATAGCTGCCCACCCCCGCGGGGCGGCATCCCGGCGAACCTCGCCGCGGCGCCCGGAACGTCGAGGCGGGCGCCTGGCTTGTGTCAGCCGTGCGGGCTATGGTGGGGGCGCCTCCGGCCGACACCAACCAGGCGAAATGTCCCCGGATTCCCCTTGCAGTAAGTCGGGAGGCCGGTTCCCGTTCCTGGACCCGCGCTCGCCGCCGTTGCTAGCATGACCTCAGACTCGCTCAGGGACCCCGCCCATGCCGCACGTCGTCATGTATACCACCACCATCTGCCCCTACTGTGTCCGGGCAAAGATGCTGCTGCAGCGCAAGGGTGTCGACTACGAGGAGCGGCGCATCGAGGGCGACCGTGAGCTCATGCGCGAGATGCTGGAGCGCAGCAAGCGACGCACGGTGCCGCAGATCTTCATCGACGACTACCATGTCGGCGGCTTCGACGACCTGGCCGAGCTCGACATGGAAGGCAAGCTCGACGAGCTGCTGGGCGTCACCGAGTCCGACTCGGCCGACGGTGCCGAGGAAGTATGACCGACCCCGCCGACGGCCGCGTGCGCCTGGACAAGTGGCTTTGGGCGGCGCGTTTCTTCAAGACCCGCGAGGACGCCGCCGTGGCGGTGAACGGCGGGCAGGTTCACCTGAACGGGCAGCGCACCAAGCCGGGCCGGGAGATCCGCATCGGCAGCCGGCTGCAGATCCGGCGCGACGGCCTCGACTGGGACGTCGAGGTTTGCGCCCTGCCGGCGCAGCGCCGCCAGGCCGCCGAGGCCGCTGGGGCCTATCGGGAGACCGATGACAGCCGCGCCCGGCGCGAGCAGCAGATCGCCGACCGCCGTGCCCTGCACGCCGCCGCGACCCAGCCCCCGCCGGGCCGGCCGGACAAGCACGATCGGCGCCTGCTGCGCCGGATCCGCGAGCAGCGCGACTGACGGCCATGGACCAGGATGCGTTCCGCCGCACCTACCGCGACGTCAACGAGCGCCACTGCGCGTACGAGAAGAGCATCCTGACCAACGAGTGCCAGTGCACCCTCGCGGAGCGTTTCTGCATCGCCGAGCGCGAGGGCGTGCGCTGTGGCACCGACGACGCGCAGGCGCAGTGCCTGGAGGTGCTGGCGCTGCTGCGCGAAGCGGCGCGCTTCGCGCTGCGGGCGTCGGCCGAGGACCGGGTACTGCCGCACGGCCAGGCGATGAAGATCCAGGTCGGCGGCCTGCGCGGGATCCGCGCCGCGCTCGACCCCGATGCGACCCGCAGCGCTCCGATCGCCGACGTGCACGGCCTGTTGTGCCAAGCGCGCGAGACGTTCGGCGGCCTCGCCGCCCTGCCCTATTCCGAGATCATGCGGGAGGTCGCCGCGTATCAGGTGAAGAGGCGTTCGCGACGGAAGTAGCGCGGGGACGATGCGCGAATCGATGAGCGCCTTGCGGCGATGGCCCGCCAGGCGGGGCGGCAGCGTGCCTCAGGGCCTGGACACGGCCTCGCCGCGCCACTGCGAGGGCGGCAGGCCCTGCGCCATGAACCGCTGGCGCGCTGGCTCGAGCGCGGCCCCGGGCAGCGCGGCGTAGACGTCGTAGTCGATGAGGTCCGGCCGGTCGTGCAGCACTTCCTCGAGCGCCTGCTCGAGCGTCGGCTGACCGCGCGGCGCGAGGTCGATGCTGTGGTAGTGGAAATCGTCGAGCCCGTCGACCCAGGCACGGCAGTAGTTCGACAGGTAGTGCCCGTCTGGGATCGCCGACAGCCAGTAGAGGTGCATCGTGCGATCGAGGTCCAGCGCAATAGCGTGCTCTATCAGACTCGAGACCGGCGCATAGCCACTCTCCCAGGCGAGGAACAGCCGCTTGCGCGGCGACTCGTCGTGCAGCACGAAGCGACCCATCGGCCCGGCCAGCTCGACCCGCTCGCCGCGCTGCAGACGGCCGAACACAAAGGCACTGAAGGGATCGGCCTCGTCACGGCGAACGTGGAAGCGCAGGTGCAGCCCGTCGCAAGGGCAGCTCGCCAGCGACAGCTCCCGCGGCGGCACGCCGTTGAACCGCAACGCCACCCGCTGGCCGGCGAGGAACTGCAGGGTCTGGGTGCGCGGCGTGCGCACGCTGAACTGGATCACCGCCGGCTGCAGCACCTCGACGTGCGAGACCTTCGCCAGGACACGCTGCTCGGGAACGTCCGCCGCCGTCTCGTACAGGCGCGCCTCGATCTCGAGGTCCGAGCAGGCCTGGGCCCGGCAGGGCAACACCCAGCCCGCGGCGCGCTCGGTCTCGCTGAAATGGAAGTCGTAGGGCACCTCCCGGACGTCGCCCGAGACCACGCGGATGCGGCAGCCACCGCAGGTGCCGGTGCCACAGTTGTAGGGCAGGTTCAGCCCGGCGCGCAGACCTGCGTCGAGCAGTGTCTCCCTGGACTGGACCTCGAAGCTCTGGCCGGTCGAGTGGACCTTGACCCGGAATCCCATGTTGCGTCAGTCCCTGCTGCAGCCTGCGGCCGACCCGCGCTCCTGCCGCCGGTCTTACCCGGCAGATTACATCCGGGAGGGCGTCGGCGATCCTGCACAGATTGGCAGGAAAGGCCCTAGGCCGTCAGCCCCGGCCGCCGCGCAGCAGGTCGATGTGGCGGCGCAGCGGCGCAAACAGGGGTTCGAGCTTGCGCCGCATCAGGCTGCCGATCGCCGTGCTGTCACCGAACACCGGCCGCACCACACCATAGCTCAGACCCGACATTACGCGCATCGCGTGGACGATCTCCCGCAGCCCGGCCACCTGGTCGACCAGGCGGCCGAGGGCACCGCCCGACGCTGCCGCGAAGACCTCGGCCTCCGACTCCAATCCCTCGATGGTCGCGTCCGGCACGCCCTCCGGCCGCAGCGGAGCAAAATAGCCGGCGACGACGTTGAACAGGCTGTTGACGACGTCCTGGTTGGTCGGCTTGTCGAGGACCAGCCTGACCGTGTCGAGGTAGCCCTGGCCGGCCGGCGACAAGGTGCGCGCGAGCAATGCGGCGCGCGGGTCGGCCGCGGCGAGCGGGGCCGACAGGGCCGCCGCGAGCGGGTGGGCCCGCGCCGCCACCGGCAACGCGTCCGGCAGCGCCGCCAGGAAGCCGACATAGTAGGCGTTGCGACGCGCGGCCTTGCGCCACAGGTCGTCGCGGACCGCGTCGTCCACCAGCCCGGGCTGCAGCACCAGGCGCACGGTCTCGATCATCTTGTCGGGCTCGGACTCGAACGGCAGGTGCTCGGCGAGGTAGTTCGCGAGCACCGAGCCCATCCGTCCCTGCACGACGGCCTGCCGCTGCAACATGCGCCGCGCATTCTCGGCGTCCTCCGTCACCCACCAGGCCCGGCGTGCGAGCTCGTCGCTGAGACCGGGGGCACAAACGGCGGCGACCACGGCCTCAGGCTCGCCGAGCAGCAGCAGCTGCTCGAGGCTCTCGTCGCGCATCTGCCCCATGCGCGTCCAGCGCTGCAGGTACACCGGGTAGCCGCCGGGCGAGCCGAGCACGTAGCCCGACAGCATCTCCTTGACGCGCTTGACGTACTGCTCGGCTCGGCAGTCCGGGTGGAGGCGGATCTCGGCCTCACCGCGGGCAGTGAGGCCGTGCACGGTCATCGTGGACTCGTTGATGCGGATGGCGAGCGGCTGGTTGGCCAGCAGCACGTTAAGACGCAGCGCGTCTTCAGCGGTGAGCATCGGTTGGCAGCAGCCGCTCGGCCTGCCGTTCAGCGGCGAGGACCGCCAGGCTCAGGCGTCCTTGGGCGGGACGAAATTCGGATCCTTCGGGTTCAGAAAGATGAAGCGCTGCTCGCCGGGCTCGATTTCGACGAAATCCATCACCGCGGCGTCGAGCAGTGGCACGCATTCGGGGGCGATGCAGACCTCGACCCCCTCGGACTTGAAGCAGATGTCGTCGTCGGTGGCCTCGTCGAAGCCCATCCGGTATTCGACGGAACCGTCCGGGCGCTGCTGCGCCGCGAGTCGCAGCGCCATACCCTCGGCGCCGCCCTGCCTGGCTGCCTCGCGGACCTGCCGGGCCGCAGCGGGAGTGACCTGGAACATCAGCCTTACCTCAGCAATTCGCTGTCCGCCCGGCCCCGCGGTCCCGGCAGGCACGCACGTGGGCGACGAAACGTCGCGTCCAGTGATTGCCCCCGGCATCCCGCAGGTGCGTGTAGCTCGCCAGCAGGTTCTTGTAGACGACGCCGTCGCGGCTGCCATCGATGCCGTGGCCGCGCAGCACCCGGTACGCATAATCCAGGTTGGGTGCCACGTTCTCGAGCCGGGAGTAATGGAACTCGTGGGCGGCGATCTCGGCCGGCGCGCCTTCCGACGCGGGCCAGGGGCTCGCCCCGGTCTCCCTCAGCCGCACGTAGCCCCTGCCCTGCGGCCGCTCGCACATCACGACGTCAGCCGGAATCACGCCAGCCATTTTACAGACTTTACCCTGCCAGGCGAGCGAGCGGGCCAGGTACATCAAGCCACCGCACTCGGCATAGGCAGGGCCGCCCGCCTCGATGAAGGCGGCGACGGCCTCGCGCATCGGCGCATTCGCCGCCAACGCCTCCATCCGTGCCTCGGGAAAGCCGCCGCCGATGAACAGCCCATCGACGGCCGGGAGCCGTTCGTCCCGCAGCGTGTCGAAGGGCACCAGCTCCGCCCCCGCCCACCGCAGCGCCGCGAGATCGCCCGGATAATAGAAGCCAAAGGCCTCGTCCTGCGCCATGCCGATGCGGACCACCGGGGCGGGCGGGGTCTCGGCCGGCGCAATCGTAGGAACCGGCGCGCCCTCCGCAGCGATGGCGAGCAGTGCGTCGAGGTCGACCGCGCTGCCGATGCGCTCGCCGAGCCGCTCGATCTGCGCCGCCGCCTCGCGGCTCTCGTTGCTCGGCATCAGGCCGAGATGGCGCTCGACGATCTCCAGCTCGCGCGCCTGCGCGACTGCACCGACCACCCGGACGTTGGTGTAATGCTCGATGACCCGCCGCAGCTTGCCTTCGTGGCGCGAGCCACCGACGCGGTTGAGGATGACGCCGGCGATGCGGATCTGCGGGTCGAAGGCCTGGTAGCCGAGGATGAGGGGCGCGACGCCGCGGGTCATCCCGCGCGTATCGAGCACCAGCACCACCGGCGCCCCCAGCAAGGCGGCGAGCGCCGCGTTGGAGTTCGACCCATCGAGGTCGAGGCCGTCGTAGAGCCCCTTGTTGCCCTCGATGAGGCCGATGTCAGCACCGTACAGTTGCGCGCGGAAAGTCTGCTCGATCTCCGCGCGGGCCATCGTGTAGAAGTCGAGGTTGTAGCAGGGCCGGCCCGCCGCCTGCGACAGCCACAGCGGGTCGATGTAATCGGGGCCCTTCTTGAATGGCTGGACGACCAGGCCGCGCGCCCGCAGTGCAGCGCACAGGCCGATGCTGACGGTCGTCTTGCCGGATGACTTGTGCGCGGCGGAGATGAACAGATGCGGCATGGGAGACTACGGCCAACGGCGCAGGGCCGGCTGTGCCAGCGCCTGCGCCGCTGCCGCGGCCGCCGATCAGTGGGCCGCGGCCGTCTTGCCGCCGTGCGGGTCGGCGACCTCGTCCGCCAGCGATGCCGGCAGGAACCGCAGCATGCGGATGCCCACCACGGTCAGCAGCAGGGCGACCGCGACGCCGCCCAGGCCGAGCAGGAACTCCGGAATGCTCGGGGCATAGGCGGCCGCTGACCCGTTGACGCCGTCATAGAAGCCCGACTCGATCACCGTCTTGCCGGGGAACAGGCTCATCGGGAAGGCCTGGCCGCCGATGATGACGAGGTACATCGTCGCCAGCCCGCCGACGATCGCCAGGGCGCAGGCACCAGCGATCCACTGCCGCGACTGCCCGAGCACAGGGTGATAGACGATGAAGAGCGGAATCAACCCGCCCACCAGCATGTGGCCGAGCCAGAACGCGGCGGTATAGATCCCGCCGTCGCGCAGCACGAAGGCCTCGAACTCGTGATTCTCGGTGATGTACAGGTTGGTCAGATGGAAGACCAGCGTGAAATACAGCATGCCCGCGATGAAGATCCCGAGCAGGCTCTTCAGGCGGAACAGAACCACGTCGCCCAACGGCCGGCTGTCGGCGCGGAATGCATACATCAGCACCAGGATATAGATCGCCGTGCCGAACACGAACGACATGACGATGAACATCGGCGCCAGCAACGCCGAGTTGTAGCCCTCGCGCGCCACCAGGAAGCCGAAGATGGAGCCGGTACCGGTCGTCAGGATGAGGCGCCAGACGAAGGCGAACGTGCCCACCGGCTTCGAGAACAGGTTCATCTTCCGCTCCATCATGGTGAAGAGGTAGACGAGCACGATCGCCATGAAGCCGGTGTACAGGAGGATGTTCCAGGCAAAGATCGACTTGAAGTTGTAATGGGTCATGGCGATGACCAGCCGGTCCGGCCGGCCGAGGTCGAGCACCAGCACCATGAGGCCGCCCAGCAGCAGGGCCACCGCCAGCAGGCCCGACAGCGGCGCCAGCGGCTTGTACAGCTTCTTGCCGAACACCGAGCCGATCGACGCCACGTTGAGTGCCCCAGAGGCCGCGACGATCAGGAAGACGGCAAAGACGTGCGGCGTGCCCCAGACCACCTGGTTGCTCATGCCGGTGACCCAGTGGCCGTGGTGCTCCATGTAGAGCGCCGCCAGGCCGCCGACACCGGCCACCGCCGCCAGGAAGGCGAGCAGGCCCCAATAGCGCGGGCTGCTGATTCCCCATTCGCTGAACTGGATCTTCTTCATCGACTAGCGCTCCGGTCGGATCACAGACCGTGGTAACGCACGCCCGTGTTGAGCTTGAGCTCCGGGCGGATCTGGGTGCTCTGATGCTGGGCCAGCGCCTTGGCAACCGGGCTGCCCGGGTCCCTCAGGTCCCCGAACACGATGGCGCCGTGGCCGTCCTTAGCGCAAGCATCCTGGCAGGCCGTCGTGGTCTTGCCGTTGTCGAGCCGGTGCACGCAGAAGTTGCACGACTCGACGCAGCCCTTGCCGCGCGGCGCGAGGGTCAGCTTTTCTTCCACGGCTTCGTGGATGAACGACCTCGCCTTGTAGGGACAGGCCATCATGCAGTACCGGCAGCCGATGCAGATGTGCCGATCGACCATGACGATGCCGTCGGCGCGCCGGAACGACGCGCCCGTCGGGCACACGTCGACGCAGGGCGGGAATTCGCAGTGCTGGCACATGACGGGCAGCCCGGTGACCCGACCGGTGAGGTTGTCGCGCACCTTGACCTGACGGATCCAGATCGCGCGCTGCTGGTCCCACTTCCTGGCGTCCTCGTCCTCCGGCTTGCTCTGGAGGGTGAGCCCGTTCTCGCGGTCACAGGCGTCCACGCAGGCCCGGCAGCCGTCGGCGCACTTGGTCGTGTCGATCAGCATGCCCCAGCGGACCTTGCCCGACACCGGCTCCCGGCGCGGCTCGGCCTCGGCCACCGCGTGAAGGACCACGCCAGGCGCCACCATGGTGGCCGCGGCCTTGCCGAGGAAGTCGCGTCGTCCCGCGTCAGTCGGTTCAGTGTTCTTCACGGCGACTCACCCTCCGACTCATCTCGCGGTTGGCACGGTGGCGTGGCATTGGAAGCAGTCCAGGTGCACGGCCGTGAACGCATGGCACGAGCTGCAGAACTGCCCCTCGGCATTCACCGGGATCAGCTTGCCCTGCGAATCCTTGTTGACGTGGCAATCGATACAGCCGGCGAGGGCATCGGGGGTCTTGCGAACCCCCTCGTGCACGGTCACGTCGCGCTGATGCTTGAGCAGGTCCATGTGGTATCGGCGGATCTCGCCGGTCGGCCGCACGCACTGCTCGAGCGCCGTCGCCTTCGAGTTGGTCGTCTGCTTCCAGTTCGCGTCGGCACCGGCGGTGCCGGCGAAGGCGACGAGCGCCCCCGCCAGCAAGCCGGTGAGTAGTCTTCTGGTCACCATAAGGAACATGGGTGACTCCCGTTGCGTCGCTTACTCGCCCAGGCCCATCTCGATGTAGCCGGTCGGGCACACGTCGGCACAGATGTGGCAGCCGATGCACTTGGCGTAGTCCGTCGCCACGTAGCGACCAGTCGTCGACTCCTTCTTGTTGACCCGGTAGACCGCGGTCTGCGGGCAGAAGATGACGCAGTTGTCGCACTCGAAGCACATGCCGCAGCTCATGCAGCGCTTGGCCTCGTCGCGGGCCTCCGCATCGGAGAGCGCAATGAGCCGCTCCTGGAAGTGACCGAGCACCTCCTCGGCAGTCGGGACTTCCTCGCGGCGCTTGTTGCGGGCGTGGAAGCCGAAGTGGCCGAGGAACAGCTCGTCGTGCGGGACGATCTCCTGGAACGAACGGTCCTCGTAGTTGTGAACCGCCCAGTTGCCGGACGCGGTGCCGCGCAGATCGCCGCGCTCGGCGACGTTGAACTCCGCCGGCTGCAGGCCGGTCTCCTGCAGCTTGCTCATCAGGTCGAAATGGTGCACGTCGACCTTCGGCCGCTTCTTGTGCTCCTGCTTGCTGAGGAACTCGCTGATGCTGTCCGCCGCGATGGCCGCCTGGCCGATCGCCGTGGTCAGCAGGTGCGGGCGGATGATGTCACCGGCCACGAAATGGCCCGGCTTGCCCGGCACCTGGTA
>Ga0209254_10002330_pt1 | contig 17231 bp, 15 predicted proteins | sample FrelakmetDIP11DI_FD_187148 | JGI IMG/M metagenome (GOLD analysis project Ga0209254, IMG submission 187148) | Freshwater lake sediment microbial communities from the University of Notre Dame, USA, for methane emissions studies - DIP11 DI (SPAdes)... | ecosystem: Environmental > Aquatic >... | reverse complement strand
GGCTGCTGATCCGGGTGCCGGGCTGGTACTGGGCGATACGGGCCAGGCCGGTGTCGACCACGTACTTGATGCCGGGGATGGTCAGCGACGTCTCGGCGACGTTGGTGGCCACGACGATCTTCGGCCCGGAGACCGAGTAGACCTTGCCCTGCTCCGAGGCGGGCAGCCGGGCGTAGAGCGGGAGGACCGCGGCTCCACGGCCGGACTTGCCCTGCAGGCGGGTGCACGTCTCGAGGATGTCCTGCTCGGTGGGCATGAACACCAGGACGTCGCCGGCCGCCTTCGTCTTCTTCAGCGTATCCACGACGGACACGGCGGCTTCGACGTAGTCGAAATCCTCCTTGCCGCCGGGAAAGGACTCCGGGGGCCGATACTCCGCCTCGACGGGAAACATCCGGCCGCCGACCTTGATGACGGGCGCGCCGCCGAAGGCCTCCGAAAACTTCTCCGTGTCCAAGGTGGCCGAGGTGATGATGAGCCTCAGCTCGGGCCGCCGGGCGAGAAGGGTCCGGGCGATGCCCAGCAGGAAATCGATGTTGAGGCTGCGCTCGTGGGCCTCGTCGATGAGGAGCGTGTCGTACTCCGTGAGCCGCGGATCGGACTGGGTCTCGGCTAGGAGCATGCCGTCGGTCATGACCTTGATGACCGATTCGGGCGAGGTCCTATCCTGGAACCGGATCTTGTAGCCGACCGACCGGCCGAGCGGCTCCCCGAGCTCCTGGGCGATGCGGTTGGCGATGGTCACGGCCGCGATCCGGCGCGGCTGGGTGCAGGCGATCCGGCCCGAGACGCCCCGGCCCGCCTCCAGGCACATCTTGGGGATCTGGGTGCTCTTTCCGCAGCCGGTCTCTCCGGAAATGATGACCGTCTGATGGAGCCTGACGGCCCGGACGATCTCCTGCCGCTTGGCCATGATCGGAAGCTCGGGCGGATAGGAAATGCGAGGCCGATGGGCGAGCATGGCCCAATTCTATCAGAAAATATGATAGAATTCGGTGGCATTAGAAATCGGTGACATACAACTAAAATACCGAATTTAAATTCGGTTATTGAGTTGTATGTCACCGATTTAAATAGATTTAAATAAGGAGGCGAGATGGCAGACCCGGTAAGCCCGCTCCTCATCGCCCGGGGAATGACGGACGGATATATCCTGCCCAGGATGGCCAACCGGCACGGCCTGGTGGCCGGCGCCACCGGCACCGGCAAAACGGTCACGCTGCAGGTCATGGCCGAAAACTTCAGCCGGATCGGCGTGCCGGTCTTCGCCGCCGACATCAAGGGCGACCTGGCGGGCATCAGTCAGCCGGGTGTCGCCACGCCCAAGATCGCCGAGCGGGTCAAGAACCTCAAGCTCAAGGACTTCGGCTTCAATGGAAGCCCGGTCGTCTTCTGGGACATCTACGGCGAACAGGGACACCCCATCCGGACCACGGTCTCGGACATGGGCCCCCTGCTCCTCAGCCGCCTGTTCAACCTCAACGAGGTCCAGAGCGGCGTGCTGTCGCTGGTATTCAAGATCGCCGACGATAACGGGCTCCTGCTCCTGGACCTCAAGGACTTGCGGGCCATCCTCCAGTACGCCGGCGACCATCAGGACGAGTTCACCACGTCCTACGGCCGCATCTCGCCGGCCAGCGTGGGAACCATCCAGAGGGCCCTCCTCGACCTGGACAGCCAGGGCGGCGAGCAGTTCTTCGGAGAACCGGCCTTCAACCTCGACGACTTCCTCCAGACGGACTCCGCAGGCCGGGGCATCATCAACATCCTGGCGGCCGACCGGCTCATGCTCGCCCCCAAGATCTACGCCACGTTCCTCTTGTATCTCATGGCCGAGATCTATGAAAAGATGCCCGAGGTCGGAGACCCGGACAAGCCCAGGCTCGTCTTCTTCTTCGACGAGGCCCATCTTCTGTTCGCCGACGTCCCCGACGTCCTCCTGGACAAGATCGTGCAGATCACCCGCCTCGTCCGGTCCAAGGGCGTAGGCGTCTATTACGTGACCCAGTATCCGTCCGACATCCCGGACATCATCCTCGGCCAGCTGGGCAACCGCGTCCAGCACGCCCTGAGGTCGTTCACGCCGCGCGACCAGAAAGCGGTCAAGGCCGCGGCCGAGACGATGCGCTCCAATCCCAAGCTCGATGTGGAGAAAGCCGTCGGCGAGCTGGGCGTAGGCGAAGCCCTGGTGTCCTTCCTTGACGACAGGGGACAGCCGGGCATCACCGAGCGCTCGTTCATCCTGCCTCCCCACAGCCGGATCGGACCGATCACTCCTGACGAACGGCAGCAGATCATCACCCGGTCGAGCGTCTACGGAGCCTACGAGAAGGTCGTGGACCGGGAGTCCGCCTTCGAGATCCTGAAGGAACGTACACAGAAGACGATGGCCGCCGAGCCCGATATCCGGATCCCGGCTCCCCCTCCCTCGCCCAGACAGCCTCGACAGCGCGTCGGGCGGAAGCGGGAAACCATTTTCGAATCCATGGCCAAGAGCACGGCCCGCTCGATGGGAAGCTCGCTCGGCCGGCAGATCATCCGCGGCATCCTGGGCTCGATATTCGGCGGCCGCCGATAGTGTGATGCGACCCAAGCCTCAGCTCTTGCTGATGATACTCTGACAGTCGAAGGAGATCGCATGATGAAGAAAGCCTTATGGCCTGTGGCGCTCGTCGCCCTGTTCGCCTTCGCCGCCCTTCCCTCCCAAGCGGCCGGCCGATGGCGCCTCGACTTTGAAAACGGGGGAGCCTGGGCCGGATACAACGATGTCCAGATTCCCGGAACCTCAGGCACCCGGTTCTCTCTGACGGACGATTTTTCCGTGGACTCCGCTTATTACTTTCGCCTCCGGCTGAGCTTTCAGATCCATCCCCGTCATTCCCTGTCCCTGCTGTTCGCTCCCCTGAGCCTCAAGGCCTCGGGCCGGACCGCTGAGCCGATCCTGTTCAACGGGGCCGCCTTCCCCGCCGGGGCCGAGGCCGAAGCCGGCTACCGCTTCAATTCCTACAGACTCACCTACCGCTACGAGCTCATTCGGGGCGATAAATGGAAGCTTGGCATCGGCTTCACGGCCAAGATCCGGGACGCGGGCATCAAGCTCGAAGCCGGCGGAATCAATTCGGAAAAGACGAACGTCGGGTTTGTGCCCCTGCTCCACGTCCGCGTGGAGTGGACCCCGGCTCCACGCCTTGGATTCCTCATCGAGGCCGACGCCCTGGCCGCCCCCCAGGGCCGGGCCGAGGACGTCGCGCTGACCCTACTCTACCGGCTGGGACCGGCCATCAGCCTGAAAGCCGGCTACCGGATCGTCGAGGGCGGAGCCGACGGCGAGGAGGTCTATAATTTCGCCCTCATCCATTATGCGGCGGCCGGGCTGGTCGTCGAATTCTGAGTTATCCCGGGAGGCGAATATGAGGACCAGGATCGCCCTCTCCTGTCTGGCCGTTCTCGTCGGGGCGGCAACACTCGGCGCGGAGGTCTGGACGTCAAGCCTGACCTGGGGCGGGCTCACCAGGGATTTTCGCGTCTTTATCCCCTCGGGCTATAACGCCGGCAAGCCCCTGCCCCTCGTCATGGTCTTCCACGGCGGGCGCGGCTCGGCCGCGCAGATCGAGAAACACACGGGGTTCTCCGCCCTGGCGGAAAAGGAGCTCTTCTTAGCCGCCTACCCCCAGGGATACGACAAGCAATGGAACGACGGCCGCCAGGCCCAAAACATCAAGCCCCAAAAGCTGAACATCGACGACGTCGGGTTCATCTCCGCGCTCATCGACGCCATCGGCGAAAGATATCGCATCGACCCGGACCGGATCTATGTCACCGGGATCTCGAACGGCGGGTTCATGAGCCAGAGGCTGGCCTGCGCCCTCTCCGGCCGCCTGGCCGCCGCGGCGTCGGTGGCGGCCATGATGCCCGCTCCGCTCCTCGCGAGCTGCCGCCCCTCATCCAAGATTTCGATCCTGATCATGAACGGCACCGAGGACCCGCTCGTCCCTTACGCGGGCGGAAAAGTGCACCTGGGCCGCATCGTCAGGGGCGAGGCCACTTCGACGAACGAAACGATCCGCTTCTGGACGTCGCACAACAATTGCCGCCTGTATCTTTCGAACCTGGTGGACAACGACCCGGACGATTCGACATCCATCCTGCAGTATTTCTACAAAGGCGTGGATCAGCCGGGAGTCGAAGTCCGGCTCTACGAGATCGTGGGCGGCGGGCACACCTGGCCGGATGCGTCCCAATATCTGCCCAAGACCGTCGTCGGCCGCGTTTCCCACGAGATGAGCGCCACCGAGACGATCTGGGAATTCTTCAAGGGGCATCCCAAGGTCCGGGACCCCTGACCGGAACCGCCCCGCGCCGGCTAGATAACGAGCGCCCGCTCCACAAGCTCCAAAACCTGAACGACCTTCATCTCGAGCTTGTAGTGCTTGATCACGTCGGCGAGCCCGTCGACGCAGTTGTGGCAGATCGTGCAGACCTGTTTCGCGCCCGTGGCCTTGAGCTGGTCGGCCTTGATCCTGGCGACTTCGAGACGCAGGGGACGGTATTCGGCCATGGACAGCAAACCCGACCCGCCCGTGCAGCAGAAATTCTCGGTGCGGTTGGGGTGCATTTCCCGGAAATCGGCGCAGACGCGGCCGATGACCCAGCGGGGCTCCTCGATCAGGCCTCCGAAGCGGGCCGTGTTGCAGGAATCATGGTACGTGATCGGCTCGGGATTGCGCGCCGGGTCGACCTTCAGTCGGCCTTCCTCCAAGTATCTCTTCAGCGTCACCACCACGGATTCGCTCGGGACATCCTGTCCGTAGTCGGCCCAGTTGTACCCTTCCCAGCGCGTCGAACGGTACCCGTGGCCGCACTCGGAGATGACGATGCGCTTGGCCTTGAGCCGGACCGCGGCCTCGTAGAGGTTCCGGGCGGCGTACCCTCCCAGCCGGTCGTCGCCCGAGAACAGGCCGAAGTTGGTCTGGTCCCAGCCCCACTTGGGGAGGGTCCATGATTCGCCCGCCAGGTGGAAGAGCTTCGCCGCCTGGGCGATCGACCGGGGGTCGAACTTGATCTCGCGGGGGTTGATGGAATACATGAAATCGCAGCCGCTCTTGTCCACCGGGATATCGACCGCGTCGGTGCCGAGCTCGGCGCGGAGCTCATCGCGCATCCAGGCCAGGGTCTCCAGGTAGTCCTGCTCGGTCACGGCCATCTGATTTCCCGTCTCCCACGTGTCGCGGCTGACGTTGAACACGCCCTCGGGCACGATCCCCAGCTCGGCCAAAAGTCCGCGCGTGAACCGGACCAGGGCCGCGGTGTCCACGCCCATCGGGCAGTTGAACGTGCACCGGCCGCAGCCGCTGCACGTGCCGAAGACGATGTTCTTGAGACGGTTGAGTTCCTCGTCGGCGGCCGGGCTGTGGGCCTTGACCCACCAGGGGATGATGCGTCCCGTCCAGTCCAGCTGGCGCTTGAAGACGCCGCGGATCTGGTCGGCTTTATAGACGGGTGTCATGGTCGGGTCGTCGGGCCGGGCCAGGGCGTAATGGCAGGCCTCGGCGCACAGTCCGCAATGGACACAGCTCACGATCGAAAGCGCAAGAGGCCGCGAGATGCGCTCGGCCAGAAGACGGAGAAACCGGTCCGCGTTGCCGGCCTTGGGGTCATAGAGTCTGAGACGGCCCTGCTCCACGGAAGGGAGTTTATCCTCGGCCGCCTGGAGCTGGGACTTGGTCTCGAGCGGCAGGTCCGCCACCGGGGAGGGGGGCTTTTTCTTGCGGCTCATTCGGCCGCAGCTCCTTCGGTCGGCCGCCTCGCGATCGGGATGACGCCTCTATGACCCAGCTTCCTGCCGAGAACATACCGGGTGAAAGGATAGTACAGATAGTGGCAGATCTTGGAGAACGGGACATAGACCAGGAAAAAGGCGGTCAGCCCGAAAAACGCGATCAGGGGCCATTCCGCGCGTTGAGGAGTGTTGGGGACGGCGGCCGCTCCGGCCGCAAAGAACAGGATCATCAAGGCCAATGACAGGTAATCGTCGGGAGTGCTGATGAGACGGATGGCCGGCTTAGCCAGCCGCCGAATCAGGCGGATGATCCCGACCAGGCAAGCCAGGGCGAGCACGACTTGGACGGCGCGCACCACGGCTGCGGATTCGAGGAGCCGCGGGGCGTAGGGAATGACGAACGTCGCGGCGATGCCCACTGCGACGCCGACATGAAAGATCACGAACTGGGCATAGAACAGAGGATGCTTCCGTGTGGATTCCATGGCTCCCGGCAGGGCGACGCTCGACAGCGAATAGGCGGCGCCCGCCCGGTCGCTTCCCTGGGCGAAGGTCCGCTCGCGGGACGCCTTGAACCGGAAGAGCCAGACCAGGCGGAGCGTGTAGACCACGGCCATGAAGGCCAGGGCCGCCAGCTGGACTTCGTTCTCGAGAATTCTCAGAAATGGGCTCATGAGCGAGGCTTCATTATACAAGACGCGGAAGGGCTGTCAATTCAGCCGGAAAACCGATTGATTTTCCGCGCGTCTTTTAATAGGATGAAAATCCCGAAGTTCAGCGACCGCCGATGGAGGCCCGGAATGGATCAGCTCATCTTTCTCGACAACGGCGCCACGTCCTACCCCAAACCCGAGGAAGTCTACACGTTCATGGACCGGTTCTACCGGAAGTACGGCGTCAACCCCGGGCGCTCGGGATACGACCTGTGCATGGAAGCCGGGGAAACGGTCGAGGCCACCCGGGCCATGCTGACCAAGTTCTTCAACGGCACGGACCCCAACCGGCTCTGCTTCTCCTACAATTCCACGGACGCCCTGAACCTGATCATCTTCGGGCTCATGCGGAAGGGCGACCACGCCATCACCACCAACCTCGAGCACAATTCGGTGCTCCGTCCCCTGTATCACCTGAAGCGGGACCTGGGCGTCGAAGTGGACCACGTCCCCTTCGATAAGAACGGCTTCGTCGACCCGGACGATTTTTCGAAGTGGTTCAGAAACAACACCCGGCTGGTCATCATCAACCACGCCTCGAACGTCATCGGCACGGTCCAGCCCATCGCCGAGATCGGGCGGCGGTGCCGGGAGCAAGGCATCCTGTTCGCCATCGACGCCTCCCAGTCGGCGGGCAAGATCGGGATCGACATGGAGCGGGACTCGCTCGACGCCCTGGCCTTCACCGGCCATAAATCCCTGCTCGGCCCGACCGGCATCGGCGGGCTTTATATCCGCGAAGGGGTGGAGGTCCGGCACACCCGCGCCGGCGGGACGGGCGTTCGTTCGGCCCAGAAAACCCACCTCGACGAGTACCCCTACCGGTTGGAATACGGAACGATGAACGTCATGGGGGTGGCCGGGCTTCACGCCGGGCTCAAGTGGATCGAGTCCAAAGGGATGGACAGCCTCCACCACGAGGAGATGCGCCTGACCGAGCGGCTGGTGAAGGGGTTGAGGGCGATCGACGGGGTGACGCTGTACTGTGTGGACAGCCTGGCCGGCCACATCAGCGTCGTCTTGTTCAACATCGCCGGCCGGGACGCCGCGGACGTGGGGACCATGCTCGACGTGGACCACAACATCGCCAGCCGCACCGGCCTGCACTGCGCGCCGCTCGTCCACGAGCAATTGGGGACGGACAAGATCCACGGCGGGGTGAGGTTCGGCATCGGTCCGTTCAACACCGAGGCGCATATCGATACGGCGGTGGCCGCGGTCCGGGAGATCGCGGCGATGAAGAGCCCGAAGAAATAGGGCGCGGCGTTTCTTACACGCAGCCGTCGGGCTTGGGCAGTCCGGCCAGCTTGCAGGCTCCCTTGGCCGGACCCGAGGGGAACAGCTCATAGATGTGCTTCAGGGTGAAGCCCGAAGCCTGACAGACTTTCCGGACCATGGGCGCCATTTTCTTATCCAAAAAATAGTCCCGGATGAATTGGATGACGGCCCAGTGTTCGGGCGTCAATTCGGCCAGTCCTTCCTGCGAACTGGCCAAGGCTTCGGCGATCGTCTTATCCCATTCTTCCGGGTGAGCGAGAAATCCTTCTTCGTTGAGCTCGATCGTTTTTCCGTTGGCTTCGATATGAGGCATCCTGCCCTGCTCCAGTCTAAATTTAGCGGCGAATTATACCATAAAGATCGGTGACAGACATCTTGTTTCCGGAATTCGGCTGAGGGAAATTCGGGTCATTGAGATGTCTGTCACCGAATTCTGAGGGCGTAGTAGAAATTCTTGAGGGCTTCGATGTTCTTTTCGTCCGCGACGAATTTCGGCTCGGGCATTCGGGACAGGCGGCGCGCCTCGGCTTCGGCGGCGCGGAAGTATCCCGCCCGCAGGGCCTCGACCCGTGCCGGATCGATCTTCCTCACCGAAAAATCCGCGTCGGCCGAGAACTCTGCGCCTCCGTCCGAATGCCCGGCCGCCGACCACTCGCCTGTCCTGAAATCAAAGGCGTACCGGCGGATGAATTGATGCCCTTCCCGGGCGACGAAGCGGACGGACGCGAGCAGGAAATCCAGGTCCTTCCGGGTGAAGGTGTAGTGCAGGTTGATCCGGACCCAGCCGGGCTTGATGCCCTCCAGGCCGCAGGAGATGACACCCCGGAAGCGCTGGGACGTCTCCTCGTCGATTTCGAGCAGGGCGTGGCCGTAGGGTCCCGCGCAGCTGCACCCCGCCCGCGACTGGATCCCGAACAGGTCGTTCAGGAGCTTGGTCACGAACTTCGGATGGAGGATCCGGTCGCGGTGCCGGAGGTTAAAGGAGATGATGGGTGTCAATCCGGGCCGGTCGTACCGGCCGACGAGCTCGAGGCCCTCGATCGAAGCCAGACCTTGGAGGAAATATTTCAGGTGGCCGGCCTCGATGTGTTCGATCGCTTTGACGCCGATCTTGTCCTTGACCTCCATGGCCAGGGCGGCCCGGATCGTCTGTAGGATCGGCGGCGTGCCCGCGGTCTCCCGCGTTTCGATGTCGCGCGAGTAATCGTGGTGCGTGGGCCCGACGTAGACGACCGTCCCGCCGCCTGCCGTGGTCGGGGGCAGGTCGATCCGATACAGCCGCTCGTTCATGACCAGGACGCCGCAGCTCCCCGGCCCGCCCAGGAACTTGTGCGGCGAGAAAAAGACGGCGTCGAAATAGGACTCGGAATCCCGGTTCATGTCGATCTCGATGTAGGGCGCGACGGCGGCGAAATCGAAGAAGACCGGAACGCCGTGCCTGTGGCAGATACGGGCGACGTCGTAAACCGGGGTTCGAACTCCGGTGATGTTCGAGCCCGCCGAGAACGATCCGAACCTGGAGCGCTCCCGGCAGGACGGGTCGGACAGGCGGCGATCGAGGTCGTCCAGGTCCAGTCCGCCGTCTCCCGCCAGCTTGATGACGACCGTATCGACGAAGGCTTCCCGCCACATGAGCTCGTTGGTGTGATGCTCGTAGGGTCCGATGAAGACTATGGGCTTGGCCAGGGCCGCCGCCGCGGATATGTCCGCCCCGGCGCGGCGCGCGGCTTCGCACAGGCCGTCCAGCCGCTCCCGGGCGACCGGAGGAATGTAGACGCCGATGATCTCCTGAAGCTTCTTGAGGGCTCCGGTCGAGCCGGACCCGACGGCGAAGATCTTCCCGTTCGGGCCAGCGTTCACCAACCGCTTGATGCGCTCCTCGGCGCCGTGGAACAGCCGGGTCAGATAGCGGCCGGAATAATCGTCCTCGGTGTGGGTGTTGGCATAGGAGGCAAGGATGGCAAGTATCTTCTTTTCGATGAAAGCGAGGGCCCGCCCCGAGGCGGTGTAGTCGGCATAGAACATGTGCCGGATGCCGAAGGGCGTCCGGAAGGCCGTGTCGCGGCCGATGACCTGGCCCCGGACGAAATCCAAATAAGCCTTCTTGATCATGGCGCCGGTATTATACAGATTTTGGCTTCTAAGGCCTATTCTCGGGGCACAAATGCTATCTATTCTCTTAATGATCAATGCTTTACATAGGCCCGTCCCAAAAGATATTTGCCAGAGGAAGACGGCTGTGTTAATCTACGACGAAAAATGCGCCGATACATAACTTCGCCTCAAACCCTGACCACGGGCCGCATCGCCCGGTTCTGGCTGCCCCTCGAGGCCACTTGGCTGATGATGGCGGCCGAGGGGCCGTTCCTGGCTGCCATCATCGCCCGCCTGGCCGATCCCAAAATCAACCTGGCCGCGTTCGCGGTCGCAACCGCCCTGGCCTGGATCATCGAGTCGCCGATCATCATGATGCTCTCGGCGTCGAACGCCCTCGTCCGTGACCGAGTCGCTTACCGCAAGCTGCGGCGTTTCTCCTTCGCCCTCAACGCCGCGGTGACCGCGGTCATGATCGCGGTGATCATACCGCCCGTCTTCGACTTCGTCGCCCTGCGCCTTATCGGCCTCGACCCGGAGGTGGCCGGGCTGGCCGGACGGTCGATGATCTTCCTTGTCCTCTGGCCGGCGGCCATCGGTTTCCGGCGCTTCTACCAGGGGATCCTCATCCGGAACGGCCGGCCTCAGGCGGTGACCTGGGGCACGGTCGTCCGGCTCATCTCCATGTCGGCGACCGGGCTTCTCGCGGCGCTCGTCTTCCGCCTGCCCGGAGCGAGCGTCGGCGCGGCCGCCCTCGGCGTCGGGGTCCTGGCCGAAGGCGCGGCCAGCTGGGCTATGGCCCGGCCGATCGTCCGCGGCCTGAGCCGGCAGACCGAGGAGGAATGCGCCTTCGGCCGCTCGCTAACGGCCGCCGGCGTCGTCCATTTCTATGCGCCGCTCGCCCTGACTTCCTTCCTGTCCTTTTTCATCAACCCGCTGACGACGTTTTTTCTGGCCCGGGGCCGCGCTCCCCTAGAATCGCTGGCCGTGCTCCCGGTCGTCGTGGGCCTGGCCTTCGTCTTCCGCACGGCGGGCATCGCCATGCAGGAGGTCGTCATCGCCCTGGCCGGGGAGGCCGGGGAAAACACGCGGATCTTGGGCCGGTTCTCGTTTCACATCGGCATCATCTCCACGGCCGGCCTGGCCGTGGTCGCGTTCACGCCCCTAGCCTCGGTCTGGTTTCGGACGGTCTCGGGTCTCTCCCCGGACCTGGCCGCGTTCGCCGTCCTGCCCGGAGGCTTGCTCGTCCTGCTCCCCTTCCTCGAGTCCGTCCTGTCTTACGAGCGGGGCATCTTTGTCCAGGCCCACAGGACGGCCCCGATCAGCATCGCCGTCGCCGTCCAGCTGGCCGTGACCTCGCTCGTCTTCGCCTTGATGGTCATGGGTCTGAAGACCGTCGGAGCGGTCGCCATCGGACCGGCCCTGACCGCAGGCTACGCCGCCGGCACCGCCATCCTCGTTTTCGTTCGGGGTCGGGCCTAGTCAATAGGCCTCATTTTCCTTTTTTCCAGGACTCCATCATCTCCCAGCGCCTGACGGCTTCGAGAAACGTCTCGGCGATGAAATCGGCCTTCTTCCGGGCATAGGCTTTGGCCTTGGCCAGGTCGAAATCGAGATACCCGACGCCGGCTTCTGGGAGGCGCGAAGTGGCCCAGGCGGGCATCATAGCCACGCCCGCGTCCGTGCCCGCCCGGGAAACGTTCTCCTTGCCCAGCTTCTCGTACATCTCTTTGTCGACGAGCTCGGGGTTGAAGCCCATGACCATAGCCGCTTCCTCCATGTCGCCGTGGCCGGACTGCTGGGCTTTGTTCCCGTAGACCTCGTTGACGATGTTGAAGGCGACAGTCCACCAGTCAACGATCATGACATGGGCCGCGGTCTCCTGGTGGAGGCGGGTCATCGCCCGCTTGACCGGGTCGGTGTTGCCGCCGTGGCCGTTGACGATGAGGATGTTGCGAAAGCCCGTCCGGACCAGGTCTTTGAGGACATCATAGATATACTCCTCGAAGACCTCCGGCCGGATGGTGATCGAACCGGGGAACTGGGAGATGCTGGCGCCTGTCACGCCGTGGTTGACGGCGGGGGCGACGAGGGCGTTGCACTTGTCCCAGATGAGCTCGGCCGTGTTGAGGGGAATGATATTATCCGTGCCGATGGCGCAGACGCCGTGCGCTTCGACCGTGCCGATGGGCAGGATGACCCGGTCCGTGACCGACGGCACGATTTGAGCCAGCCGCATCCAGGCGAAGTCCTGCAGGTGGTGAAACTTCAGGTCCTTGACCTTCTTCTGGGCGAAGGACGGCGACGCCGATGCCAGACAAACGCCGAGGACGACAAGATAGGAAATCACTTTTCTCCCGCTGATCCTGCGCATGGTCGAACCTCCTCTTCCGATCGTGACCGATCCAGCGGATCACCCGAGAAACATAGTCCCGTCCGAGAATTGATGTCAAGCCGGTCAAGATTGAACGCCCCCGGCATCTATGATATAAGGAAGGGCGATTTTTCTTCAGAGAACTGGAATTTCCGAACGGCTGGATATGAAATCGAACCGAACACGGAGCGAGGGAGTCTCCCCCGCCCGAATCATGGCGGCATTCTTCCTGGCCGCCCTCGTCATCCTGAGCCTTTTCACCCCGGCCATCGCCGAACAGAGCTCTGCGCAGGACTCATCTCAACCCCGCCTCAAGCTGACTTTCATCGAACGCATCCGGCAGGAGAGCTCGGACAACGTCACGAGCCTCGACGATTCGGCCGCCGACAGCTCATCCTACCTCCGCTTCCGGACGAGTGTCGGCCTCCAATGGTTTGCCTCCCCCGCAGTCGAGTTCGCCCTCAAACTCACCAACGAGAACCGCTACTACCTAGCGCCCAAGTCCGATCCCAAGCTCAAGAAGAACTACGACCCGAACGAGATCTTCTTCGACCAGTTCTACCTGCGCTTGAAGAAACCGGCCGGTCTGCCCCTGACCCTGACCCTCGGCCGCCAGGACATCATGCTCGGCGAGGGATTCATCATCTTCGACGGCGGGCCGCTTGACGGATCGCGCTCGGCCTATTTCAACGCCGCCCGGCTCGACTGGGCGGCCGGCCCCAAAACGACCATCAGCGCGTTTTATCTCTATCAGCCCCGGACCGATAAGCTCCTCCCCCGCCTCAATGACGTCGGCCAGAACATGGTCGAGCAGGACGAGGAGGGCTTCGGATTCTACGGAGCGGGGCCCTTCCGCAAGCTCAGCTGGGAGGCCTACCTCTTCCGAAAGAACATCCGCGCCGCGGGCCTGCTCCCCGGCTCGGCGTTCACGAACGCGGGCGGAAGGCTTCAAGTCCCGATAGCGATGGGCGGGCGGCTGTCCTTGACCACCGAGGCGGCCCTTCAGTCCGGCTCCTACGGAGAGATCGACCGGTCCGGATTCGGCGGCTATTTCCATCTGGACTATCAGACCCAGGCCGCGCTCCCCTGGCCGACCATCCTGACCCTGGGCGGCATTTATCTCAGCGGGGACGACCTCGCCACTTCCGACCGCTACGAGGGCTGGGACCCGGCTTTCAGCCGCTGGCCCAAGTGGAGCGAGTCCCTCATTTACCTTTCCGCTCGCGAGATCCGGCCCGCGTACTGGTCGAACTTCAATTCGCTCTACGGAACCCTCGCCTTCAGCTTGCGGGATAATATTCGACTGCTTCTGACCTGGCACCGCTTGGGAGCCGCCCAAGAAAGCCCGGCCAACGCCTTCCTGAGCGGCGAAGGCCGGGACCGGGGAAGCCTCTTCCTGGCCCGATTGAATTTCGACATCAGCAAGAACGTGTCCGGCCATGTCCTCTGGGAGAGCTTCCGGCCGGGCAATTTCTATTTCCACGGTGCCCAGAGTTACGCCTGGGTCCGGTTCGAGATCATCTTCCGCTACTGACGACCGGACGGGCCGGCAGGCCGCCCGCCCGGCGATTGAGGAGGCTCAAATGGCGCTCAAAGTCATCGTGCTCGCGGCTTATGCGGCCCTCATCATCACCGTCGCCGTCCTGCGCGGACGCAAGACGAAGTCCTTTTCCGACTTCTTCCTGGGAGGGGGGAAGGTCGGCCCCTGGATGACGGCCTTCACCTACGGCGCGGCCTACTTCTCGGCCGTCCTGTTCATCGGGTTCGCCGGGAAGGTCGGCTGGGGCTTCGGCTACTCCGGCCTGTGGATCGCCGTCGGCAACGCCCTGATCGGAGTCCTGGCCGTGTGGTGGATCATGGGCGAGCGGGTCAAGAAAATGGCGACCGAAATGGGGGTCGCGACCATGGGCGAATACCTGGAAAAGCGCTATCGAAGCCCGTTCCTCAAGCTCTTTTCCTCGCTGTCCATCTTCGTTTTTTTCATCCCCTACTCCGCGGCCGTCTTCATCGGCCTGTCCTACCTGTTTCAACTCAACTTCAACACGGCCTACTGGCAGGCCCTGATCTTCATGGGCGTTTTCACTGCCTTCTACATCGTCCTGGGCGGCTACAAGTCCATGACCATGATGGACGTCGTGTTCGGGACCCTGATGCTCATCGGAGGCGCCGTCCTGGTCGTGAGCGTCCTGTCCAAGACGGGCGGGATCGCCTCGGCGACGGCCCAGCTCAACGCCATCAATCCCAAGCTGACGGCTGTGGTCGGGCCGCCCGGCTGGTGGCCGCTCTTCGCCCTCGTCTTCCTGACATCGGTCGCACCGTTCGGCATGCCCCAGCTCATCCAGAAATTCTACGCTGTGAGGGACCGGCGTGCGATCCGGATCGGGATGGTCATATCGACCCTGTTCGCGATCCTTCTCTCCTCAGTGGCCTACTTCTCGGGAAGCGTCATCCGCCTCTTAATCTCTCCCGAGACGGCGCCGGCCGCCTTCGCCGGAGGCAAGCCCGTCTACGACGCCCTCATGCCCGAAATGCTGGTCCGGGTCGTCCCCGGACCGCTCTCGATCCTTATCCTGCTCCTCATCCTGGCCGCTTCGATGTCGACCTTGGCCGCCCTCGTCCTCATCTCCAGCTCGGCCGTGGCCAAGGATTTCTACGCAGGGTTCGTCAATCCCAAGGTTTCGGATAAAACCCTGACGACGATGATGCGGGGGCTGAGCGCCCTGTTCGCGGCCCTGTCGGTCGTCTTCGCCTGGCTCCGGCCGGCGACCATCGTTTCCATCCTGGGGATCTCCTGGGGCGCGATCGGTTCAGTCTTCCTGGGTCCGTTCGTCTGGGGGCTGCTGACGAAGCGGGCAAACAAACTCGGGGCCGTGGCGGGCTCGGTCCTGGCCCTGTCCGCCTGCCTCGTCCTTTATTTCGCGGGCATGTCCTCGCCCGAAGCCGGGACGATCGGGATGCTGGTCTCGCTGGTCTCTGTCCCGCTCCTTAGCCTGTTCGGCTCCCGTCCCGCTTCGGAACAAAAATACCCCAAGACGGCTTGAATTCGATCACTTCGCCAAGCGCATGACTTCCGATACGGCGGAGACGATCAGGTCCGGCTCGCTATACGGGATCATATGGCCGCTCTTTCCGGCAACAACGAGTTTAGCCCCCTTTATCGACGCGGTCAGTCGCTCATGGGACTCCCGCCAAGCTTTCCATTCTTCCGGCTTGGGGAGGAAATCGATTCCTGCAGTGATCAGCCGCACCGGGATACCCTCCGGAATGACGGCCTTGCGCATGACGTCTATCTTTTCGGCCAGGTTGCTGCCCGGAGCGCCGACCATACGGACCACGGCGCGCTGCACCTTGCTGAGCGTTTCCGGCCGGGAGGCGTCGAACGGGAGCTTTCCCATCATGGGATGGTTGTTGCAGTATTCGATCCCGAACGTGTCGACAAACTCGACCGTGAAGGGGTCGACGAAGACCAGACCCCGGACCGAATCCGGGTGTTCGGCGGCTTCGAACCGGATCAGGAAACCCCCGTAGGAATGCCCTACGAGAATGAGGTTCCGGTCGAGGCCGAGAGTCCGAAGCGCCCGCCACAACGCGGCTGTGTCCTCGCGAAGGTCGCATTTCGTCTCCGGCAGGTCGCTCTTTCCGAACCCGGCGCGGTCATAGGCGATGACGGTCGCGCCGGTTTCCCGCGCAATCCGCGGGGCCAGCGCGTCCCACTCGGTGGAATCCAGAGCGCCGCCGGACTCGAGGAGGATCGCCGGGCCCTGGCCCGGGATGATCCGGAAGTTGAGATTGTAACCCCCGACGTCGACCAGCTTTTCTACGGCCGAGGCGGACTGGTCCTGCGCCATCGCCAGTGGCGTAACCGGCGCTATGATCGCGAGGGCCAACAAGGCGTATTTCAGGACGGCCCAGAGGTTCATGGGGCGAATCACAGAGTGAGAGGACATGCTGTTCTCCTTTATTATTGATTGAAACCCTTGTTCTGATGCCCGCATTTCGGGCACTTCGAATAGCCGGAGGCGGATTCAGTCGAGAACGCCGTTTTGCATTTGACACATATCCACTGCGTTCTCGGCAAATTCATCGCATGATTCATGAGGCCGCAGACGGGACATGATGAGAGCGAATCGCCAAGGTTGACCCATTCATTCTGGCACCCTTTGCATATGAACCTGTTCATAGGGACCTCCTGTGAGCCAACGGCATCGGTCTTCAGTCCGTCCGCTCGATCACGCCCGAGGGAGTCTTCACTATCGCCGAGTGCCCTTGCTCATCGGTGAAGGTGAACTCGAGGTGGATGCTGCTGCCGACCGGCAGATACGGCCCGTCGTGGCTGAGGAACTCGACTTCCCTCGTTTCGCCCGGTTTCAGGACGCAATCCCAGATCAGGCGATACTTGGCCAGGGCATCCCTCCGGCCCTGCTCATCCACCACGCTGGCCTTGAAAGTCAGTTTCTTCTCCCCGCCTTTTGAATTGTCCAGGAACAGCTTGGCCTTGGCATAGAGAGGCGAGCCGCGATCCGGACCCGGATGCTCGACGATAGGCATCCAATCGCGCCAGAAATAAACAGTCAGCGCCGTGATTTGACATCCGTCCAGTTTTAAGGCCTCCGCCTCGGGATTCGAAACGGCAGCCTGCCGCGCCTCATTCCTTTGGTCGGCCAGCGGCTGGGCGCATCCGATTCCCAACATCAACACCCCCAGGACACCTGCCTTTACCCAACCGCCTGTTTTCATCGGTTCCTCCTTGAGTCCCTCGAAAGATCGGTGACAGACATCCTGTTTCCGGAATTCAGCCCAGGGGGAATTCGGGTAATTGAGATGTCTGTCACCGAATTATAATTCAGTCTTCGCGGCCGGACTTGACGAGCTTCAGCCACTCGTCGCGAAGCGTCACGGTCCGGTTGAAGACCGGGCGGCCGGGCTTGGAATCCGCCAAGTCGGCGCAGAAATAGCCCATCCGCTCGAACTGCCAGCGGCTTTCGGGCTCGGC
>Ga0209254_10002329_pt1 | contig 17234 bp, 15 predicted proteins | sample FrelakmetDIP11DI_FD_187148 | JGI IMG/M metagenome (GOLD analysis project Ga0209254, IMG submission 187148) | Freshwater lake sediment microbial communities from the University of Notre Dame, USA, for methane emissions studies - DIP11 DI (SPAdes)... | ecosystem: Environmental > Aquatic >... | reverse complement strand
TTCGTGGTCGCGGTGTTCTGGAGCCTGATGGCCGACGTGTTCACGCGCGAGCAGGCGGGGCGGATGTTCGGGTTCGTCGCGGCGGGCCTGAGCACCGGCGGGCTGTTCGGACCTTTCCTGGGCGCGCGCCTCGCCGAGCCGATCGGCACCATCAACCTGCTGCTCGTGTCGGCGGCGCTGCTCGCGGCCTCGCTCGGCTTCCTGCTGCTGGTGCTGCGCTGGCACCGTCGCCACGGCGAGAACGTCGCCGCCGGCGAGGACCGCGACGCGCGCCTCGGCGGCTCGGCGCTCGCGGCCTTCCGGCAGGTCGCCCGCTCGCCCTACCTCGCGCTGATCGCGCTGTTCGTGTTCCTGCTCACCTGGGTCTCGACGTTCCTGTACCTCGAGCAGCAGGCGATGGTGGCCGAGGTCTTCACCGACCGCGATGCGCGCACGGTGTTCTTCAACCGCATCGACTTCTGGGTGCAGGCGGGCTCGCTGGTGCTGCAGCTGTTCGTGTTCGGGCGCCTGTACCGCTGGCTCGGCTTCCGGTCGCTGATCGGTTCCGTGCCGCTGCTCATGACGCTCGGGTTCGCGGCACTCGCGCTGTTCCCGGGCTTCGGCGTGCTGGTGGCCGTGATGGTCGTGCGCCGCATCGGCGAGTACTCGATCGTGCGGCCCTCGCGCGAAACGCTCTTCACTTCCGTGTCGCGCGAGGAACGCTACAAGGCGAAGAGCCTGATCGACACCTTCATCTATCGCGGCGGGGACGCGACGGCGGCCTCGATGCACGCGTTCGTGAAGTCCACGTTCGGGCTGGGGCTGAGCGGCATCGCGTGGTGCGGCGCGGCGCTGGCGGGGCTGTGGGCGGTGGTGGCGTTCGTGCTCGGCACGAAGCACGTCGCGCTCAGTCCTCGACGCTGAACCGCACCGTCACCGACGAGCGCTGCGCGACCGGCCGGCCGTTCACGACGCGCGGCAGGTAGCGCCACGCGGCCACGGCCTCGCTCGCCGCGGCCTCGAACTCCCCGCGCGGCTCGGCGGCCACCACGACGATGTCGTCGGTGACGCCCTGCTCGCTCACCGTGAACTCGACCTCGACCCAGCCCTCGACCCGGTCGCGGAACGCCCGCGACGGGTACACCGGGTCGGGCGTGGCGATCGCCGTCAGTTCGCGTGCCGCGGGCCCGGCAGCGGCCGCGACGCCGGTCGCGCCGGGCGCGGGCAGATCCTCCGCGCTCGGCGTCGTGTCGGTCGTACCCTGCCGGGCGTAGCCGGCCACCGCCTGTCCGCTGGTGATCGGGGCACCGTAACTGTGCTGCCCGCCGCCGCGGGTCGGGGCCGGTCGGGGACCGACGAGCCGCGGGGTGAGCGGATCGAGCGGCACGTTGGCGCGCCGGATCGGTGCCGGCCGCGCTGCCACGGCGGGCATCCGCTGCGGGGCAACGGTGGCCGGGGCGGGATCGTGCGCGGCTGCGCGCGCTGCCGCCGGCGTTGCCGGCGCCGAGGGCGCGGTGGGCGGAGTTGTCCGCTGGGCCGGCGCCGTCGTCGCGGCCGCCACGGCCGGTGCGGTCGCAACGGCCGGCCGCTCGAGGCGGGCGAGCAGCGCCCTGGCGCCCGCATGTCCGGCGTCCGCCCCGAGCACCCGCCCGGCGAGGCGTCTTGCCTCGATCTCCTCGCCGGCGTCCGCCGCGGCCGCGGCACGCTCGATCAGCGCCGCCGATACGGCCGCGAGCCCCACGCGCGCCTCGGCGTTGTCTGGCCGCGCGAGCAGCACGGCCGCGTACAGGTCGACGGCATTGCGTCCCGGCGGAGCCTCGTAACGGCCGGCCGCCTGCGCGGCGCGGGCCCTCGACAGGACGGGATCGGCGCGCGGGCCGGGCGCGGCCGCGACCGCGGGTTGCGCCGGATGCGCGACCGGCGCCGACGACGATGCGGGTGCGTCCGGCCGGCGGGCCACGAGCACCGTACCAAGCAGTGACACGAACAGCACCAGTCCGCCGCCGACGAACAGCCACTTGAAGGGATCCAGGCGGGCGCGCGGCGAACTCACCTGCGGCACCCGCCGCTCGCGTGCGCGACCGTCGCTGCGCTCGACGTGGCAGCGGATCGCGGCGTCGAGAAACATGCCGGCGCGCTTCGGCGACAGCGGCTTGTGCATGAAGCGGTAGACGTGGCCGTCGCTGACCAGCTGCGCCAGCAGCGCCTCGTCGTCGCGACGCCCGGCGACCACGACGATCACGTCGGGGAACTGGTCGACGATCTGCTCGATGAGCGAGGCCGGCTGCGTGGCCACGGCGCCCATGTCGAACAGCAGCACGCCGCAGCGGCCCGTCAGCAGCAGGTCGACGGACTCCGCGGCCGTCCGCGCCCGCCACACCGGGTTGCGCTCGCCGACGGCGTCGCGGATTGCCTGGTACAGCGCCACGTCGTCCGACAGCACGACGACGTCCACCATCAGCCCTTCCGGGCGGTGGCGGGTCGCGGAGGCATCGGCTGACTGGTCGGCCTGGGTCTGCACCCCCGGATTGCGCACCAGGCGCGCCGCCGGGTCCAGCTGCTCCGGGCAAAAACCTGAAGCAATTCAAAGTTCCTGAATGGCGGGGCGGCCGTCTGCCGTCGCGCCGGTCGCGGCGGTGCCGCATGCGGCCGCCGCCCGCCGCTCGACATAATCTCGACATAATCGGGTGCCGCGAGCATGATCGACCCTCGCTTGGCAGGAGACCGGAAGAGAAGACTGGTCCCGGGGTGTGCTCATGAGGGAATCGGTCAGTTTCGCATCGAGGGTCGCCCTCGAGCACCGCGCGGCGCTCGAGCGGCTGCTGTTCTTCAACGGCTGCCAGGACCGCGTCGCAAGCGGCATCGTCGACGTCATCGACCGGTTCGGCCCGCCCGAGATCCAGCCCGACGGCGACTGGCTCCGCGTGAAGGTCGCAGGGTTCCCCGACGTGCAGTCCCTCTTCGTGGTCGAGAGCACGGCCGGCCCGCCGATCGGCGTCGCCGTCTACGTGCGCGCCGACCTCGAGCACATCACCGTGCTGCACATCGGCCTGAGCGAGGAATACTGTGCGGGCGGCGAGCGCGAGAACCTGAACCTGCTGCTGCGCCTGCTCAAGGAAATCCGCCGGTCCTCGCGGCGGCTCAGGGGCGTGCGCCGGCTGAGCGTGCTGTACGGCGCGCAGCGGCCGCGCGCCCAGGCCTGATCAGGGCGCGGCGCCTTCGCCGAGCAGGTCCGCCACCATGCTGCGCACCGCGCGGATCTGCGGCCCCTCGCGCGTGGCGTATTCGTCGCCCTCGTAGCCCCACCAGTCCCAGCAGCCGTACGCATTGAGCGGCTGGAAGCTCTTCTCGATCTGGGGGAACAGCAGCACGATGCGGTTGGCCTCGGCGACCTCGAGGTAGCCCGAGCGGCGCATGAACGCGTCGCCAACGAAGGACGCGCCCTGCTTGCAGCCGTGGAAGACGATGTGCAGCCGGCAGCGCCCGGTCGCGCCGGCACCGCAGTCCCGCGGGACGTAGAGCCAGCCGCGCGCGGCGAGGCCGGGGCTGCCGGCGGCTTCCGCGTACGGCCGCTGGTCGAACTCGACGAGCCCCGCCGGCGCCGGTGCGCGCCCGGCCGCGAGCTCGCCGTACAGGTGGCCGAGCAGCGCGCGCGCGCCGTCGAACCCGCAGTTCCCGACAAACGGCGGCTCGGTCGCGGTGCACGGCGGTGCGCTGGCGTCGGCCGTCGGGAAGGTGTGACCGGCTGCCGCCAGCTCGACCTTGGCGACGTTGCCGGGGTTGACGAGCGTGCGGTAGAAGCCCTCCAGCGCGTCGACCACCGGCGCGCCCACGAACGGGTCGGCAGCGCCGCGGAAGATCCAGACGCGGTCGTCCGCGAGCCCTGCGATCGGGTCGATCGAGCCTTCGAGCGCGAGCTGGCTCGTCTCCTCGAGCAGGCGCGCCGTCGGGATCTCCTCGTCGCCCTTCATGCAGCGTCCCAGTGCATGGCGCAGCGTGCCCTCGGCGCAGCGGTACGGCCCCGCCGCGAGCACGCCCGCCCCCTGCACCATCGTCGAATGCGCGACGTGGAACTGGACCGCCATGTAGCCGCCCGCCGACAGGCCCGAGACGGTCACGGTCGCCGGGTCGATCGGCAGCGCGGCGAGCCCCGTCTCCCGCGGGTCGTTCGCGCCGTCGCGCCCGCAGGCCGTTGCCGCCAGCAGCCCGAGGGCCGCCGCCGCCCGCCACCATCCTGCCGCAGGTCCCGCATTCGGCCGCATGCCTTCCTCCGCGCGTCGCCGCGTCATTGCGCCGTCCAGCCGCCGTCCACCGCGATCCACTGTCCGGTGACGTTGCGGGCCGCGTCGCCCGCGAGGAACTCGACGATGCCGCCGAGTTCCTCGATCGTCACGAACGCGCGCTTCGGCATCGGCTTGAGCATGATCTCCTCGATCACCTGCTGCTCGGGGATGCCGTGCGCCTGCGCCTGGGCCGCGATCTGCGCGTCCACCAGCGGCGTGCGCACGTAGCTCGGGCAGATGGTGTTGATCGTGACGTCGGTGTCGGCGGTCTCGAGCGCAATGGTCCTGGCGAAGCCGATCAGCCCGTGCTTGGCCGCGACGTAGGCGCTCTTGTAGGGCGAGGCCACCAGCGAGTGGATCGAGCCCACGTTGACGATGCGGCCGAAGCCGCGCCGGCGCATGCCCGGCAGCACGGCCCGCGTCAGCATGGCGCTGCCGGTGAGCATCACCGCGAGCAGCAGTTCCCAGCGCTCCCGCGGGAACTCCTCGAGGGGCGCGACGTGCTGCAGCCCGGCATTGTTCACGAGCAGGTCGGGCCCGGCCGGCTCCAGCGCGGCGATCACGGCGTCGATGTCGGCGGCCGAGGTCACGTCGAGCCGCAGCGCCGTCGCCGCGAGGCCGCGCCCGCGCAGGCCCGCGGCCGTCCGTTCGACCGCCGCCGCGTCGAGGTCGGTGAGGCACACGGCGTGGCCGCGCTCGGCGAAGTGCGTGGCGACACCGAGCCCGATGCCGCTGCCGGCGCCGGTGACGAGTACCTGCAGCCGCCGTCCGCTCATCGCGCCCGCCTCGCGGTCGTGCTGCGCGCACCGCGCCGGCCCGGCTTGCCCGCGCACAGGGCGCGGAAGCCGGCGGCACAGAACGGCACCAGGCGCCGATGGACACCCTCGAGGTCGCTCGAGCGGCACGCGCCGCCCGACAGCCTGTCGATGCGCCCCGTCTGCGCGAACGTGAGCGTCAGGGCGCCCGACAGGAAGTGGTAGGCCCAGTAGAGGTCGCGCTCGCTGCAGTCGGGCAGGGCGCGCCGGATCGCCTCGATGAAGCGCTGCACCACCGGGTCGAAGTGCCGCGTCATGAGCACGCCGCCGAACTCCGGCGAGTTGTTGATCTCGGCGATCAGCGCGAAGTAGCTCTTCCAGCCCGCGCTGCCGCGCGCCGAGCGGTCGAGCAGCGGGTGGGTGAACGCGTCGATGATTTCCTCGAGCGACGGCGCCTTGCGCCGTCCGTCCGCGAGCAGCGCGTCGAGCCGGGCGAGCCGCTCGGCGTTCAGGTCCTCGGCGCGACGCAGGATCACGGCCTCGAGCAGCCCCTGCTTGCTGCCGAAGTGGTAGCTGGCGAGCGCCACGTCCACGCCTGCGGCCCCGGTGATGTCGCGGATCGAGATGCCGTGGAAGCCGCGTCGCGCGAACAGGCGCTCCGCGGCGTCGAGGATGCGCTCCCGCGTCGGCAGCGAGCGCAACGCGCTGCGCCGGGCCGGCGCGGCGGACGTCCTCGGGCGTTTGCTCGCTGGGGTCATGGCGTCGATTCTTGCTGCGCTGCGAAAAGCGGGCGCGCGCCCTGCGGCGCGCCGGGGACGATTCTGGCCAACTGCGGCCGCTCGTGCAACGACTGTTGAAATTCATCAAACGTTCAACTAGATTTCAGCGCTCGTTGAAACAGCGCGCCGTGCCGGCGCCGTCCAGGGGGATCACGATGAACAGGTTCACTGTCCGCTCGGTGCAGACCTGCGCGGCCGCCGCCGCCGCCGCTTTCTGCGCCGCTCCCGCCGTGCTGGCCCAGCAGGCGCCCGCCGCGAAGCCCGCGGCCGCCGCCGGCCTCGAGGAGATCACGGTCACCGCGCGCCGGCGCGAGGAGTTGCTGCAGGACGTGCCGATCGCGGTCACTGCGTTCTCGGCCGACACGCTGGAAATGGTCGGCGCGGCCAACATCGGTGAACTCGCACTGTCGGTCCCGAGCGTGACGATCGAGCCGTCGCGAGCGACGAATTCGACGCTCACGGCCTTCATCCGCGGCGTCGGTCAGCAGGATCCGCTGGCCGGCTTCGAGCAGGGCGTCGCCCTCTACGTCGACGACGTCTACATCGCCCGGCCGCAGGGCTCGCTGCTCGACATCTACGACGTGGACCGCATCGAGGTGCTGCGTGGCCCGCAGGGCACGCTCTACGGCCGCAACGCCGTCGGCGGCGCGATCAAGTACGTGACCCGGCGACTGAGCAACGAGCCCGAGCTGCGCCTGCGGAGCGCGTTCGGCAGCTACGGCCAGTTCGACCTCGTCGGCAGCGGCAGCCTGCCGCTCGGCGACATGTTCCGGGTCGGCGGGGCGGTCGCCTCGCTCACCCGCGACGGCTACGGCAAGAACCTCACCACCGGCCTCGAGAACTACAACAAGGACGTGTTCGCGTACCGCTTGAGCGCCGAGTTCCAGCCGGGCGAATCGTGGCTGTTCCGGCTCGCCTACGACAAGTCGGACGACGACTCCGATCCGGTCGCCGGATGGCGGCCCTTCCCGGGCGCCGTCAGCAAGGAACCCGTGCTCGATGACGTCCGCGACACGCTGGCGGGCGCGGCGAAACGGCCGTCGACGGCCGGCATCAACGGCAACAACGAGGTGGACTCCGAAGGCTACAGCCTGTCGATCGACTGGACGGCGAGCGACAGCATCACCGTGCGCTCGATCACCGCCTGGCGCGAGGACACCACCGAGTCGGTGATCGACTTCGACAGCCTGTCGGTGATGGACTTCGACGCCCCGGTCATCTACGACAACGAGCAGTTCAGCCAGGAATTCCAGTTCCTCTATGGAAGCGACCGCTGGAACGCCGTCGTCGGCGCGTACTACCTCGACGCGACGGCCTCCAACGATTTCGACGTGGTGCTCGGCCAGCTCGCCGGCGGCGCGGGCGTCACCGCCTACACGGGCGGCACTGTCGACACCAGCGCGTGGTCGGTGTTCGCCGACGTGACCTACGACCTGACCGACCAGTGGTCGGCCTCCGTCGGCGGTCGTTACACGTCGGACGAGCGCAGCGCGGACATCTTCCGCGCCAACTACCTGGGCATCGGCTCGCCGTTCTTCGGCAACGACGGTGCGCGCAGGCTCGTGGTCCAGAGCGACTACGAGGCCGAGCGCACCTTTAACGACTTTTCGCCGCGCGTCAACGTGACCTACCGCTTCAACCCGGACGTCAACGTCTATGCCGGCTACAGCCAGGGCTTCAAGGCCGGCAGCTTCGACCCGCGCGGAGCGAACTTCGTCACGCCGGAGGCCGAGAAGGGCTACGAACCGGAGATCCTCGATTCCTTCGAGGTCGGCCTCAAGGCGACCTGGCTCGACGGCCGGGCGCGCACCAACGTCGCGATGTTCTACAGCGACTACCAGGACATGCAGATCCCGGGTTCGGTCGGCGTGGACTCCAACGGCGACGGCGTCAACGACGGTTTCGTCGGCGCGGTGACCAACGCCGGGCAGTCCACCATCATGGGCGTCGAGTTCGAGGGCAACATGCTGCTCACGGACGCGCTGTCGCTGCAGGTCTCGTTCAGTTTCCTCGATGCCGAGATCGACGAGTGGCTGATCGTCGGACCGGGAGGCGTCGATATCGACGTCGCCGACCAGCGCCAGATCCAGAACACGCCCGAGTCCATGGCGTACGTGGGGCTGACCTACACCACAGGCCTGGCGGGCGGCACCATGAGCGCGAATGCCAATGTCTCGTACCGGGGCGACGTGGTGCAGTTCGAGGTCCCGAACCCGCTGATCGACCAGGAGTCTGTCACGCTCGCGAACGCAAGCCTGCTGTGGACGTCGCCGGGCGGGCGCTGGCTGCTCGGCCTGCACGGCAAGAACCTCACCGACGAGAACGTGAAGACCGCCGGCTACTGCTTCGGCGCGCCGGCCACCACGGGCTGCCCGTCGGCGCTTGGTCTCGAGAACAACGTCAACGTGTTCTTCGGGCCGCCGCGAACCTTCACCGGCACCGTCGAGTTCCGGTTCTGATCCCCGGCCGGTGCACGAGGGCTGCCGGTCATGGACGGATTCGAGGCGCGGTCACCGCTGCTGCCGGAGGTCTTCGCGCTGCACGGACGCTGGCGGCGTGAACGCGACGCCGTCGTCTGCGGCGGGCAGCGCGAACGGTGGGGCGAGTTCACGGACCGGTTGAGCCGGTTCGCCAACGCCCTGCACGGGCGGGGCATCGGCCGCCACGACCGGGTCGCGGTGCTGATGGGCAACGGGCTGCCGATGGTGCACGCGCTGTTCGGCACCATGAATGCCGGTGCGGTCTCGGTGCCCCTCAACCTGTCCGTGAGCGACGACGCCATGGCCGGCATGATCCGCGACGCCGGAGCCCGGGCGGTCGTGGCGACGCCCGACCAGTGCGGGCGCATCGATGCGATGCGGGATCAGTTGGGCGACGGCGTCCGGCTCTTCCTGGTGGCCGGTCCCGATGCGCCCGGCTGGACCGGCTGGGAGACGTTCCTGGCGGGCCACCGCAGCGACCCTCCGTCCGTCCGCATCGACGACGACGACCTGCTGAACATCATCTACAGTTCGGGCACGACCGGCGTGCCGAAGGGCATCGCGCACACGCACCGCGGCCGCCGCGACTGGGCCTACGATCTGTCGATCGCGCTTCGCTACCATGGCGGCGCCCGCACGCTGGCGACGCTCGGGCTCTACTCGAACATCTCCTGGGTCGCCATGCTCTGTACGTTCCTCGCAGGCGGCACCCTGCACGTGCACCGCCGCTTCGACGCGGACGAGTTCCTTGAGACCGTGGCCAGCGAACGCATCACGCACACCGCGATGGTGCCGATCCAGTACCAGCGCGTCGTCGAGAGCCTCCGGCAGGGCGGGCGGGACGTGGGCTCCATGCAGGCGATGATGAGCTGCGGGTCTCCGCTGCACTCCGAACTGCGGCAGGAGATCTTCCGTCGCCTGCCGTGCGGGGTCATCGAGCTGTACGGCCTGACTGAAGGTGTCATCACGACGCTGGACCCCGAGGACGCCCCGGGACACTGGGCCTCGGCCGGCAAGCCGCTCCTCGGCACGGATATCCGGCTGGTAGGCGACGACGGGCGCGAGGTGCCGGCGGGCGAGCCCGGCGAGATCGTCTCGCAGGGCCGCATCACGATGCCGGGCTACTACAACCGCCCCGAGGCCACCGCCGAAGCCACCTGGACCGACGGGCAGGGCCGCCGCTGGCTGCGCACCGGCGATATCGGCCGCCTCGACGAGGAGGGCTTCCTCTACATCGTGGACCGCAAGAAGGACATGATCCTGTCGGGCGGCCAGAACATCTATCCGGCCGACATCGAGGCCGTCGCACAGCAGCATCCGGACGTCGCCGAGGTGGCGGTGATCGGCGTGCCGAGCGAGCGCTGGGGCGAGACGCCGCTCGCGGTCGTCGTGGCCCGGGCGGATGTCGTGCCGGACGCCGCGGCCCTGGTCGGCTGGATCAACGGGCGGGTGGGAAAGCAGCAGCGCGTGAGCGGTGTCGCATTCCGGGACTCGCTGCCGCGCAATCCCAATGGCAAGATCCTGAAGCGCGAGCTGCGCGTGGAGTACGCCTCGTCCGGGGCCGGACAACGGAGCAAGACTTGAACGGAACCGCGTGGCAGGAACGCTATTTCGAATCCCGGGACGGGCTGGCGCTCTACTACCGGGACTACCCGGCGGAGGAGTCGGACCGCCTGCCGGTGCTGTGCCTGCCGGGGCTGACGCGCAACAGCCGGGACTTCGAGGCGCTGGCGCTGCGGCTGCAGCGGGCCGGACGCCGGGTGCTGACGCCGGACCTGCGGGGACGCGGGCGGTCGCAGTACGACCCGAACTGGTCGAACTACCAGCCGACGACCTACCTCGGCGACCTCGCCGCGCTGCAGGCGGCGGCCGGCGCCGAACGCGTCGTCGTGGTCGGCACCTCGCTGGGCGGCCTCCTCGCCATGCTGATTGCGGCGACCCGGCCGGATGCGATCGCCGGCGCCGTGCTCAACGACGTGGGGCCCGAGATCGCGTCCGAGGGTCTGCAGCGCATCGCGCAGTATGTCGGCCGGCACACCCCGGTGGGCAGCTGGGAGGAAGCGGCCGCGCAGGCCCGGGCCACCTACGGGCTGGCCCTGCCTGGCCTCTCCGACGCCGAGTGGCTGGACTTCGCGCGGCGCGGCTACGTCGAGGTCGACGGCGTGCCGCGCCTCGACATGGATCCCATGATCGGCGAGGCGGTGCGCGCCGCCCCGTCGGGGGCGGCACCCGACCTGTGGCCCGTCTACGGGGCGCTGCGGCCGCTGCCGACGCTCGCGGTCCGGGGCGAGATCTCCGACGTGCTGTCGGAGGCCACGTTCGACCGCATGGCGCGGGAGAAGCCCGACCTGCGCCGCGTCACTGTCGCGCGGCGCGGGCACCCGCCGTTGCTCGACGAGCCCGAGTGCGTCGTCGCCATCGACGAGTTCCTGTCCGCTGTGCCTTAGCCTGGCCGCCAGGGTCTAGACTGGCGGCCATGCGGAAGACGTTCGCGAGCCGCGGGCTGCCGGCGAGGCTGTCGATGGCCGCGTTCGCGACCGTCGTCGGGAGCAGCGTGCTGGCGCTGTTTGCGCCGCTGGGCTGGCCGTTCGAGCTCTTTGCGCATTTCCGGCCGCAGTACGCCGCGGCCGCGCTCCTGGTGGCCCTGCTGTTCGTCTGGCAAGGGCGCTCCGCCTTTGCGGGCGCCGCGCTGGTCGTCGCCGTCTGGCACGGCCTGCCGGTCGCTCAGCGCGCGCTTGCCACGCCGGCCAGCGCCTGCCAGGGGCCTGCGTTCACGGTCGCGACCGCCAACCTGCAGTACACCAACGACAACACGGCGCCGTTCCTCGACTGGCTGGGCGAGCGGCAGCCCGATCTCGTCGTCCTGCAGGAAGTGACGGCCGGCTGGGTCGAGGCGCTGGGCATGCTGCCGCAGTATCCCCACCGCTACCTGCGTCCGCGCGAGGACCCGTACGGGATCGGGGTGCTCAGCCGCTGGCCGCTCGAGTCCGTCAACTCCGCCGATCTCGCGGGCGACGGGCTGCCGTCGCTGACGGGCATCGCCGAGATCGGCGGGCAGCGCGTCGGCTTCCTGGGCCTGCACGCGCGGTGGCCGGTCCTCCCGCACCTCGCGCGGGCGCGCGACCTCGCGCTCGGCCGCGCCGCGGCGCAGGTCCGCGCCGGGAGCCTGCCCACCGTCGTGCTCGGCGACCTGAACCTCTCGCCCGACGCCCCCGCGTTCGGACGCCTGCTCCGCGACGGCGGGCTGCGCGACGTGATCAGCGGCCCGGACTGGCGTCCCACCTGGCAGGCCGGCTTCTGGCCACTGGCGTTGCGGATCGACCATGTCCTGGTCACCGGGGAACTCTGCGTCGAACGTGCCGAGGTGGGCGCGGCGATCGGGTCCGACCACCGGCCCGTGAGCGCACGCCTGCGGTTGCAGCCGGCGCCAATTCAGCCGGTACCCACTGCAGCAGGCCGGGCGCGCAACGGCGCCTGACGCCGGCCGCTCACTCGGCGGGCAGGGTCTCGCCGGTCGGCGGCGGGAACTCGCGGCAGCAGTCCAGCAGCCAGGCGCGGAAGCGCACCACCTTGGGCAGCGCGAACTGCTCGGGCGGGGCCACCAGGTGCCATGCGCTGTGCTGCTGCACGCTCGGCATCATCGGCCGCGCCAGCCGCCCGGCGGCGAGGTCCGCCGCGACCAGCGACCAGCGCGCAAGCGCGACGCCCTTGCCCTGCTCGACCGCGGCGAGCGTGGCGGAGGCGTCCTCGAGCTGCGGCAGCAGCTCGGCCCGCGTCGTGTCCCCGCCCACCCGCCGCAGCCAGTCCGGCCAGGGCTCGGCCCGGCTGTGCAGGAGAGGGTAGCGGGCGAAGTCCGCCAGTGTCTCGATGGGTCCGAGCCGCGCGAGCAGCGCCGGGCTGCAGACCGGGAACACCCACTCGTCGAGCAGGCGCTCCGAGCGCAGTCCCGGCCACGCACCTGCCCCATAGAGGATCGCCGCGTGGAAATCGTCCCGGCCGAAATCCAGCGCCGCACGCGCCGGGCCGAAGCGCACCTCGATTTCGGGGTGCCGTCGCGTGAATTCGCCGAGGCGCGGCAGCAGCCAGCGCTGCAGGAATTCGCTCGGCACGCTGAGGTTCAGCAGCCCGCCGACCCGCTCGCGGCGGATGCGGTCCACCGCCCGCCGCAGCTCGTCGAGCCCGCGCCGCACGCCCGGCAGCAGCTCGGCGCCCTCCTGCGTCAACGCGACGGCTCGCGTGTGACGCCGGAACAGCGGCACGCCGATGTCGGCCTCGAGCGCCTTGATCTGGGCGCTCACGGCCGCCGTCGTCACGCCGAGTTCCCGGGCCGCGGCGGTGAAGCTCAAGTGTGTCGCGACTGCCTCGAAGACCCGCAGGGCGTTCAGCGGCAGTCGGTCCGGGTTGCCTGGCATCGATCGCCTCTACTTAAGGACCGCTTGACAATACTCAGTGGAATCGAAGGCTGCAAGCCTCGAGTGGCACCTCTGTCGAGGCAATCTGAAAAAAGACAGGCGCTCGGATATGCTCCACGAATGCCCACCCGGTCGCTGTTCCCGACTCTCGTCTACGAGGCACGGCTCGCCCCCGCCGGTGAGCGGGTGTTCAACCGGCGCCTGTTCGCCGAGTGCCTGCAGTACCGTGAGGACGACGCGGCTGGCCGGGCGTGGTCGGCGACCCGCTACCCGGGCGGCTACACGTCCTACGGGTCGCTAAGCCGGATGCACACGATCTCGCCCACGTTCGCAGCCCTGGAGCGGAAGCTGCGTCGCCACGTGCGCGCCTACGCCCGATCGCTCGAGTTCGACCTCGAGGGCCGCGAACTCGCGATGACCGACTGCTGGGTCAACGTCATGCCGCGCCTCGTGGTGCACAGCCTGCACCTGCATCCGCTGTCCACGATCAGCGGCACCTACTACGTGCGCACGCCCCGGGGCGCGTCGGGCATCAAGTTCGAGGACCCGCGCCTCGACCGGTTCATGGCGGCGCCGCCACGGCGGCCCGACTGCCGGCCGGAGCACCGGCCGTGGGTCACGGTGCCGGCGGAAGCGGGCAAGGTGGTGCTGTTCGAGAGCTGGCTGCGGCACGAGGTGCCGCCGAACCCGGCCGCCTCCGCGCGGGTGAGCATCAGCTTCAACTACAACTGGTTCTGACGGGCTGAGGCGGGCCCCGCCGGGCCGGGCACCCGCGGGGGCGACTGAAACTGCCCTGTCGGCCGGACCGAACAGTCGGGCGTCCACGGAGATTTCCGATGCAACTCCCCCACCGGCTCGGCGCCGTGTGCCTCACGCTGATGTTGTCAGCCTGCTCCTCCGCCCCCAGCCTGCCCGTTGCCGAGCGCGTCGATATCGAGCGCTTCATGGGCGACTGGTACGTGATCGCGAACATCCCGACCCGGGCGGAAGAGGGAGCGCACAACGCCGTGGAGTCCTACCGGCTCGACCGCGACGGCAGCATCGCCACGACCTTCACATTCCGCGAGGGCTCCTTCGACGGGCCCGAGCGCGTCATGCGCCCGCGCGGCTTCGTGCGCGACCGCAGCTCGAACGCCGTCTGGGGCATGCAGTTCTTCTGGCCGATCAAGGCCGAGTACCTGATCGCCCACGTGGATCCCGACTACACCGAGACCATCGTCGCCCGCAGCCGGCGCGACTACGTGTGGATCATGGCGCGCACCCCGCAGATCCCGGACGCGGACTACGAGCGTCTGCGCCGCAAAGTGGCCGATCTCGGCTACGATACGGCGAAGCTCCAGAAGGTGCCCCAGCGCTGGTGAGCACTGGCCGGGACGGCCAGTGCATTGGAGGTGGACCTCATGCGTGGATGGAAGGTGGCTGGTCTGTTCGTCGGCCTCGTCGCGGCCGCGTCCCTGGTGGCCGGCCCGGCGGTCGAGCAGGTGTCGCAGGAGGCGCTGATGGCGCGCCTCAGCTCAGGCGCGACCGTGCCCTTCGTCCTGGACGTGCGCACTCCCGAGGAGTTCGCTTCGGGACACGTCCCCGACGCGGTCAACATCCCGCACGACCAGCTCGCCGCCCGCCTCGCCGAGGTGCCCAGGGACAAGGACGTGGTGCTGTATTGCCGCAGTGGCCGGCGCACCGCGCTGGCGGCCGAGGTGCTGGCAGGCAACGACTACACGCGGCTCCAGCACCTCGAGGGCGACATGGCCGCCTGGGTGGACAAGGGCCGGCCGGTGGAGAAGCCCAGGGACCCGGACGCCTGCGTCAAGGCGCTCAAGAGCGGGGCGCCGGCCGCAGAGGCCTGCGCCGCGAACTGATCCTGCTCAACGGCCGAGCGCGCGGTCGAGGTCCTCGATCAGGTCCGCGGGGTCCTCGAGGCCTGCAGAGAGACGGATCAGGTTCGCCGGCGTCTGGGTGAGCGGGCCTTCCATCGAGGCGCGGTGCTCGATCAGGCTTTCCACGCCCCCGAGGCTCGTTGCGCGAGTGAACAGTTGCGCTCGGGCCGCCACGCCGAGTGCCTCCGCCGTGCCGCCCGGCACCTGGAACGACACGACCGCGCCGAATCCGCCGTGCATCTGTCGCGCAGCGAGCCGGTGCCCGGGGTGGTGCTCGAGCCCCGGGTAGTGGACGCGCTCGACGCGCCGGTCCGCCTCGAGGAACCGCGCCACCGCGAGCGCACCGGCCGACTGGGCGCGCACGCGCAACGGCAGCGTGGGCAGGCTGCGCAGCAGCAGCCAGCAGTCGAAGGGCGACGGCACGCCGCCGCCGGCGACCTGGAATTCGCGCAGCCGCCCCGCCACCGCGCCGGGTTCGCGGACGACGACGACGCCCCCGAGCACGTCGCTGTGGCCGCCCAGGAACTTGGTCGTACTGTGCATCACGAGGTCCGCGCCCAGCTCGAACGGCCGCTGCAGCACCGGGCTCGCGAAGGTGTTGTCGCAGCCGAGCAGCGCCCCCCGCGCATGCGCGAGTACGGCCAGCGCCGCGAGGTCGCTCACGCGCAGCAGGGGGTTCGAGGGCGTCTCCACCCACAGCATGGAGGTGCCCGGCTCGAGCGCGCGTTCGACCGCCGCGAGGTCGGTCGTGTCCACGAACTCGGCGCTCGTGCCGAAGCGCGGCAGGATCTCCCGCAGTTGCTTCGCCGTACCGTGGTAGCAGTCGGCGGAGCAGACGATGCGCCCGCCGGGCGTCGCCAGCGTGAACGCCGCGAGCGTGGCCGCCGAGCCCGAGGCGAAGGCCACGGCCTCGCTGCCGCTCTCGATCGCGGCGACGGCCCGCTCGAGCGCGGCGCGGTTCGGGTTGCCGCTGCGCGAGTAGAGATAGCCCTGCGGATAGCCGCCGTCCGCGGCGCGCTCGAACGTGGTCGAGAGGTGGATCGGCCCGCGGACGGCGCCCGTCACGGGGTCGGGCTCGCGGCCGGCGTGGACGGCGAGCGTTTCCAGTTTTTTCATCGCAGGGCCCCGGGGGTCCTCAGTCCCGCGGCAGCAGGAACCGTTTCCCGCCGGCGCTCATGACGACGCCGTCGGGCGTGATCTCCTCGATCGACGCGCCTTCCTGCGTCGTCTCGCCCTCGCGGTACTTGCGGGAGTTGATGAACACGAAGCGTTCCGGCGGACGGCTCGAGTACACGTGCAGCTCGAGGCGGAGTTCGGGCAGGCCGGTGCCAGCCGTCATCTCGTCGGCCATCGGCAGGTCGCGCGTCCTGGATGCCCTGGGGCTCGCCGTGACGGGATCGGCATCGGGCGTCGTCTGGTAGACGACCGAGCCCCGGTGCGCGGGCGTCGCAACGACCGCCGGCGGCCCCGGCGGCGGAGCGGCAGCGAATGCCGCCGCCTCGTCGCTCATCGCCGAGTCATCGCCGGACACCTCGCGCTCGAGAGGATTGCGGCCCGCTGGCACCGGTTCCGGTCCGGCCGGCCGCAGCATCGGCGGCAGCGCCACGGGCGGTGCCTGGGCCGGCAGCGTCCGTGTCACGGAGGCCTGCGGCGTCGTGGAGGCGATGGGTGGCGGCGTCCCCGTTGCGGCTGCGGGCGCGGAGGCCGCCCCCGGCGCCGATTCCGCAGCGGGCGTCCTGGCCGGCTCGTCGCCGGACCTCGACTTCATCAGCAGGAACACGCCGAGTGCCGTGAGATTGACCACCAGCAGCGCGATTGCCGCCGTCGCCCACGGGTTTGCCCTGGGCCTGGGTGCGGCGACCGCGGCTTCGACCAGCGCCGGGCCGGACTGGCGCTGCCGCTCGTGCTCGGACTTGCGCAGGGCGTCGAGGATGAATGACATCCGCTTCAGCCTCCCGCTGCGACGATCGTGGGCGACCCGGTGGCATTGAGCGTCGTGTCGAGCACGATTTGGGTCTGGACGCCGGCGACGCCGTCGACCGCCAGGCGGTGCTGGCGCTGGAAGTCCTGCACCAGCCGGACCAGCTCGTCGTCGTAGTAATCGCCGGCGGGTCCGGCCGGCAATCCCTGCGCGGCGCGGACACTCTCGCGCAGCCAGCGCACGTCGTCGCCGCGCATCCCCGGACCCAGCGCCTTGACCACCGCGAGCGGCGGCCGCCAGAGCAGCAGGAAGTCGCCGAACCAGTAGCGCGACAGCGCCGTGACGGCGACTTCGCGGGACTGGCCGCCGAGATCCAGGGTCGCATGGTCGTCGGTGAGCCCGGTGAGCACGACCTGGTGGGTTCGCCCGAGGTCGTCCGTCAGCGTCAGAATGGCCGGGCGGTTCAGCGCGCGCACCTGCGCCCACGAGCCCTTCTGGAACAGGCACTCGAGGCCCTGCCGGGTGGCCTGGTCGCAGCCCCGTCCCCCGGCGGGGTCGTAGACGGAGCCCCACAGCGCGAACAGCTTGCGGAGCGCGGCCTCCGTCGTCGTGTCGTTGCCGTGCTGGACCAGCAACTCGTCGAGCGGCACCGGTGGGGCTGCGGCGGCTGCCGCGGGCGCGGTGGCCTTGCCCGCCGGCTCAGCGGCTGGCTTGGAGTCCCCGCTGCCGCTCTTCGAATCGGCGGGCT
>Ga0209254_10002328_pt1 | contig 17235 bp, 16 predicted proteins | sample FrelakmetDIP11DI_FD_187148 | JGI IMG/M metagenome (GOLD analysis project Ga0209254, IMG submission 187148) | Freshwater lake sediment microbial communities from the University of Notre Dame, USA, for methane emissions studies - DIP11 DI (SPAdes)... | ecosystem: Environmental > Aquatic >... | reverse complement strand
AGAAACAAGAAACAAGAAACAAGAGACAAGAGACCAGAGACCGGAAATAGAGAAGAAGATGAGATCACATAACTTTGAAAATCTTGATGTCTGGAAGCGCGGATGCCGCTTGGCGGTCAACGTTTGCGTTGCGTCCCACGCGTCAAAAGAGTTCGCGTTGAAAGACCAGATTGTCAGATCGTCGATATCCATTCCTTCAAACATCGCCGAAGGTGCGGAGCGATCCTCCGACGCCGATTTCTCCCGTTTCCTCAGTTACAGCAAGGGTTCATGCGGCGAACTGCGCACCCAACTCATGATTCATCACGAGTTGGGTCGTGAACTGGGCATCCAACCATTTCCGTAGAGTAGCCACGTAGTTCAGCGCCCTCGACATCCCAGTTCACATCGGCAATAAATGGTTTTCCTCCCCCATCTTTCACCACCTGGACAATCTTACGGACGAACACAGGGTGTACAGTGGAGTAGTTAAGTCCATTTCCTACGTGCATCTTAATTACCACCCTCTCATCTTTCACCCTTTCACGGAGATTTAGTTTTTCCAAAACCAGATCCAATTTTGCAGGTAAGGTTTCTCTCGCCTCCAAACGGGTCTGCTTTGGACTTCCATAGTACACTTGGCTGGGCATACGCTTTCTCCTGAATTGAGAATACAATTAAAACCAATAATGGCTATTTTACCTTGATAAAACCTTCAGGCGCTGATGAATTAACTGATTTTTCAGAACTTGGCGCAATCAAAAACAATGCAATATAATCGTAGTAAATAAGCGAATCAAACGATAATTATCCAATGCCATGAATAATACAATGAATAGAAACTTACCACCTCCCGGCTATATTCCCGTAAAATCAGCAGTCAACGGCATCCAGGTCTTTATGCCAGCTCCACCCGACACAGCTCTTCAGCAAGAAATCGTTGGATTTAAATGCCCTCAGTGCGGTGCCACAACTGCATTCAGCGCGGCAGACAAGGGATTGACGTGTACTCATTGTGGTTATTATGAAGCCCCGCAGAAAGCGGTGGTTGGTAAAACCGCCAAGCAATTAGAGTTCACCACGGACGCATTAAAACGGGAGGCGCTCCCTGAATTTAATACAAGTGACGACTCTTCCTTCGTTAAAACAACTCGTAAAGAGTTGTCCTGTCAATCCTGTGGGGCGTTGACTTCGATTCCACTGGACAGCCTGGCACATACCTGTCCCTTCTGTGGCTCCAATAATGTCATCCAGCGTCAAGAACCGCATGACCTCTTGCAACCACGTTTTCTGATCCCTTTTAAAATTCTCTCTTCTGATTGCCTGGAAATCTCTCGAAACTGGTTAGGAAGCAGTTGGATAACCCCAACTAACCTGCATAATCTGGCAAACGTAAATTCCTTTTCTGGAATTTATTTACCCTTCTGGACGTTTCATGCCATAACCAGAGCTCAATGGAAAGCGGAAGTAGGGCATATCAAAAGAGAGCGTTATTTCGACAACGGAGAATGGAGAGAAAGAACCGTTGTTGAGTGGCATTGGGAATCAGGCAATGTTCGATTGAATATCGAAGACTTACTGGTTCCTGGCACGTCTCGTTTAAGCAAGTTAATCCTAAGTGGAATCAAAAACTTCGACCTGAACGAGCTTGCTCCTTATGAGCCAAGTTATTTGGCGGGTCTGCAGGCTCAAGCATACGACATACCTCTCGAACAAGCCTGGGATACAGGTCGAGCGGAAATGCGAGAAAAAACGAGACAAACTTGCCTATCCCAGGCTAGCAACACCCAGGTGCGTAATTTCAGCATGAACCTGGATTTTGCAGACGAGAGCTGGCGTTATGTTCTTCTACCGGTATATTTGACAAATTTTATGTACGATAAACAATCTTACCAGGTAATGATCAATGGGCAGAATGGTGAAATAGCTGGTCAAAGACCAGCGGATTGGAACAAAGTCTGGTTGGTTATAGCTGTCCTGCTTGCTCCCGGTCTCCTACTTGGATTATTGGGATTGATCACCATTCCTGTCGGTGGTTTAGGCGTAGGAATAGGAATATTTGGATTCATCCTGCTGATCATCGGTTTGGTGATCAGTTTTATACTTTACAACAAGGCTCAATCCATTGATGATATCTGATAATCGGCATTCTAGGTAATCGTATGAATTCAACTGAAATATCCATCGAATCCGGGAAACCAAGTAAAGAAGAAGATACTCTTAATACCCCAGTCAATACCTGGGGATTCGAAATGACCGGGATGGTTTGTGAGCATTGTGATTGGAGCTATTTAATACCAACATCTATTCCTATACCGATCTGTCCACATTGTTTCCGGACAACTCTCACACCTCTAACCGACCAGTTAGAGCAACTCCCCTACGTTCATCCACCCGAATTGGTATTACCTTTCACTTTCCCAGATAGCAAATTAGAAACTGTTATTCAGAGTTTCGTGAAAGGTATCCCCTTTGCTCTAGAAGACATGACTTTAAAGAACCTGAAAAACCGTCTGAAAAGGCTCTACCTGCCTATGTGGCTAGTGGATATCGATGTGGAAGCAAGCTGGAAAGCAGAAACTGGCTTCAATTACCAGGTAGTCTCTCATGTTGAGCACTACGAACAGAACCGAGGCGGGTGGGGCTCCAAAGAGGTGTCGGAAAGCCGTGTCCGCTGGGAGCCACGTTTAGGATCCCTAACACGTAAATATCAGAATATCGTCGCGCCAGCTCTGGAGGAACATGTCAATTTAACAAAGTACTTAAGGGAATTTGACTTGTCAACCTCGGTGGGGTATCACTCTGAGGAAGTGAATAATACATTTATTTGCTTACCCAACCGAACTTCCGAGGATGCATGGAACGAGGCGAAACCTGTTATCCAGGCAGCTGCAGCAGAAGAATGCCGTCAAGCAGCAGGCGCTGATCAAATTCGACAGTTCTCTTGGGAAGCAGAATTCAAGAATCAGAGCTGGTCCCTGCTTCTCATACCTGTTTTGACTACTTATTACCAGGATGATAATAAACAAGCAGAGTTAGTTCTATTGCACGGACAAACAGGTCGAGTGAGCGGGAAAAGACAGGCTTCGATGAATCGGGCTAAGAAAACTGCTTTGGGCGTTTTGTTAGCATCTGTGCTGTTCTTTCTTTTTAGTATATTGATTGCATCAGCATCCCTGTTTTTTCCAGCTCTATTAGCGATTGGCATGTTGGGATTTGTGATCTCACTAATCGTAGGACTTGGAGCGGTAGTTCCCATAGCTACTGTATGGTGGTTTAATCGAAACCAATAAGAGAAGAATCAGAACAAAATGAAATTATCTCTTTCGCGTAAATCCCTAATATCCAGCGCGTTGTTATTGAGTTTGCTATTCATCATACTGGTGTTTATTGTAGATTGGCAAATCGTCTATGATCAAATAAGCCAGGTCAATAGCTATTACTTACTTTTTGCCTGTGGATTGTTAGTCATTGGATATGTGATTTATGCAATTCGGTGGAAAACTCTCCTCTCTAACCAGTGTAATCTCTTACCCACATTTCATGTTGCCAACATCGGCAACATGATGAATACGTTACTCCCTTTGCGCCCCGGCGACGCCGCTCGTATCTTCTTGCTCGGGAAGAAGGAAGATCTCCCTTTTTTGGAGGTCACCTCCAGCATTGTAGTTGAAAGGTGGTTTGAACAAATCCTTCGCTTCGCAGCTTTAGGAGGCGCTATCATCCTTGGAGTTGGCTTTCAAGTTTCAAATATTACCATCCTGGGATCGATCATTTTCCTAGCCGGGTCATTTATCGGCATGGTCTGGCTGATCCGCAATCGGGAAATTGCATTGTCTCGACTTCCGAAATTGTTTGCCCGATTACCAAGATTGACAGAGACCCAGATCAGAAAGGGATTGGAAAACCTGGTCGATGGTCTGGCAGGCGTTTCATCAATATATCGTCTATTTGGAATTTTACTAATTTCGATTCTTACCTGGTCGTTCTTCTGGGGATTCCATTTCACATGTTTGATATCTCTTCAACAAGACCTGAGCATTCAAACCTTCCTGGCTCTCTCTCTCGGTTCACTTGCCCTAGTGCCACCTTCCGCTTCCACCCTGCCAGGGATGTATCAGGTGTCTATGGTCGTCCCCCTGAGCCTTTTCAGTTTCGACAAGAATTTGTTGACCTCGTATTCATTGGTCATGAATTTCACTGAAATGGTCGTGATTATGGGATTTGGCTTATGGGGAACTATGCAAACTGGAATCTCATCCAAGGAACTCTCCAGGGATGATGCAACTCGATTGCCCGCAGATCAAATATAAAGAAATTCAGGCTTCCATGTTCAACTCATCCAGCAATTCAAGCAGCTCTTGGTTGGAAGGGATATCGCTCATGGATTTTCCGTAATGCACAAAGCGAGCATACCCTTTTTTGTCTATAACCACCTGGGCGGGCATGCGGCCAAGTTTGAAAAGATTGACCTCTTGCCCGAAGAGTCTCAGCACGGTCTGGTCCGGATTCGGTAGTCCCACAAAAGGTAAACCCTTGTCATCCCAGAATGCTTTGAAGCTCTGCATTTCTTCAGGACCTACCACCAGAATCTCGGTTTCCTTTTTCACGAATTTTTTGTAATCTTGACGCAACTGCGACATGTGGCGGATGCAAAATGGTCAGGTAAAACCACGATTGAAAACTAAAATTACGTTCTTTTCCCCGATGAAATCCGAAAGGCGAATGTTACCGCCGTTTATATCCTCTAAAGAAAAATCTGGGGCTTTCGTGTTTATGGGAATTCTCGACATATTCCACCAATACCTACGATCTTTTGTCTCCTCAATCCCATAAATTCTAATATAAGTTTCCGTAACGAGGTCACATCTTTAAAAGATGAATGGTAAAAGTCGTCCCTTTTCTCAAAGTACTTTTCACTGAAATCCTTCCACCCATTGCTTCAACCAAAGATTTTGCGATGGCTAAACCCAAGCCGGTCTCTCCTTCTCCCTGGTGACGCGCGGCATCCCCTCGATACGAACGTTCAAAGACGTATGGCAAGTCTTCAAGTTTAATGCCACTTCCATTATCCATTACGGATAAGTGAACTTCTTCTTCACCAGCATCTGCTGATAAAACGATTTCACCACCAGGAGGCGTATAACGCAGTGCATTGCTCATCAGGTTACCCAGCACTTGGGTCATACGTTCCACATCAACCTCAATCTCAGGCAATTCCGGTGAGCACGAAATCTTCAAGGTAATTTCTTTAATGTAATCGAACCAGCAGTTAGAGCCAGGACTAGTACCCCGCTCAAAACTATTAATAAACTTTTTTTCTTAGTAGACATTGACTGTCTCCTTTCCTTATACCTTTTTATGTTATTTGGGCAAAATTCTCGCCCATCGGATACAGTCAAATCATAGCAAGGAGCTGTTAGGAAATTGTGAAGAAGTGATTGGGAGATTGTTTAGTTTAAGCTAGATAAATAAGACGCTTACCAATGCCACAACCCCAAAACCAGTAATAACCGTACCTGAAATCCAATTTACCCACCGCAAACCAGCTGGCTTAAGAAATCTGGCTCTTAGTACATTCGATACGCTGCTCAGGATAAACCACCACGAGGCTGACCCCAGAAATACACCCAGGACCAGAGACAATGAATCCATCGAATTACCATCCGAACTCGCTAATCCCAAACCAGCAAAAATCGCAACAAACGAGAGAATCGTCATGGGATTGGTTAAGGTTAGAAAGAAAGTTGAAAAATAATCCGAGACCAGACCTCCATAAACTTTGTTATTCATAACCTCTCGAGAGTTCAGATATAATACTGGTTTCTCTCCAGTTTCTACAATTTCTTTGCCTTGTTTAGAGTCGATGATATTTTCCTTTTCTAGATCCTCTATGGCAACTGGCTTATTGATGAAAGTCTTGATTCCCAGATAGCAAAGAAATATTCCACCTACCAAACCAAACCAAAATTGCTGACGTATTAAAAGATCAGAAATGAAAGTCAAGCCAAAAGCTGCGACACTTGCATAACAGGCATCTGCAGTGGCAGCTCCCAATCCAGAAAAGAAACCAGAAGCCCTGCCATTCGCCAACGTTCGCCGGATACACAGTATCCCAATTGGGCCGACCGGCGCGGCAATCGATACCCCAATCAACAAACCTTTAAAGAACAGAGACAATTGACCCCTCTAAATCTTTCTTCGGAACACTCTATGGTTTTTATATGGCTTTCCCCCAACATTCTCCAGGTCATGACGCATCTCTACTGCTGTCTCGGCGACCTGGGTAAGGTCGGCATGCTCGAAGCCGAATTCCTTAACCGTCTTCTCCATTTCTGAATACAAAAGAGCATTACCTCCCCGCCCCTGGAATTCAGAAAGAATCCCGGTCCCATTTAAGGCTACCCACTTGGTTCTTCGTAGCTCTAACAGTATGTCAATAATTCCAAAAGGAAGCAACCGTCCTTTCGAGCGCTGAAGCGCTGCCGACACGTCTGGGAAACCAAACAAAAATCCCACCACGTCTTCACCGTGGTTGATGATCTTGATCAACTTGGGGTTTGCAATGGTCATAATATTATCCACCACAAAATCAATCTCCCGGTCAGTGAGAGGGACGTATTCCCAATTCTTTACAAATGCCTGGTTGTAGGCTTTTCCAATGCGTGGTGCCCAGGCGATCAATTCCTTCTTATTGCGAAAACGTTTGACGCTTAGTGTGCCGCGCTGCTGTACCCGATCCGCAATATGGTGAACCCTTTCAGGGAGGTCGAAGACATCTGCACCCAGGTAACAGGAAACAAAATCCACTTCCTTCTCGAATCCCAACTCTTTCACCAATTGAACCAGGTAAGGATGGTTGTAATTCATCATGGTCATCATTTGACGGTGTTCATACCCTTTTTCCAACATCCCATAGCCGTCTAGCGGGCCAAGGCCTTTGGGACCAATCATGGTATCCAAACCTCGGCCTTTAGCCCACTCGAATGCTCTATTAAACAACTCTTCTGCGGTCTCTGGGTTATCCTCGCACTCAAAGAAATAGAACTGAGCCATACGGGTACCATGATACTCGTTGAAGTGGCGGTTCTCAAATACCGCCAGCCGACCCACATCTTTTCCACTTCGCGTGGCTATGAAGAATTCGCCATCCGAATGCTCGTAAAAAGGATGCTTCTTACGGTTGAGCATTGTCTCAACATCGATTAATATCGGCGGAACCCATTGGGGGGTGTTCTCATAAAACTGGAAGGGGATGTGCATAAAACGTCGCACCTGCGATTTCAAAGAAGTGTCGATTTTTTCAATTGCGACCATCGGATCCTCCAATATGGAAAAATAAATTTTAGTCTGCTATCACTAATTGACCCAATCACTAACTCAGTATATAGTGAAAAGCTGAATCGGTAAGCTAAATCTTTTGATTGATAACACCTAATATTTGCTTGAGTTTCACCTGCGGCGCTAACGGTCATCCTATCTTCGATAAGCTTTTAATGCTCTATTTCTTGAAAATGCATGTCCTACTATGGGCGGAGGATAATCCTTTCCGATCACACATTCACATGATTTCTGTTCGTCAGAGCTCATCCTCCAGGGTTGGTGAATAAAGTCGAGAGGTACTTTGGATAATTCTGGAAGCCAGCATCGTACGTATTTTCCCTCAGGGTCAAACTTGATACCTTGAGAGACAGGATTGAAGATGCGAAAGTATGGAGCGGCGTCTGTACCTGTCCCAGAAGTCCATTGCCAGCCCCCGTTATTAGCAGCCGGGTCACCGTCTAAAAGGTGCTGCATAAACCATCTTTCTCCCCACCGCCAGTCAATCAAGAGGTCTTTAGTCAGGAAAGATGCAGTGATCATACGGGCTCGATTATGCATCCAGCCGCTCTGTAATAATTGGCGCATACCAGCGTCGACAACCGGATATCCCGTGCGACCCTGGCACCACAAATCAAAGTCCTCTTCTTTGTTTAGCCATCTAATTCTCTGAATTCGGAAGTTCTGCTTTCGAACCCGTGGAAAGTGATAGAGGATATGAATGTAGAAATCTCTCCAAATCAGCTCATTTAACCAGGTTTCTGCACCCTTCCGCCCTTCGACATCCAGAGCAGAGTCAATTGCGTTCCTAGCAGAAAAAACTGCCTGGCGGATGGATAGCATACCGAACCGCAAATATGGAGAGAGTCCCGAGGTACCTTCGAAATCCAATCGATTGCGAAGGTCTGCATATGCTTCGATTTTCTTCGAGGTTGTGTTGCTTGAGATTCGGATTTCAGCCTGGTAAGGAGTACTTATAAATAATTCAAGTCGCCGCTGGGCTTCTGTTTCTCCTGTCTGAAAAGGAATTTTGAATCCAAGAGTCGGTTTTTCCGGGATCGGGACTGAAGCTATACCAGGAGGAGTCTGGATCGCTGTTGGCACAATGACTTCTCTTCTCGAGGTTGTGGTTGGCAAAGCTTTCCAAACCTTGCTAAAAGGAGTGAAGACAGTGTAAGGCTCACCACTTGGTTTGAGAACCGTGCCTGGAGGATGAAACACCGGCTCTCCTGTCCAATTGATGGGAAGGCAATTGGTGATCCGTTGGTCTCTCAACTTGGCGTAGGGCGAGTAATCCGGTTCGGCAAAGATTACCTCAGAGCTGGTATCCCGTAGGAGGTTTCCCAACTCATTCAGAGGATTTCCTTCTCGAACGACCAGATAACTGCCTCTTATACGAAGACCTTCATCCAAAGCTCGCAATCCATCCAGTAAGAATGCCAGGCGTTTTTCCCCAACATATTGTGAAGCAAGCAACTTAGCATCCAGCACAAATACTGGAATCACTTCCCCAGCTTGTTGCAAAGCTGACTCAAACGCTTGGTTGTCGGTCAAGCGAAGATCACGGCGAATCCACCAAATGGCTCGTTTCATAGAAATATCGAGCTTGCCTCATCCAAAGAAGCCACTTCTTCCTCATTCAGTCGCCATCCAACCGCACCGATATTCTCCTGGGCTTGCCTGGAGTTTTTTGCACCGGGGATTGGAACAGCTCCCTTACAAATCACCCAGTTCAGGGCAACTTGCGCGGATGATTTTCCACCATGCTGGTTGCCTATTTCGACCATCCTGCTAATTAAAGGTTGTATCTTCGCCAGAAACGCTCGATTGTATCTGCGACCTCGAACCCCAGGTAATGGATTTTCTGGAGAATATTTCCCCGTTAGAATCCCTTGAGCGATGGGACTATAGGCAATTAATGTGATCCCCAACTCCTGGCAAGTTTTCAACAAACCGTTCAATTCCACTTTTCGATCTAAGAGGCTGTAGGAAACCTGATTTGAAGCCAGTGGGATTCCTTGCTTTTCCATGGTTTTGTAAGCTCGGAGCATCTTTTCCTGGTCATAATTTGAGACTCCAATCGCCCGAGTCAATCCCATTTTCACTGCCTCTCCTAAGGCTTCCATCCAGGTTTCAACCGGTACTATCGAAAAAGGATTATGAATTTGGTAAAGATCGACAAGTTCAAGATCCAATCGTTTTAGACTGCTTTTTAGAGCATTGATAAGCGAGTTTTTCGAAAAACGCCATGGATAAGGAAAGAACTTGGTGGCAATCACCACTGGGAGAGAGCTCTCATTAGCAAATTTTCCCAGAAACCTTTCCGACCGGCCCATACCATATACTTCTGCAGTATCGAATAATGAGATTCCAGCCTCCAGACTGGTGAAAAATGCTGCACGAACCTCTTCGTCCCCATAATCTTTCCTAAAAGCCCAGAAAAAACGATCTCCCCAGGCCCATGCGCCAATTCCCATGGATGGGATTCGAATATCGGTCCTTCCAAGTTGGATGGTATCAATATCTAGATTCAACTTCTCTCCTTCTGGACTCATTTTTTATCCATAAACTGTGCGATGGTCTGGCTCAGAGTAAACTTTTGCATGTATTGAGCCACGTTTTCCGCAGAAAAAGGACGCGGATTATCAACAAATAAGTCTATCGTATTATGCGCGGGTACATTTTTTATCTTTAATAGCTCTAACAAGTTACGGTTGACTGGCGGAGATGGAAATACCATCTGCATCAGTGAAACAATTACCCTTAATAATGGCATGGGAAATCGCACCATCCAGCGTTTCACATCGATTGCCTCCAATGTACGCCTTTCGATCTCCTCCAGAGTTAATTCCTCTGGCCCACCAATCTCATAATCTTGTCCAACAGTACTTGGATCCTGAAGCGCTTTGACAACACAGGTTACAACATCTTCAATCCAGATAGGCTGAAAGGTAGCATTCTCGTCGCCGATGATCGGGAAAATGAGGGGGGTGATTGGCGCCAGCCTGGCGAAAGTGTTGGCGAATTCGTCCTCCGGACCCCATATCACCGAAGGACGAAAAGCTGTCCAATCTAAACCCGAAGCAGCGACATAATCTTGGGCTTTACCTTTCGAGGCCAGAAAACGATATGGTAGTTGGGAATCAGCCCCTAATTGGCAGATATTGATAAATCTTCTCACCCCTACCGCTTGTGCAGCCTGAACAACGTTCACGGTTCCCTGGTAGTTAACCGACTCATAGGTAAGCTCACCCTTCTCGATAGCGATCGCAACGTTATGAATGATCGAAGTGGCGCCTACTAATGCGCCAGGCAAGGTCTCAGGATTGGTAACATCAGCCTCTGTCCACTCGACTCCCAAGCCAGCTAACCTGCCTTCCCTTTCTGCTCTCGTACGGTTGCGTACCAGAGCTCGCACTGCCTGTCCCAGCTGCGCCAGGCGCCTGGTTATATGACTACCCAAATATCCTGAAGAGCCCGTAATTACGATCATAGATTCCTTCCAATCCCATAAAATATTATTAAACTAGTAATCACGTAGAAAGACTGATAGCCTCAAAAAACAGGGAGATTAACTAGCAAGCTATCTTGCATGAAGCGATTATAATTGATTGGTGGTTTTATTTACCTGTGCCATTGAATAAAATATCTACCTATATGAGGTGTATATGTCAACCCGTACTGCCAGAACACAAAGAAGAGCTACTCGTCTCCGAAACCAGCGTATTGCCATCGTAATTGTCGCTGTCCTGGTCATCGCAGCCGTAGCGTTCTTTATTATCCAAGGAATCACAGGAAAGGAAGAAGCTATAGAAACCTCGCCGGACATGGTTACGACTGCTTCAGGACTTCAATACCAGGACCTGGTTATTGGACAAGGAGAAGAAGCAATGGTCGGCGATACTGTTAGCGTCCATTACACTGGGTGGCTAGAGGATGGAACCAAGTTTGATTCGTCGGTAGACCGAGGACAACCTTTCGAGTTCACCCTGGGCTTAGGAAAAGTGATCCAGGGATGGGACGAAGGGGTAGCAGGGATGAAAGAGGGTGGAAAACGCAAGCTTGTAATCCCACCCGACCTCGGTTATGGCTCCAGTGGCGCAGGGGGCGTCATCCCACCCAATGCAACCCTCATATTTGAAGTAGAACTCCTGGAAATAAAGTAACACTCCGATTGTTTTAGAAAAAAGTGGCTTGAGGAATATTCTCAAGCCACTTTGATTTACAATGCCACCGGTTCACCCAGCTTTTCATAGATAGCCTTACCCATTCGAGATATCCCCTCCCGGATTTTATCTGGAGTGGCATTCGAGAAATTTAAACGCATCGTGTTATGCCCACCTCCCGTGGGGTAGAATGGCTCCCCGGGCACAAAGGCTACTTTCTGCTCGATCGCAGATTTTAAAACCTCCGCTGCGGACAGGTTTTCGGGTAAAACGCCCCACAGAAACAATCCACCCTCGGGGTGGGTCCATTCTACTCCAGGTGGGAAATATGCGTCCATGGCTCCTAACATGGCGTCTCTTCTCTCTCCATACACATCGCGAATCAGCTTGATATGTTTATCTAAGAAACCGCCTTTGGCCACTTCATACACCATGATTTGATTGAAGGTCGAGGTATGTAAGTCTGCACCCTGTTTCGCCTGGACCAATTTTCGAATTACAATCGGCGGGGCAACCACCCAGGCCAACCGAATTCCCGGTGAAAGTATCTTCGAAAAAGTGCTCAGGTAGATCACATTTCCGGCGTAAGCGGAGTCGGACGCTTCTCGATATTCCTTGTCCATCAGCACAATTGGTGGGAGATGCTCTCCTTCATAACGTAATTGACCGTAAGGATCATCCTCAACGATTGGAACACCATAACGATCCGCCAGTTCAACCAGTTTTTGCCTGCGGTCTGCAGATAATGTTACTCCGGTGGGATTCTGAAAATTGGGCAGTACATAAATAAATTTCGGGCCACTCCTTAGGGCTTCCTCCAGATTATCTGTCACCATTCCGAATTCATCCATAGGAACTGTAACATACTCGGCTCCATATGCGCTCCATGCTTGTAAAGCGCCCAAATACGTAGGGGATTCAACCAGGATGCGATCACCGGGATTGATCAAAATCTTTCCGAGTAGGTCGAGTGCTTGTTGAGATCCGGAGGTGATCAAGATGTTGTCAGGTTTGACATTGATACCGTATCGCGCCGAGTGTCTCATAATAAGTTCTCGTAACGGGAGATAACCCTCGGTTGTGCCATATTGAAGGGCATATTGCCCAATATTGTCCAGGACACGATTGCATGCTTCTCGAATTTCTTCGATAGGGAAAACATCGGGAGCAGGCAAGCCGCCGGCAAAAGAAATAATATCCGGTTGTTCAGTTAGTTTGAGTAATTCGCGAATGACAGAGCTGCCCATTCGCTGGGTTCGCTGTGCAAAGCGGTGATCCCAAGGGGTCTGCATTTTCATCTCCTTATAGCTGAGAGCACTCTAGGCAAATTTATTCTACAACAATCCGATGGGTTTCATCATAACATGACCGGGACGCTTTTGAAGCGTCCCGGCTATCATAATTATTTTGGGAAACGGCTGATAATCATGGCCAGGGTGGGAAGGACGGATTTATCGCCTATCTTCAAGTTTGCAGGTGCTTCGCCTTCCTTATCAGAGGCATTCTGATAAACATAAATTGTCGTGCCTTCTTCAGCATTCTTGAAATCAACGAATGCCTGCCCAGTTAAGAAACCTTCGCGATCAACTGCACAGCTGGTCACCCAACCGATCACCTTACCTCGACGGTCTAACACCGGGTCCCCATTGTGCGCCATACGAACACCCTTGTCGGTGAATCGAAATCGAGCTACTATGCCCTGACGAGATTTTTCGTTTTCCAAGAAAGCTTCTCGACCTACAAACCAGGGCTTGAAGGTCTTCACGTAACTACCGAAGCCTGCTTCAGCAACTCCCAGGTCTTTTTTCTCGAGCTTGCCTGAGCCATAACCCATTTCGTGACCATATAGAGGTAAGCCTGCTTCGGTGCGCAATGAATCTCGAGCCCCAAGACCGATCGGCTTGATTCCAAGAGGTTCACCTGCTTTGAGTAGGGCCAAAAATAGAGCGGCAGCTTGGTCTGGATGCACGAATAGCTCAAAGGCCATTTTTTCACCGGTGTAACCTGTCCTCGATACGATCAGGTTGAAATCGCCCACGACTGCTTCGCACAGCTGTGTGCGGTTCAGGGCAAGGATGCGTTTCCGTGTCGGTGCATCCACACCCGTGGCGAAAAGAACCTCCCTGGATAACGGACCTTGCAGAGCAATATCCACTCGCATATTCAGCCCTTCCTTTGGATCGCGCAAATTTCTCAAGGTCACGCTTCGTCCAAAAGCAATAGCACAGGGTCGAGAGTTGCTCACCCTGACTTCACCATTTCTTACTGCGTTCAACCACGCCCAATCCTTGTCATCATTGGAGGCGTTGACAACCACCATGAATTTTTCCGCATCCCGACGATAAGCCCACGCATCATCGATCACCTCACCATCGGGATTGAGGAGCTGAGCGTAACAAGAATCTCCTACTTTAAGTCCACCGATATCGTTGGTCATCACGCTGTCCAGGAAAGCGGCTGCATCTGGACCTTCTACCTGATAGACACCCATGTGCGAAACATCAAATACACCCGCAGCCTGACGAACAGCCAGATGCTCTTCAATTACAGAGCTATACCAGACTGGCATTTCCCAACCTGCAAAGGGGATGATCTTCGCACCTAATTTCTTATGGATCTCATAAACCGGAGTGCGGCGCAGAGGTATTTCTTTCTCTTCCCAGGTGAAAACAGGTAAGGGCTTCTCTGGTATTGAGTGTGCTCCAATACAGTATGGTTTATGGCCGGCAGTCGAATGCTCTGCAGTAGTCTCCTGTAACCTCGTTGGGCTATCCTTAACCCAAACCGGGCCTGGCATCTTTCGCAATGGATCATCATCAAAAGCGACAAATCCATCGGAGAGGTCCCTGAGCCAGGTTGATGAGAGTCCAAGTTTCTCCTTGGGTGGTTGGAGTATAAATTGGTGCATTCCCTCACATCTCAAAACTCCTTCCACTTCACCTTGTGGGGAAATGAGACTGGTCTTTAGAGTTTCTCCTTTTTTCAATCCCTCGATATCATTGGTCAGGGCAAAGTTGAGGAACTCGCGCACGCGCTCCCCTCCCAATTCCAATGAGGCTTGTTTTTCATCCCGCTTTTCATCCAGGTAGTAGAAGTGCGGGTAACTATGTCGGCTGGGTTTGAAGTCCATTCCTGCTTGAATTGCCAGATCGCGCACCATTATCTTGGTATTCTCAAAAGTGTTGAAATCTACCTTGGCGCGACGCTCCAAACCTTTGTGCGTTTCTTGACCATAAGGTGTGATCGCCTTGAGCAGATCAGCGATAATATCTGCCAGCTGGAGCATCTCCTTTTCTTTCAAACCTCGCTGAGTAACCCAGGGCGTTCCCATCCGGATGCCAGATGGATCTGCTGCGGTTCTATCTCCTGGGATGGTATTGCGGTTAACCACGATACCAGCAAGATCAAGAATGCGCGCAGCCTGATCTCCAGAAAGTGTTCCGCAATGGTTTCCTTTGATCGAAGAGCAATCCAAATTCATCAGGTGAGTGTTGGTTCCACCGTAAGGGATGCGAAAACCTCGTTCTTTCAATCGCTCAGTAAAGACCATGCAATTCTTCACCACCTGATTCTGAAGCTGGCGAAATTGCTCGGTCTGTGCCAGCTTGAAGGTCAATGCCATAGCCGCAAAAACATTCACGTGTGGCCCCCCCTGCTCACCTGGAAAGACCGCTCGATCGATTTTACGCGCCAGGTTGGAATCCGTGGTCAGGATGCATGCACCTCTCGGACCACAGAGCGACTTGTGGGTAGTGAAGGTGATCACATCTGCGTAACCAACCGGTGAGGGGAATACCCCGGCTGCCACCAAGCCCGCTACATGGGCGATGTCTGCAAACAAGTAAGCCCCTACCGAGTGGGCAATTTCTTTAAAACGCATCCAATCCACCGTCCAGGGATAGGAGGAATATCCTGCAATAATAAACTTGGGTTTGTGCTGAAGAGCCAGCTCTTGAACCTGATCATAGTTGATTTGCTCCGTCTGAGGATCGATAGTGTAGTGAACTGCGTTGTAGAACTTTCCCGAACGATTGACCGAGGAGCCATGAGAGAGATGACCACCGTGCAGCAGGTTCATACCCATGATGGTTTCACCTGGATTGACCAGCGCGTGATAAACCGCGTTATTAGCAGGTGCTCCAGAAAGAGCCTGTACATTGACAAAAATCTCTTCTCCAGATACTCCATTGGCTGCGAATGTTTGGGCGCATCTATGACGAGCTAAGGCTTCAATACTATCAGCATACTCCACCCCTTTGTAATACCTGGGATCTGAAAAGCGACGATAATGTGCTAATTGGGTCACATGATCCAAAATCTCCTTTTCACCAAGATCCCGGGTAAATTCATCCGGATAACCCTCAGCATAAATATTCTGAAATGCAGAGCTGAGCGCCTCTCGCACTGCCAATGGCGCCTGGCTTTCGCTGGGAATCAGGATAAGCTTGCAGACTTGCCGTTCTGCTTCCAACTGAGTCAGTTCAAAAACATCTGGATCAAGCTCGGCAAGGGGACCGCGGAACAGAAAATCCTGCATTTTATTCTCCTATAGGAAAAAAGGTTGAGATATTCATCTCTCCAACTGGAATGGAAAAAGATGAGTCGCGCCAAGAGAAAAGGAAATAGAAAATTATTAGATATACCCAAAAGGAGAAGGGCTTAATACTGCTAAATGACGACGTAAGTAGATTCCCCACAAGCATCTTCACCATAGTTATTTGATTTTAGCCTCTCAAAGTAGTTAGGTCAAGTGATTATTAGATTTTACATGGATTGAGAAGTATTTCTATGAGCGCGTGCCTGATCCTTGTCGAAACACGTGAGACCAACCGGTTCCACCACAGACTTTGCAGCGATCCTCGTACTCCCCCTTTACCATCACTCCCTTTCCACTACAATGAGGGCATTTCCTTCCAGGTTGGGCAACCATCAAGCTGCCAGATCCACCGCAAACCGTGCAAAGATCAGAATATTCTCCAAATTTCCCTGTTCCCTGACACCACGCACAATCTTCCGGAGCATATTGGATTATCGGCATGACCATATTTATACTCTCCTAGTTCGTTTGACAACCAAAGTTAGCCAGATGGCTTGTTCCTCATTTGCTGCGCCATGGATTTCAGCTGGCGGTAATAGTCGGTTTCGGTAATTTCTGCCACCTGCTCCGCACGCTTGGTTGAGTCCAGCTTTATGGTCAACTGCTGAACGTTCTGCATGGTTCGAGTGTACACACGGGCGTTATCGATAGCAAAAGCTGCCTGGGTTCCGAAGGCGTCCAGCATCTCCAAATCTTTCATGTTAAAAACACCCTTTTGAATACGACTGTCCACGTAGATCGCGCCAATCACGCGCCCACGCACTAGCAACGGCGCGCACATCATCGAGCGCAGCACGTTGAGACGCACTGAAGCCCTCGATGAAAACCTAGGATCGGATTGAGCGTCTGCCGTGACCACTCCTCTGCGAGTCTGGACAGCAGTATTGATGATCGTTCTGCTGACTTCATTCTCCCAAGAGCTGAGTTTCCCCTGGTCAATGTTCCGCGCCACTCGCAATTTCCAATCCTTGGATTCATCATCCATGAGCACCAGGATACCCCGCTCTGCTCCAGTCAAACCGATGACCGCATCCATAACTTGGGCTAGCACTTCATCCAGGTCCAGGGAGGTACCCAATACTCGGGTCACCCGATATAACGCCTCCAGGCGTGCCTGGTCGTCCCTGATAGGTGATTCTTGCCTGGTCGGTGTCCTTGGGTCATACGGTGGTG
>Ga0209254_10002327_pt1 | contig 17237 bp, 16 predicted proteins | sample FrelakmetDIP11DI_FD_187148 | JGI IMG/M metagenome (GOLD analysis project Ga0209254, IMG submission 187148) | Freshwater lake sediment microbial communities from the University of Notre Dame, USA, for methane emissions studies - DIP11 DI (SPAdes)... | ecosystem: Environmental > Aquatic >... | reverse complement strand
CGAGGTGACCGGCCTCCAGCATGTAGGGCGTGGGGCCGTCGGCAGTGTAGAACGGCCCGTCGATGCCGGCCTTCACCCACACCTCCCTGAGGCGCTCCATGTAGGCGCGGTCGTTGCCGTAGCTGCCGTACTCGTTCTCGATCTGAACCATGAGGATGGGGCCGCCGTGTGCGGCCATCAGCGGCCGCACGACCGCCGCGAGGCGCTGGAGGTAGCGCTCGGCCGCCTGCATGTACTGCGGGTTCATGCAGCGCACCTTGAGGTCCGGATCGCGGAGCAGGTACACCGGGATGCCGCCGAAATCCCATTCCGCGCACACGTACGGGCCCGGCCGGAGCAGCACCCAGAGGCCCTCGTCCTGCGCCAGCCGGACGAACCTGGCGACGTCGCGATTCCCGGTCGTGAAGTCGAACGCGCCCTCGGAGGTCTCGTGGTAGTTCCAGAACAGGTACGCGCCGATGGTGTTGCAGCCCATCGCCCTGGCCATCCTGATGCGGTGGGGCCAGTACTCGGCCGGGATGCGGGCCGGGTGGATCTCGCACCCGATGATCTGGAACGGCGCCTTGTCGAGCAGGAAGTCGTCGCGTCCCAGCGTGAAGCGATGCGTCGCCCCCTGGCCGGCCGGCGAAGACGTCCCTGCCCCGAGAGCGACGCCGACGAGCACAAGAGCGGCGGCAAGACGTTTCATCGTGTCACTCCCAAAGCCGCAGGCGGTTCGATGGCGCCCATCAGGTGCAGGCTGAGAGCGGAGACGGCGGTCGTGCCGCGCGTCTGCACGATCGTCAGCCGCAGGCGTGCGTCATGGTGCGCCGCGTCAATCCGCACTTCCGGGAAGCGCAGCAGGCGTTTGTATCCGATTGTCGTGCCCTGCGCGAATTCGCGGCACTCGCCGGCCGCGCACACCTCGAGCGTGAAGGCCTCGACGCGCTGGCCCTGCCTGATGTCCTCCTGGAGGAGCGCGACGTCGAACCGGCGGCCGGCGGCGATAGGCACGTCGTAGCGGACCGGCCCACCCTCGACGGAGACTCGCTGCGGCGGCCGGGCCTCGGCCGCGGGGGAGGCGAACGTGCGGTCGAGCGCCGCGCGCATCCCCATGAGGCTCGTCACGTCGGCGTCGGCGATGCGCCCGCGCGTATCCGGCGGCACGTTGAGCAGCAGCAGCCCGTTACGCCCGACCGAGCTGAAGTAAATGTCGGCCAGCTTCTCCGGTGTCTTGACCTGGCCGTCCTGCTTCGCATGGTAGAACCAGCCTGGCCTGATCGAGACGTCGGTCTCGGCCGGGTACCACGCGAGCACGGAGGCCGTCCGGATCGCCTCGCGGCTGCCGAGGTCCTTCGCGGTCAGGTCGCCCGGCACGAAGGCGTCATCGAGCGGATGGGGAGACTCCCGGCGCGGCGCCGCGCCCTCGCGCAGCGTGAGCGGCACGACGCTCCATTCGGTCTCGCGGCCGTAGCCCGACTCGGTGCCCACCCAGCGCACGTCGGGCGCCATCCCGAAGATGACCGCGCCGGGCTGGAGTTCCCGCACCACGCGGTAGTAGGACGGCCAGTCGTAGACCTGGCGCCTGCCGTTCGGCCCCTCGCCCATCGCGCCGTCGAACCAGACCTCGGCGATCTCGCCGTATCCGGTGAGCAGTTCGCGGAGCTGCGCCCGGAACAGCTCGTTGTAGCGCGGTGAATCGCCGTAGCTCGCCTCGTGGCGGTCCCACGGCGAAACGTAGACGCCGAAGGCCAGGCCCGCCTCACGGCACGCCCGGGCCACTTCGGCCACCACGTCGCCGTTCCCGTTTTTCCAGGGGCTGCTCTTTACGCTATGGGTCGTGGTGGCGGTTGGCCACAGGCAGAACCCGTCGTGGTGCTTGGCGGTCAGGATGAGCAGTTTCATCCCGGCGGCCTTGAAGACCTGCACCCACTGGCGAGCGTCGAAGTCGGTTGGATTGAACAAGGCGGGCGACTCCTTGCCGTCGCCCCACTCGCGGTCGGTGAACGTGTTCATGCCGAAGTGCGCGAAGGCGATGAACTCGCGCGCCTGCCAGGCGAGCTGGTTCGGCGAGGGCGCGACGCGGGACGCTTTGGCGACAATGCGATCGAGCGGCTCGCCAGGAGCGATGGTGACGAACCGAACCGACGCAGGCGGCTCTTGCGCCGGTGGCGGTTGCGCCGCGCGGAGCGAGGGAGCGACGAAGGAGAGGGGCACGGCAGCGGCGGCCGTGACAAGGAGGAGAGTGCGTGATCGGTTCATGCGTATTGTCCTGCCACCCAGCCCGAAGACCAGGCCCACTGGAAATTGTACCCGCCCAGCCACCCGGTCACGTCCACGACTTCTCCGACGAAATACAGGCCCGGTACCTCTCGGGCCTCCATCGTCTGCGAAGACAGGGCGTGTGTGTCGACGCCTCCGAGCGTGACCTCCGCTTTCGAGAACCCGAGCGTGCCCGACGGCATCAGCGTCCAGGCGTTGAGCGCGCGCGCCATTTTCTCGCGGGCCGCCAGGGGATACTCGTCAATCCGTCCCGTCCAGCCGTGCAGGCCGCACCATCCGTGCGCGAAGCGGCGGGGGAGCGCCTCGGACAGCAGGTTTGGGAGGACGGCCCGGCTGCCGGTGCGCTCCGCGAGCCAGGCCCTGGCGTCTCGTCCTGGCAGCAGGTCGATCTCCACTGGCGCGTGCGAGCCTGCCGCGTAGGACTGAAGCTGCCAATAGCTGGAAATCTGGAGGATGGCCGGGCCGGACAGCCCCCGGTGCGTCACCAGCGAGCGCTCGGTGAATCGCGGCGCCCGCCGGCCCCTCCCGCAGCGAACGACCGAATCGAACGCGACGCCGGCGAGGGGCGTCAGGGCGGCCATCTCCTCCGGGGCGAGCGCGAGCGGGACCAGGGCGGGCCGGGGCGCCACGACGGGGATGCCGAACTGTGCGGCCACTGCGTAGCCAAACGGCGTGGCGCCGAGCAGCGGAACGGCCAGCCCGCCGGTGGCGATGACCACGGATGCGCACCGCCATGTGCCCTGGTCGGTGACAACGTCGAAGCGCGCACCGCGCGGCGAGGGCGGCAGCGTGCCTGCGGCGACGACTGGGGCGATGCGATCCACGGGGCACGGGTGTACGAGCCGCACACCGGCTGCGTCGCAGTCTCGCCGCAGCAGCCCGAGAATGTCCTGTGAGGACCGGTCGCAAAACAGTTGCCCGTGCTGTTCCTCGTGGTAGGGAACGCCATGGCGCTCGACACGCGCGATGAAGCGGTCGGGCGGGTACCGGGCCAGCGCCGAGCGGCAGAACCCGGGGTTCTGCGAGAGATACTGCTCCGCCCCGGCATGCAGGTTGGTGAAGTTGCAGCGCCCGCCCCCCGACACGCGAATGCGCTCGCCGATCGTGCGCCAGTGGTCGACAAGCACGACGCGGCGGCCGCGGCGGCCGGCTTCGGCGGCCGCCATCATGCCGGCCGCTCCGGCGCCGATGACGACGATGTCCACATCCATCGAGAAACGCCGCCGATGGTAGCACGCCGCCGCGCTTGTCAGCCCGGGCGCCATCGCGTATTCTCGGAGCATGGAGCGGTCGTGCGGGCCGCCCTGCGCAGGTCACGAACCCGTACCTACTGGAGCCCCCATCCATGGACCAGGTGACGGCGGAACGCCGCGCTTCGGACGACCCCAACGACGTCTACGCGAACCCTCCCGATCCCGACGCGCTCGAACTGGAGCCGGTACACCCGGGCATCAGCGACGAGGCGTACGTGGCCCGGCGCCGCGACCTGTTCGCCCTGTGCCGGGAGCACCGGTTGGGCAGCCTCGGGCCGCCCGTCATCGACTACTCCCCCGAGGAGCAGCGCATCTGGCGCGAGGTGTCCCCGAAGCTGGACGAGCTCCACCAGCGCCACGCGAGCCGGATCTACCTCCAGGCCAAGCGGGACCTCGGGATCAGCGCCGCCGAAATCCCGCAATTGCGAACCCTGAGCGGCCAACTTCAGCGGATGAGCGGCATGCACCTCATCCCGGCGGAAGGGCCGATCGCGTATCGGATCTTCTACGCGTACATCGCCGAGCGCGGGTTTCCGTGCACCCAGTTCATCCGGCACGGCTCGAAGCCGGAGTTCACCCCCGAGCCGGACATGATTCACGACTGCCTGGGCCACGTGCCGCCGCTCGTGAATGACGACTATGCCGGACTGCTGACGACCATTGGCCGGGCCGCCGCGCGGGCGGCGTCGGGTGACCACGTGCTCGCGCTGAAGCGCCTCAGCTGGTTCTCCATCGAGTTCGGCCTCATCGAGGAGGCCGGCGAGACGCGCATCTTCGGCGCGGGCATCCTGTCGTCGACGGGCGAGATGCCGTTCTCGCTGTCGACCAACGTCGAGCGCCGGCCCTTCGTCACCGCCGAGGTCATCGAGACCGATTACGACTGGTCCAGGATGCAGGAACGGCTGTTTGTCATCCCGTCGTTCGGGTTCCTCCGGCGCGAGGTCTCGGATCTCGTGGCCCGGCTGGGCATCGATGTGACGTAGGCGGGCGGCCCAATCGCGCGCGGCCCGCGTTTCGGATACACTGAAGTTCTGCCGGGCCTGCATGCCGGGCCACTGTGCGGCCGGCGCCAACGCTTTCCAAGGTGTGTTGATGACTGTCTCCCGACCTGTGAAAACCCTGTTCGTCGCCTTCGTGCTGCTGGCGGCCGCCTCGGTCGCGGCCGCGCAAACGGCTGTCCGGCCCCCCGCCCGCAAGCCGGCGGCCCTGGCGGTCGCGCCGTTGCCGTCGGCGACCGAGCGCGTGCCGGTGGATCCCCGCATCACCATCGGCCGGCTGGAGAACGGGCTGCGCTACTACATCCGGCGCAACCCCAGGCCCGCGAAGCGCGCCGAACTGCGCCTGGTCGTCAACGCCGGCTCGGTCCTCGAAGACGACGACCAGCTCGGTCTGGCGCACGTGGTCGAGCACATGGCGTTCAACGGCACGAAGCACTTCGCCGGCCAGGAAATTACGGGCTTCATGGAGTCCATCGGCATGCAGTTCGGGCCGAGCCTGAATGCCTTCACGACGTTCGACGACACGACCTTTCTGCTGACGGTGCCCACCGATCGCAAGGAGATTCTCGAGAAAGCGTTCCTCATCATGGAGGACTGGGCACATAACCTCAGCTTCGACGGGCGGGAGATCGACAAGGAGCGGGGCGTCATCGTCGAGGAGTGGCGCCAGGGGCGCGGGGCGGCGGCCAGGCTTCAGGACAAGCTGTTTCCCGTCGTGCTGAAGGGATCGCGCTACGCGGCTCGCAGCCCGATCGGCACGAAAGATTCGCTCGACACCTTCTCGCACGACCGGCTCAAGCAGTTCTACCGGGACTGGTACCGCACGGACCTGATGGCCGTGGTCGCCGTCGGCGATTTCGATCCGCCTGTCATCGAGCGCATGATCAAGGAACGGTTCGGATCCATCCCGGCACCCGTCGGGCCCAAGCCGAGGCCGGCCTACCCGGTGCCCGACCAACCTGGTACCCGCTACGCCATCGCGACCGACCCTGAGCTGCCGGCCGCGTCGCTGACGATTTTCAAGAAACTGCCGGTCCGCGAGCAGGCGACGGTCCTGTCCTACCGCGAGCGCATCATCGACCACCTGTACGCGGCGATGTTCAATGCGCGGCTGAACGAGCTGAGCCAGCGCGCGGACGCGCCGTTCATCGGCGCCGGCGTGGATCGGGGCATCTTCGTGCGGACGGCGGAAGTGGCGATGCTCTCGGCGATGACCCAGCCCGACCGAATCGCCCGGGCGCTCGAGGCGCTCGTGACCGAGGCGGCGCGGGTCGAACGCCACGGGTTCACTGCCACGGAACTCGAGCGCGAGAAGCGGAATTTGCTGCGCGGCTACGACCAGGCGCTCGCCGAGAACGACAAGGACGAGTCGGCTCCGCTCGCGGCTGAGTACATCCGGAACTTCCTGACCGACGAATCGCTCCCGGGGATCGCGTGGGAGCACCAGATGCACGTGACGTATCTGCCGGGCATCACGCTCGCGGAGGTCAACGCGCTGGCGACGGTGTGGAACGGCGACAACAGCCGCGTCGTGGCGATCTCGGCCCCCAGCCGGCCCGGCCTGGCCATCCCGACCGAAGCCGATCTGGCGCGCATCGTCGGATCGGTGTCGCCGGCCGCGGTGACCGCCTACGTGGACACGGTTCCCGACGCCGTGCTCATGGCGAAGCCTCCCGCGCCTGGCGCCATTACCTCGGAGAAGACCATCCCCGAGGCCGGCATCACCGAGTGGACGCTGTCAAACGGCGCCCGCGTCGTGCTGCATCCGACCACGTTCAAGCAGGACGAGGTGTATCTCCGCGCCATCAGCCCGGGGGGCGCCTCGCTGGCGCCCGACGCGGACTACGTGGCGGCCGCGACCGCCGCGCAGGTCGTCTCGTCGGGGGGCCTGGCCAGCTTCGATGCCATCACCCTCGACAAGGTGCTGGCCGGGAAGGTCGCCACCGTGTTGCCGTTCTTCGAGGAGTCGTTCGAAGGGTTGGCCGGCGGAGGGTCGGCTCGCGATCTCGAGACGCTGCTGCAGCTGATGCACCTCCGGTTTACGCAGCCCCGGGCCGACGCCACCGCGTTCGGTGTGATGGTGGACCAGGCGAAGTCGCTGGCCGCCAATCGCCGCTCCGATCCCGATACCATTTTCGAAGACACCGTGTCGGCCATCGTCTGGCAGAACCACTTCAGGAAGCGGCCGCTGTCGGCCGAGGTCGTCTCGGAGATGAACCTCGAGAAGTCGTACGCGTTCTACAAGGACCGGTTCGCCGATGCCAGCGACTTCGTGTTCGTGTTCGCGGGCAGCTTCGACCCTGCCGCCGTCCGGCCCCTCGTTACCCGTTACCTCGCCTCGCTGCCGTCCACCGGACGGAAGGAGAGCTGGAAGGACACCGGGATCAGGACGGCGCGCGGCGTGGTCGAGAAGCTCGTCGAGAAGGGGATCGAGCCGCAAAGCCGGGTGCGGGTGGTCTTCTCCGGCCCCTTCAGGTGGGACCCCACCCAGCGGACGCTGCTCCGCGTGCTGGGGCTGATTCTCGAGGGGCAGCTCGGCGCCGTGCTGCGCGAGGACCAGTCGGGGACCTACGGCGTGAAGGTGACCACCGCCAGCGACAAGATCCCGACGCCGTCCTACGCCCTGTCGATCGACTTCAGCTGCGCGCCCGAGCGGACCGAGGACCTGGTGAAGCGCCTGTTCGTGGAGCTGTCGCGCGTGCGGATGGAGGCGCTCTCCGAGCCGTACGTCCGGGGCGTGCGCGAGGCGCTGGCGCGGGAGTTCGAGACCGACTCCCACGAGAACCGCTGGGCAGTGGCCCGGATCACCGAAGCCTACGAGAACGGCGACGACGTAAGGGACGTGCTCAAAGCCCCGGCGCTCAACACGACGCTGTCGGCAACCATGATCCAGGATGCCGCGCGGTTGTATCTGGACACCCGGAACTTCGTGCGGGTGACGCTGATGCCGGAGAAGAAATAGCGCGCTGAGCGCCGGCCGCGCGTGGAGCGTTGACCGTGGAGCCCCGGGTCTTTAGACCCGGGGGCTCAGTTCACCTTGAAGCTTGTATCGCCCTTCTCGAAGAAGTTGACAATCTGCCTCGCGGCGGCCAGGCCTGCATTGACGTTGGCCTCGGCCGTCTGCGCGCCCATCTTCTTGGCCGTGAAGCAGTAACGTCCCTGGTACTTCGCGGCGAACTCGGCCGCGCATGCCGGAGCCACGTCGGCGCCGTACATGAAGTCCGGCCGCGCCTCCATCACCTGGAGCAGTCCCGCTTCGTCAATCACCTCGGCGCGGGCGGTATTGATGAGGGTGCCGCCCTTCTTGAACGTCGAGAGCAGGGCGGCATTGACCGATCCCACCGTGTCTTTGGTCTTGGGCAGGTGCAGCGACACGTACTCGCACGTGGAGTAAAGCTCGTCGGCCGTCTCGACGGGCGTCACGCCTTCGGCCCTCATCTTCTCGGCAGGCACATACGGGTCGAACGCCAGCGCGTTCATCCCGAAGCCCCTCGCGATCATCGCGACATACTTGCCGACATTCCCGTACGCGTGGATGCCGATCTTCTTGCCGCGCAGCTCGGTGCCGTCCTTGCCGCTGAATCCGCGGCGGGCGAGTGTGATCATCAGGCCGAAGACGAGCTCCGCGACGGCGTTCGAATTCTGGCCGGGCGTGTTCATGGCGACCACGCCGCGGGAGGCCGCGGTCTTGAGGTCGATGTTGTCGTACCCGGCGCCGGCGCGGACGACGATCTTCAGGTTCGGCGCCGCCTGCAGCACCTCGGCGTCCACGTTGTCGCTGCGGATGATCAGGGCGTCGGCGGCCGCAACCGCCTTCAGGTAGTCGGCTTTGTCCTTGTAGCTCTCGAGCAGCGTCAGGCCGTAGCCGGCTTCGCGGAAGATCTCGGCGATGCCGGCGACGGCGACCTTGGCGAAGGGCTTCTCGGTCGCGACCAGCACGTGCTTGGACATGGAACCTCCTGGGATGAATCCCTCGAGGGGCAGAGGGGCGGGCACACGGAATATATCACCAGCCGCTCGGAAGATGGAGGTCGAGGCTTTCCTGCCCTGAGCGAGCGTCAGCGAGCCGAAGGGAGCATCGATGCAGTACTAGGCCTCGTCGGGGAACGCGAAGATGCGGTCCATGACCCCCCACTTGGCGCCCGGGGGGCCACCGGGAATAGCCTGCTGGTAGCGCCACATCAACGCCTCCCACGCCTGGACCCGCTCGTTGGCGGCGTCGGCCGCCGCCTTCGCCTCGAAGCTGAAGCCGTCGTCGACCTCCATGACCATCAGCAGGCGGTTCTGAAGGCGGTAAATCTCCATCGAGAGGATGCCTGACGAGGCGATGCTCTCGAGGATCTCGGGCCACACCTTGCGGTGGTACGCCTCGTACTCCTCGATGAGGCGGACATCGTCCTTGAGATCGAGCGCCAGGCAGTAGCGTCTAGCCACGGGTGTCCGCTCCGGCGCCCCTCCAGCCATAGAGCGCGACCACCAGGAAGCAGGCGAGCGGCGCGTAGTAGGCCAGCTGAATGCTGCCGGTGGCGTCCGAGATGCGTCCCATGACGAGGGGGATGATCGCGCCGCCGACAATCGCCATGACGAGCAGGGAAGACCCGAGCTTGGCGAGTTCGCCGGTGTGCTTGATCCCGAGATCGAAAATCGTCGGGAACATGATCGACATGAAGAAGGGCACCAGCATCAGCGCCGAGACGGCCGTCATGCCCGTCGTGTTGATGGCGATGCCGAGCAGGGCCACGCTCGCCAGCGCGTAGGCGGTGAGCAGGCGGACGGGGCTCACGAAGCGCATGGCAAAGGTGCCGGCGAATCGGCCCACCATGAAGCCGACCATGGCGATGCTGCCCCAGAGAAACGCCGCTCGCCGGTCGGTGAGGCCGGCGGTCTGCTGGGAGAACCTGACGAAGAAGCTGCCGACGCCGATCTGGGCGCCGACGTAGAAGAACTGTGCTACCACGGCCAGCACCAGGTTGGGGTGGTGGAGCACCCGCCGCGTGAAAGCCATGCCGTGCTCGCCCTCGCCCTCGGCGGGCACCTCCGGGATGCGATACCTGAAGAAGAGCAGCATCACGGCGATGATGACACCGGCGAGGACCAGGTACGGCAGGACCACGCTTCCGGCTTCGCGCTGCAGGTACGCCTGCCGGGCCGCCTCGGTGAACCCGGCAAACTCGGCGTCGGTATACGTGATGCCCGAGAGGATGAAGCTGCCCCCGATGAGCGGCGTCACGACCGCGCCGATGCCGTTGAACGACTGCGACAGGTTGAGGCGCGAGGTGGAATGGGACGAGTCGCCGAGGCCCGAGATATAGGGGTTCGCCACCGTCTCGAGAAATGCCGCGCCGAAGCCGAAGATGAACAGGGCGGTGAGGAACGTCCCGTAGGTCCGGCTGTAGGCCGCCGGCACGAACAGCAGCGCGCCGAGGGCGAACAGCGCGAGGCCGCTCAGAATCGTGAACCGGTAGCCCTTCCGCTGGATCAGGAGGCCGGCGGGAATCGCCGCCAGGAAGTACGCGATGTAGATGGCGACGTCGATGAACGCCGACTCCATGTCGCTCAGGAGCAGCGCCTTCTTCAGGTGCGGGATCAGGATGCCGTTGATGTTGTGCACGAACGCCCAGAAGAAGAAGAGCGTCGTCACGAGGAGGAACGGCACCACCAGGTGCCGATCCTGCCTGCGGTAACCCGTGTAGCGGTAGAACCAGTTCATGGGTGCGATGTCAGAAGATGGCGTAGTGCCGCCGGATGCGGACCTGAATGGCGTCGGGCACGAAGCCGTCGGCGACGAGGATGAGATAGCCGCCGCCGCCGGCCCCGCTGAGCTTCCAGCCGCGGGCGACGCCGCGATAGGCGTCGATTTGGTCGTAGATGGCCTGGCTGGACATGTTCGGGAACATCGCGACCTGCGCGTCGAATGACGCGGTGAACGCCCGGCCGAGAGCGGGAAGATCCATGGCCCGGATGGCCGACCAGCAGTCGTCGGCGGCGGCCGCCAGCGCGCGCGCGCCGTCGGCGGTCACGCGCGTCTCGCCGAGCACGCTGAACTGTGCTGCCCTCGGGCCGAGCGGCACCAGGTGCAGGCGCCGCTCGAGCCACGCCAGCACCTCCTCGTCGTCGACCGTCTCGATCGCGTAGGGCCAATAGGCGCCGTTATACTCGAGCCGGTTGAGCCCGGGATAGACAATGCCGATCGCGTCCTGGGAGCCGGCGACTTCCTTGGTGCCGGGCGGGTTCTCGTAGCTGAACAAGATTTTGGCCACCTGCTCCTTGTTGCCCTGGGGCAGGGCGGTCCGCCAGAGCTCGATGGCCTTGTTCCGCGTGCTCGACGCCATGCCGCTGCGGTTGTTGAACTCGTGCGTCGGCTCGATGGAAATCGTCAGAACGGCGCCGGGATGATGGCAGGAGACAAACGGCTGGTCGAGCCAGCCCCCCGCGAGATCGATCCGGAACGGGATGGTGCACGCGTCGCGGAGGGCCGTCGTGCTTCGCGCCGGCAGGCCGCCGTGCGGCAGCCGGCGGAGGACGAGGTATTCGATGCCCATCTCGCGGCACAACTGCGCTTTGCTCTCGTGCGCGCCGTCCTCGTTCACCACGAACACGTCGGGTTTGACCTCGCGCAGTTCGTCGACGAAGTCGAGCAGGCCCATCCCGCGGCTGATGCGACACTCCTTCACGCACCGGAGCGAGTCGATGAGGTACTTCCGCTCGTCCTGCGGGTTCACGGGATAGCGGCCCTTGAGGCGGAACACGCACTCGTCGTTGCCGACCGACACGTGCAGATCGCCGTGCGCGGCGGCCTCGGTGAGGAAGGCCACGTGCCCGCTGTGCAGGAGGTCGAACGTGCCGCTGACGAAGGACTTGCGCGCCATGCGGCGGCTACCGGGACGCGGCCCCGGCCGCCTTCACCTGCGACGCGATCCAGGGATAGGTGAGCGCAAGGCCCGCCTCGAGGTCCACCTTCGACGTCCAGCCGAGGGAGTAGATGCGCGCGTTGCTGAAATTGCGCGAGTGCACGCCCACGGGGCCGTCCACGTGCCGGATGTTGATGGTCTTGCCGGCCACCCGGGCGGTCGTGAGCGCCAGCTCGTCCACCGTCACGTACTGCGGGCAGCCGATGTTCGCCGCCCCGTGCAGATCCGAGTGGGTGAGCGCGAAGATGCCGTCGACCATGTCGCTGACGTAGGTATAGGAGCGTACGGCCGAGCCGTCGCCCCAGACGTCGATCGTGCCGCCGTCCTCGATTTCGGCAATCTTGCGGCACATGGCCGCCGGCGCTTTTTCCCGGCCGCCGGTCCAGGTGCCTTCCGGCCCGTAGCAGTTCTGGAACCGCGCGATCCGTACCTGCATGCCGTACCGTCGCTCGTAGGCCTCCGCGATGCGCTCCGAGTAGAGCTTCTCCCATCCGTACTCGTTGTCGGGATGCGCCGGGACGGCTTCGGCTTCCGTCATCTCGGGCTCGCCCGGCTGCATGTCGCGGTAGACGCAGACCGAGGAGGAGAAGAAGTAGCGCGGCACGCCGAGCCGGGCGGCCTGATCGGTCATGTAGATGTTGATGAGCGCGCTGTTGTGCATGATCTCGGTTTCGGCCGAGTGGATGAACCCCATCCCGCCCATGTCGGCCGCGAGCTGGTAGACCTCGTCGAACGGGCCTCCGCCGATGGTGAGCGCCTCCCGGCAGCTGGTCTCCACGCGCAGGTCGAGCTGCTGGAACTCGTCCGCCCCGTCTGGCGACCACTCGTGCCGCTTGATGTCGACGCCGCGCACCCAGTAGCCGAGTCCGCGCAGCTTCCTCACAAGATGCATGCCGATGAATCCGCCCGCCCCGCACACCAACGCTCGCTTCACGGCCGTCCTCCGGGATGAAAAGTCGCAGTTCGCGGGATCATGTCGCCCGCCCTGGATCTCTGACGCCACTCTGCATGGATTCGCTGCCAGCCGGCTCACCCGCGGTGCCGTGGCTCTCGAGGAGACGCTCGTGAAAGGACCCAAGAGCCATGCTTCCCGAGACTCCGCGGCGGGGCCGCAACGCCTCCAATTCATCCAAGTATTCGTCGGCGCGCGGGGATGTCAAGGAGTTTCCTGCCGCGGCAGGGTGTAGACTGCGCCAGCCCGCGCTGCTGGTCGAGTATCTCGTGTATCTCCGCACGGCTCCGAGGGAACTCCGGCGAGCACCGCTGGTCTGGATGCTGGTGCTGGTGCTGGTGCAGGGCTGGCCCGCGCGGAAGAATGCCGCTGCGCTATACTGCCGGCGGCCGGAAGAGTGAGGGGGCGACCATGCGCGGACGCGGCGCGGTTTCGCTCGTCGTGCTGGCATTTGCCTGGCTGGCGCTTGACGACATCACGACGGACGATGCCGCCCGGTTTCCCCTCGAGTACACGATGCTCGTCCTGGCCGGAGTCTGGTTCTGCGTGCTCGGCGCATGGCTCGTCGCAAAGGGGCGCGCCATTGCCGGCATCGGCTCACTCGTGGCCATCGTGATGGGCGTGGTGGCGTTCTGGTCGCTTCCTCACCACTATCAGCCGCCGTCGGCCGTCAACAACATGGGATACGCGCCGCTGGCGTGGTTCCTGGTGCTGGCGGTGTGGCTTGTTGCGGCGCGGGATCGCTCGATCGGCGGCGTGGCGCGCGCCTCGGCCAGCGCAGAATCATCTGTCAGATGATCGGCCGGCCGCCGCCGCCCTTTCGAAAGAGCATCTCGCGCCGGCCGGTCTTGAGCAGGAACGCCTCGGCGACCCGCATGCCATCGAACATCTTGATGATGTCGCGGTTCTGCAGCGGGCCCTGGCGCTCGAGCGTCGATTCGCGCGCCCGCTCCCGCAGGTGAGAGTCGTCGATGACGATGTATTTCGCGCAGCCGAGGCCTGAGCGGCCCCCGGTGCCGAAGAACCCGAACAGCGCGCCATCGGTTCGCATCAGCCGGACCAGCACCGCCGCCAGTGCCCGCGCGGACGCCCGGTCGAGAAAGTCGTACAGGTCCCAGACCAGCACGCCGTCCACGCTCTCCGCCTCCAGCCTGAATCGATCCGACAGAAACGCCGGAAAGGCGTCGCGCTCCCCCTGGCGAACGTGCCGCTCGAGATCGGCAAACAGATCTTCGACGACGACCTTGCAGTTCAGCCGATCGCCGAAATACGTGATGTTCGGCCCTACGACGCAGCCGAGATCGAGCAGGACGGGAGCCGGCCTGGTTTCGAGGTGAGAGAGGAACTTCGGCAGCGCCTTGGAGGCGACGACAGGGCAGGGGTCTCCATCAACCGGCTCGCCGGGATCGGGCCGCCCCTCGTCTCCCTGCCGGAGGGGCGCCAGACGTGAGAGCCAGCCGCGCAGACCTCGCACCGATTCGCCGTCCGGCAAGCCCATTCCTCCCTCCGGCGCGACGCCGCCGCCAGGTTCGAGGCGCGATTCCGGCGCGCTAGGCTCCCGCCGCGCGTGGGGCGCCTGAAACCGGTACGCCTGCCGGGAGGGGCGCGAGCTTCGCGTCGGGCTTGGCGGCCTGGACCGGCGCCGCGGCGACGGCCGGCTTCTTCTGCATGTCCACGCTGCCGCGAAGATGCGCGCCCTCCGCAATGCCGACGCGCGGCGCCGTGACGTCGCCGTCCACGGAGCCGCTCTCGCGAAGCTCCACCTTCTCGGTGGCCGTGATGTTGCCGACGACCTCGCCGAGCACGATGACGATCTTCGCGAACACCTCGGCCTTGAGCTTGCCGTTCGAGCCCACCGTCAGCACGTGCTCGCGAAGCTCGACTTTGCCCTCCACGGTTCCTTCGACCACGAGGTCTTCGCTCCCGCTGAGCTCGCCCTTGAAGACCACCGACTTGCCGACGATGAAAGCTTCCTTGTCCATTTGGCGCATCGCCTCGGTTTCCGGTGCGTGAACTCGAGGGGCGCTTGGCACTTCCGGCGGTCCGGGGGGCACAGCACCCGTGGCTTCGCGGCTGCGATCAGGCGGTCGCGGGACCTCGATCCGTTTCCACATCGTGAACCTCGTTGTGATCCGCGGCGGCCGACAACCCGTCACAATACATTACTGCAGACAACGTGCCAGGACGCAACCCGATGCGTCTCGGCCGACAATGGCGCTGCCTGAGCGCCCGGGTGAGTCCCGGGTGGGAAGTGGGATGCCGCCTTGGGGGGGCCTCGAGCGTTCGGCCGGTACTTATTGTCCGTCCGACCACGTAATTGTTACCCGGCGGCCGCAACGCTCCGGCCAACCTCGCGCCTTCGCCGCTTTCGTCAGAATCAGCGGCGAGGGCCGTACCCTTCCGCGTATCCCTGCCTGAAGCCCTCACGGTAGCCGGCCTGGAACTGGTCGCGCGGGCCCAACTCGCTGCGATAGCCTGCATCGGCCTGTTCGAGCTCCCGCTGGCCCTCGAGATCCCACGCCCCTCGCTGGTCGCGGTCTTCGCGGCCCGCCTGGCGTCCGTCGGTGAGACCGCGGTCGCGCCCGGCCTGGAACGCTTGCGTCTGTGCCGGAGTTGTACTGCGTGGCCGGAGTTCGTCTTCGGTCAGCAAGCCGTCGCGATTGGCGTCGATCTGGGTGAAGGCGCGCCTCCACTCCTGTGTCGTTACGCTGCCGTTGCCGTCGAGATCGACCAACGCGAAGACGTTCCCCATGCCAGCCCCTTGGCCCACGCGCACCTCGTCGCCCGACAGGATGCCGTCGCCGTTACGATCCTGTTGGCGGAACGACTGGTCGCTGCCTTGCCACTCGGCCCGCGTGACGACGCCGTCGCGATTACGATCCATCGCGCGGAAACGCATCTGAACCTGCGCCGTCGTCGTCGACGGCACCATCAGCGCACCTAATACCGCGACTCCCGACACCACGACCCGGCACAGTGTGATTTGCATGGCTCAGACCTCAAAGCATGTGAGACGTGCGCCCACCGCTGGTCAGCAGAATAGCAATGGGCCGGCGCGTTGTCTGTTCGGTATTGGACAGCTCTCAGCGCACGCGCCTGGTGTCGGTCAAGAGACGCTTGCACGGAGGCGCTTTGTATGGCAAAGTATGCCGCATGGATCAGCACGTCGCCGCCGAACACCTGCAGGTCATCCGCACGCTGATGGAGCGGTCCGCCCTCTACCGCCGGACGCTCGGCCCCATCATGGTGTGCGTCGGCGCGGTGGGGAGCACGGCCGCGATTGGGGGCATCGTGTTCGGCATCGAGGCGTTCCGGGCGTTCTGTGTCTGGTGGCTCGCGGCGGCTATGGTTGCCGTCGCGGGCGCCTTCGCGATCGCCAGGCGGCAGCCCCTCGAAGACGGTGAGCGCTTCTGGTCGCCACCCACCCTGAGGGTGACGCAGGCACTCCTGCCGCCGCTCGCCGCCGGCCTGATCCTCAGCCTCGTGCTCGTCGTGTCCGCGCCGGGTCATCTGCGCTGGCTGTTCGTGCTTGGGAACGCCCTGTTCTACGGGTGCGCCGTGCACGCGGCTGGGTTCTTCATGCCGCGCGGGATGAAGCTCTTCGGATGGCTGATCATCGCCTTCGCGGGAGCCGTCCTTTTCGCGCGCCTCGTATTCGCTCCCACTGCGACCGCCCTCGTGGATCACGCCCTGATGGGCGGGTTCTTCGGTGTTGCGCACCTCGCGTACGGCGCGTATCTCTTTGTGACCGAGCCACGAAAGACCCCGGCGTGAATCCCGAAACTCTCCTGCAGATCGATCGAGTGATCCACGAGAAGGGACGGCTGGGCATCATGTCGATGCTCGCGGCCTCGCCGGGGCTGACATTCATCGAACTGCGCGAAACCCTCCAGATGACGGACGGCAACCTCACGACCCACATTCGCACCCTTCAGGAAGCCGGTTACGTAGCGGTAGCTAAGAGCTACCGCAACAACCGGCGGCTGACAACCGTTTCGATGACCACCGGCGGGCACAGGGCCTTCCGCGACTACCTCGCGCTGCTCGAGCGCATCGTCAGGGACGCCAAACCCCGATAGCACGGGTGTGACGGACAAGGAGTCGGTTCCATGCTGGACACGCACTTTGCCACACAAAGCGATAGGGCAAGCCTTCGCGGTCGAGAGGGAGGCGGAGAGGCCATGCGAATCGTCCGGGCGAGCCATCTGGGGATGTGCTTCGGCGTGCGCGAGGCGATTGCAAGGGTCCTCCGCGCGGCGTCGCGTGAGCCGCTCACCGTTCTGGGCGACCTGGTGCACAACGAGACCGTGCTCGAACACCTGGCCGCGAGCGGGGTCAGGGTGTGCAGGGAAGTCGACGAGGTGGAGACGCGCGTCGTGGCGATCACCGCTCACGGCGTGTCCGATCGGCGCAGGGAGGCCGTGCGCGCGCGCGGCCTCACCATCCTCGACGCAACCTGCCCAATCGTGAAAGCGGCTCACCGTACCGTGAGGGCGCTGGAGCGCGACGGTTTCCACCCGGTCATCGTCGGCACGCCGAACCACGTCGAGGTTCGCGGGTTGACCGAGGACCTGGCCGAGTGTGACGTCGTCTCGAGTGAGGAGGACGTGAAGACACTCGGGCCGCGTCCACGGTTCGGGATAGCCGCGCAAACAACACAGCCAATCGAGCGCGTGCGGCACCTCGCGTCGGTGCTGCGCAGGCGATTCCCGCAGTCCGAGATCAAGGTGGCGGAGACCGTGTGCCTGCCGACGAGATTGAGGCAGGAAGCGGCGGAGATGCTGGCCGCGGCATGCGACGTCACGGTCGTGGTCGGCGGCGCCGGAAGCAATAACACGCGCGAGCTTGCCGCCACGTGCAG
>Ga0209254_10002326_pt1 | contig 17241 bp, 18 predicted proteins | sample FrelakmetDIP11DI_FD_187148 | JGI IMG/M metagenome (GOLD analysis project Ga0209254, IMG submission 187148) | Freshwater lake sediment microbial communities from the University of Notre Dame, USA, for methane emissions studies - DIP11 DI (SPAdes)... | ecosystem: Environmental > Aquatic >... | reverse complement strand
AAGAGCGTCCGGCAGCGGCGATGCCGGCCGAGCCGATCGTGCGCGACGTGGTGGTGCCGGAGACGATCACGGTCGCCGATCTGGCGCACAAGATGGCGGTGAAGGCCTCCGAGGTGATCAAGGTCCTGATGAAGATGGGCCAGATGGTCACCATCAACCAGATGCTCGACCAGGACACGGCGATCATCGTCGCCGAGGACATGGGCCACAAGGCGACCGCGGCCAAGCTCGACGACCCCGAGGCGCTGCTGGCGGTGGCCGGCATCGAGGTGAGCGAGGCGCCGGAAGAACCGCGGCCGCCGGTGGTCACGATCATGGGCCACGTCGACCACGGCAAGACCTCGCTGCTCGACTACATCCGCCGCACCAAGGTGGCGGCGGGCGAGGCCGGCGGAATCACCCAGCACATCGGCGCCTATCACGTCGAGACGCCGCGCGGCATCGTCACCTTCCTCGACACGCCGGGCCACGAGGCGTTCACCGCGATGCGCGCGCGCGGCGCCAAGGCGACCGACATCGTGATCCTGGTGGTGGCCGCCGACGACGGCGTGATGCCGCAGACCAAGGAGGCGATCGCCCACGCGCGCGCCGCCGGCGTGCCGCTGGTGGTCGCGCTGAACAAGATCGACAAGCCGGAGGCCAACCCGGACCGCGTCAAGCAGGAACTGGTGGCCAACCAGGTGGTTCCCGAGGACTACGGCGGCGATTCGCCGTTCGTGTCGGTCTCCGCCAAGACCGGCCAGGGCATTGACGACCTGCTGGAACAGGTGCTGCTGCAGGCGGAGGTGCTCGAACTGACGGCGCAGAAGAATGCGCCGGCCAGGGGCTTGATCATCGAGTCGCGGCTCGACAAGGGCCGCGGCCCGGTGGCTACCGTGCTGGTGCAGTCGGGGACGCTCAAGCGCGGCGACGTGGTGCTGGCCGGCGCCGCCTTCGGCCGCGTGCGGGCGATGCTCGACGAGAAGGGCAAGGCGGTGCCCGATGCCGGTCCGTCGATCCCGGTCGAGATCCAGGGCCTGTCGGACGTGCCCGCTGCCGGCGACGATCTGATCGTGCTCGGCGACGAGAAGAAGGCGCGCGAGATCGCGCTGTACCGCCAGGGCAAGTTCCGCGACACCAAGCTCGCCAAGCAGCAGGCGGCCAAGCTCGAGAACATGTTCGAGCAGATCGGCGAGAGCAAGACGCTGCCGCTGATCATCAAGGCCGACGTGCAGGGCTCGCAGGAGGCGCTGGTGCACGCGCTGACCAAGCTGTCGACGGAAGAGGTCAAGGTGCAGGTGGTGCACGCCGCGGTCGGCGGCATCTCCGAATCCGACGTCGGCCTGGCCATTGCCTCCAAGGCGGTGATCATCGGCTTCAACGTGCGCGCCGACCAGCTGGCGCGCAAGATGGCCGAGACCAACGGCATCGACATCCGTTACTACAACATAATCTACGACGCGGTCGACGAGGTGAAGGCGGCGCTGTCGGGCATGCTGGCGCCGGAGCAGCGCGAGCAGGTGCTCGGCCTGGTCGAGATCCGCCAGATCATCCGCGTGCCGAAGGTGGGCAGCGTGGCCGGCTGCATGGTGCTCGACGGGCTGGTCAAGCGCGGCGCCAGTGCGCGCCTGCTGCGCGAGAACGTGGTGATCTGGACCGGCGAGCTGTCGTCGCTGAAGCGTTTCAAGGACGACGTGCGCGAGGTCAAGGCCGGCTTCGAGTGCGGCCTGACCCTGAAAGGCTACGACGACATCAAGGAAGCCGACCAGCTCGAGATCTTCGAAGTGCAGGAGGTGGCGCGCACGCTGTGATGATGATGGATGACGCGGCCTGCGGCCGCTATGAGGGCGCTGCGCGCCAATGAGCGGCTCGGCCGCGGACTCATAGGCGGAGCCAGCCGCCGTCATCGCGACCGAAGGTCGCATCATCCATCATCAGTGGCGGCCAGCCAGCACATGCGCAAGCCATCCACCAAGCCCCAGCGCGGTCAGCGCATCGCCGACCAGATCCAGCGCGACCTGGCGGAACTGATCCGCAGCGAAGTGCGCGATCCGCGGGTCGGCCTCGTCACGGTGAGCGGCGTCGACGTGACGCCGGATTACGCGCACGCCAAGGTGTACTTCACGGTGATCGGCGCCGACGCCGACGTGGCCGCGGCGGGGCTGAACTCCGCCGCCGGGCACCTGCACAACCTGCTGTTCAAGCGGCTGCGCATCCACACCGTGCCGCGCCTGCACTTCGTGCACGACACCTCGGTCGAGCGTGGCTTCGAGATCGATCGGCTGATCGACCAGGCTGTCGGCCGCAGCGGCGGCGGATAGCTCCGGGAGGCCGAGGCGTATGGGACGACCGAAGGGTGACGCGGTCGATGGCGTGCTGCTGCTGGACAAGCCGGTCGGCACTAGCTCCAGCGCCGCGGTGGGCAAGGTGCGCTGGCTGCTCGCTGCGCGCAAGGCCGGGCACACAGGCACGCTCGACCCGCTGGCCAGCGGGCTGCTGCCGCTGACCCTGGGCGAGGCGACGAAGTTCTCCGCCGACCTGCTCGACGCCGACAAGTCCTACCTGGCGCGGGTTCGCTTCGGCGTGACGACCGCCACGGGAGACGCCGAGGGCGAAGTCACGGCGCGCAACCCGGTGGCGTTCGGTCGCGGCGAGCTCGACGCGGCGCTGCGCGGCTTCACCGGGGAGATCCTGCAGGTGCCGCCGATGCATTCGGCGCTCAAGCGACAGGGCCGGCCGCTGTACGAACTGGCGCGGGCCGGCGAGGTGGTCGAGCGCGCGCCGCGCCGCGTGCGGATCGGCCGGCTGGCTCTGCTCGCGCTCGAAGGCGGCGAAGCTCTGCTGTCGATCGACTGCAGCAAGGGCACCTACGTGCGCGTGCTGGCCGAGGACCTCGGCGCGGCGCTCGGTTGCGGCGCCCACCTGGCCGGACTGCGCCGCACGCGGGTCGGGCCGCTTTCGCTCGACGACGCCGTGTCGATCGGCGAACTCGAGGCGCTCGACCTGGCCGCGCGGCGCGCCCGCCTGCTGCCCGCCGACGCGCTGCTGGCCGGCCTGCCGAGCGTCGAACTCGACGAGCGTGATGCCGGCCGCTTCGCGCACGGCCAGCGGCTGCCGCTCGCCGTCGCGGCGGCGCCGCGCGTGCGCGTGTACGGGCGCGACGCGCGCCTGCTCGGCACGGCCAGCATCGACGAACACGGCGTGCTGGCGCCGCAGCGGCTGCTGCAGGCCGCCGCCAACTGATAACGAAGGAACACGCATGCAACGCGCCCTGCGCAACATCGCCATCATCGCCCACGTCGACCACGGCAAGACCACGTTGGTCGACAAGCTCCTGCAGCAGTCCGGCACGTTCCGCGACCATCAGCACGTGGCCGAGCGGGTGATGGATTCGAACGACCTCGAGCGCGAGCGCGGCATCACCATCCTGGCCAAGAACTGCGCGGTCGAATACGCCGGCACGCACATCAACATCGTCGACACCCCGGGCCACGCCGACTTCGGCGGCGAGGTTGAGCGCGTGCTGTCGATGGTCGACGGCGTGCTGCTGCTGGTCGACGCGGTCGAAGGACCGATGCCGCAGACCCGCTTCGTCACCCGCAAGGCGCTGGCGCTCGGGCTGAAGCCGATCGTCGTGGTCAACAAGATCGACCGTCCCGGCGCGCGGCCCGACTACGTCGTAAACGCCACCTTCGATCTCTTCGACAAGCTCGGTGCGACCGAGGAGCAGCTCGACTTCCCGGTGATCTACGCCTCGGCGCTCGGCGGCTACGCCGGCACGCAGTCGTCGGTGCGCAGCGGCGACATGCGGCCGCTCTTCGATGCGATCCTCGACCAGGTGCCGGTGCGCGACGACGATCCGAACGGCCCGCTGCAGCTGCAGATCTGTTCGCTCGACTACTCCAGCTACGTCGGCAAGATCGGCATCGGCCGCATCCGCCGCGGCCGCATCCGCACGGGGCAGGAGGTGGCGATGCTCGACGGTCCCGACGCCGCCCCGCTGCGCGGCCGCGTCAATCAGGTGCTGAAGTTCAAGGGACTGTCGCGCGAACTGGTCGACGAGGCCGAGGCCGGCGACATCGTGCTGGTCAACGGCATCGAGGAGATCGGCATCGGCACGACGCTGTGCCCGCCGGACGAACCGGATGCGCTGCCGTTGCTGAAGGTCGACGAGCCGACGCTGGTGATGAACTTCTGCGTCAACACCAGCCCGCTGGCCGGCCGCGAGGGAAAGTTCGTCACCAGCCGGCAGCTGCGCGAGCGGCTCGAGCGCGAACTGAAGTCGAACGTCGCCATGCGCATGCGCGAGACCGAGGACGAGACGGTCTTCGAGGTCGCCGGCCGCGGCGAACTGCACCTGACCATCCTGATCGAGAACATGCGCCGCGAGGGCTACGAGGTGGCGGTGTCGCGCCCGCGCGTCCTGCTCAAGGAGATCGACGGCGAGAAGTGCGAGCCTTACGAGCTGCTGACCGTCGACATCGAGGAGCAGCACCAGGGCGCGGTGATGGAGGAACTCGGCCGGCGCAAGGGCGAACTGCAGGACATGCAGCCCGACGGCCGCGGCCGTGTCCGGCTCGAGTACCGGATCCCCGCGCGCGGGCTGATCGGCTTCCAGGGCGAGTTCCTGACCACCACGCGCGGCACCGGATTGATGAGCCACGTGTTCGACGAGTACGCGCCGGTGAAGCCGGGTGAACTGGCCGAGCGGCGCAACGGCGTGCTGGTCAGCCAGGACGACGGCGAGGCGGTCGCTTACGCGCTGTGGAAGCTGCAGGAGCGCGGCCGGATGTTCGTCAGGCCGGGCGAGAGGCTGTACGAGGGCATGATCGTCGGCATTCACTCGCGCGACAACGATCTGATCGTCAACCCGATCCGCGAGAAGAAGCTGACCAACGTGCGCGCCTCCGGCAAGGACGATGCGATCGACCTCGTGCCGCCGATCAAGCTGACGCTGGAGTACGCGGTCGAGTTCATCGCCGACGACGAACTGGTCGAGGTCACGCCGCAGAGCATCCGCCTGCGCAAGCGGTTCCTCAAGGAGCACGAGCGCAAGCGTGCCGAGCGCGAGGCGGCGTAGGCGGGCGCAGATCGCGATGGGCGAGGTCGCGCCGCCGGCGGCGACGGCAGCCGGGTCGGCGCACCGGCGGGCGATCGGCCTGATGATCGTGGCGGCGACGTTGTGGAGCATCGCCGGCGTGGTCACCCGCCTCCTGACGCCGTCGCTGCAGGCCGACGGCCGCTTCGAGATCACCTTCTGGCGCAGCCTGTTCGCGGCGCTGTTCGTCGGCGGCTACTTCGTGCTGGTGCGCCGCGAGGGCTGGCAGCCGCTCGCCGCCACCGGCTGGCCGGGGCTGGTCTCCGGCCTGATGTGGGCGGTGATGTTCATCGCCTTCATGCTGGCGCTGACCCTGACTACCGTGGCCAATACGCTGCTGGTGTTGAGCCTCGGCCCGCTGATCACCGCGCTGCTCGCGCGCGCGGTGCTGAGGGTGCCGATCGCGCCGCGCACGTGGACGGCGATCGCGGCGGCCACCTTCGGCATCGTCTGGATGGCCACGCAGGCGGCGCCGGTGTCGGTGCAGGGCCGGCCGCTGCTGGGCATGCTGATCGCCTTCGCGGTGCCCGTCGCCGCGGCGATCAACCTGGTCACGCTGCAGAAGACGCGCTCCCGCGTCGACCTCGTGCCCGCCGTGTTGCTCGGCGGGGCGATCTCGGCGGCGCTGATGCTCCCGCTCGCCGTGCCGTTGCAGGCCGCGCTGCGCGACATCGCGTTGCTGGCCCTGCTCGGCTTCTTCCAGCTCGGCCTGCCGTGCATGCTGATGGTGGTCGCGGCGCGCAGCCTGTCGGCGCCGGAAGTCTCGCTGCTGGCGCTGCTCGAGGTCGTGCTCGGACCGCTGTGGGCGTGGCTCGGCGCCGGTGAGGTTCCGGCGGCGGCGACGCTCACCGGCGGCGCTCTGGTGCTCGGCGCGCTCGTCCTGAACGAGGCCGCGGCCCTGCGCGCCGGCAGGCGCTGAGCTTCACCGACCCGCCGGCAATCAGGCGCGCACGTGCAGGTCGGCGGCCTCGAACGCGAGGCCGAGCGGTTCGATCAGCACGCGCTTCGTGCCCGCCTCGACCGTGCCGGCGATCCAGCCCTGTACCCCGGTGGCCGCCGCGATCTCGACGGCGCGCGCCGCTTCGCCGGCGCCGACGAACAGCGCGAAACCCGCGCCCATGTTGAGGCTGCCGTAGGCCTCGCGCTTGTCGATCCCGGCCTGCTTCTCGATGAAGCGAAGCACCGGCGGCACCGGTGGCAGGGTATGGATGCGGTAAGTGAAGTTGCCCGGATGCCGCATCAGCTTGCGCCAGCCGTGGCCGGTGATGTTGGCGCAGTAATGCGGCACGATCCCGGCGGCCGCCAGGGCCTCGGTGACCGGCGAGTACAGAACGGTCGGCGCGAGCAGCGCCTCGCCGTAGAGCGAGCCGTCCTCCAGTTCGGCGCCGTATCCGCCGGCGACGCGCTCGGCCAGCTTGCGCGCCAGCGAGACCCCGTTGGCGTGGATGCCGCTCGATTCGAGCAGCACGATCGCATCGCCCGGGCCGACACGCTCGCCGAGCGTCAGCCGCGACCTGGGCCGCACGATGCCGACGCAGGAGGCGGCGAGGTCGATGCGCCCGGCGGCGACGACGCCGGCCAGCGCCGGTGTCTCGCCCCCGCCCCAGGCGACGCCGCAGCGATCGCACGCGGCCCGCCATCCGGCGACCAGGTCGCGTGCGCGCGCCTCGTCGTCGAACCAGTCGCTGCCGCCGGTGGCCCAGTACGCATGCACCGAGACCGGCGTGGCGCCGACGGTGATGATGTCGTTGATCGCCATCGCCAGCGTGTCCTGGGCGATGCGGTCGTAGTAGGTGCGGCCGGTGATCGCGCGCATGCTGTCCGCGACCAGCGCCTTGGTGCCCAGACATTCGGTGATCGACGCCAGGTAGAACTCGCCGCAGTCGACCACGTAGGCCGATTCGCCGCGCGACGCGCCGATCTCGGCCAGCCCGTGCCGCACCAGGTTCGGCGCGGTCGCCGCGGCCGCCTGCTGGGCGAGGATCTTCAGCGGGTCGATGCGCCCGTAATCGACGCCCGCCTGCTTGTAGGTGAGGGGTCCGCCGGCGGGGGAGGGCGGAGTCTGCTGCGTCATCTGGCGGTTCAGTCTTCCAGCTCGGCCTTCGCCAGTTCGACGTCGAGCCGTTCCATTGCGTCGAGCGGCTCGCAGGCGGCCGCTTCCACGTACAGTTTCTCCGCCTTCGCCAGCGCCTTCTTGCCTTCGAGCATCAGCAGTCCGTTGGCGTACTCGATGCGCGCGATTGCCGACTCGGGCACGAGCTTGAGCGCCGCCTCGTACAGCTTCAGCGCCGTTTCCTTCTTGGCGCCGTAGGTGAGCCCGCCGATCATCGTGCCGACCTTGTCGATGACCTCGGCGTGGTAGGCAGCGAGCGCGATGTGCGCGTCGGCGTGCTTGGCGGCCAGTTGCAGCGTCGTCTCCAGGCTCGCCTTGACCTTGCCGCCGATGCCCTGCGCCAGCGCCTTGACGATCGAGATGCCCTGTGCATAGCGGCCCAGTGCATAGGCGTGCCAGTAGTACGCATTGGCATTCTTCGGCTCGACCGCCTGCTGCCGCTCGGCGCGCGCCGCCACCTCCTCGAACAGCGCCAGCTTCCTCTTCTCGTTCGCCTCGAGGTAATTGGCGTAGATCGAGGTGGCCTTGTTGACGACGGTGATGCCGGCCCCGCCGGCGGCGAGGCCGGCCTCGGCGGCCCGCTGGAAATCGCCGGCGTGGAAGGCGATCCACGCCTCGACGACCGCGGCGTCCTTCGGATGCGGTTCCTGGTCGCCGCGATGCAGGCGGCTCCACGCCTTCTTCAGCGTGGCAGCCGTGTGGCCGTACTGCGCTTCGGGATAGGGGAACCTTGCCCAGCCCTTTGCCATTGTCAGGTCTCCTGAGCTTTCCCGTTCAGCCTTCGAGGTACTGCGCCGCCAGCTTCTCGAAAAGGGCGCGCGCGTCGCCGACAAGGTAAGGCGCGGTCAGCGACATCACCTGGTAGCAGCCGCGCGACAGCGCGCTGCCTATGACCTCCGGCTCGCTGAAATGGCGTGGGTTGCGAACGTACTCGTACGACAGCCAGTACGTCGCCACGACGACCATGTTGGTCGCCAGCGCACTGTGCTCGGCCCGGGTGGCGCGCAGCAGGTCCTGCGCCGCCAGTCCCTCGCACAGCCAGCGCGCCATCTTCACCTTCTGCGCCAGCAGGTCCTTGAAGCGCAGCTCCAGCGTGCGGCTGTTGATCAGCAGGTTGTTCAGATCGCGGTAGAAGAAGCGGTACTTCCAGATCAGCTCGAACAGCACGTGCAGGAAGAGCCAGGCGTCCTCGACGTTCGGCCGGCGATCCTCGGGCACCGTCAGCAGCTGGTCGATCTCGCGCTCGAACTGCTGGAAGATGCTGTTGACGATGTCGTCCTTGTTCTTGAAGTGGTAGTACAGGTTGCCCGGCGAGATGCGCATTTCCTCGGCGATGATCGTCGTGTTGACGTTCGGCTCGCCGTAGGTGTTGAAGAGGTGAAGCGACAGCTCGAGGATGCGTTCGCGGGTGCGACGCGGCGCTTTGCGTTCCATCGGTTAGGCGCGCGCCGGACGGCGCTCGGCAGTGGACTGGCTGGAGGTATGGGAGGCGGGCGAGGATAGCACCGCGTCTGTACGTGTCCCCGCGGCGTCGGGCGGCACGCGCGCGGCGGCAGGGCGTCAGGTCAGCGCGCCGTGGCCGGCGAGCCAGCGTTGCAGGTCGTCGAGGGTGGCCGCCAGCCCACGGGCGGTCTGGCTCGCCGCGCTGTCGATCCGGTACTGTCGCCTGCGCCGCAGGCTGCGCACCAGCGTGCGTTTCTCGTCGCGCAGCACGGCGGCGTCGATGGTCACGCCGTGGCGCGCCAGCCTCGGCGCCAGCTCGTGCCGCCGCTCCCACAGCTCGCGCCGCATCTTCTGGTACGCGTGCTCGCACAGCCGGTGCCGTCCGGAGTACGAGAACAGGTTGGTGAAGAACATGTCGGCGTCCGACCGGTTCGGCTGGAACAGCACGATGTCGGTGTCGGGGTAGGCGGTCTTGTAGCGCTCCATGCCGGCGTCGAGCCGCGAATGAATGATCGCCCGGTAGGTCTGCGCCAGCACCACCGGCAGGCCGCCGTCGACCAGTTTCTCCAGGGGGTGGTCGTGGCGGCGCTGCCCGCCGTCGCCGAGGCTGTGCCGGCGCGCGTAGTACGGCACCAGCGGATTCACGCACAGCAGCAGGTCGACGCCGTGCGCCAGCGCCACCGAGGCGTGCAGCGTCTTGCGCAGCGCGCCGTCGACGAAGTAGTGGCCGCCGATGTCCACCGGCGGGAACAGGCCGGGCAGCGCCGAGGAGGCCTGCACGGCGCGCGAAATCGGCACGTGATCGACGCCCGGCGAGCCGAAGGCGACTGATTCGCCGGTGTCCAGTTCGGCCGCGACGACGAACAGCTTGCGGCGCAGCTTGCGGAAGTCGTTGGTGCGTCCCGGGCCGGAGAAGATGCGCGCCAGGTAGCGGTCGATCTGATCGCCGTCGAACAGCCCCGTCGGCAGCGCGCGGCCGAGCCGCTCCAGCGCGCCCAGTGCGCTGCCGGAGCGCGCCAGATAGGCCCAGGCAGCCTCGGCGATGAGCGGCGGCAGCGACGCGATGCGCCGCCCGTATTCGCGCAGGGCCGGGCGCAGCAGCAGCGCCGGATCGAAGCGATCCTCGAAGTGAGCGTCCTCGATGAACAGCCGGGAGAGGTCCTGCGGCGTGTAGCCATTGGCCAGTCCGGCGGCGATGAAGCTGCCGGCGCTGACGCCGACGTAGACCTCGGCCTCGTTGAAGTCGCAGCCGTGCAGCGCCTCGGCGAGCGCGGACAGCACGCCGATCTCGTAGATCGCCCCCAACGGTCCGCCACCGGCGAGGGCGAGGCCGAAGCGGGGCGGGCGGCGGGACGGGGCGCGAGCCATCACGGAGCGGATGCCGGTGGCGGACCGTTCCCCACCTTGACGACTTGGCCGCGCGCAGCGCGGGAAAGTCCGCCACCGGCGAGGGCGAGGCCGAAGCGGGGCGGGCAGCGGGACGGGGCGCGAGCCATCACTGAGCGGATGCCGGTGGTGGGGGCCGCGGCGGTGGCTCGGCCGTGCAGCTCGAGCGGTGGAAGTCGGTCATTGCCGGCACCTGCATGTCACCGGCCGCCGCTGCTAGCAACGGCGGCCGGTGCCCGGCGCTGCGCGGGGGGTGCAGCGCGCGGGGAACCGTCAGGCCGCGGCCGCGGACCTGCGCGCGGTGCGTCGGCGCGGCGCCGCCTTGCGGGCCGACCCGCTCGAGAGCCTGTTCACGCTCGCCGTCAGCTTCTCGACGCGATGCGTAAGCTCGGTGATCTCCTTGTTGGTCGGCACGCCGAGGCGCTTGAGCGCACGCTCGACCCGCTCCTCGAACACGCCTTCGAGCTTGTCCCAGGTGCCGTTGGCCTGGTGCTGGAAGCGGCCGGCGAACTTGCCGATCGTGCTGGTGACTTCGTTGACCTTGTCTTCGGTGACGCGCATCGTTCTCTTCTGGATCGAGTTGCCTTCGCGCACCAGGGCTTCGAAGACCTTGTTGCCTTCCACCTGCGCTTTCGAGAACGCGCCCACGCCGGCCAGCCAGATCTGCTGTGCCGAGTCCTTGATCGCCGCGGCCAGAAGGCTGTCGCTGCTGCGCGTGGCCCTCGCCCTGAGTTTCTTGACCATGAATGCTCCTGAATTCGACAGGCTGCGTTGGGTGCAGCCACGGACGCAAGTCTAGGTATTCGCCACCGAGACAGGCCACTAATGCCGTAGAGGGCGCTCTCTAGCAGGGGCGCAATCCCCCCGATGCTGCACCCGCATCAGTGGCCGACTAGAATCGGCCGGCCGGCAAGAACAAGACCCACGACGGGCAGCGCCCCAGAACCCAGGAGACAGCAGATGGAGCACTTCGTCACCGGCGCTTCCGGGTTCATCGGCAGGCGCCCCGTCAGAAAGCTGCGGGCGCGTCGCGGTGCGGTGGTGCACTTCCTGATCCGCCCGTCGAGCGGGGAAAAGATTGCCGGACTGCTCGCCTGCCGGGGCGTGGACGAGAAGCGTGCGCGGCCCGTCTACGGCGACCTGGCGCAGCCACGGCGCGGACTGACGAAGACCGTGCTGAAGCAACTCGCCGGGAGCGACCGTTCTTGCCACCTCGCGGCGATCTATGACCTCGGCGCCGACGCCGGGAGCCCGGTCCAGGTCAACGTGGAGGCCACGGGCAACGGAGTCGTCACCGCCAACGAGATGAAGGCCGGCTGCTTACAGCAGGTGTCGTCGATCGCCGCCGCGGGGCTGTACGAAGGCGTGTTCCGCGAGAACATGTTCGACGAGGTCGAGCACCTCGACCACCCGTACTTCCAGACCACGCACGAGTCCGAGAAGATCGTGCGCCGCGCGTGTAAGGTGCCGTGGCGCGTGTACCAGCCCGCCGCGGGTGGTCGGCGACAGCCAGACGGGCGAGAGGGACAAGATCGACGGCCCGTACTCCTTCTTCAAGCTGATCCAGCGCATGCGGCAGATGCTGCCGCCGTGGATGCCGAGCATCGGCATCGAGTGTCCGCGGCTGCCCGACTACGCCTACCGGCTGTGGGACGACTGGGAGCGCAACCTCGACCCGGACCTGTTCATCGACCGCACGCTCAAGGGCAAGGTCAAGGGCAAGGCCGCGCTCGATGCCTGGACGCGCCGCGCGGCCCCGGAGTTCATCGACGTCGGCGTGACCTTCATCGCCATCAACATGCCGCTGGTGCGCACGCCGATGATCGCGCTTGCCAACCTGATGCGCAGCGTGCATTTTTGAGCCGGCGGCCGGCATCCGCAATCGTCGATCCGCAACCGGAGTGAGGCCATGCGGCTGTACGCGGTGATGCTGTTCCTGCACGTGCTGGCCGTGGTCGTCTGGGTCGGCGGCATGTTCCTGATGCACTTCGCGGTGCGGCCGGTGGCGGTGGCGCAGCTGCCGCCGGGGCAGCGCCTGCCGCTGCTCGCCGACATCCTCGGCCGTTTCTTCAACTGGGTCACCGTCGCCGTGCTGCTGGTTCTGGCCACCGGCGTGGCGATGATCGTCGGCATCGGCGCCGCCGCCGGCGCGGCTGCGGCGGGCAAGAGCGCCTTCGGCGAAGGCATGCGGCTGGCGCACGTCAGCGTGCACCTGATGTTCGGCATCGGCCTCGTGATGAGCCTGGTCTTCGCCCTGATCCGTCTGCGGCCGTACGTGCGGCTGCGCAGGGCGCTCGCCGCCAACGAGCCGCCCGTCGCGGCGAAGAACCTCGACGCCATCCGCAAGCTGGTGGCGACCAACCTCGTGCTCGGCGTCGTCACGATCGCGGTGGCGACCGTCGGCCGTGCTCTCTAGCCCCGCGCCGGCTGCGGCCTCTCGTTTCGGCTGACCGGCCACCGCAACGATGCCGCCCGCAGAGCCACCCCTCGGTGCGAGCCGGCTCGATCGGGTCATCGCGCAGGCGCGCCGCGAACGCGAGCTGCGGGACGGTTCGTATCGCGAGCAGGCGCTGAAGCTCTATCCGTGGGTCTGCGGCCGCTGCGCGCGCGAGTTCACGCGCGCGACCGTGCAGCAGCTCACCGTGCACCATCGCGACCACAACCACGAGAACAACCCGTCGGACGGCAGCAACTGGGAACTGCTGTGCATCTACTGCCACGAGAACGAGCACGCCCGCCAGCTCGACAACGCGGGTCGATCGGCCGCCGGCGGCAGCGAACCGCAGGCGCCGGCGACGCACCAGCCGTTCGCGGCACTCGCTGCGCTGCTGTCGAAGGACAAGTAGCGCTGGCGGCGGGGCGCCGGGAAGACGCGGCGAGGCCGTAACATCGCGGTTGCCGCAGCCGACCCCGACGATGCGGCGGCAGACCGCAACAGCACAGGAGCACGAGTGGCCAAACCCAACTACGCCTTTGAGAAACGCCAGCGCGATCTGGCGAAGCAGAAGAAGAAGGAAGAGAAGCGGCTGAAGAAGGTCGCCGGCAAGGAAACCAGGCCGCCGGAGGCGCCGCAAGGCGAAGCGCCGACGACGACGCCGGCCGAGGGCGGCGAAGCCGGTTGAGCGTCGCCGCGGCGGTCCCGATGCCGCCTAGAGTTGCAGCGTTCCCTCGGCCACCATCACCGCCGCGCCGCCGACGCGCACCGCGGTGACTGCGCCGCCGCGGCGGTCGAACTCGACGTGCAGTTCGGCTGGCCGCCCCATCTCGACACCCTGTTGCAGCCGCACCGCGAGCGTGCCGTCGTGCGGCTGCGGCACATGCGCGGCGATCCAGCCGGCAAATGATGCCGCGGCCGAGCCGGTGGCCGGATCCTCGGCCACGCCGAGGCCCGGGGCGAACATCCGCACCCGCCAGTGCAGTTCGGCGAGCCGCGCCACCGGGTAGACCTTCTGCGTCGGGTAGTCGGCAAGCAGTCCGCGCCAGATGGGCAGGTCGAGCGCGCAGCGGGCCAGCGCATCGAGGGTCGCCACCGGCACGACCAGAAACGGCACGCCGCAGGACCAGCAGGCGCTGCCTTCGGACACGTCGCCCTCGGCCAGCGACAGCATGCGGGCCAGCGCGGCGGCGGGCGGCGCCGGCGGACCGGGTTCGGGCAGGCGCGCCGCAGTCAGCCGGCAATGAGTGACGCGGCCGCCGTCGCGGAAGATTGAAACCGGGACCGGACCGACGCCTTCCTCGAAGACGATTTCGTTCGTCTCCGGCGCGATCATGCCGAGGCTCGCCAGCACGAACGCGGTGCCGATCGTCGGATGCCCGGCGAACGGCAGTTCGCCGCCCGGCGTGAAGATGCGTACGCGGGCGGTGTGGTGCAGGTCATCGGCCGGCAGGACGAAGGTCGTTTCCGAATAGTTGAACTCGCGGGCGATGGCCTGCATCTGCTGATCCGACAGCCCGCGCGCATCGGGCAGCACGGCCAGCGGGTTGCCGCAGAAGAGGCGGTCGGTGAACACGTCGCAGGTCAGGTAGCGGTAGTGGCTCATCGTCCGGCCCTTTCGGTACGGCCGACGACGATGGTGGCGACCACGGCGACGGCCACCACCCACGTCAGCGGCTCGACCTGCTCGCCGAAGAGCACGGCGGCGAAGGCGATGGTGAAGAACGCCTGCAGCAGCTGAACCTGGCCGACGCGGGCGATGCCGCCGAGCGCCAGCCCGTTGTACCAGGCGAAGAAGCCGGCCACCTGCGAGATCAGCGTGATGTAGGCGAACGCGCTCCACGGGGCCCAGCCCGCGTCCAGGTCCGTGGTCAGCGCCAGCCACGCCGCCGCCGGCAGGGTCAGCGGCAGCGCCAGCACCAGCGACCACAGGATCGTGTTCACGCCGCCCAGCGTGCGCGACAGCCGCCCGCCGGCAACGTAGCCGATCGCGCCGACCAGCACCGCAGCGAGCATCCACAGGTGGCCGTGGCCGACGGCGAAGCCGTGGCGCAGCGCGTAGCCGATCACCAGCGCCGAGCCGATCGCCGCGCAGACCCAGAAGCGGGCGCGGTGCCGTTCGCCGAGCCACAGCGCGGCGAGCAGCGCGGTGGCGAACGGCAGCAGGCCGTTGATCACCGCGCCGTGGTTGGCCGGCAGGGTGCGCATCGCCAGCGACGAGGCGAGCGGAAAGCCGACCACCACGCCGACCACGCAGCCGGCGAGCCACGGCAATTGCCCGGCAGCGGGCCGCGGCGGGCGCGCCAGCACCAACCAGAGCAGGGCGACGATGCCGGCGAGCGCCATGCGGCCAAAGGCGACGAACCACGCATCGAGTTCGGCCACCGCCAGCCGAGTCATCGGCAGCGTCAGCGAAAAGGCCAGCACGCCGGCGAGCCCGAGCAGCAGCCCAAGCCGCTCGCGCGAGGCCGCGGCAGGCGTAGCGGGCGCGGTGACTGCCGGGTTCATGACGCGGATGACGAAGGAAGGACCGATGCGTGCATACCGCTCAGGTGATCGGCAGCGTCAGCACGCCGGCCACCGCCGGCCGCGTCATCAGTCGGCGGTACCAGCGTTCGACGTTCGGCCGCGTCGCATGCGGCTGCGGCAGGCCGAACCAGCGGTGCACCGAACTGCCGACGGCGATGTCGCCGGCCGTGAAGTGCTCGCCGCCGAGGAAGTGGCGGCCGTCGAGGTGCGCGTCGAGGATCGCCAGCAGCGGCTCGGTGGCGGCGTTCGACTCGTCGATCAGCGCCTGAGAGCGGCTCTCCGGGGCGGTGCGGATCAGCTGCATGAAGGCGTTGCGCATGGCGGGCGTCAACTCGGTCGCCTGCCAGTCCATCCAGCGGTCGGCATCGGCGCGGCCGCGCAGGTCGGCCGGCCAGAGGGTGCCGGTGCCGTGCGTCGCGGCGAGGTAGCGGGCGATCGCGTTCGACTCCCACAGCACGAAGCCGTCGTCGTCGATCACCGGGATCTTGCCGTTCGGGTTCATGCGCAGGTACTCCGGCGTCCTGTTGCCGCCGAAGGCGCCGCCGGCGTCGATCCGCTCGAATGCCAGCCCGAGCTCGCACGCGGTCCAGACGACCTTCTGCACGTTGATCGAACTCATCCTGCCCCAGATGCGCAGACTCATCGCTTCATTTCCTCCGCAATCAGTTCCGAAAAGATCGCCACGCCGCGGTCGATCGCCGCAGCCCGAACGGTGACGAAGCTCGGCCGCAGCGTGTCGTGCTGCGGATTGCCGCCCATCAGTGCGAACCTCCGGCGAGCACGCGCGCAAACACGTCGGAATCGACGTTGGCGCCGCACAGCGTCAGCCCGACCTTGCGGCCGCGCAGGCGGCCGCGGCTCCTGACCGCGCCGGCGAGCGATGCCGCGCCTGCACCCTCGGCGACGTTGTGGGTCGCCGCGAACAGCAGCCGCATGGCGGCGGCGATCTCCTCGTCGCTGACCTCGATCACCTCGTCCACAAAGCGCAGCATCAGTTCGAGCGCTTCGGCATCCGGGATGCGACAGGCCAGCCCGTCGGCAATCTGCGTCGTCACCGGTGCTTCGATCACCTGCCTGGCGCGGAAGGACAGGGCGTGGCATGGCGCCTGCGCCGACACCACGCCGACGATCCGCGTCGCCAGGCCGAGTGCCTGCCGCGCCGCGATCGCCGCGGTGATGCCCGAGCCCTGGCCGATCGGCACGAAGATCACGTCGAGATCGGGAACCGCGGCGAACAGTTCCATCCAGTACGTGGCCACACCGCGCACGAGGTCCATGTCGAAGGCGCGCACGAAGTGCAGCTTGCGTTCGGCGGCGAAGCGCGCTGCCTCCTCGCGTGCGGCCTGGAAGTCGTGGCCGTGCTCGATCAGCGTGACGCCGAGCGCGCGCATGGCGGCGTTCTTCTCGCGCGAGTTGCCGAACGGCACGAAGATCGTCGCCGGCAACCCGGCCCGCCGCGCGGCGAAGCCGATCGACTGCCCATGGTTGCCCTTGGTGGCGCTGACCACGCCGGGGCATTCGGGTTCGCGCTTGCGCAGCGCGTCGAAGTAGGTGAGTCCGCCGCGCAGCTTGAAGGCGCCCACCGGCGTGTGGTTCTCGTGCTTGAGCCACGCTTCGGTGCCGAGCGCCTCGGTGAGCAGCGGCCAGATGTACTGCGGTGTCGGCGGCATCGCCGCGTAGACGATGCGGGCGGCGTCTTCGAGCGAGTTGCGGTCGGGCAGTTGCATCGGCAGTTTCCTGCGGTGGCCGCAAGGCGGCGGAAGGTGCCTTGCACTGTACCGGATCGACCAGTACAGTGCCAGTACAGTTTGCAAGTCAATCCGCGCCGCTGGCCTGCCTGCCCGGGCAGGACAGCTGGGCCGCACCACAGATGCCGATGGCCGACGCACTGCGCTGGGAATTCACCGACAGTCCGAAAGCCGACGACCTCGACGCCGTCGACGCCGGTCTGCACATGTACAACCTGAAGGCGGCCGATCTCGCCGCGGTGCGACCGCTGGCCTGCTTCGCGCACGCGGACTCGGGCGAGGTGATCGGCGGACTGCGGGCGCGCCAGTGGGGTTCGGCGGTCGAGGTGCAGCAGTTGTGGGTCGATGAGCCGCACCGGCGCCGGGGTGTCGCTGCGCGACTGATGCAGATGCTCGAGCAGGCGGCTGTCGAGCGCGGCGCGACCGTCATCTACCTCGACACCTTCACGTTCCAGGCGCCGGAGTTCTACCGGCGCTGCGGCTACGTCACCGCGCTGCGCATCGACGGCTT
>Ga0209254_10002325_pt1 | contig 17241 bp, 18 predicted proteins | sample FrelakmetDIP11DI_FD_187148 | JGI IMG/M metagenome (GOLD analysis project Ga0209254, IMG submission 187148) | Freshwater lake sediment microbial communities from the University of Notre Dame, USA, for methane emissions studies - DIP11 DI (SPAdes)... | ecosystem: Environmental > Aquatic >... | reverse complement strand
GCCGCCGCCATACGCTCTGAAGGGTCTGTTCACAGCCATACAAGAAGAGCTATCGAAGCAGGAGCAAAACCCGAGGAGATTTATCACACAGTTATTCTCCTCACAGCTACCATTGGCTTTCCAACCGTTGCCGCTGCTTTAAGCTGGGTTGATGATGTGGTAGGGAAGAAACAAGGTAAAAGTTAGTTTTATTGGGGGAGAGCAGTTTAAAAAAGAAATTTTGTACAGCCTAAAGGCGCAGTACCAGCAAGGCCGGCGGTAATATCTTGCAATTTATTGTGTTTGGTTAAGACCATCTTGGCATATTTTTTCTTCTCCGGCTTTTTTTCTTTTTTCTTTTGCATGGTTTTTTCCTCCCCTTGCTATGGATTGTGCTAAAAAATATTTTTGGTTTTTTGTAGCATTCTTGAGGGGGTTTGTCAAAGCCTTTTTTATGTTTGTTAATTTCTTCTGACAGGTCTTTTATTGCTTATTCTTTTCTAAATTTTACCTTTTGCAGATTGTCCAATTAACAAAATAGTTAAACCCTCTTTCTCTTGGGAGCTTTTTTCTAAATTTTTTTATAAGTCATGTAACCCTTTTTCTTCTTCCAAACGTCTACACAGATATCTTATCAAAAAAAGAAGTCTAAGATGATGAATAAAGGAGGCAACAAAATGAAAAAGTTACTTTTTGGGACAATCCTTTTGGCGTTGGTGATTGTCGTTCCTATTCCAACAATGGCAGGGGTAAATATAGGTATTGGAATTTCTCTGCCACCCATCAGATTTAATGCACCTCCGGCTGTGGTAGTGATGCCTGATACGTACGATGTGTACGTTGTTCCTGATATAGATGTGGACATGTTTTTCTGGCATGGCTGGTGGTGGCGTCCATGGGAAGGTCGTTGGTATCGCTCACATTATTATGACCGGGGTTGGGCTTATTATAACAATGTTCCAATCTTTTATTATGATGTAGACCCAGGATGGAGAGGATACTACCGAAACCATAATTGGAACGGACACCGGTGGAACTATAAACGGATTCCTCACCGACAACTTCAACGGAACTGGAATAGCTGGGATGATAACCGATATTGGGAAAGGCAAAGAACCTGGGATGTCCAAAAGTATCACCCTCGACCGCAAGAACAAAGACAGGAACTAAGACATCAAAGGCAAGAGCAATATCAACGGAGGCCTGAGGTTCAGCGACATCAGCATCAGAGATAAAAGCAACAATACCAACAGCAACAAAGATAACCTTGGGCAGAGGTGGGGAACGTCTTAAATTATAAAATTCTTACCAACGGGACCTTATATAGGAAAAGAGGGAAGCATTGGGATCAGGTCTTGCATTATTAGTTTTATCTTCCCATGACTTAATGACTTTACTTATACCTCAATCCAGCGATAACAATGTCATGCTGAACTTGTTTCAGCATCTCATGAGACCCTGAAACGAGTTCAGGGTGACAACAAAACTGGCATTGTATCTACCTCTTGCGCAATTATCGCTGGATTGAGGTTATAGTATTATAATGCAAACTAAAATATTCCGCAATCTCCCCACACCATAAGTTTGGGCAATCCTGTTAAAGGCTCAGCCAAAATAATTGATTCTTTTTAAGAACTAAGAACTATCTATCTCGGTCATTTTACAAATGAGAAATTTCCTCATCTCCTTTTCCTCTTTAAAGGCCAGATCGGGAATACCTGGCTTTTTTTTGGCTATAAAAATTGATATAATAAGTTAATCAGATTTATTTTGAAGATAGTTTTTTGGTGGCAGGAAAAAGGAAAATCACTATGAAAAACTATTTAGTACTCTTAATAGGATTTTTACTTTTGTTAACTTTATCCAGCTGTGCGCCCATTGTTAAAACTGATTTAAAAAGCTTACAAGAGAATCCTGAAAAATATAAAGGGAAAAAAGTAATCATCACAGCAGATATAAAAAGTGTCGTTGAAGCCCCGGAGGCTTATTGGGGCAAAAGAATTGAAATTTCGGGATATGTAAAAACAGACGGTTTCCGAAGAACCAAAGACTGGGGATTCCTTCTTGAAGACCAAGAGGGGCGGTCTATCCTATGTAATGAGCGAGAATATCGGGTAACGAGTTGGTTAATGCCGGTGATGGCTCTCAGGCGGGCGGAAAAAGAAAATAAACAAGTGACCGTGGAGGGAAAGCTTCTGAAAAATCTGGAAATTGAATTGGACTGGATTGAATATGAAGGGCAGCACTATGATACAGATTTCAAACCACCCCAGTTCCGGGTCCCCTTTTTTTAATTTAAAAAGGGAATGAAAAAAAATACAATAGCCTTTTAAACCTACCTATCATTCCCACGCCAGGAAACAAGACCATTATCCAGTGAAGTTTTTTGATCACCTGCGCTGGGGAAATATAATTAACGTGGTTGGAGAAAATCAACTTTGTATCCTGTAGAATAATAAAAAAGGGCCTCGAATTGAGACCCTTTTCATTTTTTAAATTGTATATTTTTTGTATAGTAGATAGCCTAAAGTAGACCAAAACAAACCAAAATAGACTACTTCCGGAATCTAATTTTCCAAAATAAACTTAACCAGTTAACAGTAGACTTAAAATATACGGGACTCCTATCGGTTCCAGGTTTTTATTGCAAACCCAATCCCAGAAAAAATTCTTTTTTTTCCACCATTTTGCTCCACGACTACTCCAAAACACCACGGAACAAGAGTGAGGGACAAAAATAAATTGCCACGATTTTATTAGTATTTTTCCCAAATACCCGATACCATCAAAAACCACCGCACTTGATCCGGCCGCCAAAGGATGGACCTCGTTTTAACTGTTTCGTGACAGTTTTTTTCTTTCCAACTTGACAAATCATCCTCTCTGGCACATAATTCTTGTGTAGGTTACGATAAAAAAGACCTAAATAACTTTTATCTTTTCGTGGAATACAAGGAATGAAAAAAATCATTTTCTCTCGCGTTTATAATCTCATATTTTTTCTTTTTATCGTTTTTTTCTGGTTCTCACCAACCTCTGGGCATGGAGCCACGATCCTATCTCCGGGCATGAAGCTTCCCGCATTCCGTCTTTCTTCACCCGCTTCAGCAGACGCGCTTCACTACCTGGGCTTAACCAAGGCCGAACCTTTTTCCCTATCCCAGGTTCCTTCTAAGCTCATTCTGGTAGAAATACTTTCGGTGTTTTGCCAATATTGCCAGAAGCAAACTCCTGCCATGAACAGGATTTACCAGTACACTCAAGAAGATCCGAACCTTGCTAAAAATATTAAAATGATTGGCATTGTCGCTATCGGTGATCAAAAAGCAGTAGATGCTTTTAAGACAGCGTATCGGATCAAGTTTCCCCTTATCCCTGACCCGAAAATGGAAATCTTTGGCAAGCTTCAAAATCCGTCCATCCCGCTCCTCTTATTAGTAAACCGACAAGGGGACATCCTCTTAACGCATTCGGGATACCTTAACGATGCGGATGATTTTTTTGGGAAGATGAAAAAAATAGTTGAAAATCAAAAGTAGGTGCTTTTGCGTAGTCGGTTCATGACCGCTGCCTCTTGATTTGATTTTTGTGTGGTTTATCTTTATGACCCAACCCAGAAATATCGAAAACAAAATTACCGAACGCTCTTTCTTCGACTACCTGCCGAAGGCCAAACTGGCTGAGATTGTAAAAATGATTCCAACCATTGTCTTTCCGCCGGGTTCGATTGTTTTTCGCCAGGGTGAGCCGGGGGACAGCTTCTATATTATTCGCTCCGGCAGAATAAGGGCTTTTCGGAGTGACGAAAAGGGAGTAGAAACTGAATTGGGAGTGCTCGGTCCGGGTGACGGTTTTGGTGAACTCTCCTTGCTCACCGGAAATCCGCGGACAGCGTCGGCAGAGACCTTGGAGGAGACTGTTGTCAGCGTCCTCCCCAAGAAGCAATTCGACCAGATTCTCAAGGACTATCCGAGCGTGGCGCTTTGTTTTGTGCAGAATATCACCAAAATGCTCCTCCAGGACTGGGGGAAACTTGAGGAAGAAACCAAAGAACACTATCAAGCGCCTCGTATTACGTGGCTTGATTTTGTCCTTATTTTCGGTGTGACCATTATCTGCGGTCTTCTATTCAATTTCTCCAATCCACAAGGTCTCCGTCTGACCCAACATTCCTGGTCTGAAGAACCAATTGCCGCAATAACGCCAACCGATGCAAACCAAAAGTATAACAAAGGAGAGGTCCTCTTTGTTGACGCGCGGCCCAGTAGCTTCTTTGACCAAGACCATATCAAGGGAGCTCTGAGCCTGCCTTCAGATCTCTTTGACATTGCGTATTTAATGGGACAAGAACGAATTGATCGCGCTCAAGAAATAGTTGTCTACGGGCGAACAATCAGCAGCCTTTACGACGAACAAGTGGCTGACAAACTACGCCTCCGGGGACATAACAATGTCTCCGTTTTGGCTGGTGATTTGTCCGCATGGAAGAAAAAGGGGTATCCCATAGAGCCATGAAGAAGCTTTGGAAAATTACCAAGAGTATTATCACCAGTGAATACCTCTCTCTCATGCTGAGGTTCTTTATCGGGATTATGTTTATTTACGCGTGCATGACCAAAATACCCTACCCGGTCGAGTTTGCCAAGAACGTGGAGGCTTTTCGGATCCTTCCGTACTGGTCTGTCAATATGGTAGCGGTGTTCCTTCCGTGGGTGGAGTTATCCTGTGGTTTATTTCTGATCATTGGACTTGCAACCCGAGCTTCCGCAGCAGTGCTGGCAACGATCCTGGCTTTGTTCACTTTGGCTTTAGTGATAAATGTCTTACGCGGCTCACCGATTACCTGCGGCTGTTTTGAAAGTGTGGGTGCGCAAATCGGCTGGTACGATGTTTTTAGGGATTTGGTGCTGATGCTGATGACGGCACAGATCGTTTTTTTCGACCGAATTTTTATTTTCCGGCGGGGGGGGTTGTTGGTAAGAAGTAAAAGAAAAAGAAACTGATTTTTTTTACAGGCAGGTAACGCGATGGAAAAGAGATTGCAATGGTTAAGGTGGGGATGGGTGATTCTTCTTTTTCTCTTTGTTTTTATTCCCCATGGCTGTGATTCGGCCAAGCGGTACACAGGGACATATGTTGCCGTAGGCGAAGGAGAACCATCCCAGTTGGAAACGATCCTTGAATTAAAAGACGATGATAACGGTGTGTGGACAACCAATGAAAATGAAGTACCGTTTCGTTGGAGCGTCAAGGGGAAGGAAATCCGATTACACACCAAAGAGGGGGGGGTCATCACGGGTAAAATATCAGACGATACCATTACGGTAACACTACCCGGCGATAAAGTAATGACTTTTAAAAAAAGACACGCATACTAACCGGCCTCAAGACAGCAGAAGCTTCAGCAAGGGTTTGCAGAATAATTGTCGCGATCCCCTCGGTGAAATAAGACAACGCTTTGTACAGCAGTTGATTACGATAAATATTAACCGCGGCCAAAGCAGTTCATCGGCAAAGATCGCTCAATACATCTTTTTGATTTGTACTCCGAATATGGTATATTTTTTTATTACCAAACTTAATGTCAAAAAGCAGATTCTCCTTAACGTATGATGTTCCACCTGCAAACCATAATGTGAATGTTCGTTAGCTTACGAAGTTGGTTCATATTTCAACCAACGAAGAAGATATTGTGCGTTTTTCTGTGATTATTAGTTATTGCATAACTAAGGAAATGCAAACGCAGGGTTGGATAAGGAGGGGTGTTTTTAAGTACGGTTGATTGGTTCTTTCGATCCCTCAACTGCTAACAATCATGATTTTTAGGAGGTGCCAAATGAGATACTTATTTTTTCTTGCTATGCTCGTCCTCTTTTGTGCGTCAAATGCCGGGGCTGATTGCAAGACGGATTGCGAACAGGACTATAAAACGGCAACAGAGGAATGCCAAACAACATACAATGTTACAAACGACGCTGATCAGCTTCAAAATTGCCTTGATCAGGCGAAAGCTGATTACGAACCGTGCCTCGAAGAATGTAAGGATGAGTGGGATGATGATTTTGAACGCTAAAGTCAAATTTCTTCTGGATGTTTTTTGGCTTCGATAAAAGGAGAAAATACAACAAGTCTCGGCAATTCAGGCTCTGTAAGGCGTGCGACGATGTACGCAGTCGTTAAAACGCCGAGATGAAATTGAACAGGTTTCTCAGTGTTTGGGGAATAACTTTGACTTTCGTTTTCAATCCAATAAAAAAGGGCACTCGAATTGAGGCCCTTTTTATTTTCTTTCCTGATAGCATTTTCCTATCAGAACAAGTCAAACCAGGATAGAACAACATGGAAAATCAAAATGCTATTTTATTAATTTCATTTATCCCTTTTTTAATTCTCTGGCGTTGTCTCTTCAGAACCGATTGTTAAGATCTCGTTATTTAAAGAGTATTTTTTTACAATTGACCACATTGCCTGCTTTAAATATTTATTTAAATTTTACACAACACCTTTCTCGCAAGAAATTATTGTGTTTGGGTATTTTTTTACGACGCAAGATAAGAGGAAAAAATAAAGCTCAGGCAAGTGTTGTTTTGGTAAGTTTGGAGAAATCATAGTCAAAATACTATCCTTCTACGCCAAAAATACTGGATTGTCCGTATTGAATCAGAAAAAAATTATGTCATTATTCTGAAATAACCCTTCATCACTCCCGGTTAAGCACATGGATTGTAAAATGTTGATGGCTTCAGAGGGATTTTTAAATTTTTAATGCGCTCTTTACAAGCGCATTAAAAAAGTTTTTTACATCCTGATAGAGCGTGACCTTATACGAACCAGACAGACCAAATAAAAATTTTAATAATCGTGAACCAAAAAAGGAGGGAACGCATAAACAAAAATATTTTGGCCGTAATGTTGGCATTTATTTCTTTATATCAATTTCTACCACAGCTTTAGTCCGAAGAAGGGCTGGAGCATGGTAATGGTCATAACCAACTAAAAGGGTATGAAAAGGGGAAAGAGACAAAAAGTTAACTAATAGTTTTCCGGGCACATTTTTTTAGAAAGAAACAAAAGTAATTTATTGAATAACTAATTAATCAAAGAAGGTAAAAATGAAGAAAAAATTGTTGCAAGGGTCAATCATCCCCCTTATTCTTTTCCTTATCTTAGCCATTGGCGGTTGCTGTCATAAGAAAATGGTTGAGCCAGCGCCTGCGCCATTGCCGACCACGGCGGTCGAACCAGCTCCCGTTGTGGAAGAACCTGCCCCCGCCCCTGAGCCGGTGGCAATGATCTCCCCCCTTGATCCGATCTATTTTGACTTTGATAAGTCCAATCTGAAACCTGACGCGATTGCAACGCTGGATAAAGACGCTGAATCTCTAAAGAAGAACCCAGAGATGAAGGTACAGATTGAAGGAAATTGTGATGAGAGGGGAACGAATGAGTATAACATGGCGTTAGGAGACCGGAGGGCGGTATCCGGCATGAAGTACCTGGTAACCCTGGGGATTGCTGCTGAGCGGATGACCACTATCAGTTATGGAGAAGAGCGGCCTCTCGACCCCGGGCACAATGAATCGGCCTGGGCAAAAAATCGCCGGGACGACCTCAAAGTAGTTAAGTAGGAGCAAGCAACCCATCATATATTACCGGGAGCGCTTCAAAAAAGTGCTCCCGGTACATTAAGGGGAGACCAGGGAAGTCCCTGATCCCGAAAAATAAGGCCAGCCGGAAAGCCAAGGGTATGAACAAAGAAGCATGCGTTAGATGTGTTTTTGGTTTATGAATTTTAAGCCTTCCCTTTAATCAAAATCGCCGTTTGACTGTAGGTTCATAGTTTACATCAGTCCCCGGCTGCAAAACATCGCGCGTATAAGCATCAAAGCGCACATACTGGGAAGAAGGGTTTATCTGCTTACGGATCTCCAGATTGCCGAACCTGAAGATCGTTTTAAACCCCGGAATGTCACCTATGGTTTGCTATGACCCGCATCCCGGCACCAATGCGAGATTGAAATCATCTTTTTAACTTTGCCATAACCATCCGCACTATCTCAGGATATACCTCTAACGTTATATTTTTTTGTGGCCGCAGCAAATGGTGTCAAATTCATATCAAAAAATGCTTATTTTTCAACTTTATTCCTCAGGCCTCACGGGATGGGGAGGGGTTGCACAATAAAAGGCGAGGCCTGGAGGTAGTAAATTTCAAGCAAGAATCAATTGACAAAGGTCGTTGTTTAATTATCATAAGAGGCTAAAAAAGTGCCTGCGGAAAAGGACTTGTGGTCATGCCAGCAAAAAATCAAAAACAGCACCGCTCCAAGGTGAGCGCGGGCCTGCTTATGTATCGCCTCAACGGGAGTGCACTTGAAATCTTTTTAGGCCATCCAGGAGGGCCTTTTTTTGCTAAAAAGGATGCGGGGGTATGGAGTATCCCTAAAGGTGAAGTTGACGGAGACGAAGACCTTCTGCAAACCGCTCTCCGTGAGTTTGAAGAGGAAACCGGAATCAAACCGGAGGGTGAGTATTTATCGCTCGGGCACATAAAGCAGAAAAACGGTAAAATTGTGCATGCCTGGGCATTTGCAGGGGACTGGGATAAGAATAAGCCAATAAGAAGCAATACCTTTACCATGGAGTGGCCACCGCACTCCGGGAAAAAACAGGAATTTCCAGAAATTGACCAGGGCGCTTTTTTTGACAGCGAAACTGCCAAACAAAAAATAAACCCTGCTCAGGTAGCACTGATTGAACGACTCCAAACATTATTAGAACATAAACCCCGTTAGGAAGCTTTCACACGAGACATTCATACCGTTAGAAAATTTTCTAATGGGATTTACTCCGTGTGAAAAAGTGTAAGAATTTTTAAATTTACCTCGTGCTTCTGCATGGGGCCTTTCTAACGGGGTAAAGGCAAACCTGTTGGTTGTTAATTATTGTATCCCAGGCCACGAGGGTTTCACTATGCCACTTAAATCGGACCTTTACCTTGAGCGGATTGATATTGAAAAATATCTTCCTCAAGGCGTCTGCAAAAAATCATGTGGCTTTACTTCCTGTAAGGAATGGCTGCACATATTACAAGAACGGAAGGCACAAACCGCTCCGTGTAAGCAAATAACACCCAACCTTGCTTACGCAGTAGAGGTCGTGCTTTCGCTTAACGCGTTTTTGCCGGAAATAGAAATAACCCAGCATCCGGTTTCGGGCATCTTGGGGCTTCACGAAATTAACCAGGCAGGACCAGAATCACCCATACTGGTCACGGGTAATGCGCTTTCCACACAGGACGTGCTTATGGCTATCCTTTCCACGACCACGGCACCTTTTTATCTCCTTTTTGTTGATTGCCTTGGTCATACCGTGGATATGGCAATGGTCTATCAAACTTTCACTGCTGAAAGCGTTCTTAAGGCGATAGACGACACTCGGCTTGCATCCCGGGTAAAACACCGCAAGCTTATCCTCCCCGGAGTCACCGCTCCCATAAAAAGTGACATCGAAGCCAAAACCGGCTGGACAGTAAGGGTTGGGCCTTCTTGTGCAGGAGAATTACCTTTATTTTTGGGAGAACTCTGGCGCAAACCCCAAGGATAGTAACTCATTTGGAAGCCGGTAAAAAACTAAACCGGAGAATCAAAAAAAGCTATTTTAAAATATCCGAAGATTGAGTTTTGATTTTTCCCGTCTTCGGTCTTCAAAAAGAATGGGGATTTCTTTAATTAAAAATCCTTGTTGAAGGCAATAATAAAAGACCTTTCCCACGCTTGAGGGCCATTGGGAAATCATCTGCTTAAACGGCACTCTAACAACCTCCCTGCGGAAACAGAGGAAACCCGAGGTGCAGTCCTTAATCTTTGTGTGAAAAATTATGGGAATATAAAGATTCGCTTTTTTGGTAATTATACGGCAAGCTGCGCTTCTTCCCCTTTCTCTTCCCCCGAAGATCATCCGCGATCCAATGACCACATCGCAGTGCTTTATTGCCATAAAAAAATCGGAAATATACCGGGGGTGGTGAGAGAAATCACCGTCCATCTCAATAACACAATCAGCCTTTAATTCCAGCGCTTTAAGTAATCCGGCGATTTCCGCCTTTCCTCTCCCTCTTTCTTTTTTCTTAAGAGCAGATGAACTCTCGCGTCTGTTTGAAAGATTTTTCCGCTAAAGCGGCAGTCCCATCAGGAGAGTTGTCATCAACAACCAGAACCTCGATCTCTTCTCTCGTGGAGAGGATTTCACAAATGAGCGCCTCAATGTTTTTGGCTTCGTTAAAGGTGGGAATCAGTACCATCGTCTGCACGAGCTTTTCCATTGCTGGTGAGCGGTTAAAAAGGTAAATGGTGGTCTGAAAATTTCACGCAACCTTCTCCAGAAGAAAAAAAGTGTTTCAGCTTTTCAGGATGAACACTTTTTCAAAAGAAAGTTGTTTGCAAACAAACAATGAAAAAAGAATTTATTCCTTTTTTTCTTCTGGAGGGGGAACTTTGGTAACTGCCTTTTTAATGACAATCCTCTCTTCCTTTTTTTCCTGCTTTTTTTGTTCCCATTGGGTGCGAAGGACTTTATTTTTTTCTCTTCGCCGTTCGCATTTTCTTTTTCGCTTTCGATCCAGCTCTTTTTTTCGCTCTATTTTCGGCATGGTTTTCCTTCTGAAAAAATTTTTTGTTTAAATGTTTTTTTTGGCATTCCCGTAAAAAATCTTCTTCGGGCAGTTCGACCACGCCCTATTTCTTTTTCCGTGCATGCCTGGTGCGAGACAAAAGTTTTCTGTGTTTATGTTTTGTCATCTTTTTTCTACGCTTTTTTACAACACTTCCCATAGCTTTACCTTATCCTGATTTATTAATAAACTTTTGTATCTTCTTAAACCACAAAACGCTTAGGTTTTTATCTTTATAATTTCCTTATTGATAAATGTCAATAAAAAGGAACAAAAAAAAGTAATAACTTGAACTAACAGGGTTTAAATGTTAAAAATAAATTCTTAAAAAATCAATCTACTCAAGGAGTCAATGATGATACCGCGTTATACCAGGAAAAAGATGGCTAAGATCTGGGAACCTGAAAACAAATTTGACCTCTGGCTCAAAATTGAAATTCTGGTTTGCGAAGCCCTCGCAGAAGGAGGAGAAATTCCTCTGGAGGCCATCGAAAATATTAAAAAAAATGCGCGCTTTTCCGTTTCTCGGATTGACGAGATTGAGGAAGTAGTAAAGCATGATGTGATCGCATTTCTAACCTGCGTTGGGGAACATATCGGGCCAGATGCCCGTTATCTCCACCTGGGGCTTACCTCTTCAGATGTTCTCGATACCTGTTTTGCGTACCAGCTTAAAGAAGCAAGCGAACTCCTTATCGAGGATATCAAACATTTCATGGATATCCTCAAAAATAAAGCTTATCACTATAAAAATACCATGATGATTGGCCGCACCCATGGAATCCATGCTGAACCCATCACCTTTGGTCTCAAAATGGCCCTCTGGCATGAAGAGATGCGCCGTAACCGGGAAAGACTTTTGGCAGCAAAAGAAAATATCAGTTTTGGCAAAATATCGGGAGCGGTTGGAACTTTTGCCCATCTTTCACCAAAGGTTGAGGAGTATGTATGCGCCCATCTTGGATTGCAACCTGATCCGATATCAACCCAGATTATTCAAAGAGACCGGCATGCGGCCTTTTTCTCCACGTTAGCGGTAATCGCGAGTTCTTTAGAAAAATTTTCATTTGAAATTAGACACTTGCAAAGAACAGAGGTCCTCGAATCAGAAGAGTTTTTCTCTCCAGGGCAAAAAGGCTCATCCGCCATGCCCCATAAAAGAAATCCTGTGCTTTCAGAAAACATTACCGGTCTCGCCCGACTCGTGCGATCCAATGCCATAGCAGCTTTGGAAAATGTTTCCCTCTGGCACGAACGAGATATTAGTCATTCTTCAGCAGAACGGGTTATCGCACCTGATTCAACCATTCTCCTTGACTTTATGCTCAACCGGCTTTCCGGGGTTGTAGAAAAATTGGTGGTCTATCCGGAAAGGATGAAAGAAAATCTTGAAAAATCGAGTGGTCTCATTTTTTCTGAGACAATCCTTCTGCTGTTAACGAAAAAAGGTATTTCCCGTGAGGAGGCCTACCGAATAGTGCAAAAAAATGCCATGGAAGTTTGGGATGATAAAAACAAAGACTTCAAGACTACCCTGTTGCACGATCCTGAGGTTTTACGGTACCTAACGGTCACCGAGGTTGAAACCGCCTTTGACCTCGATCATCACTTCCGCCACCTTGATTACATTTTCAAACGGGTCTTCGGAAAGTAAATGACTGTCCCCTTTAAAGCCGGTTTTATTGGGATTATCGGCCCTCCTAATGTCGGTAAATCTACTCTCCTTAATACCCTAATCGGGGAAAAAGTATCAATTGTTACCCCTAAACCTCAAACCACCCGGAACCGCATCCTGGGAATTAAAAACCTGCCGGAGGCTCAATTGATTTTTGTTGATACTCCTGGGATTCATCACACCAGAAAAAAATTTAATCGCCATTTAGTTCAGGCCGCGCAGGCAGCGTTTCGAGAAAGTGATCTTGTTCTCGTGATGGTTGAAGCAACGCAGGACATGCCAGAAGATGAATTTCTTTTTGTTGTTGAATGCTTAAAGAACTTCGAAAAACCGGTTTTTTTATTAATCAATAAAATTGACCTGGTCGAAAAACAAGCGCTATTACCCTTTATTGATGTTTATCAAGCGACATTCCCCTTCCGGGAGATAATTCCTCTTTCTGCGCTTCATGGTTCGGGCGTAGAGCACCTGGAAAAATTTTTGTTAAGTTATCTTCCCGAAGGTCCGAAATATTACCCAGATGACCTGTTTACCGACCAAACCGAAAGATTCATGGTAGCAGAAATTGTACGGGAAAAAATTTTCTTGCTGCTCCAGCAAGAAATTCCCTATTCGATTGCCGTAGCGATTGAAGAATTCAACGAACGAAAGCCTGGGGTAACCTTTATTCGGGCCACCATTTGGGTTGAAAAGTTATCCCAAAAGGGAATCCTGATTGGAAAGGAGGGTAAGATGCTCAAGGAAATCGGCAAAAGGGCTCGGAAGGAGATTGAGAATTTATTGCACACCAAAGTCTACTTGGAACTTTGGGTAACAGTTAAAAAAAATTGGACCCAAAAAGAGGCCAGAATCAAACAATCGTTAGCCTCTTAAGTTCGTTTACCTGCGAGGAACTCAGGGCCTCTGGGGCAAAATATTTCCTTTACAACAAAAACAGATTTCGCTATTATATATTTTTTAAAACTCTGGCTTGGACTTTTGAGCAGATACGATGGACAAAGAAAAGCTCGAATATTTCAAAAACCTCCTCCAAAAGCAACTCTCTGATCTTTTATTAGAAGCAGGCGTCACCGTTAAAACCATGAGTGATAAAGGTGAGTTGTTCCCTGACCCGGTTGATCGAGCTTCCCTCGAATCAGACCGTAATTTTCTTCTTCGGATCCGGGACCGGGAAAGAAAATTAATTGGAAAAATTGAGAAGGCTTTGGAGCGGTTAGAGAATGGCACTTTTGGTATCTGCGAAAGATGTGGCGAGGATATTTCCGAGGAGCGTTTAAAAGCTCGCCCGGTAACGACCTTTTGTATTGAATGTAAAGCAGCGCAGGAGAACCAAGAAAAACATATGGGTAGTTAACCTCATTGACTCTTTGATATGTTAATTCACTTCTTCAAAATTTCCTATCAATTATAATCACTATTACACTCGGTTTTTGTGATGGTTGTAAACAAGTTTTTTAATGTAACCACAAAAACTAATCACGAGGGCTTTAAAAGGGTATTCCAAGAGGATTGCGGCACGAACGCAATTCCATCCTGGGGTTGGAAAGGAAATCTTTTAACGTGAGAGAAGCTTATCTCGGTCTATCCCAAAAAAGCCTGCCCCCCGATCAAGCTGAACTTGTCCGAAAGCTTTCCCTCCTCCACGAAACCAGCCAAGCGATGATGACCACTATCAAACTTGATGATTTGCTCCATATTATTATTACTGCTATTACCATGGAGGGTGGCCTTGGTTTTAACCGCGCCATGCTGTTTTTAGTAAATCAAAGCGCTCACACGCTGCAAGGCATGATCGGAATGGGTCCGGAGAGCGCTGACGATGCGTGGCAAATCTGGAATGAATTTTCGCAGAAAAAAGTAGGGCTTTTAGAATGGGTACTTTCGCCTGAACGAACTTTGCCTAAAGTTAAATCAAAGGTTGATGAGGTGTGTAAAAGCATTACCGTGCCTTTGCATCCTATTGATGGCGGCATTTTGGCGCGAACGGTTCTGGAGAAAACCTATTTCAATATCAATGATGAAAGGGAAGATGCGTTCCTCTTGAAAAATATATTCTCCAAGGTTGGTGGTGGGACTTTTGCAACCGTACCAATCATTGCGAAAGGCCAGGCAACAGGAGTAATCAAGGTGGATAACATCTATAACAATAAGCCCATCAGTGAAGACGATATAAAAATGCTGACCATTTTTGCCAGCCAAGCTGGAATGGCGATTGAAAATTCCCGTCTTTACCACACGATGGAGCTTGCTCATCAAGAACTCAGAGAGGCTCAAGAAAAGCTGTTACATGCAGAGAAACTTGTGGCGATCGGAGAAATGTCGGCCAGTATCGCGCACGAAATCCGCACCCCTTTGGTTTCTATTGGCGGATTCGCGCGCAGGCTTTGTCGGTCCAATCAATCCGATAAAGAAAAGGAATGCCTGGAAATCATCGTGAAAGAAGTTGATCGGTTAGAAGCTATCCTTAACCAGGTTTTGGTGTTTCCCCGGGAACCTTTTTTGAATCTTTTTCCCTATAACCTGAACCAGATCGTTGAGGATAGTCTTCATGTCTTCTCAGAGGAACTTAGGCAAGATAACATTAATGTCATCAAGGAATTAACTCCAAACCTTCCCCTCGTATTTTGCGATTATTCCCAGATAAAACAGGTTTTTATTAACTTGATCGCAAATGCCCGACAAGCAATGGCAGCGGGGGGGAACTTAAAGTTTAAATCTTGCTTTTCCGAAGACGATAAGATGGTGATCGTTGAAGTAGAAGACACAGGAGGAGGAATGGCGCCAGAAGTAATCGGCAATATTTTTAATCCTTTTTTTACTACAAAAGAGAAAGGACTGGGATTAGGCTTGTCCATAACTCATAAAATTATGCTCCATCATCAAGGGACGATCCTGGTTAAAAATGATTATGGGAAAGGGACAACGTTTATATTGCATTTCCCTTTTCGAGAATAAAGGGTGTAAAAATTAACCAAGAAAGGGGTGATCAGCGGCGTTTTAAGCGATACCAATTTTTACCAGAGAAAATTTGAAGACTTACTTAAATAAAATATTTACTTTTACTGTTTTCTGGGATAATAATTTTCACTGTAGGGTATTATTGTCTTATTAATGTGTTTTAAATGTCGAGGAGGTAGCTATGAGAAAGGTTGGCAAAGAACAAAAGACAATGCGCATCGTGGTTTTTTTTGGTCTTATTATCCCGCTTCTTTTCCTGGGGTGTTCTCCCAAAGTAAGCTGGATCAGTGCGCAACCCAGAGAAATAGAATTAAACAAACTGGGGGAAACTTTCCAGATCAAAGCGGTCGCCCTTGACAAGACGAATAAACCAGTAGCCAATGCTGTCATCCAGTGGGTAAGCTCCAATCCTGCGGTTGCCGAGGTTTCTAATACGGGCCTGCTAACCACCAAAGGGTCAGGCAATTCTGTCATAACTCTGACCGCTCCGAACACTGATGCCAAGTCTGTCATCCAGTGTAAAGTCTCGATTCTTGCGGCCATTAAAATTGACCCTGAAAAATTGGAACTAAAAGTGGGTGAAAAACATGCGATGGAAGCCAAGGTGCTTAATGAGAGAGGCGAACTCTTCGAAGACCAAATGGTAGGTTGGGCTTCTTCGAATGACAAGGTTGTCTTTGTCGATGACCTGGGTAACATTACCGCCATTACCCCCGGCGAAGCAACCCTCACCGCTACTACACCTTCTAAAGGTCTCTCCCACACTTACGGGAAAGGTACGGTCACGGTAAAGTAGTAAAAAAAGCAGTTTTCAACGACAAATCAAAGCCTGTTTTTTTACCCACCGCACCAGCGTTAGCGGGTGTCGGTGGGTAAATTTTTTTCCCCAAATCAGTGCGTAATCCGGAACAACAAAATTTTTATTGATCTGAGACCTTTGAAAAAGTAATTTTTAGTCACCCTGAACCATGCCCTGAATCAAGTTCAGGGTCTACGATTTCAGGGTCTCAAAACATGTTGATTTTATTAGATGCTGAAACAAGTTCAGCATGACATGACACAGTATTTTATGACTTTTGCAAAGGTCTCGCTTTACTAACGCATCACTCTAAAAACAAAAGCCCTTTCTTCTGAAGGAGAAGAAAGGGCTTTTGTTTGTTATAAAAAGAAAAGGTTGTTATTTTGCTTTCTTGGAAAGAAAACGCACGTCCCCATACTCAGGCCCCATCCAGGTTGGATTCTTGTGGCCTTTGAAGTCGAGGATCGTTCGGTGAGTGTTGATATGGTCAACAATATCAATCAACTCTTCCATAACCCCCACACCTGTCTGGGAGAGGTTGTAATCACGTACCCACTCTCTCCAGAGCCGGCCGGACTCGTCATAAGTTTCATAGTTAGTTATTAAGCAGGTTTCCGGATCAACCATGTGTACCCGCCTGCCGTAAAGGTAGGCAGTATCTTTGGCGATCATTTCAAGGGGATAAACCCACCGTCTCTGCCAGGACCCATAGTTGAGATAGGTCTGCGCGCCGGATTCATCAATATTATAATCAGTAAAGCCGGCTGACGCCCGGTCATTCGGCCAGTCGTAGTCAATAAACGTGGGTTGAAGAATTTCCCGTGCCGGCAACATTTTATATTCATTTGGGAAATCTGTAGGCGAAAGCTTCTGCCATCCCATATTATAGTCATCCCACACCAGGTCAGAACCAAACAGGGGGTCCTGGGTATCCCGGCCCGACAACCTTCGAATCCTCCTCATGGAAGCAACAAACAAAAGGAACTCATCCGGCTTGTCCGCGGGTATATACCGTTTCCGGACGTACGAGGTTCCGGCAAGGTCTTTGGGATAAATAAAGGTGCCGGATACCACATAATGAATGTTTTCCGGATTGGGCTGGATCCCCTGCGGCCTCCAGTCAGTGCAGTTCATATACCGAGAGACATTTAAATGTTG
>Ga0209254_10002324_pt1 | contig 17249 bp, 12 predicted proteins | sample FrelakmetDIP11DI_FD_187148 | JGI IMG/M metagenome (GOLD analysis project Ga0209254, IMG submission 187148) | Freshwater lake sediment microbial communities from the University of Notre Dame, USA, for methane emissions studies - DIP11 DI (SPAdes)... | ecosystem: Environmental > Aquatic >... | reverse complement strand
GTGTCGCTCGACACGATGGTGCAGCGCCTCGTGCAGAAGTCAGTCTGGGACATCGACCAGAAGTACAAGTGAGCGGCGCGCGGCGGCTGGCCGTAGCTGCCCCGGAGCGTCGACAATGACGATGCCGCAGAAGCTCGGCAAGTACGAGATCCGCCGCGAGATCGGGCGAGGCGGGATGGGCGTCGTCTACGAGGGATACGACGCTCTCATCGAGCGGCGTGTGGCACTCAAGGTCGTCGGCAGCGAGCAGTTCGAGGCGTCGCTCGAGGAGGAGCTGCTCACCCGGCTGCGGCGCGAAGCCCAGGCGGCAGGGCGTCTGAGCCATCCCAACATCGTCTCGGTCTACGACTACGGCGAGGAGTCGGTCGCGCGCGCGGACGGCAAGTCCTCGCGCAGCGCGTGGATCGCCATGGAGTTCGTCGAAGGCCGCGAGCTCGAGAGCCACTTCGAGAATCACGAGCGGTTCCCGATGTCCGAGGTGGCCCGGATCATGGGCGAGCTGCTCGATGCGCTCCAGTACTCGCACGAGAAGGGTGTCGTCCACCGCGACATCAAGCCGGCGAACATCATGCTGCTGGCGAGCGGCGCCGTGAAGGTCGCGGACTTCGGCATCGCGCGGCTCGAGTCGTCGACGCTCACCCAGGTCGGTACGGTCATGGGCTCGCCGAGCCACATGTCGCCTGAGCAGTTCATGGGCCAGACGGTGGACGCCCGCTCTGATCTCTACTCTGCGGGCGTCGTGCTCTATCAGCTGCTGACCGGCGAGCTGCCGTTCGCGGGCTCCTTCACGAACATCATGCACAAGGTGCTCAACGAGCAGCCGACCGTACCGTCGGCGCTCAACGTGCAGGCACCGCATCCGCTCGACGCCGTGATCCACAAGGCCATGGCGAAGCGTCCCGAGGACCGCTTCCAGAGTGCCGCCGAATTCAGGCGCGCGATCGGGGACGCGATGTCGGGCGGTCGGGAGACGGTGGTGGATGCCACGGTCCTGAGTCGCCCGGGCGAGCTGCCTGCGACGGTATTGCGCGCCGGCCGCGGCGTGCCGCCCGCTGCAGGCATGGACGCCGCGGTGCGCAGCGTACCGCCGTCGGTTTCCGCCCCGGCCACTTCGCGCAAGCTCCGCCTGCCCATGGTCGTTGCCGGGCTCGCCGTGCTCGCACTCGTTTCTGCCTGGCTGTTGGATGTCGGCGGGTTGAAATCCCGCCTGGACGGCGGTCCCGCGCCGTCCGCGACGAACGTATCGCCACCGGAGGCGACAGGGCTGTCCACGGAGCCCGCGGTGAGCGCGCCTGCCCCCGTGCCCGCCGCCACACGTGCGACGGCGCAGCACGGCGACACGATGATCATCACGGCGCTGGGTATCGCCGATCCGGCCGACCCTCGCTTCGTCGCCGATCCGGTCACCGCCAGTGCGCGGGCCACCGAAGATGCGCGCCGGCAACTGATCGTCAAGGCAGCGGCCCTCTACGTCGAGCCGAGCTCGCTGGTGCAGAACTACGGCGTCGTGAGCGACCGGCTGCTCACCCGCAGCGACGCTTTCATACGCACGGTGCTCGACGAGCCGGCCGCGGCCATCGGGAAGAACGGGCTCGTCACGGCGAGCCTGCGCGCCACGGTCGACGTGCGCGAAGTGCACAGGTCCCTGAACCAGATGTCGCGGGAGGAGCGGGTGCAGCTGATCCGCAACAACGGCGATCCGCGCATCGCGGTCTCGATCCACCTTCAGCGTGCCGAAGGCGCCGGCCCTGAGCGGTCCGAGGTCGCGGAGAACGTCGTGAAGGCGCGGATCCGTTCCTTCGGGTTCTCGGTGTTCGACCCGGACATCGCGAAGGACGGCGTCGACTTCTACGTCGAGGGCACGGCGAGCCTCAAGAAGTTGTCGGCACGCCTGCCGGCCTCCGGTGTGACCGTCGAGAAGTTCGCGCTGACATCCTTCACGGTGAAGGCGATCAATGCGGGGACGGGCGAGGAGGTCTACACGAGCACCGAGATACCAAGGGCGACAAGCTGGGCGAGCGAGGAGCTCGCGCTCGAGGAGATCGGCAGGCTGGTCGGCGAGTCGTTCTCGAAGACGTTCTTCCTGGAGAATTTCGAGTTCACGAGCCGCCGTCTGCGCATGGAGTTGCAGGGGCTGCCGCAGGGAGCCGCTCCTGCACTGTTGTCCGAGATCCAGGCCGTCGTGCCGGTCCTCAACGCCGTTCTCGCCGCCGGCGACGGCCCGAACGTGGTTCTCGACCTCGAGCTTTCGGGCGGCACCACGGATCCGGCCGAGCTCGTGCAGGCCGCGATCCTGCGGCCGCTCAACCGCAAGCTCGGCCACCCCTGTTTCGCGGTGGGTCCGTCCGCAGGCGGGAACCTGGCGGTCGCGTTCGCCGCTGAGTGCCGGGCGCCGGAGATCCTGGGTCGTTTCGAGACCCGGCCTCCCGCGGCGCTGCTCGATGCGGCACGCCAGCGCCTCGATGAAGTCGGCAGTGCCGGCGCGATCCTGGAGAGCGTGACGACCATTTGAGTCGGTCACGATGGAACCCAGCATCCGCGCCGACAATGCGCCGTCGTCCCGATCAGCCAGGCAGCTTCACGAACCCTTTGGCGCCGGTTGAGTGTTCGCCAGCGGCTTTTCGAAATCGAAGCCGAAGAGTTTCGGGTCTTCGCCGATGACCGCGGCGGCGAATATCTTGAAGACGTAGTCACGCGTCTCCGCCGGCATGTCGGTCTGTGCGAGGAGCCGCCAGAAATTGCGGTCGCGCGGGTTCTCCTCCATCGCCTGGATCCGCTTGCGTACGCGGGTCGTTCCCCAGTTGTAGGAGGCGAGCACCAGGAGGCCCGACGCCTGCGCCTCGCCACGATACAGGTCGGCCAGGTAGCGGGCCGCGGCGCCCGTGGCGGCAGCGGCATCGAAGCGCTGGTCGGCGGGGTCGAACTCGGGCACGTCGAGCAGCGGCCCGGGGCGCAGGCCGTACTGGATTGCAGTCTCCGGCATGATCTGCCACATGCCCTTGGCGATGCCGAAACGCGTCTGCGGGCCGATCGCCTTGGGCAGGAAGTCGCTCTCCTGGAGCGCCACGTAGAAGAACTGCGGCGGCATGTGATGCTCGGCCAGGGTGCTCGTGATCACCGGAGGGAGGTTCTGCTCCTGAGCGCGGCGCAGGGCTTTTGCGAGGCGTTCGTCCGAGCGCCAGATGTCGATGTAGCGCTTCGTTTCCTCGACGAAGCCCTTGGGCATCGCAATCTCGCACTCGCCGAAGACCCGGGCCATGCGAAAAATCAGCCGATCCTCGGGCAGTGTCTCGTCGTTCAGTATCCCCAGCTCCTCGAGCAGACCGTCGTACTGCGTGGACATCTCCGCGAGTCGTGCCCGTGCCTGGTCGGCGTCACCGCGGTGGGCCGGATCCGTGCTCGCCTGAACCTGGACCTCCAGCTGGGCCAGCTGCAGCTCGATCGTCTTCATGTTGTAGAAGATCTGCTCGGCGACGCCGCGCGTGCGCTGTAGCTGCAGGTGCTGGTAGATGCCGATACCCACTGCCACGAGCAGCAGTCCGACAGCGCCGGCGATCACGGAGCCGTAGCGGCGCTTCTGGCGGCGTTGAACAGTGCCGTAGGCGCGGCGGACCCACATCGTGCGGTCGCCCGCCGGAGCCTTGGAGTTCGGATCGAAGTAGTGCGCCGCGACTTCCTCGAGCGAGCGCGGCTCGGACGGACTCGCGGACTCCGTGCGCTTTGGCGCCACGTAGCTCAGTTCGAGTCGGGGTCCGTCCACCCCGAGGCTCACGGTGCAACGCGAGGGCAGGAGCGCGTCATCGATGCGCTGGCCGTCGAGGAAAGTCCCGTTACTGCTGCCGAGATCGCGCGCAAACCAGTGGTTGCCGACGCGAAAGATCTCCGTGTGTGCGCGGCTCACGCCCTCGTTCTCGATGCGGATCGAGCAGGTGGCATCGCGACCGACCCGGATCGCATCGGTGAATTCACGCGGATTCGGGTCGGGATCGACCTGAATCCGGATGGACTGAGCCGTACTTCCGGCAGCCGAGGGCGCATTGGGCAGGGCAGCGGATTGCAGCTTCGTGCGGTCGGCGTTCGGATCAGAGGAGGGTCCTGCCGTCGAGTCGCGCTGCGCGGACGTTGGCTGCTCCTCGACTTCGAGCATGACCTGCACGTCGATACCGGTGAAGGAAAGCACGCCGCGCCGCGCCAACGGCGCGCTCTGGAACTGCGCGCCGTTGAGCAACGCGCCATCGGCGCTGTCGAGATTGCGCACCCACCACTGACCCTCTCGAAGGAAGACCGCTGCATGCGCGCGGCTGATTGCTGCCTCGTCGGTCTGCAACTCGCCCCGCGCGTCGCGACCGATGCAGAAAGGCTCCGTGAGCCGGACGCGGCGCATGGTTCCTGCGGTCGACCAGCTTACGGTGATGGCGGAGTCACTGTTTCTTGTTGTGCGCGACATTGTCGGGGCCCCTGTATTGCCTGCGTTCACCGGAGTCGAGGCGCCACGGCCGCGGAGGCTTTCCTTTCAAGACATCGAGTTCTAAGAACCGCTGATCGACCTGATTCCCATCACCCGAACCGCATTTCGACTCCCGAAGCTCACCAGCGGAATCATCCCGCGCTGCATCATCTCCTCCCCGACCCGGATGGCCAGTGCGAACTCGGCACAGGGCTGCAGCCGCCGTTCGCCATCCTGATCGCGCACGTGGGCCGGCAGGTCGTCGATTTCGAGCGGTCCCTCGATGGACATCCCCGGGCCTTCCTCGAGGAACGCCCTGGCGACGACTTCAGCGCAGGCCAGCGCCGGATTGCCCCACAGGTAATCCTCGTGCCTCGCGCGCGTCCCGAACTCCTCGAACGCAAAGCTCTCGACGGGATCGGACTTCGCGCCGTACGGGAGACGCAGCAGCATCCGGGGCAACGCGAGGCTCACCCAGCGCGCGATCGGGCTTTGCCTCAGGTCCAGCCACAACCGCTCGATGTCCGGATCACCGAAGGCCCAGTGGCGCGGCTCCGCATCCTCGCCCAGGCGGTCGCATCCGAGCAGGCTCGACTCCGCCGCTGCCAGCAGCGGTCCTCCGGCGCGAGAGGCGATCACGCCGAGATGCCCGAGGAGCGCGATGTCGTCCGCATTCGCGCCAAAGCTGTAGTGACCTACGAGCAGCGACCACGGCTGCTCGTCCATGCCCCGCCGGCGGGTATCCACCAGGAGCTGGTGGGCCGCGGACTCCGACGGACTTCCCTTCGAAGCATCGAGGTCGGCCAGCAAATCGGCCTTGCTGATGTCCACGACGTGAAGTTCGAGTGCGCCGCCGAGCTCGAGCGAGTCCACGAGCCTGCGTACACCGCGCCAGGTTGCCTCGAGTCGCTGGAAATCAGCCTCGTGCAGCAGGCCGTTCATCAATTCGGTCAGCGACGCGTCCAGTGCGGCAACATAGGGTTCCGCAGAACGCCCCGATCCCGGCGTGATGTGAGGCTGCACCAGCCTGCGGATGAGGCCGTCCACGACGCCCTGCGTGGAGGCGGGTCGCGCTGCGGACTGCGCAGGCGCACCGATCAGGCGCTGCAGCAATTCGGCCTGGTCTTCCTTCCGGGCGGGTTCGGTCGCGGGCGCGACATCGGTGGCGCCGGATGGAGGAGGCGGGCTTTCCATCAGTCGCGACGCTTCCTGCTCGAAGGTCGCCGGATCGAGGAGCCGGGCCCGGCTCTCACGCAAGGTGCGGAACGGCTCGAGCGAGGCGTACAGGTGGTCCGGGTGGAAGTCGGCGAGCGAGTCGAACTCGATCGCGACGCTCGCCGCAGATCCGATGCCGGCTCCAGGCGCCAGGCCCGGTGCCAGTCGCCTGAACACCGTGTCGAAGGTGTCGAGGTCCAGCGCCATGATCGGACGGCCGGCGAGATCCGCCGCCGACTCGAGCCCGCGATTGGCGCGCCCGCTGAAATCCGCGAGCACGAGGATTCGCATCTTGTCGCTGCGCCGCGGCACGCCGCCGCGGTCGTCGCCGGCACCGCCCAGGTTGACCTCGAATCCGATTCGTCCCGGCATGTGGCCTCCCGCGCGGCGTGGATTGGCTCTTGGAATTCTTCGCGGGATTGTAGACTCCCATGGGCCCGCCGTCGCATCGCTCATAGCCCTGCACCGGAGCGACCCGGCCGCAGGGCGCCGAAGAACGAGGTGCGAACGCGTGAGTTCAACCGATCCGATGCTGTTGCGGGCGATCACCACCCACCAGGCGGGCCGGATCGCCGAAGCCAAGGTGATATACGAGCGGATCCTGCGCCGTCGTGCGAACGACCCGGACGCGCTCAATTTTCTCGGCATGCTGGTCTTTGAGCAGGGCGACCCGGCCCGCGGGGTCGCGCTGCTGCAGCGGTCAGTGAAGAGCGCGCCTGGCAATCCGCACGCCTGGCTGAATCTCGGCAAGATGCTCATGGGAATCGGCGAGTCCAAGGACGGAGCCAACGCCTATGAACGGGCAACCGATCTCGCCCCAGGGTTGTGGCAGGCATGGGTCGATCGCGCGACCTGCCTGCGACGCCTGCGGCGACTCGAGGAAGCCATCGAGTGTTTCAGGACGGCGATCAGTCTGGAGCCCGAGCACGATCTCGCGTACGAGCGCCTCGGCTTGATCCTGTATCGCGCGGGCAAGATGAAAGAACTGGCCGAGCTGTACGGCGACTGGGTGAAGTACAAGCCGGACAATCCGACCGCTCGCCACATGTACGCGGCGGCGGCCGGCGAGGCGGTGCCCGACCGGGCGAGCGACGATTACGTTCGTCGGACATTCGATCACTTCGCCGACTCCTTCGATGACAACCTTCGAGATCTCGGCTACCGCGCTCCGCAACTGGTCGCCGAGGCACTCGAGCGACACGGCGGCGCGGCCGGCGACACCGTCAAACCGGACGTATTGGACGCAGGGACTGGGACCGGCCTCTGCGGGCCCTTGCTGCGGGACCTGGCCGGCACGCTGGTCGGCGTGGATCTGTCTTCCGGCATGCTGGAAAAGGCCCGCGCGCGCCGCCTGTACGACGAGCTGGTCGTCATGGAACTGTGCGGTTTCATGCGCAGCCGGCCGGCGGCCTTCGACGTCGTCGTGTCCGCCGATACGCTGGTGTACTTCGGGGCGCTCGAGGAGGCGCTCGCCGCCGCCCGGACCTGCCTTCGGCCAGGCGGGCTGCTGGCCTTCACCGTCGAGCGCTGGGAGACCTCGGGTGGGGACGCCCGGTTCAGCATGGGCCCGCATGGTCGGTACATGCATGCCGCAAGCTATGTCGATGCGGCCCTGGCCGCCGCGGGCCTCGAGTCCGGCGAGATAACGCCGGCGATACTCCGCTCGGAGCTCGGGATGGACGTGCACGGCTTCGTGGTCGTCGCTCGTCAGCCCGGTCGCAGCGTCACTCCGGCCGGGAGCGCAGCTGCGCTGCCGTGACTTCAACTCGGGGTTGCCATGCGCCTGCTGCGATGCAATAGCACCGATGAAGCTGCCCTCGCAACCGTGCTCGAAATCCGAGGCACGGCTGCTCCGCGAGGCGAGCGATCGCGCCGCCAAAGTATTGATGCATCAGCGCGTTTCCTGCTATTACTGCCTGCCCACGCGAGGACTAGAAGAATGGCCCGTGCAAAGGTAGTCGATTTCGACTACTACCAATTCCTGCGTATCTCACAGCGCGCCGGCAATGCCGGACAGAGGCTCGAGAAGTCGGATGCCCGCTGGGGCGACTACGTCCGCAAGAACAACATCAACGAGGTGGCGGCGACGGCGATCGCACGCCAGAAATTCGAGTCTGCGGTTCCGGTAATCATCGCCGAGGGCGGTGACGCGGACGGCCTCTACTTCTTCTCACGCGATGACGAGGCCTGCCTCCGGCTCGTGACGCTGGAATAGGCCGCCTGCGGCAGCGGATTGTGCGAAGCTCGCTGTGACTGACGGTCCAGCGTGCAACGAAGAGGCAGCAGATTGCTGAGGGAGTCTCATGCCAGCAAGCGATGACAATCGCCCGGTCAAGCTGACGACACCCTTCGGCAAGGACGAACTGCTTTTTTCCCAGTTGTCCGGATCCGAGCGGCTCGGCCAGCCGTTCCATCTCGAGTTGAGCCTGCTCAGCGAGAAAGGCGACCTCGACGGTAACGAGATCCTGGGCTGCCCGGTTGTCGTCTCGTTTCCAATGGCCTCGGGCGGCGCGGAGCGGGTATTCCACGGGCTGGTCAGCGACTTCACCCAGTTGAGCTACGGTGTACGCCACCACGAATACAAGTTGACCCTGCGGCCCTGGTTCTGGTTCCTGAGCCGGACGGCGGATTGTCGCGTCTACCAGAACATGACGGTCCAGGAAATCTTCGACTCGCTGGCCCGCGAGCACGGCTTCTCCGATTTTCGATTCGTCCTCAAGGGCACGTACAAGAAGCTCGCCTACTGCGTCCAGTATCGCGAGACGGCCCTCAACTTCCTGAGCCGGCTGCTCGAGCAGGAAGGCATCTACTACTTCTTCGAGCACACCGAGCAGAAGCACACCATGGTGCTCCTGGACGATACGGCCTCGCACAAGGAGATCGCCGGGTACGCCAAGGTTCCCTACTACCCGCCGTCGCTGCCGGAAACCCGCCGAGTGCGGGATCACCTCACCTCCTGGACTCACGTCAGGACCGTGCAGTCTGGCTCGTACGCGACGACCGACTACGATTTCAAAAAGCCTGCGACGTCGCTGCTGAAATCCCATTCGATCAAGGGGCAGCACGCCGCTGCGAGCTTCGAGATCTTCGACTTTCCGGCGGAGCTGCCTGCGAAGCGGGACGACGACGGCACGGCGCTCGAGGATTCAGCCGAGTCCGCGCGCATCGCCAAGATCCGCATCGAGGAACTGCAGTCGGGCCACCTGGTGGCCCATGGCCAGGGCAATGCGACGGGGCTCGCGGCCGGCGCGCAGTTCGAACTCACCGACTTTCCGCGCACCGACCTGAACGTGAAGTACATGGTCGTGGCGGCGAACTACTCGCTGGCCTCGAACGCGCACGAATCCGGGGTGGCCGAAGGCGCGCAGTTTCAAGTGACGGTCGAGGCGATCGATGCACGGACGCAGTTCCGGCCGCCGCGCGTCACGCCCAAGGCCGTCGTGCAGGGCGCCCAGACCGCGACGGTCGTCGGCAAGGCGGGCGAGGAGATCGACACCGACGAGTACGGCCGCGTCAAGGTCCAGTTTCACTGGGACCGCAAGGGGAGGAAGGACGACAAGAGTTCCTGTCGCGTGCGCGTGGCGCAGGTCTGGGCCGGCCAGCAATGGGGCGCGATCCACATTCCGCGTGTCGGGCAGGAGGTGATCGTCAGCTTCCTGGAAGGCGACCCGGACCGCCCCATCATCACCGGGCGTGTCTACAACGGCATGCAGAAGCCTCCGTACACGTTGCCGGCCAACGCCACCCAGAGCGGCATCAAGAGCCGCAGCAGCAAGGGTGGCAACGACAAGACCTTCAACGAGATCCGCTTCGAGGACAAGAAGGGTTCGGAAGAACTCGTGGTCCACGCGGAGAAGGATTTCAAGGTGGACGTCGAGAACGACGCCACCTGGCGAGTCGGTCTCGACGAGGACTCCCCGGCCAAGAGCAAGAAGGGCCAGGCGAAGATGGAGGTCGGCAAGACCCTGCACGTCGATGTCGGCGACATGATCACCTTCGAGACCGGGGACTCGAAGATCGTCATGAAGAAGAACGGCGACATCGAGGTCACCTGCAAGAACCTGACGGTCAAGGCGAGCAGCGCGATCAACCTCAAGGCCGACAAGGAGGTCCAGATCGAAGGCCAGCAGGATGTCGGGGTAAAGAGCCTGAAGGTGAAGATCGAAGGCACGACCAACGTGGGAATCAAGAGCAGCGTGAGCACCAAGGTCGAGGGCACGATGCTCGATCTGTCTGCGTCCGGCGTCGCCTCGCTGAAGGGCGCCCTGACGAAGATCGGATGAGGACATGACCATGCTGCACGCGCTCGACGTGAACTCGGACGTGTCGGCCGGCATGCTGGCCTCGTTCGGCAAGCTCAGCGAGGACGCGCGCCAGCGCCTCGATCCAGCCGTGAACGTCCGGGCCTTCCTTGACCTGCTGCGGCGCGATGGGCTGCTCACCGATGCCGTCAGTGTGCTGACCCACGTGCTGCCTAGGCAGTACGCTCTCGCCTGGGGCTGCGAATGCTGGCAGGAACAGCACGCCGGCGCGGAGCTCGATCCGTCGGACCGCAGCGCGCTCGCGGCCGCACAGCGCTGGCTCAAGGAGCCGACAGAGGCAAATCGTGCGGCGGCGCTCGAACTGGCCGACCGGCTCCAGTACCGCTCGGCGGCGGCGTGGCTGGCGGCGGCCGCGGGCTGGGGCGGTGGCAGCGTGCTGCCGCCCGGCCAGCCCGAGGTCCCTCCGCCGCCCACGCTGTCGGGAGAGGCCGTGTCGGCTGCGGTGATCCTGACCGCGGCCGAGAAACCCGAGGAATTCGACGCGCGGATGGGCGCGTTCGTGGAACGGGCTCTCGCGGCCTTTGCCCCGGTATCTTCATGAGACATCATCCGCCATGAAGCCCGCGGCTCGAATCACGGACATGCACGTCTGCCCCATGGTGACGCCGGGCCTGCCGCCCATCCCTCACGTCGGGGGCCCGATCGTGACTCCAGGCGGACCGACCGTGCTCATCGGCGGATTGCCCGCGGCGACGGTGACTTCGCAATGCGTCTGCGTGGGGCCGCCCGACGTCATCGTGATGGGTTCCATGACCGTGCTGATCTGCAACAAGCCGGCGGCCCGGATGGGTGACCAGACCGCCCACGGCGGTGTCATCGTCGCAGGCTGTCCCACCGTGCTGATCGGCGGATGACGTAAGCTTGAATCGGCGGTCATACTGACAGGCAATGTTCCTCGTACTCGAAGTCACCGGTTCGAATGCAGCGGCGCTCGGTGCGGCGTCGCGGGCAGTCTTTACGACCAAGGGCGGCACCATCGGTCGCCGGGCCGGAAACGACTGGATCCTGGCCGATCCCCACGTTTCGGGCCGACATGCACGGGTGCGGGCAGTCGGGGGCACCTTCTTTCTCGAGGATGCCGAGAGCGCCAACGGCGTGCTGGTCAACGGAACCAAGCTGCACCAGGGCGAGCCGTTTCCGCTCAAGGAGGGCGACTCGATCTTCATCGACCCGTTCGAGATCTCCGTGCGGATGACGGCGTCGTTGCCGGGCGCGGCGACCGAGGTCCACGCGTCTCCGACCAGCCTGGCGCCGTTCCCGGCGCAGGCGGCGCAGCATTCCGCCGCCCCATACGCGCCGGGCGGGCTGCCGTCGGTAGACGATCTGCTGGCCTCTCCGCCGGGCCCCGTGGGTGCCAGACCGGTGCAGGGCGCGCCGCCGGCCCAGGGCCTCGGCGATCTCCTCGGCATGGGCACCGACGGAATACCCGCCGAATTCAACCCATTGCTGGATTCCCCGGCGGCACAGCCTGCCATCGTGCCGCCCACAGGAAGAGACCTGGTCGGCAAGCCGGTGATCAACGACGCGTTCGAGATCCGCACCCCCGCGCCTGCGATGCCTGCGTCCCCCGGCTCTTCAGCGATTCCGACCAATTGGGACGTCCTTGACACGGCCGCTCCGCTCGAGCCGCGGAGTCCGCCGCCCGTCATCCTCCCCGAGCCGATCACGAGTGCGACCCAGACGCTGACGACGGCGATGCCATCGACATTCGGGTCGGTGCCGCCGGCGGCGACCCCGGCCCTGGCAGGGTCCGATCTTGCGATGTTGCTGCGTGGCGCAGGCCTGCCGGAGGGTTCGTTGTCGCCGGAGGTCGCGACGCAGCTCGGCCAGGTGCTGCGGGTGGTCGTGGAGGGCCTGATGGAGGTGTTGCGCGCACGCGGCGAGATCAAGAACGAGTTCCGCCTCCAGCAGACGACGTTCAAGCCGCGCGAGAACAACCCGCTCAAGTTCTCGGCCAACGTCGAGGATGCGCTCCACAACCTGCTCGTCAAGCGCAACGAGGCCTATCTCGACACGCCCTCAGCATTCGAGGATGCCTTCGCGGACGTGAGGGCGCACCAGCTCGCAATGCTTGCGGGCATGCGCGCAGCCTTCGGTTTCATGCTGGAGCGGTTCAGTCCGCCGGCATTGCGCGCGCAGTTCGACGCCAAGCCCGGGCGCAAGGTCTCGTTGAGCTTTGGCTCGGGGGGGCGATACTGGGAGAGTTTCGAGGAGTTCTACAAGGAACTGACCGCCGACGACGACGACTGCTTCCGGCGGTTGTTCGGCGATCAGTTCGCCCGATCGTATGAAGAACAACTGAAGCGCCTGCGCGAGCTCAAGCGCCGTGACGAACCACGGTCCTGAGAGTACCGACGCCAGCCGCGAGGGATGGGGACGACGAAATGCTCAAGCAATTGCGCAAGGCGCAAAGGGTCGGTATTCCAGCCGCGCTCGTGCTGGCGATGGCAGCCGGCTGCGGCAAGCCCGTCGTCGTCGAAACACCTCGCCCCGTCACGGTCGTGATCGACGTCAGGGCTTCGGCCTCGGTCAACCCCGACGCCGAGGGCCGCCCGTCACCGGTTCGGGTCAGGGTCTACCAGCTTGCCGACGATGCCGACTTCTCGAGCGCAGACCTGACCGCGCTGTGGGCAGGCGACTCGGAGCTCCTGGCTGAATCGCTCGTTTCGCGCCAGGACTTCATGCTGGCCCCGGGAGGCAGTGCGAAAGGGTCGATGCAGCTGGAACCGACGACGAGGCAGATCGCCGTCGTCGCGGCCTTTCGCGACTTTCGCAGCGCTGCGTGGCGTGCGGTGGAAGCGACGCCGCAGCCGCCCGTGCCCGGCACGGAGCTGACCCTCGCCGTTGCCGTGGACGCCAGCTCGGTGAGCGCAAGCCTGAAGCCGACGACGAGCGCGGGGGCAGTAAAGTGACCATCAACAACAAGGTCGTCTGGAGCGAGGGACTCTTCCTTCGGCCGCAGCACTTCCAGCAGCAGGACCGCCACGTCGAGCGCTACGTCGAGCTGCGGTCCTCGGCCTTGCGTGCGAACGGCTGGGGCTTCTCCGACCTCGAGTTCGAGCGCGACCTGCTGTCGACCGGCAAGCTCGCGCTCCGGCGGGCCCGAGGGGTGTTTCCGGACGGTACGCCGTTCTGCATGCCCGACGACGACCCGCTGCCGCCCGCGATGGAAGTGCCGGTATCCGTGAGGGACAGCACGGTGTTCCTCGCGCTGCCGCTGCGGCGAGCCGGGGCGCTGGAGATCGGACGCGCGGAATCGGCAGGCGAGGTCACGAGACTGCAGCTGCAGGAGCTGAATGTCCGGGACAACGGCGGCCTGACGGACGAGCCCGCGCTGCTCGAGGTTGCGGGGGTGAGCGGCCGGTTGCTGCTGCAGAACGAGCCGCTGGACGAATACTCGTGCATTCCGATCGCGCGCATTCTGGAGTGCAAGGCCGACCGGCAGATCCTGCTGGACGACAAGTTTATCCCGACCGTGGTTCGGGCGAGCTCCGCGCCGCGACTGGCGTCGTTCCTGCGCGAGCTGAATGGCCTGCTGCACCAGCGAGGAGAAGCCATCGGCGGACGCGTCACCGCCGGAGGCCGCGGCGCGACTGCCGAAGTCGCCGACTACCTGATGCTGCAGGCGATCAACCGCTTCGAGCCCGTCGCGACTCACCTGGCTCAGAGCGGCGACGTCCACCCGGAGGATCTCTTCTGCTTCGCCGCGTCGCTGGCGGGTGAGCTGGCGACCTATACGTTGCCGACCAAGCGACCGAACCCGCTCGAGCCGTACCGGCATGACGACCTTCGCGCCACGTTCGACCCGCTGTTCGCCTCGGTGCGCAGTGTGCTGAGCGCCGTCCTGGAACAGTCGGCCGTGCCGATCCCCCTCGAAGTGAAGCGTTTCGGTATCCGCGTCGGCGTCATCCAGGACCGCTCGCTGCTCGACTCGGCGGTGTTCGTCCTCGCCGCGCGCGCCGACCTGCCCGCCGAGGAGTTCAAGCGGATGTTCGTCGCGCAGGTCAAGGCGGGGCCGGTCGAGCGCATCGCGGACCTGGTCAACCTCGGCCTGCCCGGACTCGCGCTGCGCGGCATGCCCGCGCCTCCGCGCCAGGTGCCGTATCACTCCGGATTCCAGTATTTCGAGATCGAGCAGTCGGGCGAGCTCTGGCGGCAGCTGCGAGCGTCGGGTGGCATCGCGATCCACGCGGCAGGGGAATTCCCCGGGTTGCAGATCGAACTCTGGGCAATTCGCGGGTAGCCGTCATGACCAGCCAGCAGGGTGGGGAACCGCCGAGCGACCGCACGATCATCAAGCCGAGGCCGGGGGCAGGGCGTGCCCCGGGGGCCGTCAGTCCCGCGCCGCCCGTGACGCCACCACCGCAGCCTGCACCGTCGTCGCCTGCCGCCGAGTTCGGTGTGGCGTCGCCGGGCCCGCCGGGGCCGAGCATCGAGTTCGCCCGCGGCGGGCTGGATCCGCTGTTCCACGCCGCGGGACCGCTGCTGCTGCTCGCCGGGCGATTGCGCCACTCGACGCAGGCGCTGGACACCGCCAGCCTCCGACGGCAACTGGTGGGCGAGGTGCGGGGTTTCGAGGAAAAGGCGCGCAACTCGGGCGTCGCCGCCGAGCAGGTTGCGGCCGCGCGCTATGCGCTGTGTGCAACGCTCGATGAGGCGATCCTGAGCACGCCGTGGGGTGCGAACAGCGACTGGGGGTCCCAGCCGCTGCTGGTGATATTCCATCGAGAGACCTGGGGCGGCGAGAAATTCTTCCAGTTGCTGGAACGCACCCAGGCGGATCCTCGCCAGTACTCCGGCCTGCTCGACGTGCTCTATTCCTGCATCAGCCTCGGATTCGCGGGCAAGTACGCGCTCGATCCGCAGGGCCAGATGCAGCGCGACCGGTTGCAGCACGAACTGCTGGAGCGCATCCGCGGTGTCCGCGAGCAGGCGCCGCCGGCGTTGTCGGAGCGCTGGGAGGGCGTGCACGACCGGACCAATCCGCTGTTGCGGTTCGTGCCCATGTGGGTCGTCGCGGTCGCCGGCCTCGCGGTTTTGACCGGCACCTATCTGTATTTCAGGAACCAGCTCGGTCACCACGCCGAGCCGACGCTTGCCGCCCTGTCCCAGGTCGGGGTCCAGCGCTTCAGCGTGGGCGCGGCTGCCCCGATGCCCGCGATTGCGCCGGACAAGACCCTCAAGATCCTGCTGTCCGATCTCGAGCAGCAGGGCATGTTGATCGTGACCGAGGAGGGCGCACGCTCCACCGTGACGATCGCCGGTTCGGACCTGTTCGCTTCCGGCAGCGCGCGGATCAATGACCAGTACCACGCGATTCTCGGCCGCATCGCATCGGCCCTGAATGAGCTGCCGGGCCCGGTGCTGGTCGTGGGGCACACCGATGACCAGCCGATCCGGTCCTTCAAGTACCAGAACAATTACGAGTTGTCGGCGGACCGCGCAGCGGCGGTGGTGACGGATCTCGAGACGACGCTCGCCGAGCCCGCACGCCTGCGGTCCACCGGTGTCGGATCCTCGCAGCCACGATACGAACCGCCAGGTACGCCGGAAAATCGAGCGCGGAACCGCCGCGTCGAAATCGTTCACGTCGCGAACGGCGCGGTTGGCCCATGAAGAAGATCCTGCTCAACCGATGGTTCCTCGGGTCCGTCGGCATCGTCCTCCTCGCGCTGGTCCTCTGGTTCCTTGGACCTTATTTCGCCTTCGGCGAGGCGCGCCCGTTCGCAACCGTGCTTGGACGGATCATTGCGGTCCTGGTACTCGTCGCGATCTGGGTCGGTATCCTGCAATGGCAGTACCTGCGGGCGATCCGTGCGAGCCGCAAGCTCGCGAGCGAGGTGGCGGGGCAGGCCGACGCACCCGTCATCGGGCAGGGAAAGCCGGGGGAACCTGCGGATGCTGCGCAGCTGAAGCAGCGATTCGAGGATGCCGTCGCCCGGCTGAAAAAGGACCGCAAGGGGAGCGGCGGCCTCTACCACCTGCCGTGGTACGTGATCATCGGGCCGCCGGGATCCGGCAAGACCACGGCGCTCGTGAATTCGGGCCTGCGCTTTCCCATGGAGCAGGAGATCGGCAAGCGGTCCGTGCGCGGGGTCGGCGGGACGCGCAACTGTGACTGGTGGTTCACGGACGAGGCGATACTGCTCGACACCGCCGGCCGCTACACCACGCAGGACTCGGATCGGATCGCGGACGGGGCGGGGTGGGCTCAGTTCCTGCAGCTCCTGAAGCGCCATCGCCGCCGACAGCCGATCAACGGCGTGCTGGTCGCCTACAGCGCTTCCGACCTGTTGGTCCGGTCGGAACAGGAGTTCGACGGCGACGTCGCGGCGATGCGGCAGCGGATCGAGGAACTGAATCGCAACCTCGGCATCACGCTTCCGGTCTACCTGCTGATCACCAAGGCCGACCTGATTTCCGGTTTCCGGGAGTACTTCGACGATCTCGACGCGGGCGGCCGTGCCCAGGTATGGGGCGTTACCTTCCCGCTGGACGACAGCCAGTCGGGCCGCGCGCTCGGCCAGTTGCCGTCGGAATTCGATGCACTCTCGGACCGGCTCAATCGGGGATTGTTCGCGCGACTGCAGGCAGAGAAGGACACGCGACGCCGCTCGGTGCTGTTCGCCTTCCCGCAGCAGTTCGGCGCGTTGAGGCCCCGCCTTCTCGAACTGGTCAATCAGGCCTTCGGTGGCACCGACTTCGACCGTCGCTCGTTCCTGCGCGGAGTCTATTTCACGAGCGGTACACAGGAAGGTACGCCGATCGATCGATTGCTCGGCTCCATGTCCAGGGCGCTCGGTGTTGCAACCGACACGCGGCAGCTTGTCGGCGAGAAGGGCCGGGCGTACTTCATCGAGAGGCTGCTCAAGGACGTCGTGCTGCGGGAAGCAGGACTTGCAGGCTCGGACCGCCGTGCAACGCTGCGCAAGACGGCGCTGCACGTCGCGGCCTACGCCGCGCTCGCCGCGCTCGTCATTGGCGGACTGGTCGCGCTCACGGTCAGCTACCGCAAGAATCTCTCCTATCTCGCCGACGTCGGGAAGGCAGCCGCCCCACTGGTGGATGCCGGAGCCAGCGGACCAGTGGATTCGCCGGCCGCCACGGATTGGCTCCCGAGGCTCGAGGCCGTCCGCGGCGTGGTCGTTGAAGCCGAGCGCGGCGGGGAGGATGCGCCGTGGTCAATGCGGTCAGGCCTCTACCAGGGACACGCCGTCGGGGAGGCGGCGCGCGATGCCTATGCCCGCGAACTCAACGCCTTGCTG
>Ga0209254_10002323_pt1 | contig 17259 bp, 14 predicted proteins | sample FrelakmetDIP11DI_FD_187148 | JGI IMG/M metagenome (GOLD analysis project Ga0209254, IMG submission 187148) | Freshwater lake sediment microbial communities from the University of Notre Dame, USA, for methane emissions studies - DIP11 DI (SPAdes)... | ecosystem: Environmental > Aquatic >... | reverse complement strand
GGTCATCAAGGTGCGCGACAGCGTGTCGTTGATCGCGAGGTCGATGATCTCGGCCGGAGTGCCCTTGCGCATCATCAGGAAGCGCTCGCGGATGCGGTCAAAGACCACGACCGTGTCGTTCAGCGAGTAGCCCACGACCGCAAGGATCGCGGCTAGCGTCGCAAGGTCGAAGGGAATCTGGAAGGCAGCGAAGACCCCGAGCACCAGGATCGGGTCGTGCAGGGCGGCGACGATGGAACCAACGGCGAGCTTCCACTGGAAGCGCATGGAAACGTAGGCGAGGATCATCAGGAATGCGAACAGTGCGGCGAGTGCGCCCTGCTCCGCCAGTTCCTTGCCAATCTGGGCGCCGACCACCTCGGTCCGCCGCAACTGCACGCCGGGCTCGTAGGACTGCACCGCCTCGAGCACGCCCTGCCCGACGGCCGCGGTATCCTCGCCCTCGCGGGGCAACAGGCGCACCAGCACGTCGCGCGCCGTGCCGAAGCTCTGCACCGTCGCGTCCTCGTGGCCAGCCGCAGCCAGTGCGCCGCGCACCTTGTCGAGGTCCGCATCCTGCGGGAAGCTCAACTCGAGCACCACGCCGCCGGTGAAGTCGATGCCGAGGTTCAGCCCGCGGATCCCGATCATCGCCAGCGACACCAGGATCAGCACGCCGGAGATCGCGTACCACCGCTGGCGCAGTGGCATGAACCGGAAATTGGTTCGTTTCTTGAAAAATTCCATGGTGGGTCCGCCTCAGATCGGCAGGGCGTCGAGCTTGCGCTGGCGACCCCAGATCAGATGGATCAGGGCACGGCTGCCCAGGATGGCCGTGAACATCGACGTCAGGATGCCGAGGCACAGCGTGACGGCAAAGCCGCGCACCGGCCCGGTGCCGAAGGTGAACAGCACGATGCCCGCGAACAGGGTGGTGATGTTCGAGTCGGCGATGGCCGAGAACGCCTTGTCGAAACCGGCGTTGATCGCCGCATGCGGGCTCATGCCATTGCGCACTTCCTCGCGGATGCGCTCGTAGATCAGCACGTTGGCGTCGGCGGCCATGCCCACGGTGAGCACGATGCCCGCAATGCCGGGCAAAGACAGCGTCGCCTGCAGCAGCGACATCATCGCAGTGAGCAACACCATGTTCATGAACAGCACGAAGGCCGCCGCCACGCCAAACCAGCGGTAATACACCGCCAGGAAGATGAACATGCCGATCAGGCCGATGGTCAGCGCCTGGAAGCCACGTTGCACGTTGTCCTGGCCCAGGCTTGGGCCCACGGTGCGTTGCTCGACGATGTAGAGCGGTGCCGCAAGCGACCCGGCGCGCAGCAACAGCGCAAGTTCGCTCGCCTCACTGGCCAGCAAGCCCGTGATCTGGAAGTTGCTGCTGAACACGCCCTGGATGGTGGCGACGCTGATCACCTCTTCCTCGGTACACTCCGTGCCGGTGCGCACGCCGCTGCAGGGCTCGTCTGCCTTGACCCGCTTCTTCTCGATGTACACCACAGCCATCGGCCGGCCGAGGTTCTGGCGGGTCGTTTCGAGCATCTCGGCGGCGCCGTGGGCGTCGAGCTTCACGAACACGGCCGGCTGCCCCTCGGAAAAGCCCGAGCTGGCGTCCACCAGCTGCTCGCCCGAGACGATGGTATCGCGCTTGAGCAGGACCGGACCGCCCTGGCGCGTCTTGTAGAGCCGGGACCCGAGCGGCGCACGACCCAGTCGCTCGGCCTCGATGGCGTCGTTCTGGTCATCCACCAGCCGGAACTCGAGGGTGGCCGTGGCACCGAGCACGCGCAGCGCTTCGTTAGGATCCTGCACGCCGGGCAGCTGCACCGTGATGCGGTCGACACCCTGGCGGGCGACGATCGGCTCGGTCACGCCCAGCTCATCGACGCGATTGCGCAGCGTGGTGATGTTCTGCTGGATCGCGAAGTCCTTGCGCTGCTTGATCTGGTCCGGCGTGAGACGCACCGTCACCGTGCCGCCCTCGCCCAGGGCATTGGGCTCGAGCGTGAGCCCCGGATCCTGCCGGCGCAGCACGTCGCTGACCTTCTGCACGTCGCTGCTGGAACGCAGTTCGATCTTCAGGCCATCGTTGCCCGTGGGCTCGATGCTGATGAACGGGATTCGCTCGTTGCGCAACAGGGTGCGGTAATCGCGCTCCATGGTTGCGATGAGCTGCTTGACTGCGCCAGCCACGTCGACCTCGTAGAGGAAGTAGACGCCGCCGCGCAAATCGAGGCCGAGGCTCATCGGCTTGAGCCCCAGGGCGCGCATCCAGCCCGGCATACGCGGCGCCTGCGACAGCGCGACGAGGTACTGCCGCGGAGCGGCTGCTGCAATCGCTTCGCGTGCCTGCCGCTGTTGCGCGGCGTCGCTGAATCGCAACACCAGGCGGTCGCCCTCCAGCCAGGACGCGTCCACCGGCACCGCCTTGGCGGCGAGGATGCCGGTCACCTCTGCCTGGGTGAGCTCCGTGAAGGCGGCGCGATCGTCACGCGAAATGTGCAGGGCCGGGCCCTCGCCGAAGACGTTCGGGAGCGCGAAGACCAGGGCCAGCGCCATGACGACGGCGACCAGCCACAGTCGCCAGGCCGGATAAGTGTGCATGCGGGAACCTCGAGCCTCAGGCGTTCTTCAGGGTGCCCTTCGGCAGTACCGTGCCCACCGTGTGCCGCTGCACCTTGACGCGCACCCCCTCGGCCACCTCGACGGTGAGGAACTGCTCGCCGGTCTCGGTGATCTTGCCGAGCATGCCGCCGCTCGTGACCACTTCGTCGCCCACCGCCAGGGCGGCGACCATCGCCTTGTGCTCCTTGGCGCGCTTGGCTTGCGGACGGATCAGCAGGAAGTAGAACACCACGAAGATCAGGACCAGCGGCAGCAGCTGCACGAAGGCATTGGGCTGCGCGCCGCCGGCGGCCTGCGCGTAGGCGCTCGGGATCAACCACTCCATCGACGGACTCCTTTGCACGGGCCCCGGGAACATGGGAACCCCAAAAAGGCGGGGATTATACCCGAGCCCCGCCGCCGCTGCCGGAGCCGTTGCCCGGGCCCTCCGGCCCGGCCACGAACGCGGCTGCGAATCGGGGGTAGTCGCCCTGCTCGATCGCCCCGCGGATGCGCCGCAACAGCTCGAGGTAGTAATGCAGGTTGTGGATGGAATTGAGCCGCGCGCCGAGGATCTCGTTGCACCGGTCGAGGTGGCGCAGGTAGGCACGGGAGTAGTGGCGGCAGGTGTAGCAGGCGCAGGCCGGGTCGAGCGGGCCGGTGTCGGCCTGGTGGGCGGCGTTGCGGATCTTGACCACGCCCTGGCGGGTGAACAGGTGGCCGTTGCGCGCATTGCGGGTGGGCATGACGCAGTCGAACATGTCGACGCCGCGCAGCACCGCCTCGACGATGTCCCACGGCGTACCGACACCCATCAGGTAACGGGGCCGGTCCGCCGGCAGGTGCGGTGCGAGCGTCCCGAGCACGGCATTGCGCTCCGCCGCAGGTTCGCCGACCGCGAGGCCGCCGATCGCGTAGCCGTCGAAGCCGATGTCGGTGAGAGTTGCGAGCGACTCGAAGCGCAGGCCTAGATGGGTACCACCCTGCACGATGCCAAACAGCGCATTCGGATTGCCGAGCTCACCGAATGCGTCCCGGCTGCGGCGCGCCCACCGCATCGACAACTCCATGGACTTGCGCGCCTCGGCCTCGGTCGCCGGGTATGGCGGGCATTCGTCGAACGCCATCACCACGTCCGAATCGAGGTCGGTCTGCACCCGCATCGAGATCTCGGGGCTCAGGAACACGGGGTCGCCGTTCACCGGCGAGCGAAAGCGCACGCCCTCCTCGGACAGCTTGCGCAACTCGGCCAGGCTGAATACCTGGAAGCCGCCGGAGTCGGTCAGGATCGGCCCAGGCCAGTGCATGAAGCCGTGCAGTCCGCCGTGGGCGCGGATCACGTCCGTGCCCGGGCGCAGCATCAGGTGGAAGGTGTTGCCGAGCACGATCTCGGCGCCGAGCCCGCTGAGCTCCTCGGGCGTCATCGCCTTCACCGTGCCGTAGGTGCCGACCGGCATGAACACCGGCGTCTCGACCGTACCGCGGCGCAGCTGCAGGCGGCCGCGGCGCGCGTGGCCATCGACCTTGAGCACGTCGAACTTCACGCGGCCTCGCGTGGCGCGAGTGCCGCCGGATCGGGTTCCACGAACATCGCATCGCCGTAGCTGAAGAAGCGATAGCGTGCGGCCACGGCATGCCGGTAGGCGGCGAGGACGTGGCCAGGGCCCGCGAAAGCCGCGACCAGCACCAGCAGCGTGGACTCGGGCAGGTGAAAATTGGTCACCAGTGCATCCACGACGCGGAAGCGGAAACCCGGTGTGATGAACAGCCGGGTGTCACCCGCGAACGGCGCCAACCGGCCGCCCGCTGCAGCGGACTCCAGCGCGCGCACTGCCGTGGTCCCGACCGCGATCACCCGCCCGCCCCGCTCGCGGCAGGCGGCCACCGCGTCGCAGGCACCGGGCGGCACCTCGACCAGTTCCGCGTGCATGCGATGCTCCCGCAAGTCGTCAACGCGCACCGGCTGGAACGTGCCCGCCCCGACGTGCAGCGTGACGTGAACTCGCGCCGCGCCAGCCCGCTCGCACGCCCCGAGCAATTCGGAATCGAAGTGCAGGCCCGCGGTCGGCGCCGCCACCGCGCCCGGCGCCCGCGCGTACACGGTCTGGTAACGCTCGCGATCGGCGTCCTCGGCGGCGCGGCGCAGGTAGGGCGGCAACGGCATCTCGCCCAGGCGCTCGAACAGCGCGGCCGGGTCGCTGCCGAACTCGAGCAGCCAGAAGTCTGCCTCGCGGCCCACGACGGTGGCGACTTCATCGCTCTCGAAGTGGATCAAGGAGCCGGGCGCCAGAGGCTTGCTCGAGCGCAGCTGGGTCAGCGCGCGACCGCCAGCGACGACCCGCTCGAGCAGAATCTCGACGCGACCGCCGCTGGCCTTGCGGCCGTGCAACCGCGCCGGGATCACGCGCGTGTCGTTGAACACCAGCAGGTCGCCGGAACGCAGCAGAAGTGGCAAGTCAGTGAACAGCCGATCGACGAGCGCACCGCTACGCCCGTCGAGGTGCAGCAGGCGGCTGTCGCTGCGACGCGGCGCCGGGTGCCGCGCGATCAACTCGTCGGGCAGGTCGTAATGGAAGTCGCTGCGCAGCATGGGCCGCGCATGCTAGCAGAGGGCCCGTCGCTGGACGGGCCCCCTGCCGGATCACTGCCGGATCAGGCCGGGCCGGCCCCCGGCGACGGCGGCGCAGGCGGTGCGGGCGGCGCGGGAACGCGCATCTCGCGGAACTGGCGCATCTGGTGCGGACCCATGGCGCCCGCCTCCGGTGCCGGCATCGTGGCCTCGAGCGTCAGCTGCTTGCGCTGCCGCAGCACGCCCAGCTTCACCTTCTCGCCCGGCTGGTACGACTGCAGGATGCGGAACGCGTGGCCCGGATTGTCCGGGGTGCGGCCGTCGATCGTCTGCAGCACGTCGCCTTCCTCGAGCGGCAGGCCCTTGGCGGCCGGCGCGCGCACGACCAGCAGGCCGCGATCCGTGCCGAAATACGAGCCGAGCTTCGGCGTCACCGGCACCAGCTCGAGGGCACCGAAGGCGCGCTCGGGGCCGAGCAGCATCTCGAGCCCCGGGAACGGCAGCCCCTCGCCGCCCGGGCCGCCGATCTGCCGGCGTATCATCCGCACGATCGGCGGCTCGGCCGGTGCGGTGGTCACCGACGCAGCCTGCTTCTTGCCGTTGCGCAGGTAATCGACTTTCACGATCTTGCCCGGCTCCACGCCGCGCATGTGCTCGACGAGCTGCGCGCTGGCGCTGCGCTCGCCACTGCGACGCAGGGCCTTGCCGTCCACCGCGGTCACCACGTCGCCCGCCTTGAGACCCGCCTGCTCGGCCGGGCCGCCCGGGCTCACGCCGACCACGTCCACGCCCTCATCGCGCGGGGCGCCACCGCTGATGTTGATGCCGAGCATCGACCCCTTCGGGCCGCCGTGTGCGAAGCTCATCACGTCTTCGTCCTGCCCGCCATGCAACTGGCGGCTGAGGTCGGCGACTTCGCGAGCGGACTGGTCGAGCTGCTGGCGCGCGGCCTGCAACTGCTTCTCGAGTGCGGCACGATCGGGCTCGGCGGCAGCCGAAGCCATGGTGGGCACGGCGCCGAGCAGCACCGCGCAACAGGCGCCGGCCACGAGGCTGCGGACGCTGGTGTATCGAATGGACTGCATGATCAACCTCCGGTTCTAAAGGGCGACGAGCTGCGCCTCGACGTAGCGCAGCTGCACGAGCGAATTCATGACCTCGACGCGGTCCCGCCACAGCTGCTCGGCCTCGGTGGAGCGCCCGTCGGCCCCCGCGAGCGACAGCTGGTGATCGAGCCACTGCACCTGCGACTGGAGCGACTCGATCGGCACCGACGTGCCGGCGCGCTCGACGGCCGGGCGCTCGGGCATGGCCGCCAGCAGCGCCTCGAGGGCCTGCGAGCGCTCGCGCAGGTCGGCCAGCGACTCGGCCTCGAGTGCCACCTGCGGCCGCGACGCCTCGGTCGCGGGAGCCGCAACGTCGACCCAGCGCAGCATGGCGAACAGGCCGAGTGCGGCCACCGACGCGGCCGCGGCAAATGGCGCCGCGCGGTTCAATCGGCTGCCGCGCCGCGGCGCCTCCGCCAGGCGTGCCTGGATCGCGGGCCACGCGTCGGCGTCGCTCTCGGGAGCGGGCGGCAAGGCCTGCAGCCGCTCGCGCAGGCTCAGGAATTCGTCGTTGCGGGCATGCATGATGCAGTCACTCCACCGGGTTCGAGCAGCTCCCGCAGCCGCGCGTGGGCACGGGCAAGCTGCGACTTCGACAGGCTGGCCGTGCCGCCGAGCAGCGCGCCGATCTCGGCGTGGGTGTAGCCCTCGACGTCGTGCAGCCATACGACCACGCGCGCCGTATCGCCGAGCTGCGCCAGGGCGCGCTCGAGGTCGAGAGCCGCGGCGGGGCCCTCGTGCTCACCAGCCGCCAATACGGTGCCCATGTCATCGTCCGTCAGGGCCTCGACCCAGCGCAGGCCGCGCTGCCACGGCGAGCGCAGGTGCATCAGGCACTTGCGCACGGTGATGGCGCGCACCCAGCCGGCGAACGAGCCGCGGCCGTCGAACTGGCGCAGGCTCTGCAGCACCTCGATGAACACGTCCTGCGCGAGTTCCTCGGCCACCGCTGCGCGCAATACCAGCCGGCGCGCGAGGGTGCGCACCGGTCGCTGGAAGGCGCGGTAGATGGATTCCTGCGCGTCAACCGCGCCTGCACGGGCGCGGGACACCGTGTCGGGAGGCAGGTCGCTGTCGAGAAAGGCGCTCATTCACGCCATTAGATGCGCGGGCTGCGCAAAAGGTCGCAAACCCCGCGAATGAACGCGGACGGGGCGGCGGAGTTCAGCCGCGCGGCGACGGAGACGCCAGGTTGGCCATGACCTGGCCGGGGCGCTGCCCGCCGCAGCTCAGCAGCGGCGATTCCTTGAGCCACTTGGTGTCCGGGTAGTACGCGAACAGCAGCGCGCCGCCCTTGAGCGTGTCGATCACAGCGCGTGCCACTTCCTGGCGCACCGCAGGACACCCCCAGCTGCGGCCCAGGCGACCGAGCCTCTCCGCGATCGCCTGGCTGACGTACGGCGCGCCGTGCATGACGATCGCGCGGGCCAGCGCGTTGTCGTTGAACCCGGCATCGAGGCCGCGCAGTCGCAACGAGTAGCCGTTGCTGCCGTAGTAGGTTTCGGCAGCCTGGTACAGGCCCAGGCTCGACATCTTGCTGCCTTCGACGTTCGAAAAGCGCTCGGCTACGCGCTCGCCGGTGTTGCGCCCGTGGGCGACCAGTTCCTGGTACAGCAGGCGGCCCTGCGTCACGTCAAACACCCACAACCGCGGCTGGGTCGAGGGGAGCGAGTAGTCGATGACCGCGAGGTGACGGAAGCCGTCGAGCAAGCCCTGCTTGCGGGCGCATTCCGCAGCGCGGGTCGCCAGGGAAATGACCTTGGGATTGGCGGCGGGCGCGGCCGCCGTCAGGCGCGCCACCAGCGTGTCATCGGCCCGGGCGACTCCGCCGAGCAGGAGCAGGCCCAAGGCAAGGGGCAACCACCGTCGTCGCATGCGGGCACTCTCCGTGCATTCAACGCAGGCCGCCCGCAGGCGACGTGAGACCCAACTGACCGCGCGCTGCCCGGGCAAGTTCCCTGCAGCGCAGCAAAAAAGACCGCCCAGTGTGCGGCCGAACCGCCCCGACCTTCAATGGCGTCCGTAATATTTTGTTTATGTTGATATTTCTCCCGTCGCAACAGCATCGGTTAAGCTTCCCGCCCCGCGCCGGGATGGCGGAACTGGTAGACGCACCGGACTCAAAATCCGGCGGTGGCGACATCGTGAGGGTTCGATTCCCTCTCCCGGCACCACACTTGCGAGGGGATAGGGGATAGGGGATAGGGGATAGGGGATAGTTAAGAGGTGCGGCGGCAGTGTGACCTGAGGCAGCACCCTCCACGGCAGAGGACAGCTCCCGCGCCGTGAATCTGTCGCCTCCGACTATCCCCCATCCCCTATCCCCTACCCCCTGCCATCATGAATTTCTGTTCTCACTGCGGCCAGCCCGTGACGATCCGCGTGCCGGACGGCGACCATCGCCCGCGGCACGTTTGCACGGGGTGTGGCGCCGTGCACTACCAGAACCCGAAGATTGTCGCGGGCTGCGTCCCGGAGCACGAGGGCCGCATCCTGCTTTGCCGGCGCGCCATCGAGCCGCGGCTCGGCTACTGGACCATCCCGGCGGGGTTCATGGAGAACGGTGAAACCACGCAGGACGCGGCGCGGCGCGAGTCGCTGGAAGAGGCGCAGGCCGAGGTCGAGATCGGCTCGCTGCTCGCCGTGGTCCACGTGCTGCATGCCGATCAGGTGCACGTGATGTTCCGCGCGCGGCTGCCGCAGCCGGAATTCGACGTGAGCGCCGAGAGCCTCGAGGTCATGCTTTGCGACGAGGCGGGGATCCCATGGCACGACATGGCGTTCCGCAGCGTGGATTTCGCACTGCGCCGCTACTTCGAGGACCGGCGCGCCGGCCTGGAGCGCCACCATTTCACGGCGATCGACCTGCGACCGCGCGCGGCTCGCTGACCGCCGGTTTTGCAGCGCGGCGCAGCTTTGGCAGAATACCTCCCCTTCGCCCGCCCCGGCGGCGCCCGGTCAATGACCCTGGAGTGAGCCGATGACCTTTGTCGTCACGGAAAACTGCATCAAGTGCAAGTACATGGACTGCGTGGAAGTCTGCCCAGTGGACTGCTTCCACGAAGGGCCGAACATGCTGGTCATCGATCCCGACGAGTGCATCGACTGCACGCTGTGCGAGCCGGAGTGCCCGGCCGAGGCAATCTTCTCCGAGGAAGAACTGCCCGATGGCCAGCAGGCGTTCAAGAAATTGAACGTCGATCTCGCCAAGCAGTGGCCGGTGATCACCGAGAAGAAGGACGCGCCGGCGGACGCCAAGGAATGGGACGGCCGTAACGGCAAGCTCGAGTTCCTCGAACGCTGAGCCATGCGGCGCGGTGTTGCGGCGCCGTGCCGCAACACCTGCCCGTCAGCGGGCCGCGTTGGCGGCCTTTTGCGTTTCCTGGACCGACTGCACCAGCTGGTCGGGGGTCATGAACCCACCGATGTAGTCGCCGGTCTGCGTGAAGATCGCCGGCGTGCCCTCGACGCCGAGGTCCTCGCCCATCGTGTACTGCGTCTTGATCGACGACGCGTCGCACGACTTCGACTTCAGGTCCTCGCCCTTCTTGGCGCGCGTCAGCGCCTCGCGACGGTCCTTCGCACACCAGACGGACTCGGCCTTGCGCCATGACTCGGTGCCCGGGCCGGTGCGCGGGAACATCAGGTAGCGGACGCGCACGCCAGCCTTGTTCAGGTCGGCGATCTGGCTGTGGAAACGGCGGCAGAAGCCGCAATCGACGTCCGTGAAAACGGTGACGGTCATCTTCGGGTTGGGTGGCGAGAACACGATCATGTCGCCCTCCCGGACCGCCGCCAGCGCCTGGGCGCGCGCCGAGTTGCGCCGCGCAGCCGTGAGATTGGCCTGCGTGTCGAGGTCGTAGACGTTGCCGCTGAGGAGATACTTGCCGTCGCTGCTGACGTACGCGATCAAGCCGCCCATGGTCACTTCGTACAAGCCCGGGATGGGCGACAACGCGACGTCCTCAGCCTTGGCCCCGGGTAGCTTCGCGACTACCCGGGCGCGGACGTCGGCCGGGACCGCGGCCTTGGCCGGTGCCGGCTTGGCGGCGGGCTTGTCCTGGGCCGCGGCACCCGCAGCGGCGATGCCGAGCGCGGCGATGGCGAACAGGGGGGCGAGGCTATGGGCTGGGCGCATGTGATCCATCCGTGCAATACAGGCGGGAATGGACACTTGAGACAGCGCCGGCCGCCGCAGGTTCAAACGAGCGCGGCGGAGTCTAGCAGAGCACGACCGGCCCGGGCGGTCAGCCGCGCGGGTGATGCTGCGAGTGCAGATCCTTGAGGCGCTCGCGGGCGACGTGCGTGTAGATCTGGGTCGTCGACAGGTCGCTGTGGCCGAGCAGCATCTGCACGACGCGCAGGTCCGCGCCATGATTCAGCAGGTGCGTCGCGAAGGCGTGGCGCAGCGTGTGCGGCGACAGCTCCTTCTGGATGCTCGCCTTGCGCGCGTAACGCTTGATGATGTGCCAGAACGCCTGACGCGTCATGCGGTCGCCGCGCCGCGTCGGGAACAGGTAGTCGGTCTGGCGCTCGAGCAGGATCTCGACGCGCGGCCCCTGCAGGAACTGCTGCACCCACTGCACGGCCTCCTCGCCCATCGGGATGAGCCGCTCGCGGTCGCCCTTGCCGACGATGCGCAGCACGCCCTGGTTGAGGTTCACCGACGAGAGCTTGAGGTTGACGAGCTCGGAGACGCGCAGCCCGGTCGCGTACAGCACCTCGAGCATGGTGCGGTCACGGTGGCCGAGCGGATCGCCCACGGTAGGAGCGGCCAGCAGGGCCTCGACTTCCTCCTCCGTGAGCGATCGCGGTAGCGAACGCCCGACCTTGGGCATGGCGATCTGCGCCGTGGGATCCTCGCGCAGCGCGCCTTCGCGCACGAGGTAACGGTAAAAGCGGCGGAAGCTCGACAGCTGGCGGGCCGTGGAACGCGGCCTGGCGCCGGCCTCGATGCGCGATGCCATGAAGGACAGCAGGTCGCCGCGCCCGGCCGCGGTGAGGTCGCCCTCGTGCGCGTCCAGCCAGCGCTCGAGCGCGGTCAGGTCCGCGCGGTACGCCGCGAGCGTGTTGGGCGACAGGCCGCGCTCCATCCAGACCGCGTCGAGGAAGCGGTCGATCGGGCCAGGGCCGCGTTGGCCGCTGCTGCTACGCTGGGTGCGGGCGAGGACGCTGCTTTTCACTGCAGTGCTCATCGTGGGTCGGGACTCCTTGTGGCGGCGAGTATGCGAGCCGTCGCAACGGCGTCGTCGTGACTCCCCTCACAGATCCCGCCCCCCCGTTAACATAACCGGAACCAGTTCACAGAATGCACCCCACGCGGCAGACTGCGCGCCCTGGCCGGATTTCCGGTCCCGAGGTTGCAGCGATGCGCCGCGCGCTGGCGGGCGTGCTCACGACCGTGTACGGCGTGCTCGCGCTCGTCGTCTTCACCCTGCTGCTGGTGTTGGCCACGGCGCTGGCGCTCGTGGTGCCGAGCCTCGACTGGCGCCGCCGTCTGACGCACTGGCTCGCCGGACTCGCCCTGCTCGCGCTCGGCATCCGGCTCACGGTCGAAGGGCTCGCCCGACTGCCGCCGGGCTCCTGCGTGGTGGTGGCGAATCACGCGAGCTACCTCGACGGCATCGTCATGAAGGCCGCGTTGCCGCCGCGCTTCTCGTTCGTGGTCAAGCGCGAGGCCGCGTCCATGCCGATGGCCGGGTTCCTGCTGCAGCGCATCGGCGCGGAGTTCGTCGACCGGTACAGCGAAGGTGGCCGACGTCGTGACGCGATGCGCGTGCTGCGCCGCGCCGCAGCCGGTCACGCGCTGGTCTTCTTTCCGGAAGGCACATTCGACGAGGAACCGGGCCTGAAGCGCTTTCACGTCGGAGCGTTCGCCGCGGCAGTGCGCGGCTCCATGCCGGTCGTGCCCGCCGTGATCCTCGGCACACGGCGGGCGATGCCGAACAAGGCCCTGCTCGTGCGGCCGGGGCGCGTGCGGGTGGAGCTCCTGGCGCCGATCGAGTGTGCGGCGTCGGGTGCCGTGGCCGACGACCTGCGGCGTGAGGCGCGGCGCGCTATCGTCGCGCGGCTCGACGAGCCGGACCTCGCTCCGCAGCAGACGCACGCTGGCTGAGTTTGTTGCGCTGACGCGGTTGCTTGGCCGGTACGCTTTGACGCACCGGACCGGGGATTGCCTGGCCGGGACGCCACGAGCCGTCCATGGAGGCTCCGGCGCGCGACGTCCATGTCGCGCGACGGCCCGGCCAGGCAATCCCCGGCCCGGAACGTCAACGCTGGCTGGCTGTCGCGGTGCTCGCAGCGCGATTCGCGCAGCGTGGTCAAGGCAGCGCGACTAATTCAGCGCAACGCGCGTCCGCCGCTCGGCGTGCGTGGTCGGGGTGTGGTTCGGCCGGGCGTCGCGCGACACGGACGTCGCGCGCGAGCCGCCACGGATGGCTTTACGGCGTCCCGGCCGGGCCACAGCCCGACCACACACACCGAGCGGCGACAACCCGCGCAGCGCAGCAACCCAAGCCGCGCAAACGCCGCAACTCACATGCTGCGCCGATACTGCCCACCCACGTCGTACAACGCCCGCGAGATGCTGCCGAGCGACGCGACCTTCACCGTCTCCATCAGCTCCGCGAACACGTTGCCGCCACCCGCCGCCGCAGACTGCAGCCGGGCGAGCGCGTCCGTGCGACGGTCGGCATTGCGCTCGAGGAACGCGCGCACCGCCCGCACCTGCGCCTGCTTCTCCTCCTCCGACGAGCGGATCAGCTTCGCCTCGCGGATCTCGCCCGAGTCCTCGTCGCCGAGGAATGTGTTCACGCCGACGATCGGCAACCGGCCGTCGTGCTTGAGCGTCTCGTAGTAGAGGCTCTCCTCCTGGATGCGGCTGCGCTGGTACATGGTCTCCATCGCGCCGAGCACGCCGCCGCGCTCCGACAGCCGATCGAACTCGCGGTACACGGCCTCCTCGACCAGGTCGGTGAGCGTGTCGAGCGCGAACGAGCCCTGCCAGGGGTTCTGCGTCCGATTGAGCCCGAGTTCCTTGTTGATGATCAGCTGGATCGCCACCGCGCGGCGCACCGATTCCTCGGTGGGCGTGGTGATCGCCTCGTCGTAGGCATTGGTGTGCAGGCTGTTGCAGTTGTCGAACAGCGCGTACAGCGCCTGCAGCGTGGTGCGGATGTCGTTGAACTGGATTTCGCGCGCGTGCAGGCTGCGGCCCGACGTCTGGATGTGGTACTTGAGCATCTGCGAACGCGACCCGGCTCGATACAGGTCGCGCATCGCGCGCGCCCAGATGCGCCGCGCCACGCGGCCGATCACCGCGTACTCCGGGTCCATGCCGTTCGAGAAGAAGAACGACAGGTTGGGCGCGAAGTCGTCGATGCGCATGCCGCGCGCCAGGTAGTACTCGACGATGGTGAAGCCGTTCGCGAGCGTGAATGCCAGCTGCGAGATCGGGTTCGCCCCGGCTTCGGCGATGTGGTAGCCGGAGATCGACACCGAGTAGAAATTGCGGATGTTTCGCTCGATGAAGTACTGCTGCACGTCGCCCATCATCCTGAGCGCGAACTCGGTGGAGAAAATGCAGGTGTTCTGCGCCTGGTCCTCCTTGAGGATGTCGGCCTGCACCGTGCCGCGCACCTGCGCCAGCGTCTCGGCGCGGATCCGCTCGTAGGTATCGCGGTCGAGCAGCTGGTCGCCGGTCACGCCGAGCAGTCCAAGGCCCGAGCCGTCGTGCCCCGCCGGCAGCTCGCCCTGGTAGCGCGGCCGTTCCCGGTCGCGGTACAGCCCGGCGATCCTGCGCTCCGCCTCCTCCCAACGCCCGCTCTCGCGCAGGTGGCGCTCGACGCGCTGGTCCACCGCGGCGTTCATGAACATGGCGAGGATCATCGGCGCGGGGCCGTTGATCGTCATCGACACCGAGGTGGTCGGCGCGCACAGGTCGAAGCCCGAGTACAGCTTCTTCAGGTCGTCGAGCGTGGCGATCGACACGCCGGAGTTGCCGATGCGGCCGTAGATGTCCGGCCGCTCGTCCGGGTCCTCGCCATAAAGCGTGGTCGAGTCGAAGGCCGTGGACAGGCGTGCCGCGCCGTGACCGGCGGCCAGCAGGTGAAAGCGCCGGTTGGTCCGCTCGGGACCGCCCTCGCCGGCGAACATGCGGGTTGGATCCTCCTCCTCGCGCCGGTACGGGTACACGCCTGCCGTGTAGGGGAAGTGGCCGGGCAGGTGCTCCTTGAGCAGGAACGTGAGCAGGTCGCCCCAGTCACGATACCGTGGCACGGCGAGCTTCGGCACCTTGTTGTGGCTCAGTGTCTCGGTGTAGTTCGCGCCTCGGATCTCGCGGCCGCGCACCGTGTACACGTACTCGGCGTCGGTCGCCGACTTCGCGATGGCCGGCCAGCGCCGCAGCAGCCCAACGCCTTCGCCACCCACGGCCTCGAGGGCGTCGTTGTAGGCGGCGCGCAGCCGGCCACGCGCGGCATCGCCCGCATCGGCCAGCGCGTCGGCCGGATAGCGCTCGAGCGGCGCGGGCTGCGCGGGATCCTCGAGCGCGCGCAGGGCCTCGTACAGGCTGTTGGCGCGGCTGGCCGCCTCGGCGCGATGCTGCAGATCTTCCTGCGCGCGCCGGCCGTTGGTGGCGATCTCCGCCAGGTAGCGCGTGCGGCTCGCCGGCACCAGTGCGTGCCGCGGCACCAGTTCCACAGGCCCAGGGTCGTCCACCGTCCAGCGCCGTCCGCCCTCGCCCGACTGCTCGTCGAGCTTGCGGCACAGCGCCGCAAACAGCCGATTCACGCCCGGGTCGTTGAAGCGGCTGGCGATGGTGGGGAACACCGGGATCGCGTCGTCCGGCAACTGGAACGCGGTGCGGTTGCGACGCCACTGCTTGCGCACGTCGCGCAGCGCGTCCTCGGCGCCGCGCTTCTCGAACTTGTTGAGTGCGATCAGCTCGGCGAAGTCGAGCATGTCGATCTTCTCGAGCTGGCTCGCGGCGCCGTATTCGCTGGTCATCACGTACAACGGCACGTCGACCAGGTCGACGATCTCGGTGTCGCTCTGGCCGATGCCCGCCGTCTCCACCACGATCAGGTCGAAACCGGCATGGCGCAGCAGCCCGATCACGTCGGCCAGCACGGCGCTGGTGGCGAGGTTCTGCCGGCGCGTGGCCAGCGAGCGCATAAACACCTGCTCGGCCGCGAGCGAATTCATGCGGATGCGATCGCCGAGCAGGGCGCCACCGCTGCGGCGCCGCGTGGGATCCATCGCCACGACGGCGATGTTGCGCTCCGGAAACTGTCGCACCAGCCGCAGCAGCAGCTCGTCGGTAAGGCTGGACTTGCCGGCACCGCCAGTGCCGGTGATGCCAACGACCGGTACGCGCCGCTGCGGGCGGGCGCCCGACTTGCGCAGCGCCTCACGCAGCGCGGCCGGCGCCTCTTCCAGCTCGAGCGCGGAGATCGCCCGCGCCACCTGCCGCTGGTCGCGCGGCCCCAGCGGTCCAAATTCGTACGGCGGCCGGCGGCTCGCGCGCGTGCGGCGGATCACGTCGGCAATCATGCCGTCGAGTCCGAGCTTGCGACCGTCCTCCGGCGTGTAGATGCGCTCGACGCCGTACGATTCCAGCTCCTCGATCTCGTGCGGCGCGATCGTGCCGCCCCCGCCCACCACCACGCGCACGTGGCCGGCGCCGCGCTCGCGCAGCATGTCGACCATATAGCGGAAATATTCGTTGTGGCCGCCCTGGTAGGAGCTGACCGCGATGCCGTCGGCATCCTCCTGGATGGCAGCGCGCACGATGTCGGCAACGCTGCGGTTGTGGCCGAGGTGCACGACCTCGGCGCCATGGGCCTGCAGCAGCCGGCGCATGATGTTGATGGCCGCGTCGTGGCCGTCGAACAGCGACGCCGCACTGACGAACCGCAGCGGCGTTTCATCCGCCTGGGGCTCCTCAATCCGCTGCGCCGAACCGCTGCCCGCACCCTTGTGATTCATGCGCCGAACCCCTGCTTTGCCGGTGGCCGCTTGTCCCATCAGTGTATTCCTACTCTTGAGTAGGACCCGGAAGCATGCTCAGGCCACGTGGGGCGGTCAACCGGTGGCAAAACGCCTCCCGCCCGCGCCCGTCGGGCGGCCGGTCACCGCGCAGCTGGCACGACGCGCGCCTGCCGCGGCGGCCACGGCACGGTTGTCTTGCGCCGCAAAAACGGGCGGGCTTACACTGCCCTGATCGCGCGTGACCGCGTGAATTCCCGGCCCGCCCCCACGGCGGGCACCGCCATACACAGCCGAGGGGACTGCGATGAACGACACCGTGATCCTGGCCGCGCGCCGCACGCCGATCGGCTCCTTCCAGGGCGCACTGGTCGGCGCCACCGCCCCGCAACTCGGTGCCGCTGCAGCGCGGGCCGCGCTCGCCGATGCCGGCGTCGGCGCGGATGCCATCGACGAGGTGATTTTCGGCTGTGTGCTGCCGGCCGGCCTGGGCCAGGCCCCCGCGCGGCAGGCCGCGATCGCCGCCGGCATCGCGCCTTCGGTGCCGGCCACGACGGTGAACAAGATGTGTGGCTCCGGCATGAAGGCGCTGATGATCGCCGCCGACCAGGTGCGCAACGGCGATTCGAGCCTGGCACTGGCCGGCGGCTTCGAATCGATGAGCAACGCGCCTTACCTGCTGCTCAAGGCGCGCGCCGGCTATCGCATGGGCCACGGCGAGATCTTCGACCACATGTTCTACGACGGCCTGCAGAGTCCGTGGGACGGGCAGGCCATGGGCTGCTTTGCAGACGCCACCGCCGACAAGTACGGCTTCACACGCGCCGACCAGGACGCGTTCGCCGCCGAGTCCGTGCGCCGCGCGCAGCGCGCAGTGCGCGATGGCGACTTTGCCGCCGAGATCGCGCCTGTCACGCTCAAGACGCGCAAGGGCGAGCAGGTCGTGGCGCAGGACGAAACGCCGTTCGCCCTCGATATCGCCAAGATCCCGTCGCTCAA
>Ga0209254_10002322_pt1 | contig 17260 bp, 15 predicted proteins | sample FrelakmetDIP11DI_FD_187148 | JGI IMG/M metagenome (GOLD analysis project Ga0209254, IMG submission 187148) | Freshwater lake sediment microbial communities from the University of Notre Dame, USA, for methane emissions studies - DIP11 DI (SPAdes)... | ecosystem: Environmental > Aquatic >... | reverse complement strand
CGATCTGTATCTGACCCCGATCTCGATCTGGCCCTGAAGCCGACCCCGAAGCCGGTGCTATCATGCGCCGCGAGAACCGGGAGTGTCATCGTGTCGGCCATCGCCGCCGAAAACATCAGCAAGCATTGGACGACCGCCGACGGTGAAGTGCGCGCCGTCGACCGGCTGTCGTTCGCCTTCGACGCGGGCACGCTCAACGTGCTGCTGGGCCCGTCGGGCTGCGGCAAGTCGACCACGCTGCGCCTGATCGCCGGCCTCGAGCCGGCGGACGGCGGCCGCATCTTCATCGCCGGGCGCGACGTCACCCATCTGCCGCCGTCGGAGCGCAATATCGCGATGGTGTTCCAGAGCTACGCGCTGTTTCCGCATCTGCCGGTCGCCGAGAACATCGTGTTCGGGCTCAAGGTGCGCAAGGTTTCGCCAGCGGACATCGCGCGCCGCCTGAAGCACGTCGCGGACCTGCTCGGCCTCTCGGAGCTCCTCGACCGCAGGCCGTCGCAGCTTTCCGGCGGCCAGCAGCAGCGGGTCGCGCTGGGCCGCGCGATCATCAACGAGGCGCCGGTCTGCCTGATGGACGAGCCCCTGTCCAATCTCGACGCGCAGCTGCGGCAGGACATGCGCGCCGAGCTCCGCCACCTGCAGCGCCAGCTCGGGATCACGATGGTCTACGTGACGCACGACCAGGTCGAGGCGATGTCGATGGCCGATCGGGTCGTGCTGCTCAACCGGGGAAAGATCGAGCAGAATGCGACCCCCGTCGAGCTCTACGATCGTCCCGCCAACACGTTCGTCGCGCGCTTCATCGGCACGCCGCCGATGAACCTCCTGCCGATCGAGAGTGGCAGCGACGGGGCCGTGATCGCCGGCACCGAGGGTCCCGTCGTCGCTCCCGCCGATTGCGCCGGGCTCACGCTGGGCGTGCGGCCTGAGCACATCGCGCTCGGCTTTCAGCGCGGCGTTCCCGCGGCCGTTGCCGCGATCGAGTATCTGGGCGCGGATTCGCTCGTGACGTGCCGGATGGGCGCGACGACGCTCGCCGTGCGCGTTCCGGGTAGCGTCGGGCTGGCGCGCGGCGACGCCGTGCGGCTGTCCTGGGCGCCTGGAGCGCAGCACCTGTTCGAACCCGATGGCGCCCGACGCGCGGACCCGCTTCCGCTCGAGACGGCGACGCTGTTCGCGTAGGCCCGATTTTCGTTTCACCAGAGGAGGAAGCCATGTTCCAGAAAACCATCCGGCGTGTGTTCGCGTTCGCCGTCGCCACCCTCGCTTTGACGGTGCTGCCGCCAGCCGCTCAGGCGCAGGCTCCGGTCGAGGTCTCGTTCTATTTCCCGGTGGCTGTAGGCGGCCCGATCACGAAATTCATCGATGGCTTCGCCGCGGATTTCGAGAAGGAGAACCCCGGGATCAAGATCAAGCCGATCTACTCGGGCACCTACCAGGACACGATCACCAAGGCGCTCACGGCGGTCAAGGGCGGCGAGCCGCCGGTGACGTCGATCCTGCTGTCGACGGACATGTACACGCTGATCGACGAGGACGCGATCGTTCCTTTCGACGATCTGATCAAGACGCCGGACGACCAGGCCTGGCTCAAGAGCTTCTATCCGGCGTTCATGGAGAACAGCCAGACCGGCGGCAAGACCTGGGGCATTCCGTTCCAGCGCTCGACGATCGTGCTCTACTACAACAAGGAAGCCTTCAAGGAGGCGGGACTCGACCCCAACCGGCCGCCGGCCACCTGGAAGGAGCAGGTCGAATACGCGCAGAAGCTCACGAAGCGCGACGCATCGGGGAAGGTCACGCAGTGGGGCCTGCAAATCCCGTCGTCGGGCTTCCCGTACTGGCTGTTCCAGGCACTCGCGATCCAGAACGGAATCAACCTGATGAACGCCACGGGCACCGAAACCTATTACGACAAGCCGGAGGTCATCGCGGCGCTCCAGTACTGGGTCGATCTCGTGAAGAAGGACAAGGTGCATCCGGAAGGCATCGTCGAATGGGGAACGACGCCGAAGGATTTCTTCGAGAAGAAGATGGCGATGATGTGGACGACGACCGGCAATCTCACCAATGTCAGGACCAACGCCAAATTCGACTTCGGCGTGGCGATGCTGCCGGCGGGCAAGCAGCGGGGCAGCCCGACGGGCGGCGGAAACTTCTACCTCTTCAAGAAGAGCACGCCGGCGCAGCGCGAGGCCGCGTTCAAGTTCGTCAAATGGATCACCGCGCCGCAGCGCGCCGCGCAGTGGGGCATCGACACCGGGTATGTCGCCGTGCGCGCCGACGCGTGGGACACGCCGATCATGAAGCAATACGTGGCGGGATTCCCGGCCGCGGCCGTCGCGCGCGACCAGCTGCCGTTCGCCAAGGCCGAGTTGTCGACGCACGACAACCAGCGGGTGACGCAGGCGTTGAACGACGGATTGCAGGCGGCGCTCACCGGCACCAAGACGCCGGAGCAGGCGATGAAGGACGCGCAGCGCGAAGCCGAACGTCTGCTGCGGCCGTACAAGAAGTAGCGACAGGAAAGGGAATGGGAGTCGGATACGCAACAAAGGCATTTGTCGCCAGCGCCTGTTGCGTAGCCGACCCCGTTCCATCCGGATGACGCGCACTTCCCAATGGCTCTACGGCTGGCTGCTGCTGCTGCCGGCGGCGGTGCTGCTCGCGCTGTTCACGCACTATCCGGTCGTCGCGACGTTCTGGCACAGCTTCCTCTCGACGCCGAAGGGCAGCCGGCCCGCGGTGTGGGTCGGGCTCGACAACTACCGGCAGCTCGCGGAGGACCCCATTTTCTGGCAGGCCTTCGTCAACAACTTCTGGTTCGCGCTCGGCACGATCCCGGCGTCCATCGCGCTTGCGCTGCTGATGGCGGTCTGGGTGAACGGCAACCTCGCCGGCCGCGGCTTCCTGCGGCTCGCCTATTTCACGCCGACGGTGCTGCCGATGATCGCGGTGGCGAACATCTGGCTCTTCTTCTACACGCCCGAGTACGGCCTCCTCGAACAGGTGCTCGCCGCGTTCGGCGCCGGCTCGCACAACTGGCTCGGCAGCAAGAGCACCGCGCTCGCCTGCCTGATGGTCGTCACCGTCTGGAAGGAAGCCGGGTTCTTCATGATCTTCTACCTCGCGGCGCTGCAGGCGATGTCGCCGCACCTCGCCGAGGCGGCGGCGATCGAGGGGGCCTCGCGCTGGCATTTCTTCCGCCGGATCACGTTTCCGCTGCTGATGCCCACGACGCTGTTCGTGCTGGTCAATGCGGTGATCAACGCGTTCCGGCTGGTCGACCACGTCGTCGTGATGACGCGCGGCGGCCCGGACAATGCGACCGCGCTGCTGCTCTACTACATCTACGCGATCGGCTTCCGTTTCTGGGACTCCGCGTATGCCGCGGCGCTGACCATGGTGCTGCTCGCCTTGCTCGCGGCGGCGGCGCTCGCGCAATTCTGGTTCCTCGAGCGCAAGGTGCACTACCAGTGACGCACGTCTACGCGTCACGAGGCGTTCCCCGGACGCTGGAAACCATCGGGGCCTGGGTCCTCGGGGTCCTCTGGCTGCTGCCGCTGCTCTACGCGGCGTGGACGGCGTTCCATCCTGCCGAGTTCTCGACGCGTTTCGTGCTGACGGCGCCGCTCACGCTCGAGAACTTCGAGAAGGCGTGGGCGGCGGCGCCCTTCGCGCGCTATTTCCTCAATACGATGGCGCTGGTCACCACGATCCTGGCGGCGCAGCTCGTGCTGGTGACCCTCGCCGCGTACGCCTTCGCGCGCTTCGAGTTCCCCGGCCGCGACATCCTGTTCGCGCTGGTGCTGGTCCAGCTGATGGTGATGCCGGACGTGCTCATCGTCGAGAACTACGCGACGATGACGGCGCTGGGGCTGAAGGATACGATCCTGGCGATCGGGCTGCCCTACATGGCGAGCGCCTTCGGGATCTTCCTCTTGCGGCAGACGTTCAAGACGGTCCCGCGCGAGCTCGACGAGGCGGCGCGCATCGAGGGCTGCGGGCCGCTTGCGGTGCTGTGGAAGGTCTATGTGCCGCTGGCGCGGCCCGTGTATGTCGCCTATGCGCTCGTCAGCGTCAGCTACCATTGGAACAATTTCCTCTGGCCGCTCATCATCACCAATTCGGTGGAGTCGCGGCCGCTGACCGTCGGGCTGCAGGTGTTCTCGTCGGGCGACCAGGGCATCGACTGGTCGATCATCACGGCGGCGACGCTGCTCACGGCGGCGCCACTGCTGCTGGCGTTCCTCCTCTTCCAGAGGCAATTCGTGCAAAGCTTCATGCGGGCGGGCATACGATGATATTGATCACGTGGAACGTGCAATGGTGCCGGGGCGTGGATGGTCGCGTCGATCCCGCGCGGATCGTCGCGGAGGCGAAGAAGCTCGCCGACTTCGACGTGCTCTGCCTGCAGGAAATCGCCGACAACTTCCCGGACCCGCGCCTCGCGGGCAGTGCGGGCGAAGACCAGTTCGCGACGCTGGCCGCCCTGCTGCCCGGTTTCACGGCCGTGGCGGGCGTTGCGGTCGACCACCCGGCAGAAGGCGGCCGTCGCCGGCGGTTCGGCAACTTGATCCTGTCGCGCCTGCCCGTGCGCCAGGCCTACCGGCACCTGCTGCCGTCGCCGATCGATCCCGGGCGCAATGGGATGCCGCGAATTGCGGTCGAGGCGTGCATCGCCGCGCACTTCGGCGACGTGCGCGTGATCACCACGCATCTCGAGTACTACTCGGGCAAGCAGCGCGCCGCCCAGGTCGAGGCGCTGCGGGCGATCCACGCCGAGGGCCACGGCCACGCACGCGCGGGCTCGATCGTCGACACGAGCGGGGGGCCGTTCCACACCTACCTGCGGCCGGCGGCGACCATCGTCACCGGCGACTTCAATCTCGAGCCCGACGATCCGCTGCACGCGCGCATGGCGGCGCCTTTCGGCGACGGAACGCCGCCGCTGTGCGACGCCTGGGAGGCGAGGCACCCGGGCGCGCCTCACCCCAGCACCTTCAAGATCTACGAGAAGGAAAAGCCCGGCGAGCCCGAGCTGCACTGCGACTTCATCTTCGTCAGTGCGAATCTCCTGGCGCGCGTGACCGGCATTCACGTCGATCGCGATACGCAGGCGGCCGACCATCAGCCGGTGATCCTGGAACTGAACTGAACGGCGCCCGGCCCCCATTGCTGATGCGATCATGAGCGAGCCCAGAGAGCGGGAACTCCGGTACGGAATCGACCGGCTCGTGACCAACGGGAAGCGGATCTTCGGTTGGGGCTGGGTCGCGCATCCGTCGCAGGCGATCGAAGAGGTGACGCTGCGGCTCGAAGGCGACGGCCGGGAGACGCGGCTGCCCGTCCATTTCGGCCTCGTGCGCGCCGACGTGGAACGTGCGTTTCCGCAGCTCCGCAACGCGGGCGCCTCGGGCTTCGTGGTGACCGGCCGTCCGCTGCGGCACCCGGCGCGCAAGCTGGTCCTCGAGCTGCGCTTGGAGAAGGGCGGGACGACCGCGCTCGACATTACGCATGCGGTGGATTCGCGCACGGAGGGGCACCGGAAATTCCGCGAGTTCCTCTGGCTCGCGCGCGCGGCCGGACGAAGGCTGCGGCGCGGCGACCTTCGCGGCATCGTCCGGCGGGCCGTCGCGCAGAACTACGGCGCGCCGTCGCTCGACGATGTCGACGCGGCGGGACGCCTGTTGCCGAGCCTTCGCGCCGGCCCGTCCGTTTGCCTCGTGTTCGACCACAACCTGGGTGGCGGCGCGAATCAGTATCGGCGGCAGCTGATCGACGAGCGTCTCGCCGGTGGGACCATGGTGCTGTTGTGCACGTACAATCTGCCCACGCGCGATTATCGGTTGCAGGTATTCCGTCTGGGCGGTGGCGAGCAGATCTACCGGATTTCGTCGTTTCTGGGTCTCGAGCCGATCCTCGCGCAGGCGCCGGTCACGGATATTTTCCTCAACAGCCCGGTCTCGTTCGACGAGCCGCTCGTGTTCGCGGACTGGATCACTGCATTGCGGTCCGCGCACTCCGGGGCGCGGTTCACGTTCACTGTGCACGACTTTTTCGCGGTGTGTCCGTCCTTCGTGCTGCTCGATGCCGACGGGCGCTACTGCGGCATTCCGGATGTCGCGGTCTGCGCCAAATGCCTGCCGCGCCATCAGGCGAGATACGTGGCGCTGTCGCCGCCGACCGAGATCGGGCCCTGGCGCGCGCTGTGGGGTCGCTGTCTCGCGGCCGCCGACGAAGTGCGCTGCTTCTCCGAGTCGACGCGGCGCCTCCTCCGACGCGCCTATCCGGAGCTCGACGCCGCCCGTATCAGCGTCGTTCCCCATCGGGTGGACTACAGGCCGGCGCGACGGCCCGTGCTCGATCACTCCGCGCCGCTCGTGGTCGGCATCATCGGGCAGATCAGCGAGCAGAAGGGCGCGCTGCTGGTGAGGGACCTGGTCGCGCGGATCGACCGCGAGCACCCGGAGGTCCGGGTCGTCGTGATCGGCTCGCTCGATCTGCCGGTGAAATCGGAGCGGCTGCGCGTGACCGGACCCTACCGCCACGAGGAACTCGTCGAACTGATCGAGGCCACCGGGATCAACCTGTTCCTCTTCCCGTCGATCTGGCCAGAGACGTTCTCCTACGTCACCGAGGAGATGATCCGGCTCGAGGTGCCGATCGTCGCGTTCGACCTGGGGGCTCCGGGGGAGCGGCTGCGCAGATACGGCAACGCGCGGCTGTGCGAGTACGTCGGCGCGTCGTCGGCGCTCGCGACGCTCCTCGTCTTCCACGCAGAGCTCGCGGCGCGCAATGTTGTGGAGGTGTGACATGAGCGCGCCGGGCCGCCCCAAGCGCGAATTGCTCCCCCTCGGGGGGAAGGCGCGAAGCGCCAAGAGGGCGCACCCCGTCAGCGCTGTCTCTCCGGCCCGAGAATTCCATGGCTGAAGTGCTGCATATCTTCACGAGCGCGGCGGTGAATTATCTGCCGAAGGTGCGGATGCTTTGCCGTTCGATCCGGCGCCATCATCCCGAAGCCGTCATTCACTTCGCGCTGGCGGACGAGCGCCCGCAATGGCTGCGCGTGGAGGACGAACCCTTCGATTCGATCCTGGACATCGGGCGGCTCGGCATCCCGGACTACCGCAACTGGGCATTCACGCACAGCATCGTCGAGCTCTCCACCGCGATCAAGCCGTTCGCGCTGAAGCACCTGCTGCAGCTGCCCGACTGCGGCACCGTGCTCTACTTCGACCCGGACATGGTGCTGTTCTCGCGCGTCGACGACATCCTGGCCACGCTTGCGACCAGCAATCTGGCGCTTACGCCGCATCAGACCAAGCCGGAACAGACGCTGGAGGCGGTCCTCGACAACGAGGTCGCAAGCCTGAAGTACGGCATCTTCAACCTGGGTTTCATCGGCGTGCGCAACACGCCCGAAGGCAGGCGCTTCGCCGACTGGTGGGCCGAGCGAACCTATCATCTGTGCTGGGCCGATGTGGAGAACGGCCTCTTCACCGACCAGAAGTGGGTGAACTTCGCGCCCGTTTTCTTCGACGGCGTGGCGATCGTCAAATCGTCCCGCCACAACGTCGCCACCTGGAACCTGACGACGCGCCGGATGACCGGCTCGTTCGCCGCCGGTTTCGAAGTCGATGGCGAGCCGCTCGGTTTCTACCATTTCACGGGATTCGACAGCGGCGCGCACCGGATCATGGCCATCAAGAATGCTCAAGCAAGCCCGGCGGTGCAGGAGCTCATCACCTGGTACGAAGGGGAGATTGCAATCGCGGATCGCGATCCCGTCAGCGAATGGCCGTGGGCGTTCGGACGCTTCTCGGATGGAACGCCCATCGAAGCCAGCCATCGCCGGGCGTATCGCGATCATAGTGACCTGCAGCGGGCCTTCCCCGAGCCCTACGATACGGAAACGCACCGGATGAGTTATCTCGGCTGGTGCAGGACCGAAGGCCGAGTGCGCTACCCCGAGCTTTTCGCCGACGGCGGCGCCCGCCGCGCGCCGAAGCCCGCCCTCCTGGGCACGCGGGTGTCGCTGCCGATGGCGCTTCGACTGTTCCGGCTGATGCTCTCGCCGAAGAGTGGGAAGGCATTGCGGGAGCGATGCAGGATGGTATTCCGGCGCGAAGGCCTCGGCGGATTCGCGCGGCGATTGCACGGACCGCGCGGGCAGGGCCGGCTGTGATCGACGTCATCATCCCCGTCTATAAAGGGCTGCAGCAGACCCGCCGCTGCATCGACAGCGTGCTGCGCAGCGCACGGAGCACTGCTTTCGAGATCGTCGCGATCGACGACGCGAGTCCCGACGCCGACATCGCTCGCTATCTCGACGAACTCGCCGGGAAGGGGCGCATTTCGCTCGTGCGCAACGAGAGCAATCTCGGCTTCGTGCAGTCGGTCAATCGGGGCATGTCGCTCCATCCGGACCGGGACGTGCTGCTGCTCAACAGCGATACCGAGGTGGCGAACGACTGGCTGGACCGGTTGCGGCGCGCGGCGTACGCGTATCCTGACGTCGGTACGGTCACGCCGTTCTCCAACAATGCCACCATTTGCTCGTATCCCTTCGAAGGCTGGACGGGCGGGGTGCCCGGAACCCTCGGGCTCGCCGCGCTCGACCGCCTCTTCGCGTCGACCAACGCCGGCCGCACCGTCGACCTGCCGACCGCCGTGGGCTTTTGCATGTGCATACGGCGCGCCTGCCTCGACCAGGTGGGGCTGTTCGATGCGCAACGGTTCGGGCGCGGCTACGGCGAGGAGAATGACTTCTGCCTGCGCGCGGCCGGCGCCGGCTGGCGCAATGTCCTGGCCGGCGATGTGTTCGTCTATCACGAAGGCGCCGTGAGTTTTTCGGGAGAACGGCTCGCGCGTACGATGAATGCAGGCAAGATGCTCATGAACCTCTATCCCGATTATCTGCGCAAGGTGCGCGAGTACGTGCAGCACGATCCGGCAGGTACGCTGCGGGCGGCGGTCGACAGCGCGCGGATCGCGCAGGACGAGGGCGAGTTGCGCCAGGTGCTTGCCGAGCGCATCGAGGAACGGGCTCTGACGAAGGCGCGGCTCACGGAAGCCGAGATCTATGCCGACGAGCGCGAACCGCTGATCGTGAAATTGCGCCAGGGGCTTGCCGCCGCCGAAACGCTCATCGTGGAACGCGACGCGGAAATCGCGAGCCTGCGCGCGGGATTGAGCCACGCCGAGTTCCTCGCCTTCGAGCGCGCCCGCGAGCTTGCAGAGCTGCAGAAGTCCTGGCTGTGGAAGTGCCGGATCTACCTCATGCGGCGCAAGGCCCGCAGAGCAACGCCCCCGCCGGCCTGACCCGCACCGTCCTTCGCGCCGGCACGTGCGCGCCGTCGTCATCGCACTGTTCCCGACGACATGACGGTTCGTCGAGCAGCCGATCATCCGCTGCTTCCGCCGGGCGCTTCCTGTCGCCTGCGGAAGACGAGATCGCGCACGCCGTGACCGAGCTTCAGCCCGCGCGCCTCGAACTTGGTGAGCGGCCGATGCTCGGGCCGCGGCGCGAAGCCGTCCGCCGTGTTCTCGAGCAGCGATTCGGCGCCGAGCGTCACGAGCGCTTCCTGCGCATAGTCCTCCCAGTCGGTGGCCACGTGCAGGCAGCCTGCGGGGACGAGCCTCCGCGCGAGTTCGCGCACGAACCGCGGCGTCAGGAGCCGCCGCTTGTGGTGGCGCTTCTTCGGCCACGGGTCAGGGAAGAAGACGTGGACGCTGGACAGCGATGCCGGCGCGATCATCGCCGCCACCACTTCGACGGCGTCGTGCTTTAGCACCCGCACGTTGGCAAGACCGCGCTCGTCGATCCGCCTGAGCAGGCTGCCCACGCCGGGCCCGTGGACGTCGACCGCGAGGAAGTCGACCTCCGGCCGCACTTCCGCCATCGCCGCGGTCGTTTCGCCCATGCCGAACCCGACGTCGAGCACCCGCGGGGCGTGGCGGCCGAACACGCGATCGAAATCGGGCGGCGACGGTGCGAAGTCGAGGCCGAACGCGGGCCACAGCGTATCGAGGGCGCGCTGCTGCGCCGGCGACATGCGTCCCTGCCGCAGCACGAAGCTGCGGATCGGGCGGTGGGCGATGATCGCGTCCGGCATGGGCGTAGGGGCGGGGCGTCCGGGAGTCGCCTCGTCGACGTGGCCTCGCGTCCGTCCGGTCACGGCGCCGGCGCGCGGATCCATTCGGCATCCGCGACGCGACGCGAGAGCCGCGATCGCGTAGCGCTGCCGGCCATGGTGTATTCGATCGCGACGGTGTCGGCATCCCTCCACGTCGCGACCACGTCGGTCCACGGTGCGCCCGGTCGCAGCACGAGCTCCTTGCGCACGCCGTCGCGGGAGACGCGCCACAGCGCGACCTCGTTCGTGCACCGGTGCTCGCAGAAATCCGCGGTCACGAGGCGCGCCCGGTCGGGCGAGAGCTTGGGATCGGCGGGCAGGTCGGTCTTGCGCCCCGTCGTGCGCTGGAGGAGCAGGAAGCTGGCGTCGTCGCCGGCGCTGACGTAGAGAACCACCGCGTTGATCTCGCTCAGGAAATCCCAAAGGCTGTACGAGCGGCCGCCGCTGATCGCCTCGATGTCGCTGAACGTCACGGAGCCCGACGGATAGAGCGACACCTTGAGGTCGGATTTCTCGCGCGCGGCCAGATTCGGCAATCGCGGCAGCTGGACGCCCTCGACCAGCCGCCCGCAGTGGGAGGCGTCCTCGGCTTCGGCGCACACCTTGGTCAGCTCTTCGACGGACAGCGGCACGGAATGCACGGACGGCGCGCACAGCGCCGCGAGAAAGGTGACGGTGAGCGCGCTGCGCGCCGCGAATCCGGCGAATCGCGGGAACATCACCAACATCAGCCGATGAGGCCGGAGGTCGGCGAGCTCGGGCTCGCCGCATAGAGCTTGCGCGGCATGCGCCCGGCCAGGAACGCCTCGCGCCCGGCTTCGACGGCGAGCTTCATCGCGCCGGCCATACGGACCGGGTCCTTCGCCCCGGCGATCGCCGTGTTCATGAGCACGCCCGCGCAGCCCAGCTCCATCGCGATCACCGCATCCGACGCAGTGCCGACCCCCGCATCGACCAGCACCGGCACTTTCGCGGCATCGATGATGAGCTTCAGGTTCCACGGATTGAGGATGCCCATCCCCGAGCCGATGAGCGAAGCGAGCGGCATGATCGCGACACAGCCGATCGCCTCGAGCTCGCGCGCGATGATGGGATCGTCCGTCGTGTAGACCATGACGTCGAAGCCGTCGCGCACGAGCGTCTCGGCCGCGGCCAGGGTGGCGCGCACGTTGGGGAAGAGCGTGTGCGGATCGCCCAGCACCTCGAGCTTGACGAGCTTGTGGCCGTCGAGGAGCTCGCGCGCGAGGTTGAGCGTGCGGACGGCGTCCTCGGCCGTGTAGCAGCCGGCGGTATTGGGAAGGTAGGTGAAATCGGAGGGCGGCAGCACGTCGAGGAGCGATGGCGCGTTCGGATCCTGCCCGATGTTCGTCCGGCGGATCGCCACGGTGACGATCTGGGCACCCGAAGCGACAATCGCCGCGCGGGTCTCGGCGAAGTCCTTGTACTTGCCGGTGCCGACGAGAAGACGCGAACGGTACGCGTGGCCGGCGATCTCGAGCGGATCGACGAGGGCGGCTGACGGCAGATGCGGGGCGTCCATCGGGCGGATTTTACTCCAGTCCCCCGCACGCGATCATCGCGGGCACTCTATCCTGGCGGAGGAGGGCGGCCGGATGCCTTACAATTCCAAGGATCCGAGCCGCATTCCACATATCAATGCCTACCGATCTGCGATTTGGTGTCGACCGGCTCGTGGTTCGCGGCAAGCGCGTGTTCGTTTGGGGCTGGATAACCGACCGTGAGCGATCGATAAGCGATGTCCACCTCCGGCTTCGGGGCCGCGGCTGGCAGAGGCGTCTCGCCGCGAACTTCGGCCTGATCCGGGAGGACGTGGCGGAGGCCTTGCCGAGAAACGTCGCCGCACGCTTCTCCGGATTCGTCGTGACGGGATACGTGCCCGACGCTTCGGTGGAAACGCTGTCACTCGAAGCGACCTTCGACGACGGCCACTGCGCAGTGTTCGACATTGGCGGCGCTGCAGACGCATTCACGCCGTCGCGCCTCTGGCATGCTGCCTGGCGAAGGTTGAAGGCGCGCGATTTTCGCAGCCTGCTGCGCCGCCAGGCGAGTAACGAAGCGGGAGTCGCATCGGCCGATGATCCCGAGGGTCGCGAAGCGCTCGTGCGATCGCTGCGCACCGCACGTCCGGTTCGAATCATCTTTGACCACAACATGGGCGGTGGCGCGAACCATTACCGCCGCGAAACGATCGCGCAGTGGCTCGCGGCCTCCGAAACGGCGATCCTGTGCACCTATCACCTCGCCACGCTCGATTACCGCCTCCACGTATTCGTGCCGGGAGAGCAGGATCGCGAGTTCCGCGCGTCCAGCTTTCTCGCGCTGGAACCAGTTCTGCAGCGCGCCCCGGTTGTGGAGATGTTCGTCAACAGCCCCGTCTCGTTCGACGAGCCGATCGTGTTCGCGGACTGGGTCGCGCAGATGCGTCGCCGACACTCCGCGACTCGTGTCACCGTCGCGGCGCACGATTATTTCGCGGCCTGCCCTTCTTTCGTGCTGCTGAACGCGGACGGCCGCTATTGCGGTATCCCCGATGTGCGCGAGTGCGAACAGTGTCTCCCGCGGCACGAGGCCACTTACGTCGCGTTCTCGCCGCCGACGAATATCGGGCCGTGGCGTGAGGCATGGGGGCGCTGCCTCGAGGCAGCGGACGAGGTCCGGTGCTTTTCGGAGTCGACGCGCGCCCTTCTGATCCGCGCCTATCCCTCGCTCACCGATGATCGTACGACCGTGATACCCCATCGCGTGGACTTTTCGCCGCGCCGGCCGCAGGTGCGCCACGCCGGCCCACTGGTCATCGGCGTCATGGGGTACATTAGCGCGCAGAAAGGCGCGCATATCGTCGTCGGCCTCGCGGAGCGCATCGAGACGGCGCACCCGGACGTACGCGTGGTCGTCCTCGGTAACCTCGATATCCCATGCAGGGCCGCACGCCTAACGATGACCGGACCGTACAGACGTGAGGACTTGCCCGACCTCATCGATGCGCACGGCATCAACATGTTTCTCTTTCCGTCGATCTGGCCCGAGACCTTTTCGTATGTCGTCGCCGAAATGACAGCCCTCGAGCTTCCCGTCGTGGCGTTCGACCTCGGAGCGCCCGCGGAGCGCCTGCGCAGCTACCGGCTCGCACGGCTCTGCGGCGAGGTGGGCGTCGAGCCGGTGCTGGAGACGATGCTCGCATTCCACCGGGAGCTCGCCATGCGCGAGACCGAGGTCGCATGACGGGGATCGAACCGGCGGGCGAGACGCAGCCGCGCCTGCACGTTTTCACGAGCGCCGCGGTCAACTACCTGCCCAAGGTGCGTATGCTGTGCCAGTCCGTTCGGCAGCACCATCCCGAGGCCGTCATCCATCTTGCGCTCGCGGACGAACGCCCCGCGTGGCTCACCGTCGAGGGCGAGCCGTTCGACGACGTCATCGAGATCTCGGCGCTGGGCATTCCGAACTGGCGTCCGTGGACCTTCAAGCACAACATCGTCGAGCTCTCGACGGCCATCAAGCCGTTCGTGTTCAGGCACCTCTTCAGGCTGGCACAGTGCAGGCATGCCCTCTACTTCGACCCGGACATGGTCCTGTTTTCCAGGGTCGACGACATCCTGCGCACGCTGGACGCGTCGAACATCGCGCTGACACCGCACCAGACGACGCCTGAGGAGAGCTACGAAGCGATCATCGACAACGAGATCGGCAGCTTGAAGTGGGGCGTGTTCAACCTGGGGTTCATCGGTGTACGCAATACCGCCGAGAGCCGACGCTTCCTCGACTGGTGGTCGGACCGGACCTACCAGTTCTGCCGGGCGGATGTCGCGAACGGCCTGTTCACCGACCAGAAGTGGTTGAACTTCGCCCCCATCTTCTTCGACGGTGTCGCCATCATCCGCTCTTCGCGCCACAACGTGGCGACCTGGAACCTGACCACGCGCCGCATGACGGGCAGCGGGGCCACGGGCTATCGGGTCGACGGCGAGCCGCTCGGCTTCTATCACTTCACCGGCTTCGACAGCGGCGCGCACGGGATAATGGCCGGGAAGAATGCGTCGGGCAACGAGTCGGTCGCCGAGCTCATCGCGTGGTACAAGCGCGAGACTGCGGTGTCGCGAGACGACCCGGTGAGCCTTTGGCCCTGGGCCTTCGGGCGATTCTCCGATGGCGCTCCCGTGGAGGAACGGCAGCGCTGGATCTATCGCGAAAGGCCGGACCTGCAAGAGGTCTTTCCCGATCCCTACGACAACGCTGCCGAGGGCCTGACATTTCCCGGTTGGTGCGCGACCGAGGGACGCATCCGGTTTCCAGGCTTGTTCGCCAAGGACGCGTCCCTGCCGCAGGACGTGCGCGCCCAGGGCCCCGGCAATTCGCTCGGGGTCGGATTGCGGCTGCTGGTCCTGCTGTTCGCCCCGCGAGCCGGAAAGAGCCTGCGTGCGCGCCTACTGCGGCTGTTGAAGCGCGAAGGCCTGGCCGGTGTGGCGCACAGGCTGCGCAGCAGCCCCGGAGGGTAGAGGCGCGAATGATCGACATCAGCGTTCCGGTCTTCGACGGCGTGGCGGTAACGCGCCAATGCCTCGACGGCTTGCTGTGCGGCTCGAGCAAGAAGCGCACGGATGATTGAACCAGCGCTGGCGAGCCTCGATCGCCTGCGGGGCTCCACGAGGGCCCGGGTCCTCTTTGTATCCCATGGCGATGTGGGTGGCGTCGCGCGGCATGTCGAGGACCTCGCACGGTGTCTCGCTGGCGATGTGGAGGTGCTCCTCCTGCAGCCGCATCGAAGCCCGTTCGTCGCGCTGCGGTGGATGCGCGAGGGCGAGAACCTGCGCCTCTATTTCGATGCGCTTGCCGAGTGGGAACGGCTCGCGTCCGTTCTCGCCGCCGTCGGCATCAATCGCGTTCACATCCATCATGTCCACGGGCTGCCGCAGGCGGTCCTCGACCTTTCGCAGCGGCTGGGATGCCCGCACGACGTCACGATCCACGACTACTTCGCGGCCTGTCCGAACTACCACATGCTCGATGCGAGCGGCCGTTTTTGCGCGGGCGATCCGGGGTGCGGCCAGTGTCTGGACTTGCAGCCGGCCCAGTGGCCCCTGTCGATCGGCGAGTGGCGTGATTCGTTCGGGCGCGTACTGCGTTCCGCGTCGCGGGTGATCGCGCCGAGCGCGGACTGCGCGACGCGCATCGCCGCATTCTTTTCCGGCCTTGCGCCGGTCGTCTGGCCACACCTGGAAGGCGAGGCGCCGGAGATGCCGCGGCAAATACGCGTCCTCGTCATCGGTGCCATCTCGCGCGCGAAGGGGATCGACCTACTCGAGGCGTGCGTCGCCGATTCGGCCGCGAGGAACCTCGGGCTGCACTTTCGGGTGCTGGGCTTCGTGGCCCGCCCGTTGGCGACATGGCCGAAGGCGCCGCTTTCGATTTCCGGCGAGTTTCCCGAGGGCAAGCTCCACGACCTCATGGCCATCGAGCGTGGAGACGTCTGCTTCCTCGCCTCGCAATGCCCGGAGACATTCTCCTATACCTTGTCGGCCGCCCTGGACTCGGGACTTCCGATCGTCGCGACCGGGATCGGCGCATTCCCCGAACGCGTTGCGGCCTCGTCCAATGCCCGCATCGTGCCGTGGAATGCAAGCGCGCAGGAAATCAACGATGTTCTTGTGGCCACTGTCGCGCCCGCGGCTGGCGCACCCGCGCCGCGTTCGCGCATGACCTTCGACGCGTACCGCCGGCTTTACCTGGCGGGTTGGAAATCGAGCCGCGAGAATGCGCCCGGCGAGACACCCACCATCGAAGCCCGATGGCTTTCGGAACCCATCGTGGAGCCCGACCGCCGACCCCTCGCGTACTTCTTCGAAGACGGCGTGATCTGCGGGAAAGCCGAATCGCTCGAGGGCCTTCGCAGGTTCGCGTTCGATCCGGATTCGCTCCTCGCGTCGGCGGATGCGCGCGTGAGGGAACTCATGGCGCTTCTCGCGTCGACGAATGGGCGCGTGAGGGCGCTCATCGAGACCGCCGCCCTTGCCGATGAAAACCTCAAGAGGATCGAGGGCAGCACCTCGTGGCGGATCACTGCACCGTTGCGCCGCCTCGCGCGGCGGCTTCGCCGGCGCGCGAGGCCGTAGTCGACGAAGCGGCCCATCTCATCGGGCGGGCACGCACTTCCCGTTGGGCGTCGGAGCGTTCCTGGGCCGATCCTGCTCCGGTCCCCTCGGTCCGGAGTCAGCCGCCTCCGACGGCACCGACGATTTCGAGCTTGTCGCCCTCGGCGACCGGCGTGGTCGCATAACGGCTCTTCGGCACGATCACGCCGTTCCTCTCGACCGCGATCCGCTTCCCATCGAGGTCAAGCGCGCGCACGAGCTCGGCCACGGTCCGGACCGCAGGGTCGAACGTGCGCGGGGTTCCATTGATGGTCAATTGCATCGCGGTCCATGCCGCCGGAGAAAGCTCCGGCAGGAGCACCTATTGCCGGTATCTTTGCATTGCGCTGCGGAGAAAATGGACCTGCCGCTCGAAGCGCGCGCAGGCTGTGCAAACCGACAGGTGAAGGCCCAGGAGCAGGCGCTGCCACGCGGACAATGCGGCGTCCTCGCGCTTCGACACGAGGCGGGACGCGTCCTTGCAGGAGAGGATGTGGCCGAGCGCCTTGCGGATCATGGTGAATGGATTCCCGGGAGTGCGGCTGCGCTCAATGGGGCCCGCCGTTGCGGGCAAACCAGTTCTGCTCGAGGCATTGGCGCAGCGCCATCCTGGCCCGGTAGAGGATGACCCAGAGGTTATTCGCGTTGATCGCCAATTCCTTACAGATCTTGTCGGTCTCGAGCTCCATTACCTCGCGCATCATGAACACCCGCGCGGTGTTGGGGGGCAGCTGTTCGAGGCAGACCTCCATGATGTCGAGAAACTGCCGCTGGTTGAGCGCGGCCTCGGGATCACCCCAGTCGGCCGGCTTCGCATCCCAGCTTCCACGCTCGGTGAACATCGCGTCGATGTCCTCGACATCCATTTCGGACTCGATGTCTCCGAACGCCGAAGCCGCCGTCGGCTCGCGCTGCTTCCTGCGAATGGCGTCGACGATCTTGTGCTTGAGGATGCCGGTGAGCCAGGTCCGC
>Ga0209254_10002321_pt1 | contig 17261 bp, 15 predicted proteins | sample FrelakmetDIP11DI_FD_187148 | JGI IMG/M metagenome (GOLD analysis project Ga0209254, IMG submission 187148) | Freshwater lake sediment microbial communities from the University of Notre Dame, USA, for methane emissions studies - DIP11 DI (SPAdes)... | ecosystem: Environmental > Aquatic >... | reverse complement strand
TGTTCTTCGGCGGCGACGCGGCGTTCGGCCCGAAGAACATCATCTGGGCCGTCGAGCACGGCCACCAGGCGGCGATCTCGATCCACAATTTCTGCATGGACCAGCCGGTCACGAACCGCCTGCCCGCCACGTTGAACCTCTCGAGCCGCAAGATGGGCCTGCACGAGTGGTCGTACAAGAACGACTACAACCCGGTCGAGCGCCGGCTGGTGCCGCACGTCAGCCTCAAGGAACGCTTCAAGCAGATCAGCATCGAGGTCGAGCTCGGCTTCGATGCCGAGCAGGCGGCGGCCGAGGTGCAGCGCTGCCTCAACTGCGACATCCAGACGGTGTTCGACGCGAAGCTGTGCATCGAGTGCGACGCCTGCATCGACATCTGCCCGACCGACTGCCTTACCATCACCCGCAACGGCGACGAGGCGGACCTCGCGACGCGCCTCAAGGCGCCGCGCAATACGCCGCAGCAACCACTGTACGTATCCGAGGCCCTGAAGCAGACCGGCCGCGTCATGGTGAAGGACGAAGACCTCTGCGTGCACTGCGGACTCTGCGCCGAGCGCTGCCCGACGGCAGCCTGGGACATGCAGAAGTCCACCATCCACCTGCCCCACGCCACCGACCACACATGGCCCAGTCCGCAAAAGCGCCAGACCGCGTAAACGACTTCGTCATCAAGCTCGGCAACGTGAACGGCACCGGCTCGGCCAGTGCCAACACGCTGCTCATGAAGGCGATCTTCCGCATGGGCATCCCGGTGATGGGGAAGAACTACTTCCCGTCCAACATCCAGGGCCTGCCGACGTGGTACGAGATCCGCGTGACGAAGGACGGCTACGTCGCCCGCTCCGGCCGCGTCGACCTGATGGTGGCGATGAACGCGGAGACCTATCACAAGGACGTGCGCGAGGTATCGCCTGGCGGTGTCCTGATCTTCGATTCGACCTGGCCACGCGCCAGCGTGCTGAGCCGCGAGGACATCACCATCCTCGGCGTGCCGCTGGCACGGATCTGCAACGAGAATTTCGTCGGCGTGCGCAACCGCATCCTGATGAAGAACATCATGTATGCCGGCGTGCTCGCAGCATTGCTCGACATCGACGTCGAGGTGATCCGCGGGTTGCTCACGGAGAGCTACGCGAAGAAGCCCGCGCTGGTGGACGCCAACATGAAGGCGGTGCAGCTCGGCTACGACTACGCGCAGGCGAACCTGCCCTGCCCGCTGCCACTACGCCTCGAGCGCATGGACAAGACCAAGGGACACGTGATGATCGACGGCAACACCGCGGCCGGCCTCGGCGCCGTCTATGCGGGCGCCACCGTCGGCCCGTGGTACCCGATCACGCCGTCCACGTCGCTGATGGACGCGTTCAAGGGTTTCTGCCAGAAACTGCGCGTCGATCCGGAGACCGGCAAGAACAACTTTGCGGTGATCCAGGCAGAGGACGAGCTGTCGGCGATCGGCATGGTGCTCGGCGCCAACTGGAACGGCGCGCGCGCCTTCACCGCCACCAGCGGCCCGGGCATCTCGCTGATGAGCGAGTTCATCGGCCTCGCCTACTACGCCGAGGTTCCCGCGGTGATCTTCGACGTGCAGCGCGTCGGTCCCTCGACCGGCATGCCGACCCGCACCCAGCAGTGCGACCTGATGCTGTGCGCCTACGCTTCGCACGGCGACACCAAGCACGTACTGCTGTTCCCGTCGAACCCCGAGGAATGCTTCTACATGGCGGTGCAGGCGTTCGACCTCGCCGAGCGTTTGCAGACGCCGGTGTTCGTCATGTCCGACCTCGACATCGGCATGAACGACTGGATGTGCCCGGACCTGAAGTGGGACGACAGTTACCGCCCGGACCGTGGCAAGGTGCTGTCGAAGGACGAGATCGAGGCGCTGCCGAAGTTCCACCGCTACCTCGACAAGGACGACGACGGTATCCCGTACCGCACGCTGCCCGGCGTGTCCGCCAAGGGCGCGTACTTCACTCGAGGCTCCGGCCACAACCAGTACGGCGGCTACACCGAGGACTCGACCGAGTACCAGGTGGTGCTCGATCGGCTGGCGCGCAAGTTCCGGCGCGCGCGGACGCTGGTGCCGCTGCCGGTCATTGAGGCGACCGGCACCAGCGACATCGGGCTGGTCGCGATCGGCAGCAGCCGCGGCGCCGTCAACGAGGCGCGCGACATCCTGGCGAAGCGCGGCATCCCCATCGACTACATGCGCATCAAGGCGTTTCCGTTCACGAAGGAAGTCGAGGGGTTCCTGGCGTCCCACGTGAAGATCTTCGTGGTCGAGCAGAACCGCGACGCACAGCTCCGGTCGCTGCTCACGCTCGAGACCGACGTGCCGAAGTCCAAGCTGCACTCGATCCTGCACTACAACGGCCTGCCCATGACTTCGCGGGGCATCGTCGAGGCGGTGCTGGCCGAGTTGGGCGACGCGGCGCGCAAGGCCGCCAGCGCCTGACCGATCACCAATCACGAGTCACCAGTCACTTCCCATGTCGTTCATCAACAAGCCCAAGGTCCGCCACCCGGACCTGCCCAAGAACGAGCTCGGGCTCACGCGCCGCGACTACGAGGGCGCGATGTCCACGCTGTGCGCGGGTTGCGGCCACGATTCCGTCACCGCCTCGATCATCGAGGCGCTGTGGGGGCTGAGCCTGCGGCCGGAGCAGCTGGTCAAGCTGTCGGGCATCGGCTGCTCGTCGAAGACCACGGCGTATTTCGCGAGCGGCGCGCACGGCTTCAACGGCGTGCACGGCCGCATGCCTTCGGTGGCGACCGGCGCCAACGCAGCGAACAAGGACCTGTACTACATCGGCGTCTCGGGCGACGGCGACTCGCTGTCGATCGGCTTCGGCCAGTTCGCGCACTCGATCCGCCGCAACGTCAACATGCTGTACCTGTGCGAGAACAACGGCGTGTACGGCCTCACCAAGGGCCAGTTCTCCGCGTCGGCCGACATCGGCACGAAATCGAAGAAGGGCGAGGAGAACCTGCAGGCGCCCGTGGACCCGTGCCTCGCGGCGCTGTCGCTCGGCGGCACGTTCATCGCGCGCAGCTTCTCGGGCGACAAGGAACAGCTGGTGCCGCTGATCCAGGCGGGGCTGATGCACAAGGGTTTCGCGATGATCGACATCATCTCGCCCTGCGTGACGTTCAACGACCACGTGGGCTCGACCAAGAGCTACACGTTCACCCGCGAGCACTACCACGAGGCGGTGCACGCCGATTACATCCCGCCGCGGCAGGAGATCACCGCCTCTTATGCCGAGGGCGAAATGCTACCGGTGCAGATGCACGACGGCAGCCACATGCTGCTGCGCAAGCTCGACAAGGACTACGACCCGACCCACCGCGGCAAGGCGTTCGAGTACCTGCGCTCGCGGCTGCGCGAGGGCGAGCACGTCACCGGGCTGATCTTTGCCTCGTCCAGCGGCCCGGACATGCATGACATGGCGGGTACTACCGACCAGCCGCTGAACCAGGTGCCTTACGAGAAGCTGCACCCGGGTGCCGCGGGACTGGCGAGGATTCTCAAGCGCTATGCCTGACCTGGCTCCCTCTCCCACACCAACAGGAGAGGGTTGGGGTTAGGTCTGCGCCGGGTCGCCGGACAGCGAGCTTCCGTAGAATGTCGCCCATGCCCCGTCGCCACCTAGTCGCCATCGCAGCCATCGCAGCACTGCTTGCCGCGCCGGCGGCCCTTGGCCAGGTCTACCGCTGGACCGACGAGGATGGCGTCATCCACCTCTCGAGCAGCAAGCCGCCGCCCGGCGTGAAGGCCGAGCGCATCGAGATGCCGGGATCGAAGAAGCGCTCGTCCACGCCGTCGAGCAGCGCCCGGGCCTCCAGTTCCAGCAGCTCGCGCAGCGGCTCCGGCTCCGCGACGCCGCCCGCTTCCGCAGCGCAGGTGGCCGAGCGCGAGCAACTGCTCGGCCGCCTGCAGACTCGCGAATGCGTGATCGCGCTCGAGGCGCTCGACCGCAAGACGGACGGCGCGGAGCCGACCTCGGCCAGGGAGATCCGCAGGCTGCAGCAAACGGCCGAGCTGAACTGCAGCCAGGATCCCGCGCGCCGTCGCCAGCAGGAAGCGATGGCCGCGAAGCTGCGCGTTGCCAACAGCCCGCAGTGCGTCGAGGCGCGCAACCAGCTCGCCGACATGATGGCGCCGGGCGCCCGCCCGCCGCGCGAGCAGTTGCAGTCGCAGCAGGCCTTCGTCGACGAGCACTGCACGTCGCCGGTGCGCTGAAGCGCTACCGATGATCCTGCGTTGCGCCCTATGCCAGCTCAGCGGGCAATAGACTTTAATGGCCTTTTAAATATGGCTATAATAGCCAGATGAAAAAGGCCTCCATATCCGAACTCAAGAACCAGCTCAGCAGCTACCTGCAGCAGGTGCGCGCGGGCGAGACCGTGCTGATCCTCGACCGCAATGAGCCGATCGCCCGCATCGAACGGGTGGCCGACGAGGACCGGGACGAGCGCCTGGCTCGCCTGAGCCGAGCCGGCGTGGTGACGCCGCCCACCCAGCCAGTGCCGCTCGGCCTGCTGCGTGGCCCCGCGCCAGCCGCCCGGGCCAGCGTGTTGACCGCGCTGCTCGAAGAGCGCGAGGAAGGACGGTGAGGTTCTGGGATGCGTCGGCGATCGTGCCGCTCCTGGTCGAAGAACTCGATCGAGCCCGACTGCTGGACGTCCTCGAATCAGACCCGGTCATGGCGGCGTGGTGGGCGTCGCCGGTCGAGGTCGCATCGGCGGTCGCGCGGCGCGAGCGCGAGGGCCTGTTGAGCCCCGCGGACGCCACGACCGCGCTGCAACGCCTGCGCCAGCTCGAGCGCTCCTGGCACCAGGTGACACCATCTGACGCCGTACGCGGAGTGGCGCAGCGTCTGCTGCGCGTGCATCCGCTGCGCGCGGCGGACAGCCTGCAACTGGCGGCGGCGCTGGCCATTGCCGGGGACGATCCCTCTGAGCTGGGATTCGTATGCCTGGACCAGCGGCTGGTCGAGGCCGCGCGCAAGGAAGGTCTCGACGTCCTTGTCTACTGACGAGCACTGGATCGTCATCGTCAATCCCGCCTCGGGCCGCCCCGATGGCGGCGCGGCCTGGCGCGCCATCGAAGCTGCGCTGCGCGACGCAGGCATCGCCTTCGACGCCGTGCACACCGAGCGTCCGCACCACGGCCATCAGCTCGTGCAGTCGACGCTGGCCACCGGCCATCGGCATTTCCTGGTAGTCGGTGGCGACGGATCGGTGAACGACGTCGTGCAGGGAATCATGAGCGCGGGCCTTGCGGATACGCGTGAAGTGATCCTGGCCGTCGCCCCACACGGCACCGGCAACGACTGGTCCCGCTCGTGGCACGTTCCCCGTGACCCAGCCCGTATCGCCCAGTTCCTCATGCACGGCCGGACGGTGCTGCACGACGTCGGAGTCATCGACTTTGCAGCGCCGGGCGATGCACGGCATTGGTTCATCAACGTCGCCGGCGCGGGCTACGACGCCGAGGTCACGGCGAACGTGCCGAGGCCGGTGCCCTCTGCATTCACGTATCTCGGCATCGCACTGCGGGGGTTGGCGCGCTACCAGGCGCCACGATTCGTGATCCGCGGCGACGGTACCACCATCGACCGCCGCCTGTTGCTCGCCTTCGTCGCCAACGCGCAGTACTGCGGCAACCGAATGCACGTCATGCCGATCGCCAAGATGGACGACGGCCAGCTCGACGTGCTGGCGGTGCGCGAGTTGTCCCTGCTGCAGGCGCTGCCCAAGCTAGCGAAGCTCTACGTCGGGCGCATTCTCGGCGACGAGGCGGTGCAGCATCTGCGGGCCGCGCAGGTGCGCATCGAAACGGATCCGCCAGCGGTGATCCAGGCCGACGGCCAGATCGTCGGCACGACGCCAGCCGAGTTCAGCGTGGCGCGGCAGGCGCTGCGGGTACGCGTGCCCTGAGGCAGGGCCCAGCAGGCGAATTTACCAACTACGTCAACGTTTTACCGTACCGCAACAGGCAGACTGTTGGGCGATCCCAGGCGCGCCCCTGCGCGTGAGGAGGGTCAGCAAATGGAACTCGCCGCCGTCGTCATGTTCAGCTCGATCGTGCTCTGGCTCATCCAGGAAGCTGTCGACGAACACGTCTAGTTGCGCGGCGGGTACAGCCGTCCGAGCACGTCAGTCGTCGCACTTTCGAGCAACGGCCGCAGCCGCGACTCGAGTGCTGCCGGCGGATCACCGGCCGTGGCACCGGCCCACGCCGCATCGAGCGCGGCCCTGCGCGGCGCGACCGCCGCCTCCACCAACGCTCGCCAATGCGCCGGATACTCGCCCGCCACCCAGTCGCCACGTCCGCGGCCGAAGTGCGCGACGGCGAGGTAGCGCAGGATCGCGCCGCCCACCCGCCCAGCCAGGAATTCGCTCGACCAGCGCACGGTCGTGGCATCGCTGCCACGTGCCAGGTTGTAGGCACTGGCGAGACCACGCGCGCTGGCCGCGCCGAGTAACCCGCCGAGCACCGCCCCGGCGCCAAAGGTCAGCCCTCCGGCCGCGAGGTCGGCGGCCAGTCCGCCGAGCGCACCGGAAACCGCGGCGCCGACCAGGCTCGCCTTGCCGGGATCGGCTGCCTTGTCGACGGCATACTCCGCGCCCATGCGCTGCAGGATCTCCTCGGAGGCCTTACCAGACAGGCCGTGCAGCGCGATCAGCTCGTCGGTCGCGCGACGCACCTCGGCGTCGAGCCGCTGGGCGAGCTGCGCCATGGCGGCATCGGTCGCCGCGTCGCTGCCCTGGCGCGATCCGAGCAGCAACGTGAGCCACGACTTGGCGGTGGCACCGGCGCTCTGCCGGGAAAGCGTGGCGCTGTCGGTCGCCGTGGCGGCGAGCTGGCGCGCCAGCACCTGCATCGACTGCTCGAACGTCTGCTGGTTGCGCGCCCGCCAGGCGTCGGCCAGCCGCACGAACGAGTCGCGCGGCCCCCCGGGCAGCAGCACGCCGATCCGGTCGAGAAGCTCGTGCTCCTGCACCCAGCAGCGCGCGAAGGCGTCGAAAGCAAGCGTGTCACGTACCCACGGATAGCCGGCCAGGTGTGTCGCCCACTGCTGCACCTCGCCTGCCTCGACGTCGGCCGGCCGCGGTGGGCCAAGCTGGTTGAGCAGCACCAGTACCGGCTTGCCGATCCAGCCAAGGATCTGCATCTCGGCGTCGACGTAACCCGCAGCAGCCGGATGCTCGCCGGCGTTGACGAGGTACAGCACCACGTCGGCGTGGTCGCGCACGTTGCGCAGCGCCTGCTGGCTGCTGAAGAACGGCCGATCCACGTAGCGATCCCACACCTGCGTCAGGAACCAGCCGAGCGCGTTGCCGTCCTGCTGCAGGCGCCTGAGCAGGCGCGCGCTGTCGCCAAAGCCCGGCGTATCCCACAGCAGCAGCTCGTCGCCTTGCGGCGTGGCGATCAGCAGGAAGCGGTCGGTGGTCTCGGTGACATGCGCAGCGTCCCGCACTTCGCCGACATCGCGCCGTAGCAAGGTGCGCGCCAGCGTGGTCTTGCCGACGTTGGTGTGCGAGATGAGGCTGAGGGAAATGGGGACTTGCCTCATTTCGGAATTCCGAAATGAGGCATGTCCCCTATTTCCACCTCGAGCCCGTAGCCCGCGACGAAGTCGCGCCATAAACGTCGCCGCTCCTCCAGCCGTGGCGCAAACGACGCGTCGCCGCCGAATCGTTCCGCATACGGCGACTCGTCCACCACGACGCGCACCGCCGCAGGCGGACGCGCCTGATGCGCAGCATCCCGGGCGGCCGCAATGACCACGCCGTGATTTTCCGCCTCGGGGGTCGCGGCCAGGTTCATCAGCAGCACGTGCAGGTCGGCAGCGCGATGTGCACCCAGCGCAAACGCGGTACCGGCCATGTCCTCCTCGCCGTAGCGCAGCGACGTGCGCCGCTCGACCTGCACCTCGCCGCCGATGGCGGATCGCAGCCAGCGCTCGAGCCCGGCGAGCGTGGCCGCGGACGGCTCGTAGGCGTAGGGAGTCACGCTGACCAGGCCCGTGCTGCGCAGCACACCGCTGCCGCGCAGCACGTCGGCCGCGTACGGCCGCAGTTCCTGCGGCAAGGACGAGGCGCGGCCGAGGCGTACCAGCGCCAGCGTGGCAGCGCCCGCCAGCAGCAGCCGCGGCACGACGACGTAGCACAGCAGGCTGAGTGCGATCAGGTGGATCCAGGGCGCCGCGTCACAGCCACCGCCGGCTGCCGTCCAGCGACATTGCTCCACAGCCGCAAGGGATTGCGGCAAATCCACGCCCGACCAGCCAGCCACCGGACCGAACACGACGCCCAGCACTGCGCGCACGGCCGCTGGCCCGAGAAACGTGCTTTCCCAGCCCGCGTCGTAACGCAGCACGGTGCCGCGCACGTACAGGCCGACGATCAACCCCAAGGCCACGACCGCCGCCGCGAGGTGCAGCCAGCGCCGCGCGTGTTGCGCCGTGTACGCGGCGCCGAACGATGCCCAGCTCGACGCGTAGCGACCGAGCGCCTCGCCGAGCACGGCGTGCACCCGCCGCGTTGTGCGCAGCAGCGGTTCGACCCGTCGTTCGAGCAGCCGCGCCAACCCGCTGCCGCCGCGGCGATTGGGCACGGGCGCTGTGGCGCGCGCCTTGACCCACGCCGCCGCGAGCAGCACGTACACGACGAGGTTCCACGCAATCAGGCCGAGGAACGGCAGCGCAAGGATGTTGATGCGCTTCGATCCGTCCATTGCGGACAGCCCGATGCCGCTGGCGAACGCCAGCGCCAGCAGCGCGACCAGCAGCCAACGCGGCGTGCGCGTGCGGCCGAGCGCCTCGTCGACGATCGGAAAGCGCTGCACCAGCGGCGGCAGCAGCCGTTCGGCACGGGCACCGAGCGCCCGGGCCAGGAACGCATCATCCGACACGGCCACCGGCTCGCCCGCCATGGAGCCCTGTGCGCGCACTGCTTCGCGCGTCGCCTGCGCCCGGTCACCCGGCGGCAAGAGCGTGCCGGCACGATCGGTCTCCTCGATCGCCTTGACCATTAGCACCGCGCGTAGGGTGTCTTCACGCATCGCAGCAGCATCCTACCGGAACGAATGGATGCATCTTTCGCGCGATTGAACCGGACCCGGCAGGCCACTGCCTAAGCGACACGCTCATCGCGCGCGCCGGCGTGCGCCTCTTCGCGCCAGATGTCGGGCTTCTGCGCCGACTGGCCACGCAGGTTGGCGGAGACGAGCGGTACGCGGTTGCGTCGCGCCCGGGCGCGAGCCCGCGCTTCGGCCGCCCGTCGCTCGGCGCGTCGCCGCGCGCTGACCAGCGCGGCCAGCACCCCGAGCAGCAACAGGCCCACGGCGATCCACGTGCCCACTTCCTTGTGTGTCCCAGCCGCAGCGGCACGACGTCCTGCCGTGGCAGCCATCGCTCGGCCGGCAGCGATGGTCACACGATACGGTGCGCTCCAGACAGCGCCATTTGTGGCGATTCGCGGCGCAAATCCGCATCGACGCGCGTCAGTAGCGCAACGTGGCGCGCCCGCTGTTGAACTTGTACGTGCAGACCGCTGGAATCGGGTTGCCGTTCTTGCGGCGTACCGTGAGCTGCATGGAGTAGCCGCCCGCGACCGGCCGTGCCGCCTGCTGGCTGACCACTTGCAGTCCCTGTCGCCAGACCTCGTCGATGCACTCGCGCTGGGCCGCGGCGGCGCCGCCCGATCCACCGCTGCCGCCACTGCCGCCAAAGCCGCCGATCGCCAGCTCGGCGCTATTCGTTTTGGGGTGGAAGCGGCAGCCGGCACGCACCGATTGGCCACGCAGCTGCCCCTGGACGACGGTCTCCCAGTACGAACCGTTCTTCTGGGGAGTCGCGACCGAGCGGACCTGGATACCCTGGCGCTGCGCCTCGTTGCGGCACTGCACTTCGGCGCGCTGCTGCTGGCCTTGGTTGCCACCGCCGGAGCCGCCGCGCACGACGTCGAACGCTGCCCGGCACCCCTTGTCGACCCACACCCGGTCGCCGCGCTGGCCCCAGCTGCGGCCCTCCACGCACGCTGCGTCGGACTTGCGCTTGACCAGCCGCGCGCGGCCGTTGACCGGCAGCTGGCACTCGCGGTAACGCTCGTCCTTCGACGCGCACACGAACTGGAAGCCCTCCGGCGGGCCGGAGTCGCCGCCGCCCCAGCCAAAGCCGTACACGCTGACGTCGCCGGACTGTGTCGCGACGAAGCAGGTGCCATCGGTCACGCGGCCACGGGAGTCGCGCGCCTTCACGTCGAGCTGCCAGCCGTCGCGCGATTGCTGGAAATTGCCGGTCGAGACGACCTTGAAGCCGCGTCGCTCGACCTCGCGCACACAGTCACCCTGCGCCGAACGCTGCGCCCCCGCCTGGGCGAGCGTGACCTGCACGGGCAGTGCCCAAGCAACCGCCGCGATTAGTGCCAACCCGAAGATTCTCGACATATCCACCTCCCGGTAGACAACGCTGCGCGTTGCCTATCGGTTTACCAGTGGATCCCGCGCATCAGCGAGGCAAAGATCATCGCCTCCCTGGTCGGCGGCCGCGGCGCGTCGCCATCCTTCCTGCCATGCGCCGCCGCCGAGTCCGGGAACATGCGGTACGCGGCATTCATCACCACCTCGGACATCTTCGGCATGACGAGGTGCATGATCTCCGCCATCACGCCGAGTCGCGTCGCGATGCGCTGCGGCTTGCGGATGATCGCGTCGGCGATCATGTCGGCCGCCTCTTCAGGCGAAATGATGGTCGGCATTTCTTCGTACAACTTGGTGGGCGCGATCATCGGCGTGCGCACCAGCGGCATGTTGATGATGCTGAAGTGCACGTTCTCGTCGTGGAACTCGGAGGCTGCGCAGCGGGCGAACGACTCCAGCGCGGCCTTCGACGCCACGTAGGCCGAGAAGCGTGGCGCGTTGGTCAGCACGCCGATCGACGACACGTTGATGACGTGGCCGTCCTTGCGCGCCGTCATCGACGGCAGCAGGTTCATGGTGAGGCGCACGCAGGCGAAGTAGTTGAGCTGCATGGTGCGCTCGAAGTCGTGGAAGCGGTCGTACGACAGCGCCAGCGAGCGGCGGATCGACCGGCCGGCATTGTTGACCAGCACGTCGACGTGGCCGAAGTCCTTGAGGATGTCCTTGGCCAGCTTGTCGCAGGCCGCGTAGTCGGTGATGTCGCAGGAATAGGTCTTCACGGAGCCGCCGAAGTCCTGGATCTTCTTGCGCACCTCGGCCAGCTTCTGCTCGTCGCGCGCCACGACCACGACCTTGCCGCCCGCCTCGGCGATGCGGATCGCGGCCGCCTCGCCGATGCCCGACGAGCCGCCGGTAATCACCACCACCTTGCCCTTGACCGCGCCGCGCAAGCTGCGGTCGATCGACAGGTCGGGATCGAGGTGGCGCTCCCAGTAGTCCCACAGCCGCCAGGCATAGTCCTCGAGCAGCGGCAGGCGGATCTTCGCCTTGTCGAGGATCTTCTGCGTCCCGCTCGAATCGAAGCGCGTCGGGTAGTTCATGAACTGCAGCACCGACTTCGGGATCTGCAGGTCGCGCAGCAGCTGGTTGAGCACTCCCTGCACGGGCTTGGCACGCTCGAGCGATTTGGTGACGCCTTCCGGTACCAGCGCAAACATCTTTGAGTCGACGCGGAACGCCATTTCCGGCGCGTGCGCCGCGCGGGCGAACACGTTGAGCACCTCGCCGACGCGGCGCGGCTTCGGGTCGGTGAGGTGGAAGCAGCGGCCGTCGAGCTTCGGCTGGTGCGCGAGGTGCACCATCGCGTTCACCACGTAGTCCACCGGCACGAGGTTGATGTAGCCGCCCTCCACGCCCACCAGCGGGATCCAGCGCGGCCACGATTCGCGCAGCTTCTGCAAAGCCTTGAAGAAGTAGTACGGGCCGTCGATCTTGTCGATGAAGCCGGTCTGCGAATGCCCGATCACGGCGGCGGGTCGATAGATGCGGTAGGGAATGCGCTCGTTGGCGCGCACCAGTCCCTCGGAGTCGTGCTTGGTGCGGTAGTACGGGTGGTCGAGGTCCTCGGCCTCCTCGAACATGTCCTCGGTGAACGTGCCCTGGTAGAGGCCGGCCGCCGCAATCGAGCTCACCAGGTGGAAGCAACCCGCGTTGACGGCCTCGGCGAAGGCGAGCGCGCTCTGCGTGCCCACGATGTTCGCCTTGTGCATCGACTCGGCACTGGCCTCGAGGTCGTACACCGCGCCGAGGTGGAACAGGTGCTTGACCTTGCCTTTCACCTTCGTGAGGTCGCCCCGCGACACGCCGAACTTCGGCTGCGCGAGGTCGCCCTTGATGGGCACGACGCGCTTGAGGCTGTCCTTGCCCCAGAACTCCCGCAGCTCGTCGAGCTTGCCGAGCGACTTCGGCCGCACCAGCACGTAGATGGTGCCTTTGCCGCGCTGCAGCAGCGACTGCACCAGGTAGCGGCCGATGAACCCGGTCGCGCCGGTCACGAAATACGTCATGCAATTCTCCCCGAGCCACGGTCGCCGCCGGACTTTCCGTGGCGCACCGGTTTTTGCGGCTACCTTAGGGGCGGGCGGCGCGCAGGTCAACGTGGCAAGCGGCCGGCGGTCGCCTAAGATCGCTGGTAGCGGACCGCAGGGTCGGAACCTCCGAAGGAGCTCGCGTGGCGATGCCGAATCACGAACGCATGTCGAGCGTGGACACCGCGTGGCTGCGCATGGACAGCCCGGGCAGCTCGATGATGATCGTGGGCGTCAGCGCCACGGCTACGCCGGTGCGCCTGGACGACTTCCGTCGCATGCTCGAGCACCGGCTGTTGTGCTTCGGGCGGTTCCGGCAACGCGCGGTGGGCGACGCGCTCGGCGCCTCGTGGGTCGAGGACGAGTCGTTCGACCTCGACGCGCACCTGAAGCTCGTCACCCTGCCGGCGCCGGCAAGCAAGGCCGAGCTCGAGGCGCTCGCCGCCGAACTCGCCAGCACGTCGCTCGACCCACGACGACCGCTGTGGCAGTTCCACTTCGTACCGCATTACCGGGACGGCAGCGCCTGGATCACGCGAGTGCACCACTGCTATGCCGACGGCATCGCGATGGTGCGCGTGCTGCTGTCGATGACCGAGCAGGACCCGGCGCCTGCTCTTGCGCCGCGCGCGACTCGGCGTCGCGGGAAGGCCGCGCCACGGGCCGGGCTCGACGTGCTCCCGCTCCTGAACTGGGTCGAGCAGCTCGTGCAGCCGGCGGAAGACATCGTCGAGCACGCGCTGGCGGAAGGCGCGAAGCTGCTCGAGGGCGGCATCCACCAGCTGTTCCACCCGGATCGCCTGGCCGCGGTCGCCGCACAGGCCGGCGGCATGGCCGGCGAATTCGCCCGGGTCCTGACGCTGCCGGACGACCCGGAGACACCACTGCGCGGCGCCCTGGGCGGCTACAAGGCCATCGCCTGGGGCACGCCGATTCCGCTGCACGAGGTGACGACGGTCGGCAAAGCACTCGGCTGCACGATCAACGACGTGCTGATGTCCACGGTGGCAGGCGCGCTCGGTGCTCACTTGCGCGCACAGGGCTTCGACACCACGGGTCTGCGGGTGCGCGCCTCCGTGCCAGTCAACCTGCGCACCGTGGACGAGCCCATTTCACTCGGCAACCGCTTCGGCCTGGTGTTCGTCGACATGGCGCTCGGGCTGCCGGATCCGCTGCAGCGCGTCGCGGCGATGCGCGACACGATGGTCGTGCTCAAGGGCTCGATGCAGCCGTCCATGTCGCTCATGACGCTCGGGCTGATGGGCATGCTGCCGGCAGCGGTGCAGGCGCCGATCGTGGAGCTCTTCAGCCGCAAGGCGTCGGCCGTAGTCTCGAATGTGCCGGGACCGCAGTCGCCGCTGTACCTGTGCGGGCAGCGCATCTCCGAGATGTACTTCTGGGTGCCGCAAAGCGGCTCGATCGGCCTCGGCATCAGCATCCTGTCCTACGCCGGGCAGGTGCATTTCGGGATGATTTCCGACCGCCGCGTGCTCGACGCGCCAGGCCCCGTGGTCGAGCGATTCGCGCCCGAGTTCGAGAAGCTGCTGCTGGCGGCGACAGTGGGGGTGCTGGCGAGCCGCCGGCGGACCCCGAAGGGCCGCAAGGCTGCGGGCAGGACAGCACCGAAGAAGGCTGCGCCACACCTGCGGTAAGTACCTAACCCTCGGATTGACACAGTGCAGCAAAGTCCGCCGATTCGGCCACAATAGTCGCAACATCCAGCCGCGGCACCGACCGCGAAGGGGCATCCATGGCTGCGCGCAAGAAGACCGGTAAGGTTGAAGCACCCGCCCGCAAGGCGCGCGCCGGGACGGCGGAGCAGATGATCCGCGACACCTTCGAGGCCGCGCAGGGCGCGGTACAGACGCGCTTCGGCTCGGCCCGCGACCAGGCGAGCGAGACCTGGGACAACCTCGAGACGTTGTTCCAGACCCGCGTGCACAAGGCCATGCAGCAGCTCGGCGTGCCGAGCGCCGACGAAATCCGCTTGCTGACCAGGCGCGTCGCGGACCTCAGCGAGGCGGTCAAGGAACTGTCCGGCCGGCAGGTGCGTGCCCGCCGTGCGCCGCGCAAGGCGCCATCGGTGCGCGCGAAGCGCAAGACCCGGGCCCGTGCCCGCTGACCAGCCCCGGGAGGGCTGACCCATGCTCGACCTCCAGCCCGCATCACGCCGCGCGGCTCGCAGCCGCCGCCGATTCGGCCTCGCCCTCGCCGGCGGAGGACCACTCGGCGCCTTCTATGAGGTCGGCACGCTGCACGCCATCGGCGAGACCTTCGAAGGCCTCGACCTGACCGGCCTCGACATGTACGTCGGCGTCAGCTCGGGAGCGATGATCGCCGCCGGCCTGGTCAACGGCTACGACACCAGCGACATGGGGATGGTGTTCATCCACAACGCATCGCAGGAGCACCCGGTGCGACCAGGGCTGTTCCTGCGTCCGGCCGTGCGCGAGTACCTGCGGCGCCTGGGCGCCATCCCGGGCCTCGCGGCCGAGATCCTGACGCAGTACCTGCGTGATCCCGGCAAAGACTGGGCGGAGGCCATCGACCCGATCGGGCGGATCCTGCCCACCGGCCTGTGCGACAACCGGCCGTTTGAGCAGTTCCTGGCGAAGATGTTCACCGGGCCCGGCCGCACCAACGACTTCCGCCAGTTGCGGCGCAGCCTGTACATCGTTGCCACGGAATTGAACAGCGGCTACTCGGTGCGCTTCGGCGAGCCGGGCCAGGACCACGTGCCGATTTCGCGCGCCATCCAGGCGAGCACCGCGCTGCCCGGGCTGTACCCACCAGTGCCGATCGACGGCCACACGTACGTCGACGGTGCGCTGATGCGCACCATGAACGCCTCGGTGCTGCTCGACGAGGGCGCCGACTTCGTGATCTGCATCAACCCGCTGGTGGCGTTCGACGCATCGAGCGCCCCCCGCCGCTACGGCGACCGGCGCAAGGAACTCGACCTGACCCACGGCGGGCTGCCGGTGGTGCTGAGCCAGACGTTCCGCGCCATGATCCAGTCGCGCATGCTGGTCGGCATGCGCACCTACAAGCAGAGCTACCCGGCCACCGACGTGCTGCTGTTCGAGCCTGACCGCGGCGACGACGAGCTGTTCTTCAAGAACGTGTTTCGCTACGCGGACCGCAAGCGCCTCGCCGAGCACGCCTACCAGCGAACGCGGCGCGACCTCTACGCGCATGCGGATGCTCTCGAGCCGATACTCGCGCACCACGGCCTCCGCCTGCGGCGCGACCTGCTCGCCGACCGCACGCGCACCTTCTCGGCGGCGGTGCAGGAACGCGTCCGGCGCATGCAGCCGGTGACGGGACCGCTGCACCGGGCGCTGGACCGGCTCGAATCTGCACTCGACGTTCGCCACTGAGGCCGTGAAGATCCTGGGCGTCGAAGTCGGCGACGAACGCCACAAACCCGGCCGGCGTGGCGAACTCGGCCGCCTGCTCGAGCGCAACGCCGCGCTGCGTGACGTGTACGCCGAATCGCCCGAGTCTCGCCACCGGCTCGAGGCACTGCAGAAGTGGCAGAGTAAACGACTGCTGCGCAGCCACGCCGACCTGCGCGCCAACCCCCGCTATCGCATGGCGGTGGAGTTCTTCTTCAAGGAGCTGTACAGCGGCGGCGATCCGCGCGCACGCGACCGCGACCTGCAGCGTGTCCATCACGTCATGGAGCGGCTCCTGCCTGCCGAGGCCCTGCGCGCGCTGATGCTCGCGATCGAGCTGGAGGTCCTCTCCCAGGAACTCGATGCGGACGTGGTGCGGGTGCTGCCGTCGGGCCCGCTCACGGTCGGGAGATATGCCGAGGGCTACCGAAACGCGGGCCGGCCGGCTGATCGCGGGCGGCAGATCGAGTTGCTCGGGGAGATCGGCCGCTACCTCGATCGCGTCGTGCGCAGGCCGATTATCCGCACGCTGGTTCGCTTCGCGCGCGGCCCGGCACACGCGGCCGGCTTCGGCTCGATGCAGGAATTCCTCGAGCGCGGCCTGGATGCCTTCGAGGCGATGCACGGGGCGGATGAATTCATCGCGATCCTGCGCGACCGCGAGACGCGCGCGATGCAGCGCATGTTCGCCGGCACTCCCGATCCGTTCGAGTTCGACTCGGCGCCCCGGATCCGCGACCGCAAGTGAGCACCGGCAAGCCGGCGAAGAAGCGCAAGGCACTGCTGCGCAGGCCAGCGGAGCAGGTCGAGCTGGCGCTGCCGCCGCCGCCCGGCGCCACCGAGTTCGTGCCGCTCGAACCGCAGTGGTGGCAGCAGCGCCGCTTCGTCGCAAGCATGGGTTGTGCGCTGTTGCTGCTCCTGGCGCTGACGATCGCTGCCCGCGTGGCTTCGCACCGCGACCGGACTGCGGCCGCGGCCAATGAGGCGCAGGTGCGGTTGTTGACGTTACGACCAGCGTCGCAGGTGCGTGCGGTGCGCATCACGCCCAATCCGCGCAGCTGGTCCGCGACGGCGGATGCAACGGTGGCCTGGCCGGATCCGCCGGAGCTGCTCGAGCTGTATCTGCCGGTCGCCTACTCCGACTACCGGGTGTTCGCAATCACCATCGACAAGGTGGACGTCGGCCGCGTGCTGGACCTGCAGCGCGTATCCGTCGATTCGAACCGCGAACTGCGGCTGACGCTGAACAGCTCCGCGTTCGGCCCCGGGGAATACCGGCTCAGGCTGCAGGGCTACACCTGGCAGGGTCAGCGCGTCGACGCCGGCTGGGTCCGGCTG
>Ga0209254_10002320_pt1 | contig 17261 bp, 16 predicted proteins | sample FrelakmetDIP11DI_FD_187148 | JGI IMG/M metagenome (GOLD analysis project Ga0209254, IMG submission 187148) | Freshwater lake sediment microbial communities from the University of Notre Dame, USA, for methane emissions studies - DIP11 DI (SPAdes)... | ecosystem: Environmental > Aquatic >... | reverse complement strand
TAGGCCGCTTCAGGATCGAGGGCCGCGCCCAGAATCTCGCTCGCGTCCTCGTGCTCGATTGCTGGCGTCGCTACGACTGCAATCCAAACTCAACGCCGCACGCGGCTCTCATTCGCGACGAACCAATCGTACGTGCTTCGGACACCGTCCGCGAGTGAAATCCTGGGACTCCAGCCGAGGTTCGCAAGCCGACCGACATCGAGCAATTTGCGCGGGGTGCCATCCGGCTTTGAGGTATCGAACGTCATGCGCCCTTCAAAACCGACGACACGTGCAATCAATTCAGCCAGCTCACGGATCGTTACGTCTTCTCCGCACCCGACGTTCAGAATTTGCTCGCTCTCGTATGTCCGCATCAAGTGCACTACCGCGCTCGCAAGATCATCGCAGTGCAGGAATTCCCGCCGCGGCATACCCGAGCCCCAGATCACAATCTCGGGGTTACCACGATGCTTGGCCTCGTGAAACCGACGAATCAGCGCCGGCAGGACGTGGGAGTTCTGCAGGTCGAAGTTATCGCCGGGTCCGTACAGGTTTGTCGGCATGAGCGAAATGGCATTGAACCCATATTGGCGTCGATACGCCTGACACATCTTGATGCCAGCGATTTTCGCAATCGCATACCACTCGTTGGTAGGCTCGAGCGGACCGGTGAGCAAGGCATCCTCGCGCATAGGTTGCGGGGCCAGCTTGGGATAAATGCAGCTGGAGCCAAGAAAGCAAAGCTTGCGCACACCTGATCGCCAGGCCGCGTCGATGACGTTGGTCTGGATCTGCAGGTTATCCCGCAGGAAATCCGCGGGGTACGAATCATTGGCGTGGATGCCCCCGACTTTCGCTGCGGCGAGGTAGACGAAGTCCGGCCGCTCTTTCTCGAAAAAAGCGTCAACCGCGACCTGCTTTCTCAGGTCGAGATCCGAGCTGCTGCGAAGAATCAGGTTCTCGAAGCCCTGACGCTGAAGCTCACGGACGATGGCCGCGCCGACGAGCCCGCGATGGCCGGCAACGAAGACCCGCGCGCCGTCATTCATGATGGCTGAACACCTTGAAGCCATGCTCCTGCATGAGCGAGTCGCGTTTCGCGATGCCCAGATCGGCCTCCACCATTTCCCTCACCAAGGCTTCGAAGCTGACTTCGGGCCGCCAGTTCAACTGGGTCTTTGCCTTCGTGCAATCGCCGAGAAGTGTTTCCACCTCAGTCGGCCGGAAATAGCGTGGATCGATCTTCACCAACACTTTGCCGGTGTTGCGATCAACACCCTCCTCATTGACTCCCGTACCCCGCCAGTCGACCTCGTAGCCAAGGTGGCTGGCGGCGCGCGTAACGAACTCACGCACGGAGTGCTGCTCTCCGGTCGAGATTACGAAATCCTCCGGCTGGTCCTGCTGCAGCATCAGCCACTGCGCCCGGACGTAGTCCCGTGCATGACCCCAGTCACGCAGGGAATCGATGTTGCCCAGGTATAGACACTGGTCCAGGCCTTCGTGAATGCGCGCCAGGCCGCGCGTGATCTTTCGTGTCACGAAAGTCTCACCGCGTACCGGCGACTCATGATTGAAGAGTATCCCGTTACAGGCATACAGGCCGTACGCTTCCCGGTAATTGACCGTGATCCAATACGCGTAGACCTTGGCCGCGCCATAGGGCGATCGGGGATAGAAAGGCGTCGTTTCCTTCTGGGGAATCTCCTGAACCTTACCGAACATTTCGGAAGTAGACGCCTGATAGAAACGCGTCTTCTGATCCAGCCCCAGAATGCGAATGGCCTCAAGGATGCGAAGTGTACCCAATGCGTCAGAGTTCGCCGTGTACTCTGGCGTCTCGAAAGACACCGCGACATGGCTCTGGGCCGCGAGATTGTAGATCTCGTCAGGCTGCACTTGCTGTACGACACGGATCAGGTTCGTGGCATCCGTGAGGTCGCCGTAGTGCAACCTGAGTCGCACATTAGATTCGTGCGGATCGCGATATAGGTGGTCGATTCGGTCGGTATTGAACGACGAGGCACGACGCTTGATGCCGTGAACCTCGTACCCCTTTTCCAGCAGCAATTCGGCGAGATAGGCGCCGTCCTGGCCGGTGATGCCGGTGATCAATGCTTTCTTCAAGATGCGTTCCTCAATCAATATGCGCGGACCGGTTTCCTGGGATACGCGCTTACTCGGCTCTCCCCGAGCCGACCAATAATGCCAAGGGCAGCAGGGGCAGGTAGGCCAGCGCCGCGATTTTCCCCGCGTGGACCGGGTGCCGCGTGGCCAGCAGCGCCAAGGGCAGCAGCCAGACCAGATTCAACACCACGACACCGATTGTAACCGGCCGATGCGCCTCGTGTTTTCGCGCCAACCACTGATAGCCATGACTACGATGCGCGGCGTACCAGCGCTCGCCCCGGGCCATGCGCCGCAACAACGTCACGGTGGCATCAGTGACGAACACGGCCAGCAAGATCGTCGGCACCCACAGGCTGAGTCCCGATTCGCGATGCGCCACCAGGGCGACAGCGCCCAATGCAAAGCCCAGAAAGCCGCTTCCAACGTCGCCCATGAATATCCGCGCGGGCGGCCAGTTCCAGACCAGAAATCCTGTCGCCGCGCCGCATACCAGCGCGGCGAATGCCGCACCTGCCCCGCTGCCGGCGCCGAGAAGCACGAGACAGCAAGCCAGTGCCGCCGCGACGAACACCGCTTCAGCTCCTGCCAGGCCGTCAATGCCGTCCATGAAGTTGAACAGGTTGATCAGCCAGACGAGTGCAAATCCTGCGGCAAGGAGCTGTATGAGCGGCAGTTTCGGCACACCAGGCATACTTATGGGTCCAATCGCGGCCGTGCCTACCAATGCCACCGCCACGGCGATCAGGTGCACAAGAAAGCGCGACCGGGCAGAGACACTGCGGTGATCGTCGATCCAACCGATCACGGCCACCACGGCGCCGCTCACGGCCAGCGCAATCGCTTCGACCCAACCGAGTTGAGCAAAGACCGGCAACAGCAAGATGCCACCGGTGATAACGACCGCACTTGCCAACCCGCCGCCGCGGGCTGTCGGGACGTTGTGGGAACTGCGCACGTTCGGAACGTCGAGCAGGGCGTGTTGACGCGCGTATTGCAGGACACGATGGGTCAAGAAGGTGGCCATAAGTGCGGCGGCGACGGCAAGCAGCAGCAAACTGGTCATCGCCACTCCGTCGCGCCGATCGCCCAACGCAGCTCTTCTTCAAAGCTCCAAGGCGGCGTCCACCCGAGCCGCTCGACCGCAACGACTGGATGCAACTGGAACGGTGCCGTGAGACGCTCGAAGTCACTCTCGCGTCCGATCACCCTGAAGGCCATTTCCAGGACAGAATACGGTATCGATAGCAGTCGGGCCGGACGTCCCATCGCCGTTGCACACTCGGTCAGCAGCCCGGCGACGCTCGGCGACTCGCGATCGGCCACAAGCATGCGCAGCCCGGATGCGTGGGGATGTGCGGCAGCGTGCCGCAGCGCATCACAGAGATTTCGCAAGCCGATCATGCTGCGCGGCGCGTCGAGCGCGCCGAACGGCAAAGGCCAGCCGCGACGCACCAGCCGCAGCAGCCGCCCGAAATTGCCAGGAGCGTTGGGGCCATAAACGAGCGGTGGCCGCACGATGACGACTTCAATACGGGTCGCGTAGTGACCCATCAGCATTTCTTCGGCGGCCAACTTGGATCGCGTGTAGGCATCGTGCGGGGCTGGGCGGCTGTGGTCATGAAAGCCGCCCGGCGGCGATCGACGCCCGAGCACTCCGGCGGAACTCACGAACACCATGCGACCCAACCCGGCGCGGCAGGCCGCGTCGGCAACCGACTGCGTCAATGCCACGTTGCTGCGCTCAAACGCTTTCGCGTCGGCCGCCGCATCAGCATCGAGTACATGGGCCCGCGCGGCCAGGTGCACCAGCGTGTCGCAACCACGCAGCCGCCGGTGCAATGACTCGTCGAGTTCGGCGCGACCCAGCAATACGACGTTTTCACGGGCTTCGAGCGTCGAGCGGACGAACTCCGTGCCGATGAAGCCACCAGCTCCGGTGACAGCCAGCGCACTCACGAGACCCGGCACTCAGACGGCAAGCACTCGGCAATCACGGACGCATAGCGGGCCAGACCCAGGTCGCGCCGCAGATAAGCGTCGTACCCAGCCTGCCCCGCCCGACCGCGAGCCTGCAGGCGCTCCCGGTCGGCATGTGCATCGAGAACGGCCTTGCGGACGCCCTCGACGTCGCCGTTGCGCAACGCGTACCCACAATCGTATTGCTCGATGAGGTGATCGATGTCGCTGACGGGCCCGACGTATATCACCGGTATTCCTCGCGCCAGGTATCCAAACACCTTGCTCGGCACGATCAGGCCCTCGAACCCTGCGCGCAGCGTTGCCACCGCAACATCGGCGACACCCAGACTTTCCGGTAATCGCTCTGCCGGCACCAGGTCGGCAAAGTGCACTGCGTTCTCCAGGTTGAGTTCCGTCACCCTCCGCCGTGTCTCCGCCAGCCGGCTGCCCTTGCCGACGATGACGAGCCGCAGGTCTGCGGCCTCACGTCGCGCGGCCGCAAATCCTTGCAGTAGGGTCTCGAACTCGTGGCCGATGCCGAGATTGCCAGAATACAACAGCACGAAGTCCCTCCCGAGCCGCCACTCGCTTCGCAACCGATTGTTCTCCCCGCGTATCACTCCGGTCGTGCCGGTCGCCCAGTTAGACACCTCGCGGATACACGTCTCAGGCAGACCCTTATCCATGAGCCGCCGTGTCATCACCGGACCAAGGGAAACCACTCGCCGCGCACTGCGATAGGCGCGCCGGAAGATCACATCGAGAATCCGGGTGAGCGGGGAATCCAGAGCCAGTGTACCGTGCGCGACGATCACGTCCGGGTAGACGTCCATCGCGATCAAGACGAAGGGCCGGCGCCGCAGCCATGCCACCAGCGCGACAATCGGGACCGCGAGGGGCGGATTTGTCTGGGATACGTAGACGTCGGCGACTCGACCGAACATCAGTCTCGGCAGCAAACCTGCGTAAAACCGCAACTGCCGCAGCAACTTGTAACGGTGAATGTCACCTCCTATCAGACTCGGGACCCGCCGGATCCGGACGCCCGAGGCGGCGGGATCTGGACCGGGATCGCCGTCAATGGGGGCGTAGAGGTCGGTGCCACAGATCACCTCGACATCGCAACCTTGTAGGGCAAAGTGCTTAGTGATGTCACGGGGAAGCTCGGCACCGCCCCAGCCTTCGGGGTAATAAAACTGCTCGACGAAGACGATACGCGGCAGCTTGCTCCGGGCTTCGTAAGGGTCGGCTGCGGCTGCGGACTGGCGTGGGATCATGAGAACTCGCGCCTATGCTGCAGCGCTCTGTCGGGGTGTGAAGGGTACCGACCGACCCGAGCCCCGCACAAGTTTCAGGGATCGTCGCTGGGGAGAGGTGCGGAGTCGCATATGCTAGGATTATCCTTTTTTCCAGCGTGCGGTGGGCGGCACACCGTCAACCTCGCGTGAGTCACCTGATCCAATGCCCCACTCGCGCCTGATGCTCAATCTCGGCTGCGGCGAACGCACGCACCCGGATTGGATGAACATCGACTTCTCATTGCGAGCCCGTCTCAAGAGCGTACCGATCGTACGCGAACTTTTTGGCGGACCGAACCCGCCCGGATACTGCAACCACGACCTTCGCAATGGCATCCCCGTGCCGACCGGGGCCGCCGAGGTCGTGTACAGCTCGCACGTGCTCGAGCACCTTGTACCCGAGCATGCCGGCCCTTTCCTGCGCGAAGCGCACCGCGCTCTGCGCCCGGGGGGCACGCTGCGTGTGGTAGTGCCTGACCTGGAACTGGCCGCCCGCGGGTATCTCGAAGCGCTCGACGCGTGGCGGCAGGGCCCTGCCAGGGACGTCGAACTCCGATACCAGTGGTCCGTGATCCTGCTGCTGGACCAGATGGTACGCAGCCGTCCAGGCGGCCGAATGGCCCCGTGGCTGAGACAACATCGGGACAGCAGCGTTGTTCGCGAACTCGGCGGCATCGTCGGAGACCTCGCGGCCGACCCTCGCGGCGAGCCTGGCGTGCTGCGGCGAATCCTTGGACGCATAGCAGAACACAGGAATCCAGCGCGCACGGGTGAGCTGCACCGATGGATGTATGACGATGCATCGCTGTCGCAACTGCTCGCGACTTGCGGATTCCACGACATCCACCGCGTTGCCGCGGACGAAAGCCGCATCCCTGGCTGGCACGAGTTTGGTCTCGACCTCGATCCAGATGGACGGCCGCACCAACCAGGTAGCGTCTGGATGGAAGCGGTGCGTTGAAAGTCACGCACTTCAGCACTTACGACACAGCAGGCGGCGCCGCTCGCGCCGCACTGCGCCTGCACGAGGCCCTGCTTCACGACGGCTGCGATTCGCAGATGGTCGTCCTGCGCAAGTCCGGCACCAGCGCCCACTGCGAGCGCGTCCTGCCCGGCGGTTGGCGGAACGAAGCGCGCCTGGAGGCGGTGGCGGCACTCAACAACGCAGTAAAATACCGGTACCAGGCCGACGAGGCATTCAGTCACGAGATCGACTCGTTGTCCGCGCCGATTTCCGGCCTGCTGCAGAGGGCGCAGGGTTCCGCGATATTGAATCTGCACTGGACCCGCGAACTCGTCACTGCCCACCAGGCACGTACACTTGCCGAGCGAACCGGCGCGGCCGTGGTGTGGACATTGATGGACCTCGCACCGCTGACTGGCGGGTGTCACTACACAATTGGGTGCGAGCGCTATACCGACCGATGTGGCTGCTGTCCGCGTTTGCGCTCGACGCGCGAGTGGGACCCGTCTCGTCGCAACTGGAAGCTGCGTCGACGCGAGTATGCCAGAACCCCGCTGACACTGATCGCCTGCAACGACTGGACGTTGCAGAAGGTGCGCAGGAGTTCGCTCTTGCGTGACGTTCGCTGCGAAGTCATCCCACTGGCGATCGATACCGACGTATTCAGACCAATTGCCGCACCGCTGGCGCGCGCGATCCTTAGTATCCGTGCCGATGCACGAGTAGTGTTCTGTGGCGCGCTGCAGATGGGACAGCGGCGAAAAGGACAGGCTGAGTTGCTGGAGGCGCTGGAACGGTTGCCCGCCGCGCTCGGCGGTGGCATCGACCCCTCCTCGGTGTTGCTACTGACCGCAGGTGGACGCGACTTCGCGTCTGACCGGCACATGCCTTTCCCGACGCTGCACCTAGGCGTGCTGGGCGATGATCGTTCCCTGGCCCTCGCGTACTGCGCGGCGGACGTGTTCGTGTCTGCGTCCCTCGAGGACGCAGGGCCGATGATGGTCAACGAGGCGCTGGCCTGCGGCACACCGGTGGCGGCCTTCGACATCGGCACCGCGGCCGACTGGGTGCGCCCGGGCCGCGGCGGAGCATTGGCCAAAGTCGGCGACCCGGAAGATCTGGCCCGAGCCATCGCGACCGTGCTGCAGGACCCAGCGCCGGTCGCCCTGCGTTCTGCATGCCGTAAAATTGCGGTCGCGAGCTACTCGCCTTCGGTGGTCGCCGGTCGCTACCATGCGCTGTACCGGGAAATTGCCCGCGCCCGTATGAAAGACAGCCATGATTAGCCCCATCGAGCTGCGGCGCATGGACTGGGACAGCAGTCACTTCGGGCTTGAGATCGTCCAACTGAGCCGACCGCCAGATTCCCGGGACGAAGGTGCTTCGGCGATTCGCGCAGCGCGGGAGCAAGGTGTCGATTGCGTGTACTGCCTGGTGGCAGCCGAAGACTTTGAGCGCGCGTGGCGACTGGAAGCGGCCGGGTTCGTGGCCCGCGACCTCCGCCTCGAGTTCCGGCGCCGAGTGGACCCGCGGCCGCTGGACGCCGCGCCCGAACTGCGGCCCTGCACGGGCGCCGACGTCGATGCGCTCGCCGACCTGTCGGCGAAGGTCTTCGAGAGCACGCGCTTCGCTGCCGATCCCGGCTTTCCGCGGCAACGGGTCGCCAGCCTTTACGACGTCTGGCTGCGCAACAGCGTCAGTGGCTATGCCAATGCCGTCCTGGTGACTGGCGCAGTCGGCACGCCGGAGGGCTTCGTCACGCTACATGCAAGCGAACACGTCGCGCGCATCGGATTGATCGCGGTGGATGCGAGCGCACGGGGAAGCGGGCTGGGACTGCGGCTGGTCCATGGCGCGATGCATTGGGCTGCCGAGCACGGTTGCAGCGAACTGCGCGTTGTCACCCAAGGCAACAACACCGCCGCCCAGCGACTGTACCAGCGTTGCGGGTTCGTCACGGCGACCGCGCACACTTGGTTCCATGCGTGGCCCAGCCGGGTTCACGGACCACTGGAGATCCAGCCTTGAGCGACGACCTGCTGCCATTCAACCGGGCTGTCTTGCGGCCGCGCGAACTCGACTCGTTGCGTGCTGCGAGCGCGGGCACGCATTTCAGCGGCGATGGTCCGTTTACGCGCGCGTGTCACGCGACACTGGAACGTGAACTGGGCGTGCACCGTGCGTTGCTGACCACGTCCTGCACACACGCGCTCGAGATGTGCGCGCTGCTGCTCGACCTGGAGCCCGGTGACGAGGTGATCGTTCCGGCGTTTACATTCGTTTCGACGATCAATGCGTTCGCGCTGCGAGGCGCGGTACCCGTTTATGCGGACGTACGCCCCGACACGTTGAACCTCGACGAACGCACGCTGTCGCAACTCGTCACTGCCCGCACGCGGGCGATCGTCGCAGTGCACTATGCCGGCGTCGGCTGTGAAATGGACGAAATCCGACGCGTGGCGGATGCCGCCGGAGCCGCTGTCATCGAGGACAACGCCCACGGACTTTTCGGACGCTATCGAGGCCGCTGGCTGGGAACACTTGGCAGCCTCGCGACGCAGAGCTTTCACGAAACCAAGAATTTCACCTGTGGCGAGGGCGGTGCACTCCTGATCAACGATCCGACGCACATCGAGCGCAGCGAAGTGTTGCGCGAGAAGGGCACGAATCGCAGCCGCTTCTTTCGTGGACAGGTCGACAAGTACACATGGGTGGACCTGGGCTCGAGCTATCTCCCGTCGGACCTGCTTGCAGCCCTGCTGCTGCCCCAGCTCGAGGACTGGCGGGAGATCCAGGGTCGGCGCGAACAGATCTGGAATCGCTACGACGTCGCCTTGTCCGAATGGGCTGGGGCATCGGGAGTGACGCGGCCCGTCGTGCCGGCACACTGCGAGCAATCCTTCCACATGTACTACCTGAGGCTACCCTCGCTCGAGGCACGTAGCGCCTTGATCGACCACCTGAAGTCGAGGGGGATCGGCAGTGCCTTTCATTACCAGCCCCTGAATCGCTCGCCAATGGGCATGCGACTGTCGCCGGGCGCCGCGCCCTGCCCGGTGACGGAGGACGTCGCCGATCGACTGCTGCGCCTTCCATTCTTCAATTCGTTGAGCGATGAGCAGCAGAATCGCGTTGTCGACGCCGTACTGTCGTTCCACCCCTGATCCTTACGCGGAGTCATTTATGGCAAAGAAGGGAATCCTGCTGGCCGGAGGCTCCGGCACGCGACTGATGCCGTTGACTCTGACGGTCAGCAAGCAGCTGCTGCCGGTCTATGACAAGCCGATGATCTACTATCCGCTGTCGACCCTGATGCTCGCAGGCATCCGCGACATCCTCGTGATCTCGACACCGCAGGACCTGCCGCGCATCGCCGCGTTGCTCGGCGACGGCAGCGGGCTTGGGCTGCGAATCGCATATTGCGAGCAGGTGCGACCGGAGGGGATCGCACAGGCATTCGTGCTCGGCCGGGACTTCGTCGCCGAGGATCGCGTGGCGCTGGTGCTCGGCGATAACGTCTTCTATGGCAGCGGTCTACCTGGCCAGTTGCAGGAAGCCGCGTCGCGCGACACCGGCGCAACGATCTTCGGGTACTACGTGCGAGACCCGGAGCGGTACGGCATCGTGGAGCGGTCGGCTGACGGACGCGTATTGGGCATCGAGGAAAAGCCCGCGCGTCCGCGTTCGCACTGGGCCGTGCCGGGGCTGTATTTTTACGATCACGAGGTTGTCTCGATTGCGTCGGCGTTGCGACCGTCTGCGCGCGGTGAACTCGAAATCACGGACGTGAACCTCGAGTACCTGCGTCGCGGCCGTCTCGACTGCCGGCTGCTGGGCCGTGGGATCGCGTGGCTGGATACCGGCACCCCTGACTCACTGTTGCAGGCCTCACAGTTCATCCAGACCGTGCAGGAACGCCAAGGGTTGCGCGTAGCCTGCATCGAGGAGATTGCCTGGCGCATGGGATTCATCGACACCGTTCAGCTCAAGACTCTCGCCTCGCCGCTCGCGAAGACCAATTACGGCCAGTATCTCGCGCAGATCGCAGAGGAAGGCGAGCGATGAGCACACGCGAACCTTCGCGACATCATGCGAGGACAGTGCTGCTGACCGGCGGTGCCGGTTTTATCGGCGCCAACCTTGTTCGCTGGCTGCTCGACAACGAGCCGGACCTGTCGGTGATCGTCCTCGATGCGTTGACCTATGCCGGCAACGTTGCAAGTCTGGCCGACGCCGCGCGGCGCCACGGACCCGCCGGCGACAGCCGTTTCTACTTCGTGCACGGAGACATTGGCGATTCCGCAATGCTGGAACTGTTGCTTGCCGGGCGCGGGGTGGAATCATCGACCGGCCGTCCGCTGCCGAGGCCCGACACCTTGCTGCACCTCGCCGCCGAGTCGCATGTCGATCGCTCGATTCTAGGGCCGGCGGCATTTGTCGCCACGAACGTGCAGGGCACCCTGGCCCTGCTCGAGGCCACTCGCACAGAGCTGGCGCGCGAGCCGCGAGCGTTCCGTTTTCTGGACGTGAGCACCGACGAAGTCTACGGATCGCTGGCAGCCAAGGACCCGGCCTTCACGGAGAAGCACCCGCTGCAGCCCAACAGCCCCTACTCCGCCAGCAAGGCCGGCGCCGACTGCCTGGTCAGGGCCTACGCGGAAACCTTCTCCATGCCCTGCGTGATTACGCGCTGCTCCAACAACTATGGACCGCTGCAGTTCCCTGAGAAGTTGATTCCGCTGATGATCACACGGGCCCTCGCCGACCAGCCCCTGCCCGTCTATGGAGACGGCGGCAACGTCCGCGACTGGCTGCACGTCGACGATCACTGCTCAGCGATTTGGGCGGTCGCGACCCGGGGACGCGTCGGCGCGGTTTACAACATTGGTGGCGACGCCGAGCGACGCAACATCGATGTCGTGCGTACGATTCTGGCCGCGTTGGGTAAGCCCGAAGAGCTCATCCGTCACGTGCCGGACCGACTTGGCCACGACCGCCGGTACGCGATGGACTCCCGTATGCTCGGGACCGAACTGGGTTGGCGGCCTTCATACTCGTTCCAGTCGGGCCTGCAGCAGACCATCGAGTGGTACGTCCACCGTCGTGACTGGTGGGAGCCCATCCTGCGCGAAGAACACAGGGGACAAACCGACCCCTACGCGGCCGTCAGCGCGGGCTGAGCGCGCCCACCGATGACTGGAAGGCAACCAGGCGCCGGCGAGCCTGCGCGATCCAGCTGAACTTGTCGCGCATCTTGCGCGCCCCTGCGGCGCCGAGTTCGGCGCGCAACCGGGAATCGCCGAGCTGCTCCAGTCGCCGCTCCAGGTCCTCTCGATCATTCATCCGGTAGATGAGGCCATTGCCCTCGACGTGGTCACGGTATACGACCCCGTCGCTGACGATGATCGGCAGGCCGCACGCGGCGGCGTCGAGCATGGAAGTACTCTCGTTCGTGGGCCAGACGGCAATGTCGGCGGCACGATACAGCGCACCGAGCTCGGTGTACGGCCGGAACTCGAGCATGTCGACCCTTGGCATGCTTTCCAGCACCTTCCACTCCGGCCCAGCCCCGACGCACAGCAGTCGAATGGGCAGGCCCCGTTCCGCGAGGCGTGCAACGGCTTCGGCAAGCAGTACGACGTTTTTCTCCGGGGTGAGCTTGCCGGTGTAGATACAGACCAGATCCGTTTCGCCGAAACCGAGCCCGGCACGCGTCCGGCGACGCGCATCCGCAGTGGCAGCGTCGGCGACTGGAAAGAACACATCGGTATCCACCCCGAGATGCAACACCTCGACCTTGCCGGCTTGCACGCCGAAGAACCGGGTGGCGATCTCCGCGCAGTCGATGGTGGGTGCATAGCACTTTTCGGAGACCAGGCTGATCAGTCGCCCAGGCAACCAGCGCAACGCCGCAGTCTTGGCTCCAGCAAGGGTCCGCCAGGGGTGCGGATGGCGCGCCAGCGGAAATCCGCTGGCAAGCATGTGCGACCCCGTGAACAGCCGAGCGCGGCTGCTCACGCAGTAGGCGGCGCATTCGAGCGGAAGGAGTCCGACTGCGGTCAGGGAGTAGACGACGTCGGGCTCGATCGAGCGTAGCGCTTCCCACAGCCCGCGCATGCGCATCTGCGTTCCGAGCCGCACGTGGGGCAGGACATGGACCGTATAGCCATCGTGCTCCCGCACCAGTCCAGGTTGCAGCCATTCGCGGCCGATGAGGTCCGCGTAACGCTCGCGCATCGCCGGAATCTGCCAGTACGGCGGCAGGTCCATCGCCAGATAGTGCACTTCGGCGCCGAGGCGCGCGAGGTACTTCGGCAGCATCGTGCCGAGGTATCCCATGTTGCGCGGAAAGCTATCGCCGACGAGTGCGACCCGGAGCGGCCTCATGCGCAACCGTGAAACTCGCGGATCGCACCAGCCACTTCGCGCACCGCCGTCAGCGGCAGTTCTGCGTACATTGGCAGAGACAGGATCTCGGACTGCGCGGCGTGGGCCAACGGAAAGTCCGCTGGCACGTGACCGAGACGACGGTATGCCTGCAGGAACGGGAGGGCTGTTGGATAGTGTACCTGCGTCTCGATACCCCGCTCGCTCAGGTGCCGCCGCAACTCCTCTCGATGCCGGGTCCGAATGACATAGAGGTGGAACACATGCTCAGTTCCAGAACGCCGACGCGGAACCTGCACGCCGTCGATCCCCGCGAGAGTCTCATCGTAGACGTCGGCCACGGCCTGTCGCTTCTTGGTCCAGTTGCGCAGGTGCGGCAACTTGGCCGCGAGAATGGCCGCCTGCAACCCGTCCAGCCGCGAGTTGATGCCTTCCATTTCGTGCTGGTGCTTCACCAACGCGCCGTGGTTGGCATAAGCGCGGCAGCGGCGGGCCAGGTCATCATCATCGGTCACGATCGCCCCGGCATCGCCGTACGCTCCCAGGTTCTTGCCGGGATAGAAGCTAAAGGTGCCCGCGATCCCCATGGTGCCGGCCATACGGCCAGCGTGGGTAGCGAGGTGCGCCTGCGCACAATCCTCGATCACGTGCAGGCCGTGTCGCGCAGCGATAGCGAGGACCGGGTCCATGTCCGCGCACTGGCCGTACAGGTGCACCGGGATGATCGCGCGGGTTCGTGGCGTGATGGCCGCCTCGAGTCTCGCGGCGTCCAGTCCGAAGCATGGGTCCATGTCGATGAATACGGGCGTTGCCCCGGCCTGGCTGATTGTCTCGGAACTGGATATCCAGCTGATCGCCCCGGTGATCACTTCATCGCCCGGACCGATGCCGAGCATGCGCAGCAGTACATAGATCGCGTCCGTGCCATTGCCGCACGACACGCAGTGCCGCCGGCAGGCCGCATTGGCGAAGGCCTGCTCGAATGCGCGCACGGGCGCACCACCAACGAAGGCAGTCTGCGCAATCACGGACTGGATAGCTGCATCGATCTCCCCGCGGTGGGCAACGTATTGGGCGTGCAGGTCGACGAAAGGAATTCGGGCTGTCACGAGGTCAGAAACTCCTGATGAGACGTGCGGGATTGCCGGCATAGATGCCGGGCAGCTCGAGGTCACGAGTGACTACCGCTCCAGCGCCTACCACGACGCCGTCCGCGATGCGTACGCCAAGTATGGTCGCGTTGGAGCCGATGGAGACACGATTGCCTATTGTCGTACTGCGCCACTGACTGCGGTCGCCCATAGCCGGACCGCCGCTGCGGAACAGGTCGTTGACGAACATCACGCCATGTCCGATGAAGCAATCGTCGCCGATGGTCACCAGTTCGCAGATGAATGCGTGTGACTGGATCCGGCATCGCCGTCCGATGCTGGCGCCACGTTGGATCTCGACGAACGGGCCGACTGCGCTGCCGTCACCGATCCTGCAGCCGTACAGATTGACTGGACGCACAACCCGCACGTCGTCACCGAATTCAACATCGACGATACCGGCATCGAGCAGCCGTGGGGTGCCCACGATTCAGGTCCGGATGCCGAGCCGGCAGCGCTCGGGGGTGAAGCGCATGCGGACCTCCTGGTGCGTCTCAATGGATTCGTAGATGGCCGAGATTAGCTCCAGGCTGCGACGACCCTCGAGCCCGTCGACTAGCTGCGGACTGCTGCGGTTGATGCACTCGACGACGTGGTCGTAGTAGGCCTTGTGCCCGAAGCCGTAGACGTTCGGCGGATTCACCGAATAACGCTCGATCACTTGCTCGTCGCCCGGCACCGGCGACTCGAAGCGCCAGGTCTTGAGTTCGTTGACCGCAAAACCGCCGATTTCCACTGTGCCCCGTTCGCCAAGCACCGATACCGACCCTTCGAGGTCGACCGGCCTCGCGGCCGTCGTTGCCTCGATGATGCCGAGCGCTCCGCTGCGAAAACGCAGCAGCACGGTTGCGGTGTCCTCCGCTTCGATGTCCGCGAGCGCCGTCGTGGCCATTGCGAATACGCTGTCGACGTCGCCCATCATCCATTCGAGCAGGTCGACGTGATGGCTCGCCTGATTGGCGAGCACGCCACCGTCCAGCGCCCATGTGCCGCGCCAGGCGTCCTGGTCGTAATACTCCTGCCTGCGACACCAGCGCACGCGCACGGTGCCAAGCACCAGCTTGCCGAAGCGACGCTGCTCGAGCGCCTCGCGCAGCTTCTGGACCGGGAGATTGAAGCGATTCTGCTTGACGACAAACAGGCGGACACCGTGGTCATCGCAGGCGCGTATCATCCTGTCGGCATCATCTAGGGTAAGGGCCATGGGCTTCTCGACCACGACGTGGCGACCGAAAGGTGCGAGTCGCAGTACGTGCTCGGCGTGACGACCGCTCTCGGTGAGCACCGATACGACGTCGATGCGTTCCGCACGCATCATCGCTTCCAAGTCAGCGTAAAAGGGAACGGCGTACTTGTCGCCGAGCGCCTTGGCGCGTGCGGGAACGATGTCGCATACCGCGACGAGTTCGGCACCCGCAATTTCGCCAGAACCCAGCAGCGCGGCATGACGATTAGCAATGCGGCCGCAGCCGACCAGCGCAAAGCGGAGTTTTGGTGCGTCCTTGGACGCCTCATGGGACTGGTTCATGCAGGGGAATTTTCCCAAGGTACCGTCTAAAATCCGTCATTATACCCGTGCAGAGCGAGTCGGGCACGGCCCGCGCAGTACAGATCCCCCAGATGAATACCCCCCCTGTCGAACGCACCGGCCTGCTTGGCAGCGCGCTGAGGATTGCCTCGGGCACGGCACTCGGACAGGTCTGGGTGATCCTGGCGACACCGCTGCTGTCGCGCCTGTACAGCCCGGCTGACTTCGGCGTATTCGGGCTTTTCAGCGCATTCGTTGGTGTAGCCAGCGTCGCTGCCACTCTGCGGCTGGAAATGGGCCTGCCTTCCGCGCGTGACGATGCTGCCGAAATGGACCTGCTCGTCGCAATACTTTGGGTCAGCGTGCCGGTCGCAGTCGCGCTCGCGGCACTGCTTTGGCCACTGTCGAGGATCGATGCATTTGGGTTTGGAGCATTGCCCGACACCGCATGCTTGCTCGCGGGCCCCGCGATCCTCGGTATCGGGCTCAACGGCGCATTCCGTTACCTGCAGACCCGACGCATGGCTTTCGCCCTGATCGGACGCTCGCAATCGGCGCAGGGCCTGGGCCGGGCGGTGATTCCGTTGATCTGCTGGCCACTGCTACCTGGATGGATCGGTCTTGCAATAGGCGACACGCTCGGTCGCCTCGTCGGATTGCGCCCACTGATAGGCGACGTTGCTGCATCGCTCTGGCAACGCCTGCGCACGTTCCGGGCCGCGGATCTATACGAGTCGCTGCGAACCCACCGGCGATACATGCAGGTGCTGTTGCCCTCCTCCCTGATCGACGCAGCGGCGGTAGCGCTGCCATTGCCGATCATCACCCAGCTGTTCGGCCTTGCTGCGGCCGGAGAGTACGCACTCGTTTCGCGCGTGGCGGCGGTGCCGGGCGCGCTGGTCGGCAACTCGATCGCAGATGCCTTTCACGGCCATGCCGTCGAGTGGTTGCGACGTCGCGATGGCAGTGCGCTCACGGGGCTAGGCCGCACCGCCCGCCGCCTGCTACTGGCCTCGGCCTGCATCTATCTGCCATCGGCACTGCTTGCACCTGCAGTTTTTCCGCTGGTTTTCGGCGGCCAGTGGACGCGCGCAGGATGGGTGTTCGTGATGCTCGTGCCGATGCTCGCAGCTGGCCTCGTGGTCAGTCCGCTCAGCCGCGTACTGATCGTAACCAATCGAATGCACTGGAAACTCGTCGTGGACCTGCTGTTCCTGATCCTTCCTTGCGTGGTCCTGTGGCTGGCATCGCCGCGAGGCTTTCTCGTCGCCCTCGCAGGATTTGCAGGGACATCTGCGGCGGTGTTCGCATTCTACGGCTGGTTATTGCATAGAGCCGTGTGCTCGGCCGAGCAGGAGCACTGAAGATGTGTGGAATTATAGGTGTCGTCAACAAATCAGGTCATCCCATCGAATGGCGACGGCTCGCTGCCGCCAGCGACAGGATCCGCAGTCGAGGACCCGACGACGAGGGTTACCTAGGCTTTAACTCGCGTGACGCCAGCGTGCACGCGATAGGCGGGCATAGCACCGACCAAGCTCTGGATCTGCCCGACATCGGGAGCGCGCGGGATGGCGACCACGTCGCACTCGCGCATCGGCGGCTTGCGATCATCGACCTCAGCAACGCCGGCCACCAGCCCATGAAGAGTGCGGACGGCCGTTACTGGATCGTCTTCAATGGTGAGATCTACAATTTTCTGGAGTTGCGCGCCGAACTCGAGCGTCTAGGGCGCCATTTCCACACTCATTCCGATACCGAAGTTCTGTTGGAAGCATTCGCCCAGTGGGGGACCGCGGTGCTGCCGCGACTCACCGGCATGTTCGCGTTCGCGATTCTGGATACGCACGAGAGGGCGATCG
>Ga0209254_10002319_pt1 | contig 17266 bp, 13 predicted proteins | sample FrelakmetDIP11DI_FD_187148 | JGI IMG/M metagenome (GOLD analysis project Ga0209254, IMG submission 187148) | Freshwater lake sediment microbial communities from the University of Notre Dame, USA, for methane emissions studies - DIP11 DI (SPAdes)... | ecosystem: Environmental > Aquatic >... | reverse complement strand
CCACGGCGTAGTCGTCCACACGGCCAGGGAGATGGGCGCGCCTGCCGGCGCGCCCAGCGTGGCCGCCGCCTCAGGCGTCAGCGGGAAGCGCACGTAGATCGAATCCTCGGTGACGTCCTTGTAGCCCTGCGCGACCTCGTGGCTGCTGATCGCCGTGCCGCAGCGCGGGCAGTACGGCACCACCTTGTGCCCCTGATAGAGCAGGCCCTTGTCCCAGATCTGCCGCAGCAGCCACCAGACGCTCTCGATGTACTCGTTGTCGAAGGTGTAGTAGGCGTCGCTCATGTCGACCCAGAAGCCGATGCGCTCGGTGAAGCGCTCCCACTCCTCCAGGTAGGCGGTGACGCTCTCGCGGCAGTGCTTGTTGAAGGCGGCGACGCCGTAGTCCTCGATCTGCTGCTTGCCGTCGATCCCCAGCCGGCGCTCGACCTCGAGCTCGACGGGCAGGCCGTGCGTGTCCCAGCCCGCCTTGCGCGGCACGCGGTAGCCGCGCATCGTCTTGTAGCGCGGGAAGAGGTCCTTGAAGATGCGCGAGATGATGTGGTGCGCGCCGGGGCGCCCGTTGGCCGTGGGCGGGCCCTCGTAGAACACGTACACCGGCGCGTCGTCGCGCCCTTCGAGGCTCTTCTCGAAGATGCGCTGCTCTTTCCAGAACGCGAGGACGCGGGCGTCGAGCGCCGGGAAGTCGACGCGCGAGGGCACTTCGCGGAACCGGGGTCGCTGGTCGCTCACGTGACTCGCTTTCGTCGGGCGGCGGGCCGGAAGGGCGATTCTACCAGACACGGCCGGGGGCGCTTCGCCGCCGGCCCACAGCGCGCAGCGGAAGCACGTGGGCGTCTTCCGCCAGTCGGTAGGAGGTGCTGCCGGGGTAGACGACCCACAGGCCGGCCAGCACCAGGTCTTCCCAAGGAGCTGCATCTGCTCCAGCCGGGCGACACCCCGGGCGTTCTCGCAATCGAATGAATGGTCCGCGTCGAAAGCCCGGGCCAGTGTGGTCTTGCCGGACTCGCGTGGCCCCACGATGGCGGTGACGGGAAAGGCCGCCATCACCTTAGCGACGGCCTCGAGGGCAAGTCGATCATCATTGAGAACTCAAGCCCCAACCAGGAGACTTCAATGATGGTTGTCAACCACCTCAGGCTCGCGAGGCGTTGCTCGATGACTCGCCCGCGGCCCATAGTGCACATCGGGAAGGCTCGCTGTCGAACACACCGCCGGGAGGTCGGACTGGGCCGAGAGCCCAGGGTCGATCCACCCTCCCCTACCAGGCGTCGATCTGCCAGCGCGCTCGTTCGAGTATCGGGCGGATGCGCTCAGCGGGCAAAGAGCCGTTCGACGATCGTCTCTCGCGAAAGACCGAAGTGATCGCCAACGTCGGCAAGGATCGCCGCGACCGTGCCCACGCGGACTGAAGCGTGTCGCGGGATCGTGATGTGGTGCTCGCCGTGCTCTTCCGTCGTCAGCCGCATGTGACTGCCCGTCTGGCGGGTCACCGCGTACCCGAATACAGAAAGGGCGCGCGCGAGGTCCTCCCCAGAGAGGTCCCGCGGAAGCCTCATACGGCGATCAGTCGATCCCGCACGAGATGGAGCCGGATCACCCGGGGGCGGTCGGCGTCGTCCTCAAAATGGCAGAGCACCGCGTCGCGCACTTCCGTCTGTAGGGCATCGAGGTCGTCTGCCTCTGTGAAGATGGCTGCGCCCAGCGCGCGGGCCGAATACCCGCCTTCTGGCGCTTCTTCGACCACGAAGATGATCTCGTCCACGTCTTGACCTCGGTGTTGGGAGGGCAGGAAGGTTGAGTCTACCAGACACGGCCGGCGTCCTTCGCCGCCGGCGTACCTCCCGCGCCTCGGGCGGCCCGGCTGACTTGCTCGTGTAGACTCGCGCCATGCTCGCCTTTCTCGACTACGACGGCACGCTCACGACGCACGAGTGCAACGAGATCGTCCTGCAGCGCTTCGTGGGCGACGCCTGGCGGCCCCTCGAGGCCGAGGCGTTCGCCGACCGTATGGGCCACGCCGAGGTCTTCGACCGCCAGATCGGGTTGATCCGGGCGCCGCGGGCGGAGCTGCTCGGCGCCCTCGTGGCCGAAGCCGAGCCGGAGCGCGGCCTGCCGGCGTTCCTCGCCGAGCTCGAGGCGCGCGGCGGGCGCTCGGTCATCGTGAGCGCCGGCCTGCGCGAGGCGATCGAGGCCGTCTGGAGCCGCGGCAAGCTGCCGCCCGTCGAGCTGCACGCCAGCGAGCTGGTGGGCGGCGGCCCGCAGGGCGGGCCGCCGTACCGGCTCGCCTTCAGCGACGTGCTCGGCGACTGCCCGCGCTGCGGGCCCAAGGCCTGCAAAGGGGCGGCCCTGCGCGCCCTGCGCCGCCCCGGCGAGCTCGTGATCGCCTTCGGCGACGGGGCCAGCGACCTGTGCCCCGCGCGCGAAGCCGACCTCACGTTCGCGCGCGCCCACCTCGCCGAGCGCTGCGCCGCCGAGGGCCTCGAGTGGCGGCCGCTGCACGACTTCACGACGGTGTGGCTGCAGGTCGACGCCTGGACGGCGCAACGCTCAGGAGCGGCGCCCGGGCTCCAGGCGCGGCGCTGAGGGGCGGCGCCCGGCGTCATGGCGCGGCGCTGAGGGGCGCGGCCGCGGATCGGGGCGCAGCCCGGGTCTGAGGGGCGGCGCCGGCGGCGCGACACCCGGGTTTCTGGCCCGCCGCCCATCGCATATCATGGCCACGGTCTGCCGGCCGCGCGGCCGGCGCTGCGGCGCCGCGCGGCCGGCTCTTACGCGCGGGCCCAGGTGACACGTGGACGAACGTCTCTACCGGAGCGGCAAGCAGTTCGTGAAGTTCGCCGTGGTCGGCGCCATCGGCACCATCGTCAACCTCGCCGTCCTCAAGCTCACCCTGCTGCTGTGGGGCCAGTTCAACGAGAGCACGCCGTTCGCCGTCGAGGCCTTCGCCAGCGGCCTGGCCTTCGCGGTCGCCGTGGTCAACAACTACCTGCTCAACCGCTGGTGGACCTTCCGCTCCTCGGGGACGATGGGCACCGAGTTCCTCAAGTTCCTCGTGGTAAGCCTCTGCGGCCTGGCGCTCAACGAACTGGTGTTCTGGGTGTTCCGCGCCCAGCTCGAGCTGCACGTCATGGTCAGCCAGCTCCTGGCGATCGCCTGCGTGCTGCCCTTCAACTTCGTCGTCAACAAGCTGTGGAGCTTCCGCGGCCAATGAACGCCGTGGCCCCGCCTCGAGCCGCGCACCGCGTCAACACCCCGATCGCCCTCGTGGTGAGCGTCGCGCTGACGGCGCTCGTGCTGGTCTTCCTCTTCCCCAACCTCTGGTACGGGCTGAACTCCAACAGCGCCAACCCCCTCTACCAGTCCTACGCGCAGCGCATGGCCGACGGTGAGCGCCCCTTCACGGCAACGTTCGAGATGGAGTACCCCCCGCTGGCCGTGCCCGTCTTTCGCCTGCCCGGGCACTCGCACGACCTGAACGCCTACGTCCACTGGTTCACGATCTGGATGGGGGTCCTCACGCTGATCACCGCGGCGATCACCGCCGCCGTGGCCTGCCGCTACTGGCCGCGGGGGGGACGCGCCTACGTGGCCGCGGTGCTGTTCCCGGTCGGGGTGGCGCTCACCGGGGCGATCATCGTGAACCGCTACGACGCGGCCGTGGCGCTGCTCATCGCGATCTTCATCCTGTGCCTCTGGGCGCGCTGGCTCACGGCGGCCGCGTTCGTGCTCGGCATGGGCTTCGCGCTCAAGCTCACGCCGGCCGCGCTGCTGCCGCTGGTGCTGATCCTCGCCGGGCAGCCGCGCCGTTGGGTCTGGCCGATCGTCGCGTTCGGGGCCGCGGCGCTGGCGCCGTTCCTGCCGTACCTGCTCTCGTCGCCGCGCGGCCTCTGGTACGTCTTCCAGTACCACCTCGAACGCCCGCTGCAGATAGAGAGCGTGCTCGGCACCCCGATGCTGTTCGGCAAGCTGTTGGGCCTGACGGAGGCCACCTGGGGATGGAGCCACGGCTCGCACAGCCTCGTGGCCCGCGGCGCCGGGTTGGCCGCCAACGCCTCGGGCGCCCTGACGCTGCTGGCCCTCGCCGGCGTCTACCTGCTGATCTGGCGGCGCCGCGAGCGGCTGCGCGCGGCGGCGCCCGACCAGGCCATCGCCGTCCTCGCCCTCATCCTCGCGCTGATGACCTTCGGCAAGGTGCTGAGCCCGCAGTTCTTCATCTGGATACTCCCCGCGTGGGCGCTCGTCGCCGCCCGCGACCGCGCGCTGGCGATCCTCGGCGGTCTCACCCTGCTGCTCACCCAGGTCGAGTACCCGGCGCTCTACGGGCGCTTCCTGGCCATGCAGCCGGAGTCGGTGGCGATCGTGGTCACCCGCAACACGTTGCTGGTCGTGTTCCTTGCGGTGGCGGCTTGGCGGTTGTGGGGGCTGGCGGAGGCCGGCTCACGGCCATTGCGCAGCGACCCCGCGAACCGCCCAGCCGACGACGCGATGGTCTCTCACCGCCGCTGACATATCTCGCGCCTGCGCTCGGCACGTGATCCGCGCACCCGGATCCCATGAAGTCCGGCCCCGAGTGGGGTGAACGCAGCCGCGACCAACCCGCAGAGTTCGCCTAGCGAAGCGCTCTGCCCTCGCGAGCGTCCTCTTCGAGAATCGTAGCCATGCGGCTGACGATGTACGCCCGGAAGCCGAGCATCTCGGGGGTGAGCCACGGCCGCCCGACGAAGAGGCGCAGCCATGCCGCGACCCGCCACGGAACGTGCTCACCGGCGAAGGCCTGCCAGTCACGACGTCGGCTGTCGGCGCTCGGGGCGCCTGTCGGACGAGCCAACCGGCGGACGAGTGCTGCCAACGCGTCCTGGCCCAAAGTGGCGGCCGCATGCGGGGTCGAGAGCTCGTCGATGACCTCGTGCAGCACCTCGGGACTTTTCAGGAAGCCCGGGCCGGGGAAGCCGCCCACCGTGGCGATGGGCACGTCAGGGCTGATCGATGCCACCACCTGCCTGAAGAGGGCCTTGTCGGTGCGCAAGCGGTCAGGGAGAGCCCTGACGACGCGCAGCACGGAGGCCGAAAGGAACGGATTGGCGACTTCCACATAGGCGCACTTGAGCTGATTGAGTGGGGCGAACGTGCAGGCTACCTCCCAGTCCAGACCAAGGCGATCACTGTACGCCGTGCACGTTTCCGTGGGCTCTTTGTGCAGGTAGTCGGGCCACTCCTGTGCCGGCATCTCGAAACGCCTCACGAGGTGATCTGGAGGGTAGTCACACAGCATGTACGCCATGCCCTTGCGTGCTTCATGCTCGCTGACCACGGGTCTCCAACCGAAGCTCTCGTCGCCGCGGATCACACCGGTGATGCCACGCTCGTAGAAGCCGCGCCACATCCTCATGCCGTCCGTGTACGCTTGGAACAGGTCGGCACGCCCTTCTCCCGCTCGGAGGAAGTGGCTCACGGCGTCGCGCGGCGAGGCCACAGATCTATCGAGCGGTATGAACTCATGGCTGACGCCCAAGCGCCTGGTCAGTTCGATGGCCACGGTCACGTCATTCCCAGGGACGTCTCGATGCGACACCCAGCCCCAGGTGACGCATGTCGGCTTACGGCCGACGTGAAGCAACGCGAGCAGCAAGCCGCGGCTGTCCACGCCGCCGGACAAGGGCAGCAGCCACTTCTGGTCGTCCAGCTGCGGCGAAGAGCACGCATGACTCATCGCGGCCAGCAAGCGTCGGCGATGCTCGCCGACGGGCAATTCGAGGGGCACATATCGATTTGGCGACCTGTCGACAGAGACCAACCAGTTGTGCCGGTCCAGCGTCAGACGCGCGTTCGGCGCCAGAGGACGCAATCTGACGTCCCACGACGTGGTCGGACCCAGAAAGCCGCTCGAGAGCATCCAAGCCGCAGCGCCGAGGTTCAGCTCGAAACCGCCGAGCAGACCGATGAGCGCCCGCTGGGAGGTCGAGGCGGCGAAGAAACGGTCACCGCTGACGTACCAGATGGTGCGCGACCCAGTGTCGTCCATCACGAGCTGAAGGAGCTCGGCATCGTGCCGGCAGATGGCATAGGTGCCGTCTGGCGACTTTCGACCCGTCTTCCACCAATCGACGGAGGGATCGACGAGGTAGCCGAGACAGACGGCGTCGTGGTCGACGAGCAGACCGTCTACCGGGTTCATCACCACCACGGACAGGCCGTCGGACACGAAGTGCAGCGGCTCTCGCGGCAAGATGTCGTCAGGGTCGACCCGCCCTGCGCAGCCCAGGATCTGGGCGTCGCTGAAAGGCGGACGCGCAGCATCGGGCCAGCAGACTACGAGGAAGCCGGACACGACCTTCGCTCCATTCTCATCCTGCCAAGACTCAAAGCCCCGCGCGAGCCGAAGGCCGATCCTTCAGGGGTGTTCGTGATCGCCATGCCCGGTGGCAGACGTCAGGCCTGCGTGCCGCCGCGTTGCCCCCGGCTCCCGGCGGAGACAGTGGGCGGCATGGGGTCCTGTATATACGAGTAGTGGTCATGCGAGTAGCGGTGACTCGGTGCCGCGCTGATCAGTACCAGACCGACCTTGCGACAGGGCATCTGCTCTACTTGGGCCGCCGCTTCTTCGAGGAGTGGCCGCCTGGCCCGCGTCATGTCGACCACGAAGACGACACCATCGACGCACGCCGCTATCGCAGCCGCATCTCCGACGGCGAGGACCGACGGCGCATCGACGATGACCAGATCGTAGCTGCTCTTCAACTCCTCGATGATACCGGCGAAGCTCTTCGATGCGACGAGCTCGGCTGCATTCGGCGGCCGCGGGCCGCTCGTGAGCACGTACAGCCGCTCGTCGCCATCTCGTTCCGTCCCGACATCCCCTGGCTTCCTCACAGTCGTAAGTCTCGGTCCGACCGCTCGCGAGCACACGGTCTCAGACAGGTCGGACCTGCCGGTGAGCACCGTCGAGATGCCTTTGCCGTTCGGCAGCTTCAGGTAGGCGTGGACCTGCGGCCGCCGCAAGTCACCGTCGACGAGGACGACCCGAACGCCGGTCGCGGCCAGCGACAGAGCCAGGTTGCAGACCAGGAAGCTCTTGCCCTCATGCTGAAGAGAACTCGTGATGACCAGCGACCTGAGATCGCCGTCGACGTTCGCGAACTCCAGATGGCCGCGCAGCTTGCGTATCGATTCCGCCGCAGCGCTGTGCGAACTGTCGAGTACGATCAAGGGCTGTTCGTCGAGGGCTTTCGCTGAGAGCTTGCGGAGGCTGCCCACGACAGGCATGCCGAAAATGGCCGCGGCCTCGCCCCTGGAGCGCACCCGGGTATCGAACTGCTCGAGCAGGAGGGCGATCCCGATCCCGATGACCAGGCCCGCAGCAAGGCCCATCGCGGCGTTGCGCACGGGTTGTGGAGAGAACGGCTCGCTGGGACGCGTCGCCGGCACCAGGACCCGGAAGTTGCCGGTCACCGTGGCCTCGAGTATCTGCAGGTCCTGAAGGCGTTGGAGGAGCGTCAGGTAGTCCGCCGACTGGCGCGATACGTCCGACTCGAACGAATCGAGCTTACTCTGCACGACCTGCTCGGCCTGTCGCACCTGCGTCTGCGACTGCGTTTTGCGGAGAGCGACGAAAGCTGCGGCGTACGCATTGGCCGCACTCGCCGCGGTCTCGGCGCTGGGGCTCACCGCGGTGATCACGACGGTGGAGGCGTCGGCTTGACCTGTGGTCGCTTGCGGAGCAGCGGAGACTGAGTAGTCGGCAATCGGCCCGCTCCGACTCATCAACGCACGTGCATCCTTGATGAGGTCGGGACTCGTGATCACGCTACCTACACTGCTGAGTTCGATCTGACGTTGGGTCGGATCGACGTAGGCGCCAGTCGAGAGGGGGTTTGACAGGTCGAGCTGGTTTTCGTAGATCAACGTGGTGGACGCTTGGTACAGGGGCGTCTTCGCGAACGAGTAACCCAGCGCCAGGGCCAAGATCAGCAAGGTCGTTCCGATGACGATCCACTTGCGCCGCCAGACCACGCGGACGTAGTCGCGCAGCGTGACGTCCGGTGAATCCCGCTTCTCAACCGCCAAGAGCTTCCTCCCCTTTCGGCCCATCCTACGGTAGCGACATGCGGGCCGCAACGCGACACCACCTCGCCGATCGACCGCGTGCGGGCCGGACTGCCAGGCCGAGATCCGTTCCACACTGAACGTGTATCGGTACGTACTTGAGAAAACCATACCGCCGGGAACAGAATGTCTTCAGTCGCGGCGCTTTCTGCCGACACTAGGAGTGGCTCGGTGTCATGGTGCGTCATCATGCGTGAGTCGGAAGCGGGCGTTCCCGATTCGGCGACGCGGACCGTGAACAGCGCTCCAAGGAGGCGAACCATGCGCGTGGCGATGATCGGTCAGAAAGGCATTCCTGCTACGCACGGGGGCGTCGAGCGCCACGTGCAGGAGCTCTCGGTCCGCCTGTGCCAGGGCGGCCACCAGGTGCTCGTGTACAACCGCCACTCGTACATGCCTGAGGAGGTCAGCGAGTTCCGCGGCGTTCGCGTGGTGACGCTACCGTCCGTGGCCACGAAACATCTGGATGCCATCTCGCACGTCACCCTCTGCACCCTCCACGCCCTGGCCGCGGGAGCCGACATCGTCCACTATCACGCCATCGGACCAGCCCTGCTGTCGTGGATGCCTCGACTCCGCGGCACCGCCGTTGTGGTGACGATCCACGGCCGAGACTGGCAACGCCCGAAGTGGGGCCCGACGGCTTCTGCAGCTCTGCGTTGTGGGGAATGGATGGCCATGCACGCTCCTCAGGAGACCATCGTGGTCTCGGAGTCGCTGACGAGGCAGCTGGCCCAGACCTACGGCCGAAGCGCCCACTTCATCCCCAACGGCATCGCCATCGAGGAGAACGAGGACACGACGATCCTCGACGAGTTGGGACTCGAAGCCGACCGCTACATCCTGTTCGCGTCCAGGCTCGTGCCGGAGAAGGGCGCGCACTACCTGATGGAGGCGTACCAGACTGCCGGGATCGAGATGCCGCTGGTCATCGCCGGCGACTCGAGTTTCAGCTCCGACTACGTGCGCAGGTTGCACGCCGCCTGCGCAAATGGTCACGTCATTCTTCCCGGCTTCGTCTACGGAGAGCGACTGGCGGCGCTCTTCGCACGCGCGGCGCTCTTCGTCCTGCCGTCCGATGTCGAGGGGCTCCCCATCGTCCTTCTGGAGGCACTCGGCCATGGGACGCCGGTCCTCGCCAGCGACATTGACCCGAACCGCGAGGTGCTCGGAGTGCTGGGAAGGACGTTCAGAGCAGGCGATGTCGATGACCTGCGCAGACAGCTCACCGCCAGCCTTGCCGACCTGCCCTCCATGCGCGAGCAGGCACGACGGGCCAGCCCCTTCATTCGTCGGGTCTACGACTGGGATAGTGTGACGACGCAGACCATCGCAGTCTACGAGCACGCCCTCTCCGAGGCCGGCCGGGCCGCGCGCCTGTGGCTGCGTAGTGGCCACTCGCGAGTCGGCGGGCCACCGCCGCTCTCTCTGTCACGAGCTCGTCGAACAAGCGTACGAGCCCGGTCAGGTGCGTCTGAGGACTGTAGCACTCGACCGCCAGATGACGCGCGGCTTGGCGCATAGCGGCCAGCCGCGATGGGTCGCGCAGGAGAGTCGCCAGGACTCGAGCGAGATCGCCGGCGTCGCCGGACCTGAAAAGGCTGCCCGCGCCCGTACCTTCGAGCACCTCAGCAATGGAACGTACGTCGGATCCCACGACCGGAGTGCCGCAGCTCAGACTCTCCAACAAAGCGAGCGGCAGGTTTTCGTGACATATGGACGGGACCACGCTGAGCGCCGACGTGGACAACACCCGCGTCACGGCAGCCGCGTCGCCGACGCCTCGGAAGACGACGTTCGCCACCCGACGGTCCTCTGCGCGCCGTTTGACGCGCTCCGCTTCGGGGGTGGCGTCATCACCGATGATCACCAGCTCGACATCCTGGAATCCGGGCCGACGAACGAGCTCGGCAAAACCGTCGACGAGTACTTCGACGCCTTTGATGGGCTCGATGCGGCCGACGAAGCATATCCGGCGAGCGCGCTGTCCGCCCCCTGCGTGTGCGTTCAGCGTGGCGAACGAAGGCAGACGGACGATCTGCTCGGCCGCGAAGCCGCCGGCGATCATCTTCTCGCGCATCACTGAACTTGGAGCGATGAACCGGTCGATCGCGTCGAAGTACCCTCGCGAACGAGCATGCGTCAGCGCCAGCGCGTCGACCGCCGACGCCGCCAAGGAACCCTGGACGCACCGGTGGCGCACGCTCGGCCAGTAGAGGCGCGCGCCGACGCAGTCTTCACAGATGTGGCCGTCCCGCGTCAGGTGCTGCTCCGGACACACCATACCGAAGTCGGAGAGGCGGACCACGATGGGCACAGCGCCATCGCGCAAAGCCGTCAGGACCGACGGCGAGAGCTTCCGTTGGAACTTGAGCACGAGGGCCACGTCTGGCCGCTCGTCGCGCACGAGACGGGAGAGGCTGTCGTACACTTCTCTTGAGTAGAAGGCGCGCTCCAGGGACTTCCGCACTGCCCGCGGTGTCCAGGAATGCTGCCGGAAGTAGACCTCGCGCTCACCGGCGATAGGGTCGACGAAGTAGCCCTCCCACGGACTGGGCTCGTTCTGCGCGTAGCGCACTGAGAACGGCACTACTTCGTGGCCCGCGCGCTCCAGCAGATCCGTGATCGCGAACATGTACCGCTCGGGACCGCTGGAGACGAAGTACCGGTAGTTCACGATGCAGACCCTCATTGCCGGACCCCTGCAGCGACGTCCTCATACCTGGCGACCACTGCGTCGGCTCCGTGGCTCGCGGCAACGTACTCACGGCAGCGCCGGCCGATTTCGCGCAACGAGGCCTCGTCACCGAGTGCGTCGCCGATCAAGCGCGCGAGCAGACCGGTGTCTCCGCCGGCGCAGGCGCCCAGTGGGCGCGCTGGCCCTCGTCCTGACGAGTCGCTCAGAGGCCACCGTCCCGCCGCGAGGAGGTCGTTTGGGTTCACCGACAGCGTGAGCGCCGGTCTGCCCAGCGACCAGCCTTCCAGCATGACGTTCGAGAACCCCTCCGTCGGGGACGTGTTGAGCACGAGAGCCGACTGCGCGATACAGCGCTGCGCCTCTGCGTATTCCACCATACCCAGGATCGTCGCGTTGGGCAGCGCCTCGAGACGCGTGACTTCGGCGGCCACAGACGCGTCCGTCAGGGCCCCCATGATCGCGAAGCGCACGTCCGGCAACGCTGCGACGAGCTCAGCCAGTTCGGTCACGCCCTTGCGTCGCCCCGGCCCTGTCACGTTGCCAGCCCACACCACGTCGTAGACGCGATCGCAGTCCAACAGATCCTTCGGAGGCATCGCCACGATGCTGGGGATCATGACATGCGGCAGACCCATCCGCGCACAGGCCGACGCCTGGGCGGCGTTCTGAGCGATGACGGCATCGGCCTCATACAGCGCCCGGCGCTGGAGCATCAGCCACAGCGCCTGGCTCATGGCCTTCTCCGGCAGCGAATCGCCCAGCTCCGCGATCACGCGCCCGGAATCCGCGGTCAGATCCCGGTCGCTGGCCAGGCCGAGGAGCGTCGGCGCATCGAGACGGTGACCGACCGTCACCACCAGGTGCGAGTACGCCATCGCGCCGCGCACGTAGTACAGATCGGCGTCGATCTCTGTCAGCACCCGTCTCAGGCTCCGACGTCTGAACGTCACGGCGCGCACCCAGCGAACGCCTCGCGACGGATCCCAGGCGCCACGCACGGAGATCCCCTCGACCTCCACGTCTGCTCCTTCGTGTTCCAGGGCGACGAGCGTCACCCGATGACCCCTCCCTGCGAAAGCACGGGCGAGCATGGCGATCTGCCTCTCGGCTCCGCCGGTCGTCCTGCCCAGGAGCCCGTCGCTGTAGGCACCGACGAGGCAGATCTTCATAGTTCACGCCGCCGGAGCCGTGGATCGGCAAGAACGCGGGTCGCGGCCGCGGTCAGCGATGCCGGACGACCACGTGCGGCAGAGATGAAGTGGAAGAAGTCGTCGAGCGTGGCGTAGAGACCGGTGATCGACCGCCGGGTAGGGCGATACGGACTCCCGTCCGGCATCAGTTCGCTTGAGTGGAACATCATGACCGCTGCCGGCACCCCACGATCCTCGGCGGCGCGCCAGACAAGGCCCAGCTCGGAGACGCGCATCTTGGGACGTGGCCGCAGCCATTGGGGCTGGGGGGCTCTCCGCCCGCGATGGTAGATCTTGCGAGCCGCTCGAGCAGGCTTGCTGAGGTAGGCGGCCATGAGCGCCGGGCACCTTCGTACCAGGCGATTGGTGATCTCGACCGTCACAGGTAGTTCAAGCAATCCGGGCTCGCCAGAGCCGGCGATAAGGAATGGTGTACCCAGGTGGCTGCTGAAGTCGGGACCTCCCGGTCCACCGATGGTTCCAGACTCATCGTGCCACGACGTCAGAGGCGTCACTGACGAATCGACAACGTACCCCAGCTCACGCAGGATGCGCGCGTTCGCCGCGCTGATGCCGAAACGGCCGGCGCGGTAGCTCAGGGGCCGGACCCCGACGTTCTCGACGATCTGGGCGGTAAGCGTGTCGAGCTTCGCCCGGAAAAGGCTCTCGGGCAGCTCGCTCGGATACAGATGGGTCTCATCGTTGAAGCGGTAGCCGGGCGCATCGTGATATGGAGGCGTCGTCCAGGGGTGCAGGTGCGCGCCGACCTCCGCCTGCCCTTCGGCGACCCACGCGCGGAGGAGCTGCGTCGCGCTCTCGTCCTCAGCCATCTCGCTGGTGATCAGGTACGTGGGTACGACGCCGTGCGCGGCGAAGAGCCTCTGAAACGGTTGCCAGTACCCGACGTTTTCGCAGCGGAGTGGAATGCCGCGCTTCCACTGATTGTCGGCTTCGGTGTCTATGGTGACGATGAGGTCCATCGCCGAGATCAGGACCCCTTCATCAGAAGAGGCCGAGAGGCGGCGCGCACCAGCGCTCGTCTCGCACAGGCTTCGGCCCTGATGCCGGCCGCGCAGAGCGCCTCAAGCGCGGGCCGGATGACCAGGTCGTGCGAAGCCACGTACCGTACCGGCTCTGCGTGAGGCGCGAAGCCACGTTTGAACTGATTGACGCCCGCAAGAGCTTCGCCCGGCCGGGCGACCAGGCTGTAGCCGCAGAGATCGAATGTGCTGCAGCCGCGCCGTTTCGCCCAGCGCATGATCTCCCAGACGAGGAGGGAGTTGGTCGGCAGAGCGCGCGCGGCGCCATTCGAGGCGATGGTATCGAGGTAGGCGACGCCCGAGGCCACAAAGACCACGGCTCCCGCGACCGGGAGGCCGTCGCGGCGGGCGATGAACACGCCCCCGCCCGAATGGCGGTGAACCCAGTCGCAGACCATGCTCTCGAACCACCGAACGGGTATCGGTTTCAGTGTGGCTCGCAACGCAAGCTCCCCGTACAGCCCGGCCATGGCCTCGCAGGCGGCGGCGCCGTCCTCAACCTGCACGCACAACCCGGCGGCGACGCACTTCTTGATGTTCTGGCGCGTCTGACGGCGGAACGTGTGCAGGAGAGCGTCTTCTTCGGGCGTGAGATCCACAAGCAGCGTGGCCCAACCCCCCTCGAGGCGACGCCGCACGAACCCGTGGCGCTCGAGGACTGTCTCCACGTCGTCGCCTCCTTCGGCGAGCGGCCGGCGCGGCATCAGCTGCACGCGCACGGCGTCTCGTCTGAGCTGCGGCAAGACCGCTTCGAGCCACTCGTCGAGCACCGCGGGATCAGTGAAGACTGGGCCCCATTCGAACCTGTAGCTGCCGTACGGGCTGAACGGCAGCCCGCGACGCATGCCCAGCCCCACCAGCACGAGCTCGCCGTTCTCTTCGCCGCGAAAGTAGACGGGCTCCCGGGATTCCAGTCTGCGAGAACCCCGTTCTAGCTCAGCCCAGCGCGGAGACTGCCTGAAGGTACCACCTGGCGCGCGGGTCAGAAACGCCTCCCAGCGACGCATCTTCTCGGGACTCAGCACAGTGTCGGCAGAGCACTCGACCATCGCACGCCTCTCACATTGTCCGCGCCTGTTCATGGCAGTAGACCGGGGTGGTCATCGGCCCGCTCGCACACGGTCGCCGGCGGCCGTGCGGGTTGGCCGGCGCCCTCCATCACTGTTCATCGTCGCGAGTGATGCTCCTGCAGAGGAGGTCCCGAACGCGCCTTCGCCCTCCCGAAGACACCCATCGGCCGTGAACGGCGGGACTTGAGCGCCGGTGGGACTTCGCGGCCCGGCTCTGCCGCACGCGCTTACACTACGGGTGTCTTGCCGAGGGCGCAGGCGTCCCGCGTGAGGATGTCCGCCATCTGCACGGCGATGAACGCGCGAAAAGCCAACTGCGGGCCGCTCAGGCGAAGCGGCCAGACGGGTCTCACCCTGTCCACGAGGCGGCTCGGAACGACTGCCTTCACCGCGTCCTTCAGGCCGTGACCCGCCTGGGACGCGGATGGCTCGCCCGAGAGTCCGGCGACGATCTTGTCGAGAGCCGGACGCGAGAGCACGCGCTCGGAGTCGGCCGCGGCGAGCGCCCCGGTGACGGTCGCCACCATGCTGTCGGTCTGCACGAGCGCGCCGGTACCGCGAAGAGCACCCTCTGTGGCAACCGGGATCTTGGGCCCCAACGAGTGGATCATTTCGTGAAGCGGCTTCCGGTGGATCATGAGGTGATCCGGAAGCGCGCGCGCGACCTCTGCGACCCGCCGCGACTGGAGCGGGTTCACCACCTCCACGTAGGCGCACTTGATGGGGGTGAGGGGCGCGAGCGTGGCCGGGGAACAGAACTCATCGAACATGCGGGCGTACCAGGAAATCAGACTCTCCCCTGGTCGACGTCGGAAGCGTTCGTCCCGTGTCTGTTCGACCAGGCCGAGACTGCGGACGGGGTGATTCGGAGGATACTCGCTGAGGAAAGTGATGCCCCACCTCCGCAAGATCTGGAGCTCGGAATCGTAGCGCGTGTAGTAGCCCAATGCGGGCTCATCGCCGCGGATGACACCGGCGACGCCATCCTCGAAGAACGTCGCCCAGACCCCCATGCCGTCTGCGTAGCCGCCGAATTGGTCCACCTGTCCCTCTCCGGCAGCCAGGAAGCGCTGCAGGGCGACCTCAAGCGACGTTGCCGAGTACTCGATGGGGTAGTAGCGGTGCTCGACACCGAGCGCGGCGGCAAGCTCGGTGGCGATGCGGGCATCGTTGTGCACATCGGCCAACGACGACGTTGCGCCCCACGTCACGCAACGCGGCCGACGTCCGGCGTGCACGAGCCCCAAGAGGAGCGCCCTGCTGTCAAGGCCTCCCGAGAGCGGCAGCAGCCACTCGTCCATGGGCAGGTCGAGGCTTGCGCACGTGGCGAAGATCGCCTCGCGCAGGCGGTCGACGTGCTCCGCATCGCTCAGGGGCAAGGGTTCTCTGACGAGAGGCTGCGTTTTGATCCGCAGATCCCAGCTGTCAAGGTCGAGCGTGAGCCGGCTGTCGCCGGGCAGCCTTCGCAACCTGGTATCCCAGGACCTGGTGCCCAGGTGCCCGCTGGTCAGCATCCAGGTCACCGATTCCTGGTCGAGCTCGAACGAGCCGAGAAGGGTGATGAGCGCCCGCTGCGATGTGGACGCCAGAAAGCGCTGCGCAGTCTGCACGTACCACAGCGGGCGCGTCGCCAGCACATCGGTGAGCAGCTCCAGACGCCGCTCGTCGTGACGCGCGATGACGTAGCTGCCGTCGGGGGCCGCCGACTGCATCTCCCACCATCTGCCCGAGGGCCCGTACATGCGGCCCATGCAGACACAGCCATCGTGCACCGGGATGCCGGCCACCGGATTGGCGACCGCGACCACGAGGCCGTCGCGCTCGTAGATCAGCGGGGCATGCGGCTTGATATTGTCGGGGGCCAGTGCGGCGGCGGCGCAGCGCGCGTGATCGACGTCCGGGGCATTGGCACTCGCTCGGGGCGAGCAGATGACGATCAGGTTGGCCACTGTCGACCCTTGGGGGCTACCTCGTTCGGTGCTGGTTCTGAAGCTACATCATGACCCATCCGGACGTGGCGACGCAACGTCGCTAGAGGCTGCGGATGAACGCGCAAAGACGCTCCCCGTGGCGGTGGTAGTCGAACTGGCGCTGCGCGACCAAGCGCCCTCGAACACCCACTTCTCGGGCCTCTGATGCGTGGTCGAGGACGTAGCGCATCTGCGCGGCGAAGCGCTCGGGGTCTCCGGGTGGCGCCATATAGGCGTCGACCCCGTGAGTCAGGTAGCGGGGGATGTCGCCGGTGGCTGTGACGACCACGGGCCGTCCGCTGGCCAGGTACTCACCCAGTTTGGTCGGGAAGCCGGCTCGCGAGAACAGGGCGTCGCGGCGGAGAAGCGCGTGCATGGTCGCGGAGCACAGCAGGTCGGGCAACCGCGCCCGCTCCACGTGGCCCGCGAACACGACGCGCTCCGCGATACCGAGCTCTGTCGTGCGTGCGACGATGTGGTCCAGTTGCGCGGGTGCGGCTTCGCCGACCACCCTCAGGACCACGTCCGGATAGTGTGGAGCGACCAGGGCGAAGGCCGCCAGCAGATCGGGAACCTCTCCCTCGTGACCGAGGTCGCCCACGTAGACGATCTCTCGGGGATCTGCCGCAGTGAGACCCACCGCGCCCTGGTCGAAGTCAGATGCTGCCACGAGGATCGGGACGCGAATGCTCTGGACGCGGGCCGGCGAATGGAGACGGACGTAGTCCTCCAGGCACGTCGAGATCGCGATGAATCCGTCGACCAGCCTGTAGGCGAGCACGTCCTGAAGCCAGCGCTTGCCCGCGCGCTTCAGCGGGCCACGCTCGTACAGGAGCGGCATCTCGCAGACCTCGACGATGCACTTGGCGCCGCTCAACCTCGCGAGCAGCCCCATGAACGCGATCCAGTTCGGCTGGTCGGTGTAGGCGATGATCGCCCTCGGCCCGGCGCTGCCTCTGAAGGCTCGTCTGGCGGCCGACCAGAGGCCGAGCGGTACCTTGGCTTCCAGCAGCCTGCGCCCCAGAAAGGACGACGCGCGCGCCCTGGTGCCGCAGGCGTACTCGAACGGCACGCCTTCGTGGACTCCGGCGGGGGCGACATTGGGGCCGGCGCCGCCTGGGTCGGGCGTCAAGAGACTAACCACCCGCACTCGTGAGCCGCTCTCGACGAGTCCTCGTGCATAGGCATGGACCCT
>Ga0209254_10002318_pt1 | contig 17269 bp, 19 predicted proteins | sample FrelakmetDIP11DI_FD_187148 | JGI IMG/M metagenome (GOLD analysis project Ga0209254, IMG submission 187148) | Freshwater lake sediment microbial communities from the University of Notre Dame, USA, for methane emissions studies - DIP11 DI (SPAdes)... | ecosystem: Environmental > Aquatic >... | reverse complement strand
GCCGAAGACCCTTTCGAAAATATAGTCGATATTTTTCAGGTAATACCGAAGGTCAAAAATGCTGTCGAGTTCGCCTGCAGAGAGGTATTTTCTCACTTCCTTGTCCTTCTTTAACAGTTTCTTGAAATGGGTCTCTGTCTTCCAGCTCTTCATCGCAGCCCTCTGGACGATGTCATAGGCGTTTTCCCTGCTGGTTCCCTTGTCTATCAATGCAAGCAGAACTCTCTGTGAGTTAAAGAGTCCGTAACTCTTTTCCATATTCTCCTTCATCCTCTTGGGGTAGACATGCAGTCTGTCAAGTATCCCCTTCAGCCTGCTGAGCATATAATCTGCAAGGATGGAACTGTCGGGGACGATCACCCGTTCGACCGAGGAATGGGAGATATCCCTTTCATGCCAGAGGGCGATATTCTCGATCGCAGCCACGGCATTCGAACGGACAATCCGGGCGAGACCGGAGAGGTTCTCACACCCTATGGGATTTCTCTTATGCGGCATCGCGGAGGAGCCCTTCTGTCCTGCCATGAACGGTTCTTCTGCCTCAAGGACCTCCGAACGCTGGAGATGCCGTATCTCCACCGCTATTTTTTCGACAGCAGCAGCAATGAGGGCAAGGGTTGTGAGATATTCGGCATGCCTGTCCCTCTGGACGATCTGGGTGGCAACCGGTTCAGGTTTCAGTCCGAGTTTTTTGCAGACCTTCTCCTCGATCACCGGCGGAATATTCGAAAAGGTGCCGACCGCGCCTGAGAGCTTGCCGACCCTTATTGCCTCTTTCGCCTTTTTCATCCGTGCAAGGCTCCTCTTCATGTCTTCATACCAGAGTGCGAACTTAAGGCCGAAGGTCATGGGTTCGGCATGGACTCCGTGGCTTCTGCCGATCACCGGGACGTCTTTATATTTATAGGCCTGTTTTTTTAAAACATCCATCAATTCCCTGATGTCCTTCATGATGAGGTCGCACGCTTCGCAGATCTGGAGCGCCAATGCCGTATCGAGGATGTCCGAGGAGGTGAGACCCTTATGGATAAACCGCGACTCAGGCCCGAGACTCTGGGCTACAGAGGTAAGAAAGGCGATGACGTCGTGCTTCACAACCTTTTCAATCTCGTCAATCCTCCTGATGTCAAAGCGCGCCTTTTCCTTAATGAGCTTTAACGCGTCACGGGGGATCTCGCCGATCTCTGCCCATGCCTCGCAGACGGCGATCTCGACATCGAGCCATTTCTGATATTTCATTTCAACATCCCATAGGTTCCCCATTTCAGGCCGTGTGTAACGTGCTATCATAATTCCCCCTTGATAACTTGATAAAATAATATATCATGCAAATAGTTAGTTTTTGATCCCTGGCTGCCTGACAGATCAGACTATCATTTTACCACCTATCCTCTTGCAAAAAAAGCCCTTTTTATGTTAATATTTCCTTCCTGAAAGAATCAGATATTTTTTCAGGAAATACAATATGTTGCCTCTGTGCGCCGGTATGGCGAAATCCCGAAGAAACAGAGGACAGACAGGAGGAAGAAGAACAATGGTTGCAGTAATGAAGGAACTGCTTGAAGCAGGAGTACATTTTGGTCATCAGGTAAAGAGATGGCATCCAAAGATGAAGAAATACATCTTTGGCGAAAGAAACGGCATCTATATCATTGACCTTCAGAAAACAGTGAAGGGGCTTGAAGAGGCGTATCATTTTGTAAAGGATATTGCAAGGTCGGGCTCTCCCGTCCTTTTCGTCGGGACAAAGAAGCAGTCACAGGATGCGATCAGGGAAGAAGCGAACCGGTCGGGAGCATTCTATGTAAATCAGCGCTGGCTCGGCGGGATGCTGACGAATTTTTTGACCATCAAGAAGAGTATCGAAAAACTGAAGAAGATCGAAGCGATGAAAGCAGACGGGACGATGGAACTCCTTCCGAAAAAAGAGGTTGCCGCTTTCGAGAAAGAGCGAACGAAGCTGGAGAGGAACCTTTCGGGCATCAAGGATATGACGTCGTTTCCCAAGGCGGTATTCATCGTAGATCCGAAAAAAGAGCGGATCGCCGTTGCTGAAGCAAGGAAGCTTTCTGTTCCGATCATTGCGATCGTGGACACGAACTGCGACCCCGATGAAATCGATTATGTGATTCCCGGGAATGACGACGCTATCAGGGCGATAAAACTTATTACCTCGAAGATAGCCGATGCCATTCTTGAAGGGAAGGCAGCGTTATCGAAGTCAAAGGCTGACGAGGCCGAAAAAGTCGAGGTTGCGGGGAAAATACAGCAGGAAGAGGCAGAGGGGAAAGAATGACAACGATATCTGCTGAACTGGTAAAAAACCTGAGAGAGAAAACCGGCGCCGGAATGATGGAGTGCAAAAAAGCGCTCACCGAGAGCAGCGGAGAGTTTGAAAAGGCTGTCGATCTGCTGAGACAGAAGGGGCTTGCTTCTGCCGTGAAAAAGGCGGGAAGAACCGCTTCAGAAGGCCTTGTCGAATCATACATCCATATGGGGAAGCTTGGGACGATGATCGAAGTGAACTGTGAGACGGACTTTGTCGCAAAGACAGATGATTTCAAAGAACTTGCAAAAGATATTGCCATGCATATCGCGGCTGCAAACCCGCTCTATCTGACAAGAGAAGATGTACCCCAGGAAGTGCTGGAGCGGGAAAAGGAGATATACAAGGCACAGGTTGCCGGTAAACCGGCGCAGGTCGTCGAAAAGATTATCGAGGGGAAGCTCGAAAAGTTTTTCTCCGACACCTGTCTTGTTGACCAGATATTTATTAAGGACCCCGACCAGAAAAAGAAAATTAAAGACCTTGTCACCGAGAAGATCGCAAAACTGGGGGAAAACATCATCATACGCAGGTTTGCAAGATTTCAGCTTGGAGACATAGCGGCAGGATAAGAATGAAGTATAAGAGAATACTGCTCAAAATAAGCGGTGAAGCCATGATGGGGGACCAGTCCTATGGCGTAGAACCCTCTACCGTCGATTTTATCGCCAAAGAGATTAAGGATGCGGTCTCAATGGGTGTTCAGGTCGCCGTTGTCATAGGCGGAGGGAATATCTTCAGGGGGGTAGAGGCGAGCGTCAAGGGCATAGAGAGGGCGTCCGCAGATTATATGGGCATGCTTGCGACGGTTATCAACGCGCTTGCACTTCAGAATTACCTCGAAAAATACGCCGTACCAACCCGCGTGCAGTCAGCGATAGAGATGAAAGAACTCGCAGAACCGTATATACGGCGCAAGGCTATGCGGCATCTTGAAAAAGGAAGAACGGTCATCTTTGCAGCCGGAACGGGCAACCCGTATTTCACCACAGATACCGCTGCATCGCTCAGGGCGATGGAGATCGATGCGGAGGTTATCCTCAAGGCGACTAAGGTGGATGGTATCTATTCGTCAGATCCCATGAAAGATCCGTCCGCTAAAAAATATCCGACGGTCACCTATATCGATGTTTTGAAAAAAGGGCTGAGCATCATGGATTCGACGGCCATATCATTATGTATGGACAACAACCTCCCGATTGTGGTATTTAATCTGCGTGGGAAGGGAAGTATCAGGAAGATCATAGAAGGAAAAAAAATCGGAACCCTTGTATGGGGGAATTATGGAGCAGGAGCTAAAAAGAAAAACCTCTGATCGAATGACACGGGCAATCGAGTCCCTGAAAAAGGATTTTGCCTCTATCAGGACCGGCAGGGCGTCATTGGCACTCCTTGACGGCATTATGGTCAATTATTTTGACACACCGACGCAGCTGCAGCAAATAGCGAGTCTGAGCATACCAGAGAGCCGTCAGATGGCGATACAACCATGGGATCCGAAGGTCATCCCCGACATTGAAAAGGCCATTCTGAAGTCAGACCTTGGCCTGACACCCATGAACGACGGCAAGATCATACGGATCAATATCCCGCCGCTGACAGAGGAAAGAAGGAAGCAGCTTGTTAAGGCAGTCAGAAAAATAGCGGAAGAGGCAAAAGTGTCGATCAGAAATATCCGCAGAGATGCGAACGAAGAACTGAAAAAACTCGAAAAAGAGAAGCACATAAGTGAAGATGTGGTGAAGAAATCACAGGAAGAGATTCAGAAAATCACCGATTCTTTTGTTCACAGGGCAGATGATGTGCTGGGGAATAAAGAGAAGGAAATAATGGAAGTCTGAGATGACCAACAGTAATTTCATCGTGAAAGTGAGTGATGCCAAACTGGGCGACATCCAGAAAGCCCTTCAGAATGCAGGAATAACCGTAAGGAGCGTTATTGAGGTTTTCAGGGAAGAAGAGAAATCAAAAGAGGAGAAGGAAACACAATAATGGCTGAGAACATAAAGAAGAAACCCGTCAGGAAAGCTGCCAGCAATAGCGTAAAAATTTCCGGGAAACCCGCAGGAAAAGCAAAATCAAAAACCGCGCAGCTGAAGAAAACAGCCCTGAAAAAACCGGCAGTGAAGAGAGGGGAAAGCCCTGCCCCCCGAAAAGCACGTACCGCTAAAAAACCGGTTTCCAAAAAGACGCAGGGGAGACCGACGGCAAAAACCCTGAAGGGCAGAAAGATCATTGCAAAAACATCTCCGCCGAAAAAACCGGTTCTCGCCGAATCTGAGGAAGAGACAAAGGCTGCGTTGAGAAAGGTGCTTCTCCGGAAGAGAGCAGACCTTCTGCAAGTGATTAAGACCGAGATATCCAAATACATAAAGGGCGAGACACGGCAGCTGGTAGATACTGCCCTTGATGATGGAGACTGGTCGGTTGTGGACCTCACGGAGGACATCAGCCTCAGGCATTTGAGTGCCCATAGGGAAACGCTCCTTAAGATCGACGAGTCGCTCCGGAAACTGAACGAAGGGACGTATGGCCTTTGTGAAGACTGCGGAGATGTGATAAACGAAGAGAGGCTCAAGATCCTTCCTTTTGCGATCTATTGTATTGACTGTCAGGAGAGAAGGGAAAAGCTTGAGGAGATAGAGAGAAGGGAAGGAATCGGCTAACTGCTGATCTCTCCGTTTACCGCCGGCGTATACTTTTTATAGACCTCATCCAGAATTTCCTTTGCGCCCCTTCCAAGGATGTCTTCAGCCAGTCTGATGCCGAGAGACTCCGCGTGTTCAGTACCCCCTTCACCATACGCTTTGATGATCCTGTCGCCGGCAATACTCCCTACAAGTCCGTCCATCAGGATCTTTCCGCCCGCAAGCCTCGCGTGCGCCGCAATAGGGACCTGGCATCCGCCTTGAAGTTTTTTCAGAAAAGCGCGTTCCGCCTTCACACAGAGCGATGTCTCTTCATGGTTCAGCGGAGCGATAAGCGCATTGATGAATACATCGTCTCTCCTGCATTCGATGCCGATGGCCCCCTGGCCGATAGCCGGAAGGCTTAATGCAAAGGGAAGGATCTCGGTAAGTCTGTTGTGCAGTCCGAGCCTTTTCACGCCGGCAGCAGCGAGGATAATGGCGTCGAACTGGCCCTCGTCCAGTTTCCTCAGTCGCGTATCGAGGTTCCCCCGGAGCTGTTCAATCTTCAGATCCGGCCTCACACTGAGCAGTTGACAGGAGCGTCTCAGACTGCTTGTCCCTATCTTCGCCCCCGGGGGGAGGTCGTTAAAAGTACGGATTAAGAATTGAGCATTACGTACCCTTGAAATAAGAGCATCTCTCGGGTCTTCACGGGCGCAGATTACCGCAAGATGAAGACCTTCGGGGAACTCTGTCGGAACGTCTTTCATGCTGTGCACGGCAATATCCGCTTCCCGCTGTATCAGCGCCTCTTCGATCTCTTTCACAAACAAGCCCTTCCCCCCTACCTGTGCAAGGGGCACATCGAGGATCTTGTCGCCGGTAGTTTTGATCTTATTGATCTCTATTGTTATGCCGGGATGACGTTTTTGCAGTTCCGACTGAATATGCCCGGCCTGCCAGAGGGCGAGTTTACTGGCTCTGGTGCCGATCACTATTTTCTTATTCTCCATTTTTCTCTCCGTCGATGCCATAGAGTTTTCTGACCGCTGCGACCAGCAGATCTCTGTTTTCCGAATCTTCTTTGAGTGCAGCGGTCGGCGGATGGATGAGTTTATTCACCAACGCGGTTGCCATATATTCTATCGCCTCTCTCTCTTTTTCACCGATTCCGGATAATTTATGGAACAGTTTATCGATTTCCTCTTTTTTTATCTCCTCGGCCTTTTCTCTCAGGGCCTTGATAGTCGGGACCGAGTCGAGGGAGGCCTGCCATTTCACAAAGGTCTCCAGCTCCTCAGCGATGATCTTTTCCGCCTTCTCCGCTTCCTTCTGCCGTTCGAAGAGATTTGAAGCAACAACACCCTGAAGGTCATCGACATTGTAGAGATAGACATTCTCCAGATCGTTGATCTCCGGATCGATATTCCTCGGGACGGATATATCGATGATGAAGACCTGGCGCTGCTTTCTCTCCTTCATCACCTTTTGCATCTGGCTTTTCATTAAGATATAGGACGGGGCTCCGGTGGAACATATGACGATATCGGCGCGTACCATCTCCTGGAGGAACTCTTCAAACTTTACCGGTATCCCGTGGAACTCCTCTGCCAGGGAGCAGGCGCGTTCAAATGTTCTGTTTGCGACGAGGACCTCTCTCACGCCGTTTGAGATCAGATGTTTTGCGGCAAGCTCGGCCATCTCACCTGCCCCCAGAAGCATGCAGACCTTTTTTGACAGGTCGGTAAATATCTTTTTTGCGAGTTCCACAGCCGAGAAGCTTATCGAAACCGCGTTTTCCGCGATCCGCGTTTCGGTCCTGACGCGCTTTGCCGTTGAAATCGCCTTTTTCATGAGCTTATTCAGGAGGAAACCGGTGGTTTTTTTCGAGAGGGCGAGGTCGAAGGCGTCCTTGAGCTGGCCGAGTATCTGTGGTTCGCCGACTATCATGGAGTCGAGGCTCGAAGCTACTTTAAATACATGTTCCACTGCCTGGATGTCATGGTAGAAATAGAGGGCGTTGTCGAGTGAATCCTTCTTGATGTTATGAAATTCCGAGAGGAAGGTCTTAATCGACTCCGAGGCCTTTTCTGTTTCAGAAACGTTTGCATAGAGTTCCACCCTGTTGCAGGTAGAAAGGATGATCGCCTCATCCACTTCGGGAAGCTCAGTGAACCGGAGCAGGCCCTCTTCGAGTTTGGAACCGGTGAATGCGAGCTTCTCCCTCACGTCAACATCGGCAATCTTATGATTCAGTCCTGCTACAAGAACCTTCATAGGAAGACGTGGAGACCTTTCTGGAGCAATTTAATGCCAAAAAAGGCGATGATGATGGTGAAAAATCCGACTATGGACAGCAGAGCCGCCCGCCTGCCCCTCCAGCCGGCGATGAGACGGGCATGCAGCACGATCGCATAGATAAACCACGTAATCAGCGACCACGTTTCCCTCGGATCCCAGTTCCAGTAACTTCCCCAGGCGCTCTCCGCCCATAACATTCCCGTTATTATTGCGAGGGTGAGGAGGGGAAACCCGATGGTTATCAGCCGGTAGTTGATCTCGTCGAGTGTCTGGAGGCTCGGCAGACGTCCGAATAGACCCCCTGGATGTTTCGACTTTACGTAGTGCTCCTGGACGAGGTACATGAGGCCGACCCCGAAGGCAAGCGCGAACGCTGCATTGCCGAGAAAGGCAAAAACCGCATGGATGCCGAGCCAGTAACTCTGCAGTACAGGGCTGAGCGGTTTCATCTCCCGTGAGAGCATGGAGGAGACCAGCATAAGAGAAAAAACAATCGGCATGATGAATGAGGAAAGGAGCATGATTTTATATCTGAACTGCAGAAGAAAAAAGAGGAAGACGATGCACCACGCGAAAAACGATGTCGCCTCATGAGGGTTTGTGATCGGGATATGCCCGGCGGTGACATACCGATAGACTATGCTTATGGTATGGAGGGCAAAACCGGCGCCGGCAAATATGAGCAGAAGCCTGGAAGTTGTCTTCGAGCCCTTGAAGAGTTCGGTGATGCCGATGATCATTGATGCGAAATAGAAGGCGAGGGAGAGTTCGAACAAGATAAGGCCCATTAGAAACAACCAAGCTCGCAGCCGGTAAGCTTGATGCGGAGTTCGTCGGCGTTCCTGCCGACTTCCTTATACGGAACGGAGAGTTCTTCGGCGATTTTCCGTGCGACGGGGCAGGATATTTTGCCGTCAACCGCTTTTTTAATTAGTAGTTTCTTAATCTTGTCGTTCATATATTCACGATATATCAGTCATCAGGCCCGGCCGCTTCTCTTATAAGAATATTACATCATCGCGCTTTCAAAACTCAATTCAGACGCCGCCTTGAAGGGAATATAGGGCAGTGACGGCCCCCAAAACAAATGATCATTTACAGGAACGCATATTTTCTGTATATTATGTATACTATTCGCACTTATAGGGGGAACTGTCATCATATGTTTTTGCTGAAATGGTTTGAAAAGATGGGGGAACACGGCCTCTATTATATGAACCAGGCAGGCAGAATGGGGATCTTCCTTTTCAACGTTGTTCTCAGCGTCTTCAGGCCCCCGTATTATAAGATATTCAATATTACGAAACAGATTTACGTCATCGGCGCACTCTCGATATTTGTCATTCTCTTCACCGGTGCCTTTACCGGCATGGTGCTCGGGCTGCAGGGATATACTACGCTGAGGAAATTCGGGTCTGAGGGTATGTTGGGATCTGTTGTTGCGCTCAGCCTTATAAGGGAATTAGGGCCTGTCCTCGCAGCGCTTATGGTGACCGGAAGGGCCGGATCCGCCATCTGTGCGGAAATAGGCATTATGCGGAATTCGGAGCAGATCGATGCCCTCGAATGCATGGCGATCGATCCCCACAAATACATCGTTGCCCCCAAATTCATCGCCACCATAATCGCAATGCCGCTGTTGACGGCGATTTTTAATGTTGTCGGTATTTTCGGCGGCTATCTCGTGGGTGTCAAGCTCCTCGGTTTGAACGAGGGGGCTTATTTTGTGAATATGTATAAGAATGTTGAGTTCGACGATATTTATATGATGTTTGTGAAATCCCTCTGTTTCGGTCTTCTGATCGTCTGGATATGCGCTGCGAAAGGCTATTTAGTTCATTTTGAGAGGAAAGGCGGGTTCGGCGCTGAGGGCGTCAGCAGGGTAACGACGTATGCAGTGGTTTTAACATCAGTCTCTATCCTTGTCTTCGACTACCTTATCACCTCATTTCTCATATGAATACGGAACCGATCATACAGCTTGTCGACGTAAAGAAGCGATTTGGCCAGCAGCAGGTGCTGAAAGGGATCAACCTTTCCATTTTCGAGGGAAAAACAACTGTCATTGTTGGGGAGAGCGGAAAAGGAAAGAGCCTCGTTCTCAAACATATCCTTGGTCTGATGAAACCGGACAGCGGACAGGTACTCGTGTTCAATAAGGATATCAACAAAATAAAGAAGAAGGAACTGAAAGAGATCAGGTCGTATTTCGGCGTGCTCTTTCAGAATTCGGCGCTTTTCGATTCCATGTCTGTTTTTGACAACGTTGCGCTGCCGTTGCGCGAGCGCACGAAGAAATCGGAAGAAGAGATAAAAGAGATTGTGAACGAGAAATTGAAGTTGATGGACCTCGAAGGGAGCAATGAGAAATATCCCGCTCAGGTCAGCGGAGGGATGAAAAAACGGGTTGGCCTCGCGCGTGCACTTGTACTGAATCCGAAAATTGTTTTTTTCGATGAGCCGACAACCGGCCTCGATGTTGCCAAGAGCAACGAGATATACCGCGTCTTTTTCCGGACACAGGCGAAACTGGGATATACGTCCGTTATCGTCAGCCATGACGTTCCGAAAATTTTCAAGCTTGCCGACTATGTTGCGCTGCTGCATGAGGGTGTCGTCCAGGATTGTCTTCCTCCTGAGGATTTTCAGACATCCGATAATCCGCACATTAAGGAATTTGTCGAAAAAACTATGGGACTAATCTATGAAAGTGAAGAAGTGGAGGGTTAGCAATGAACAGACTGAGCATTGAAACAGGCGTAGGAATCTTTATTATTTTAGGATTTATTTGCATGGCCTATCTTTCCATAAAACTCGGTGATGTCGAGCTCTTCGGAACGAAGCAATATCCGGTTAAAGCCACATTTACCAACATTTCAGGTCTGAAAGAGGGCTCGGAGGTGGATATCGCAGGGGTGAAGGTCGGGAAAGTAGCGAAGATATCCCTCGGTAACTATAACGCGATTGTGGAACTGTTGATCAATCCTGACGTGAAGCTTCAGGAGGATGCCATCGCGAGCATCCGGACGCAGGGTATTATCGGCGATAAATACATAAAGATTTCCCCCGGAGGAGCCGAGGATTATATCACGCCGAACGGGATGATTTCGGAGACCGAATCAGCAGTCGATATTGAGGAGTTAATCAGTAAATATATCTTCGACAAGAAATAGTATAGAGAAAACGGATCGAAAACGCAGATGAAAAAAAATAACATTAAGGAACAACTCAACAAACTCCGGACGGAAATGATCTTCTCTTTCATCGAAGACGACGATGCCGAAAAACTCATCCCGTTCTTTGATTTGGGTGACTATCCTGCCAGGTCTGTTGTCTTTAAGGAAGGGGATCCCGGTGATTTTATCAGTTTTGTCGTTTCCGGAAAACTGGAGGTAAAGAAGCAGACCGAGTTTAAAGGCAATCAGCTGATCATCGCATTGTTGAGCTCCGGTGCATTGGTCGGAGAGCTTTCGATTTTTGATCAGCATAAACGCTCTGCTACCGTTGAAGCGGTAGAAGATACGACCATGCTCATCCTCAGGAACACGTCATTAGAAGCCCTCCTCCAGCAGCATCCCTATACTGGTACCAAGCTGCTGAAAGGGTTGATACGTATTCTCGCCCTCCGGCTGCGCAAGGCAACTGAAAGGCTCACGACGATCTTTTAGGATCATACCTTTGTCAATTTATGCAATAGCATGCCGATGAATTTGTTCATGGGATTTGTTCTCTTCAGGTAAGGAACGACAGGTCTTCTCCGCAAGCCCAGCTTCATCAGTTCCCAGAGGATATCTTTATTATCTTTATCGAACGAAAGCCCCTTTCGAAAGGCTTTGACAGCGTCTGTCTTATTCCCTGATGCAAGATAAGCCCTTCCGAGGTTGAGATAAAAGACGGAGGCGAAAAACTCTCTGCCGAACGGCAGCCTTTTCTCGAGCTTTTTGATCGCCCTTAAACAGGTATCAATGGCATGCTCGTAATTTTTGTTGATGATAGCTTCAAGGCAGCCGTAGTAGGAGAGAAGAACCGGTTCATCAGGATACTGTTTGAGTGCATACGTAATCAGTTCAAGGGCGCCTTTATTATTTTTTCTCTGGAGGCGGGATTTTACTTCATTCAGATAATCCGAGGGATTTTTGAACTTCTGGTCATGCTCCTGTTTCAGCATTGCCGCAATCATCTCGTGTTGTTTGTAGACGAGCTCAGGGAGTTTCTTCTTATAGTCAGGTCTGCTCGTGACGGTTCTGACATCTATTGTTCTTGTTGACAGGATTTTTCCTCTATAATAAACGGTCGTAATTATTGCTGTTTTTGCCGGGTCGATATCCTCGGTGAGGATGAGGTACTTCTTCCCATCAATGACCACATCGGTGCTGTAGTCCTTGTGGAGACCTGACGTGATTCTTATGCTGTCTTTTTGTTCCATAGTCTCTGCTGCGCTTTTTTCCTTTTACAGACCGTTTCCTATAACCTTACCCGTAAAATCATCGCTTTGCAATAAATCAGTTGCAGGTGAATGAAAAAGTAACCTTTCAATGACGGGTGTATTTAAGGTAGCCGAAGGCTTTCCGCCCCGGCGGATCGCTGAGGTGATAGCCTGCGCCCCGGACGCAACCTAAAGGTTGCGGCTACACCTTTGACTGAACGTTTACATGAAGGAATGGTCAATTATTGCAATTTGTGAGAATCAGTATTACAATTCAGAAGCAATAACAGCAAAAAGATTAAAAGGCAAATGCATGCAATGTCCCCACTGCGGAAATGAATTAAGCGGAGAAATGCTCTGCAGTAAATGCGGGGGAAAAGTGAGTCTCCCCAAAAGGGATATTGAGGTAGAATACAAAGAGTTTAAAGTATCCGAGTTCCTTGAAATACGGAAGTCTCAGCAGGAATCCCGGACGGAAGGGACGAGCGAACCGGGGACAGAACAAAAAGGCGGTCCGGTTTCTCTGCAACCTCCCGCGAACATGACAGGGAAACGGGCGCCGGGGAGGGGAACGAAAAGGCTTCTTTTCGCATTTTCGCTCATCTTCATCATCTTCGGGCTAATGGCAGGCGTGTATTATCTTCTGCGCTTTCTTTTTTAGCAATTGAAAGAGGCAGCGAGACTCTCATTGGAGCAGACCCCTATCCCGGGCTTTTTTTAATAAGTTTGAGAGGCACCGTTAGCGTGGATTTCGTTCCATAGCCTCTCTTCGATGCAAATTTAAAATGCCCCCCCAGATATTTTAGCCGTTCATGGATACTGAAGAGACCGAATCCACCGTCTTTGCTTTTGTACGCTTCAATCGTGGAGGTATCGAATCCGATTCCGTCGTCTTCGACGGAAATCTGGATATGCTTGTAATCTCTCTGGATCGAAACCTTTACATTCCGCGCCTTTGCGTGCTTGGTTACGTTGATCAGCAGTTCGCGGACCGCCTGATAGAGAAGGATGCGCGTTTCGTCCGCAATGGGTTTGGGCTTCAAGTCGTCCTCAAAGTGGAAAACCAGTCCCAGCTGTTTCTGAAATTGGTATCCGAGCCACTTGAGGGCAGCTTCCAGCCCCTCTTTATAGAGGAGCGGTGTCCCGAGCTGAAATGTCAGTGATTTCGTATACTCAATGGTCTGCGCAATGAGGGAGAGGATCTCATCAACCGGCTCTTTCAGATCATCGGCAGAAGCAATCTCCTTCAGCGCCTCCAGTTTGTTCTTGGAATAATAAAGGGTTTGTCCGATATAATCGTGGAGCTCCGTTGCAATGCATCGACGCTGTCTTTCCTCGACCAGCGACAGTTCTGAAGCGAGGGAACGAAGCTGTTCCTGGTATGAGAGAAGCTCCGACTCTGCCTGTTTCCGATCGGTTATATCGGTAAATATCCCGAAACTCCCGCTGAAATGACCTTTTTCATCAAAGAGCGGCTTCGGTGAAACCAGCGCGTGCACCTTTCTGTCGTCTTTTCTCGTCAGGGTAATTTCATACGGCATCGCAATGCCTTTTATCCTTTCCTCCCATTGCTTTTTGAATATACGCTGGCTTTCCTTATCCAGGAAAATGGTCTCACTGTACCCGACCAGTTCATCCCGGCTGTATCCTGTCATGGTGCAGAACTGATCGTTCACAAACGTGATAACGCTGTCTTTGTCCACCACCGATAATCCCTCGTTCATCGTTTCTATCAATGTCCGATGGTGTTCTTCACTCTGACGAAGCGCGTCTTCAGCCCGGTTCCGTTCCGCGACCTCCTGCTGAAGTTTTTCGTTCGCTATCCTGAGTTCAGCTGTGCGCTCTTCAACGCGGTGTTCCAGTTCGTCATGTGCCTTTAGTAACGCAGCCTCAGCCCGTTTTCGTTTGGTGATTTCTCCGGCGATATTCCCGATCATCTCGTTCGTTACTTTTTTCAGGGATTCAAGGAGTTCCACTTCTGATTCCCCGGATACCCTGGCGCTGAGGTCACCCTTTGCGACTCTGTGTAATACATCGAAGTGTTCTGCAAGTCCTATGGCGATCTCATGCGACTGATCGACGATCTCGCTGATCTCTTCAGCAGTCAGATTCACCATGTGTTTTAATTTACTGATCAGCTCGATATTCGATTCTTCGGGGACCCTCACGGTAGGGTCTCCCGCTGCAATCTTTTTTAATGCCTCAAAGACCTCGGAAAGGCTCAGGGCCAGCTCCATGCTCATGCTTTCCAGCTCCCTGTCCCTGTCTCCGATCAGTTTGCTGAATTCCCTGAACTGCTTGTTCACAACCGCAAGTGTTGCTTTCATTGCGGACGCGGTGTTGTTCGCCTTGAGAACCTCGCAGTCAAGGCACAGCTCAATTTTCTCCAGGAATTTACCCTGGATCTCATCCCGGCAATGGGTTCCCGAAAAGAGCCAGCACTTGATATCCTTTGATTTAAAGGCAGGACACGTCTTCTCATTACACTGGAATAACTCCCAGCATTTAATATGACTCAGGTTTTTTTCTTCTGCCGTGCTCATATTCTCATTTTATTCCAAATGGGACAGGATTGTCGAAAAAAAAGTTATAGCCGCCGACCCGTTTGTCATTTAAGCGAAAAACCATTTATCTATTGTTGCAATAACCCAAACAATTTCAGGCCGTCTTTGATAAATAGTGCTGCCAGCAACAGCAGGATGAAGCCGAGTGCTTTTATCGTAGCGATATACACAGGCCCCCTCAGGAAGGACCTGGATTTATCCACAAGGAGTGCTACGAATATCTTTGAGCCTACCAGGAGAACGTAAAAGCTGCCTATGAACAAGAACGCCGACAGAAAACTCTCCCCGAACGCCTTCAGCACCGTTGGTGCGCCCACGGTCATCCAGAAGAGATAGGGATAGGGACTCAGAACATTTGCGATGATACCCTTTCTGAGCGATGCTTTTTTCGCCTGCCGGACGCTTATTTCAAGCCCTTTTACGGTGATGTTTTCGTATGCCAGATATCCCATAAACAAGGCGCCTAAAATGGATATCGTCCCCAGCACAAAACCGGCTCCGGACAATTTTATCAGAACGAGAACAGATGCTGTTACAATGGGTATATCTGTCAGAATCGGCGCGATGGCGATTACCATCCCTGCTTTTCTGTTTTGTCTGAGCGTTTCAGAGACGACTAAGGTCAATAACGGCCCCGGAGAAATTCCTGCAGCCAACCCTAAAACAGATCCTGACAGGAGGAACAGCAATGGTTCAATCATTATGGTATTGTTCGCCGGATTCTTTCATAATCTGTCAAAAATACACTATAACATGCTTTACATAGTTATGAGAATTGCATTACCTATTGACACGTCACGCAAGAACGGTAGAATAGGGCTGTCCTTTCAGTGTCGAAAAAAAGCACATATTATCAATAAGTTTAATGAACTATTATTGCCGTTGTAATGTATGCAGCATTAAAAATAAGACAAACGGGAACAGGCAATGTGGCATGCGAATTGCTTATATGTTATATTTATAATAAATAAACTATAATATATAAATAATGGAGGTAACTGCTATGAAAAACGTAGACCTGTTTGAAGAGATTATCGATTTAGGCAAGCAGCGCGGTTTTGTTACCTATAATGATATAGATGGTCTGCTCTCCCCGGAACTTGATGAGCAGGAAGATCTCGTTCACCTTCTCCAGGACCTGGAGATTGAAATAACAGACGGTCAGGAGCCCGATGGCGAACAGGAAGAAGTTTCAGAGGAACAGGAACAGCATGAAAAATCTGAGGATCTTGTTCAGTCATATTTTCACTCAATGGGAGATATCGGGGTCCTCAGTAAAGATGAGGAAACCGACCTTGCAAGAAAAATAGAGGAAGGGAACCGCATCATCAGAGACCTGGTAAGAACGTTCCCGCTCTATAAGAAATTACTGAAAGAAGTATCTTATCGATTCGCGGAGGAAGAGAGCAGCTCAGAAGAAGACAGGGTTGATGCTGCGCTGAGGGACACCCTTGCGGCGTTGGATCATGTCATGACAGGCTTATCTATGCCGAAGGGCAAGAGTTCTAAGGATGGCCGGTATCAGAAGATTGAATCGGAGGTCGGGATCGGGATTGACGAATTGCGTCTGAGATATGAGCGGATTACGAAGGCGAAGCAGCTTGTTGCTGACGCGAAGAATGAGTTAATAATCCGCAATCTGAGGCTGGTCATTAATATCGCAAAACATTATGTGGGGAGAGGGCTCTCTCTGCTCGACCTGATCCAGGAAGGCAATATCGGCATGATGAAAGCAATCGATAAGTACGACTACAAAAAAGGGTTTAAATTCAGCACGTATGCAACGTGGTGGATCAGGCAGGCCATTACGAGAGCTTTGATGGATCAGACGAAAACAATCAGGGTCCCCGTCCATGTGATGGAGCTTTATAGTAAGGTCAATGCCGCTTCCAAGGAATTGGCCCAACAACTTGGAAGAGAACCTGAGAAGGAAGAAATCGCGCGAACATTGGGAATTCAGACGAGGAAGGTGGAAGATGTGTACAGGGCGATGCAGGACCCCGTAATGCTGGAAACGCCCATAGGCGATGATGAGTCGACGTTGGCCGATGTGATCGGCGACAATAGCGCATCTCCCTACTCAGAAGCAGAGCGCAATAAGCTTACCGAGGAGATTATCAAAGTCCTCCATACGCTGAACCCAAGGGAGGAGGCGATAATCAGAATGCGATTCGGTATCGGCGCTGAGAGAGACCATACACTCGAAGAAGTAGGGAGACATCTTTCTCTCACACGCGAAAGGGTAAGGCAGATAGAGGAGAAAGCCATGCGGAAACTGAAACATCCAAGCAGAGCCAGGGTCTTGAGGGTATTGGCCGCCATGCAATAGACATACTCCTGTTCTCTTGTCCGGGGAGCCATGATCGGCTACAATAGGGAGAGTAGCTGATCCAGATACGTGGAGAGGTGAGATGAAAACACGGAAAAGAAGACCGGTCATGGATGAATCAAAGCTGAAAGAATGCAGGATCGAAAGGGAAGCCGCGAGGGATTTTCGTGAAGAAATCCCCGGGATCGTGGAGAAACTTGTAGAGTCCTGCGACAGTGAGAAATGCTTTGATCATGTCGATCTGGCTCCCCTGCCTTCAAAAGAGGCGATCATCGCCGTCACCCATACAGCCTGCCGGGTTCTCTATCCCGGCTACTTCTCCCGAACCCGAATTGATAAGGTAAACCTCATCTACTATTACGGTCAGGAGTTAACGGAGTTTTTTGAAGCGCTGTCCGAACAGATCACCCTCTCCATTCGCCACGAATGCCGCCGCCACAATATGTCCTGCGTACACTGCGAGGAGCGCGGCCAGGAAATAGCGATCACTTTTATGCGGGAGCTCCCGCGTCTGAGAATCCTTCTCGCCAAAGATGTGCGGGCAGCCTTTGGAGGTGATCCGGCTGCCAAGGGCTACGACGAAATCATTTTCAGTTATCCGGGACTTTTCGCCATTACCGTTTACCGGGTTGCACATGAGCTGTATCAACAAGGTGTTTCATTGATCCCCAGGATCATGACCGAATATGCCCA
>Ga0209254_10002317_pt1 | contig 17270 bp, 16 predicted proteins | sample FrelakmetDIP11DI_FD_187148 | JGI IMG/M metagenome (GOLD analysis project Ga0209254, IMG submission 187148) | Freshwater lake sediment microbial communities from the University of Notre Dame, USA, for methane emissions studies - DIP11 DI (SPAdes)... | ecosystem: Environmental > Aquatic >... | reverse complement strand
CCAAAACAATGCAGATGCGTTACCCAACCTTATTTTTATGGATTCAGATCAGTCAATCAGCTCATATGATCTGATCCAACGTTCTAAGTTTGTTTTGGTTTATAACTCCACCATTGGACTTGAAGCTTCCATCATGGGCATCCCGGTAATATCTGCCGGTCGTGCCCGTTATACCCAACTGCCTACAGTCTTTTTCCCGACCACATCCCAGGAATACCGCCAGAAAGCGGACACTTTCCTGGATATTGATAATATCCAGGTTCCGTCAGAATTTAAACAAAACGCCCGACGTTTCTTGTTCTATCAGCTATATCGTTCCTCGCTCCCTTTTGATGATTTTTTGCAAGAAGATACCATTTGGCCTGGATTCGTAAAATTGCAAAGTTTCTCTGCTCAACAGCTGACTCCATCTAATTCTTCAGCTATAAAAGCCATCCTGGCTGGCGTATTAGAGAATGGAGACTTCTTGCTAGATACTGAACCTTAAACCCAGCCCGATCACCGTTTAGATATCCCAAATCCGTGAAAACTTTAGGATGCTGATTCCATTGATGTCCACTTGGATTGTTACCGACGCCAAATCCGGGATTTCCTGCTTCAAGTATAATGAGAAAGCGGAGGAAAACCACAAAAGAGGTATTATGCCGAAAATTGTCACGATTGTTCACCTGCACGATCGCTACCCGTATGGTATAGGAAATCACATCTCCCTCAAATTTTTAAAACCATTATTCTTTCAAATTAAAAGCTTGTGGTTGTCTTTTCTAGAGAACGATCAGGTCGTGGTCCACTCTGATTTCCAGCTTGAGATGGTCCGCGTACAGTAGCATTTTCCCGCTATGCAATCAATCTTACAAGGAATCATTGAAAGGCAGCCTTTCCTCTTGGAGGACAATTTTGCCAGTTAATCGTAAAACACTCACCTGGTTCGGTTTGACCCTTCTTATTGCTCTGGCAGGCATGGCTGCGGTGACATATCAATCGCGTGAAGGTCCAGGGGTTACTGGAGATTCGGTTTACTATGTGATGGGTGCCCGAAATATACTCTCGGGGAATGGTTACAGCCGATATTCAGGTGGTTGGGAACCTATCCCAATCACGGGCTTTCCCCCCGTTTTTTCGATTCTTCTGACGGGGGCTGGCTTTTTCGGTGGTGATCTATTTGATAGCGCTCGTATGATAAACATCCTGTTATTCGGGGCGAATATATTCTTAGCAGGCTTTTTGACCTTCCGATACACTCGCGCCATCGTGCCCGCGATAATTTCTTCACTTCTCATAATGGCTTCCGCAAGTATGATCCATTATCATTCCTGGGTGATGACTGAGGGTTTATTTATTTTCATCACCCTCCTATCCCTTTTTACCTTGGTGCGTTATTTCGAGACGGATAAGCTGCTTTACCTGGTGATCACTGGTCTTCTAATGGCAGCCTCAACATTGACGCGTTACGTAGGGCTGGCAAGCGTGGGGATGGCAGGACTTGGGATCCTCCTTCTGAGTCGTTTGGGGTGGAAAAAACGCCTGGTCCATATCGTTATCCTTGGCTTGGTTAGCATTACACCATTTATCTTATGGTTATACCGGAACTCCATTGTTAGTAGCAGTCTGGTTAACCGGCAGATTGTTTTTCACTTCATGTCGCGTGATCTGGTGTTAGGATTCATTAGCGAAGCAGTTTCATGGTTTGCCCCACGCATATTAAACTTACCTCATTTTTTGGATGCTTTTCTATTCTTGATCTTCGCCGGTGTTATTCCCTTGTTGTTTATCATTACAGAGGTAAAACATGGGGTTTTACGGAAAGGTTCAACCTGGCAGGGATTCAAAATCCTCCCCTTTTTAATCTTGTTATTCATCCCAACCTATGTAATTCTACTGGTGCTCAACACAACCTTATTGGATGCCAGCACCAGCCTTACAGCCACACATCGCTACCTTTTACCGGTATATGTGATGATGGTGATCATGTTGACCTGTATGGTTTATCGGCTTGTGGCGAATAAGTCCAACGGGCTTAAAATCACATCGCTGGTCATCGCAGTGATATTTCTAGGTTTTTTCCTTTCGGAATCGCTCTCATCCTTACGCGGCCCGGTAAAAGATATGGGATATACCGATATTAAGCGTTCCTGGACAAACGTAGTAGGGGCTCTAAACCAAATCGACAGCTCCCGTTTGTTTATTTCAGATAACGTCGAGTTATTTTACTTTCTCGCTGGGCGTCCTGCATATGCCTTCCCCATCAGTTATGATAACTATACGCAGCAAGAACGCCAGGACTTCAACCTCCAAATCGCCAAGGCTAAGGATCGGCTGGAAAAAGGAGCGATTATTGTTCTCTTTTATCCTGAAGAAGGACAGAAAAAAGCTCTAGATCAGCTAGGCGTGGAAATACTCTATGAATTTCCACAGGCAATTTTTTATCATCTTCCAGGGAAGTAGAAATGCCAAATAATAAAACACCTCAAGTCTCTATCATCCTGCCTGTTTTTGAAGAAGAAAAGACCATCGATGGCGTCATTGTTGAGATCGCTGAAACGCTTTCGGATGACATGTTTAGTTACGAAATCGTGGCTGTTGAAGATGGTTCAAAGGATCGATCCCTTGCCATCTTACGACAACTCCAGGTACGCTATCCAGGCAAAATACGTGTAGCGCACCACACCTACAATAAAGGTTATGGTGCAGCTCTTCGCACTGGGATCCGTATTGCAAAAGGCGATATTGTGGTCTGTATGGATTCAGACGGCCAGCATACTGCAAAATCCATCCCAGAGATGCTCGCATTAATCCCTAAGTATGACATGGTAATCGGTTATCGGACAGAAAGCTACCAGGGTAACTGGTACCGCAATTTAGGCAACCGGATCTATAACAAGTTTGCTAGTTGGCTCTCCAATTTCAAGATCATGGATCTCACATCAGGTTTCCGGGCTATGCGTCGCGAAGCAGTTATTCACTTTCTGCCATTGTATCCATCAGGATTCTCAGCTTCCCTGACAGTTACTCTAGCGTTCTTAAAGGCGGGATACAGCCTAACTTACATACCGGTGCATGTACATCCCCGGGCAGGTGGCAAGAGTAAGGTGAGTTTTTTTCGAGATGGTGGGCGCTTTTTTATGTTGCTGTTGCGTATGGTCATGCTCTATGAACCGATGCGTATCTTTTTACCGATCAGTGGAATCCTGGCTCTGCTGGGAATTATCGCATGGGTGCTTGGAATATGGAACGAGGGGCGATTAATCTTTCCCAACTCAACAATCTTTTTGCTTATAGCAGCTTTGCTGACTCTCTTGTTGGGTCTGATTGCCAACCAACTCGTTAACACCCGCATCCATTATTATGGGGATGAATCCGTATCTGTCTTTGAAGATGAAAACGATCCTGAAAATCATCCATAAGACATGGCGGCCTGTTTTAACCCTGCTGGCTTTTTACCCGCTTGCGCGCATTATCTACACCGATTGGGATGAAATCCGGACCGTCCTATCCAACATCCAATGGAATTTATTCCTTCTATCCCTGTTCCTTCTCTTCCTGATTCTCCCCCTGATGACTTCCATCTCCTGGGTTTCATTGCGATTTCTGGATATCAACCTGCCCTCCAAAAAGATCTTCAGTATCTACTTTATATCCCAGCTTGCTAAATATCTGCCCGGCGGTATTTGGGCTTTCCCTGGTCGGATGCTGGCTTACCAGGCTGTGGGCGTCGAACAATCACGCTCGATCGCCAGTGTGTTCCGCGAAGTGAGCGCGCTGGTATTATCTTCCATTGCTGTCAGTTTGCTGGTTGTCTTTCAAAACATTCCCATTTCTAGCCAGTGGCAATGGGCATTATTAATTGGAGGTGTAGCTAGCATTTTAGCAATCCTCATTACCCAAACCCCATGGTTCTGGCACTTGCTCAAAAAGCTCAATATCAGGAAGATCACCTCACTCCCCTTATCGACTGATGGCAATGGCAATCAACAGACCAGTTTGAAATGGCTGCCGGCTGCTGTTTTTGCGGGCATTGTCTTCTGGTTGGCGATGGGAATTCCCTTTCAACAGCTAGGTCGTGCAGTCAGTCAAGAATCTTACACCCTTACATGGACGGAAACGGCTGCGATCTTTTCGCTTGCCTGGACAGTTGGCTTTGTAGTCTTTTTTGCCCCTGCCGGTTTGGGAGTGAGGGAGACTGTATTAAGCGTGCTGCTATCCACCTTCTTGCCTGTCAGCCAGGCAGTAAGCATTGCGCTGCTCTCTCGCATAGGCTGGATAGTCGTCGAAGCAATTTGGATCCTCATTTCTATCTGGATCAGCCGGGATAGAAAAACTATCATTCCAGCCACTCCAACATAATCCCTTTTGGTTAAATTCACCTTTTTCACAAAATATGGATACATCTCTAACCTCTCCCTCACCTGTCACTTTCTTCGGACGTTGGCGCATCCTGCTGATTGTCAGCTTGATCATTGTGTTCTCCTTCGGGCTGGCGATAAGGTTGATAAATTTTAACAACCCCCCGCTCGATACCGCTGTCCGTCAGCTGCGCTCTTTCATAGTAGCTCGTGGCATGTATTACCAAATGAAACCCCAAGCTGATTCTGTTCAAAGCGAAAAAGCGATCAATCTTTGGCACCAGGCTGAAGTCCTCGAGCCACAGATATTTGAGCGCCTCGTATCTCTTACTTATGTGGTGGTTGGTGGTGAGAAGTTATGGGTTCCACGCCTCTACTCCATCTTCTTTTGGTTGATCGGTGGTGGCACGTTATTCTTTCTTGCCAAACGCATGACAAATCTTGATGGTGCGATGGTCGGTCTCGCTTTTTTTCTCATGGCTCCACTGGGAATCTCCTTCAGTCGGAAATTCCAACCGGATGCCCTGATGATCATGGGTATCATGCTCGCGCTTTTGGCACTCTACCATTGGGAAGAGAAGAGAACCTGGAAATTGGCATTATTGGCAGGGATTGTTGGTGGGCTGGCAATCCTCATCAAGGTCACTGCGGTTTTCTTCGTTGGAAGTGCAGCGGTAGCTTTGGTGTTCACGGCAAGGAAGCTGAAGCTTGTTCTGCGCGATCCTCAGGTTTGGATAATGGCTGCTTTGATGGTTTTCATCCCCTTCTTTTACTATATTTTGGATATACGCTCTCGTTCTTCAGGTTATTTTTCCTTTTGGAATTTATCATTTGCACACTTATTGGCTGAAGTTTCTTTTTATATCCGCTGGATGGAAAATCTAAATAACCTGATCGGTATACTTTTCTTATTGATCGCGCTTGCCGGGGTGACACTCACACCCCGGAAAGGACGTACTCTGCTTGTAGGGTTGTGGGTCGGCTATTTGCTGTATGGATTTGCATTCCCATTCCAGATTCATACCCACGATTACTATAACCTGATATTGATCCCGATCATTGCCCTCAGCCTGGCATCAATCGGGCAACTTGTCTTTGAGAAATTACTTCAACAGCCTTCATTGTGGCAGGTTGCTTTCCTTGGAGTGGCAATATTTTCCCTTGCGATTCCTTTCTACCAGATGCGCTCTGAGCTGATCAATAATGATTATCGAGGAGACTGGGGTGCCTGGCGCAAGATCGGCAAGGAATTCCCAACGGATGGACCAATAATTGCTCTAACCAACGATTATGGCCTGCGTGTTGAATACTTCGCCAATCAACAAGTTACCACCTGGCCTGCAGCAGCTGACTTCCAATTAATGAACCTTCGTGACGAAAATTTTACATTCGACTTTATTAAATTCTTCACTGAAAACACCAAAGGCAAAGCATATTTCCTGGTTACCTTGTTCAATGAGCTCGATGCTCAGCCAGAGTTGAAAGCGATGCTAAATGACAATTATCCAATCTATTCAGATGGTGAAGGCTATTTAATTTACGACTTGCGTCATCCATTGAACCCTCCATCAGAACCCTGATACTCCTCAGATTTATACGCGCAACAAAATTACAGCGTCAATATAAGCCAAGATTTTTTCAGTAAATTTTCCCACCACACCCAATTTGTAACGCTAGTCTGGACTTAACATTAGGCAACCCCCCAAATCTTTCAACTGCCCTTGTGGTACGAATTTAACGCTCTTTCCACCCATATATACTTACCACCTTACTGATATTACAAATCAGGATCGGTGCATACTCCAAGAGGTATTATGCCTAAAATTGTCGCCCTTGTTCCCATGCGTCACCACTCACAGAGAGTCCCGGGCAAGAATTTCCGCCCTCTGGCAGGAAAACCACTTTTTCACCACATTATCAGGTCATTGCTTGACTGCCCCGAGATAACTCAGGTGGTTGTCGATACCGATAGCCCACCCGTGATTCAAGGGTTACAAGAATATTTCCCTGGTGTTACCTTTCTCGAACGCCCTGAACATTTACGCGCTGATACGATATCGATGAACGAGATATTAATGTACGATACTTCGCAAATACAAGCAGATTATTATTTACAAACGCATACCACGAACCCCCAATTACACCCATCTACGATCTCTCGTTCTATCCAAACCTTCCTGGCTAATACTCCTGCCTATGATACGCTGTTTTCAGTCACTCGCCTGCAAAAGCGCTTGTGGGATCAGCAGGGAAAAGCAATCAACCACAATCCGGCTGTCTTGTTGCAAACTCAGGATTTACCCCCAATCTACGAAGAAAACTCCTGCATATATATCTTCACCCGTCAAACCTTGCTCAGTTGTTGTAGCCGCCTTGGTGTTCATCCATATTTGTTTGAGATCGATGCCGCACAAGCATGGGATATTGATGAGGAGCTAGATTTTCTCATCACGGAGTTCTTGATGCAGCAAAATGTACCCTATAAAGGATAAACAAATGACTACCATACTCTTCTCCGCACCTTATATGATCCCCGTGTTACCTCGCTTTCGTCCCTTGTTGGAAAGCTATGGTTTTCAGTTGATTATCCCCGAGGTCCACGAACGCCTGGGTGAAGCGGAGATCTTATCTTATGCTGGTCAGTTTGATGGCACGATCTGCGGGGATGACCAATATACAGCCCGTGTGTTGGAAGCCTGTTCTCCAGTTCTTAAGGTCATCTCCAAGTGGGGCACTGGTATCGACTCCATCGACCAGAAAACTGCTGAAAAGCTTGGCATTCAAGTATGCAATACCCCCAATGCCTTTACGTTGCCGGTGGCCGATACTGTCCTCGGCTATATGCTGACTTTCGCCAGGCATTTCCCATCGATGGACAGGTCAGTAAAATCAGGTCAATGGAATAAAATCCCCGGGCGCTCCTTAAGTGAATGTACACTAGGTGTGGTTGGTGTTGGGAAGATCGGTAAAGCAGTTCTCCGGCGGGCTCGGGCGTTCGGGATGAAATTACTGGGGAATGATATCATCCCGATCGATCCAATTTTCATCTCCAAGAATGGGGTTGAGATGACCTCCCTGGAAGAGCTACTTGCCCGATCTGATTTTGTCAGCCTGAATTGCGACTTGAATCCTACAAGCTACTATCTGATGAGTGCCACAACACTCAGCCTTATCAAACCCTCCGCATTCCTGATCAACACCTCGCGGGGGCAAGTGGTGGATGAGTTGGCTTTGATTTCGGTTTTACAAGCTGGTATGTTGGCTGGTGCAGCCCTGGATGTGTTTGAGTCAGAACCACTCACTTTTAACAGTCCTCTTACGAAAATGGACAACGTTTTACTCGCCCCGCATAATGCAAATTCCAGCCCTAAAGCCTGGGAAAGAGTACATCAAAATACGATCAACAATTTACTTATCGGGTTGGGCATCTCCATAAATAAGGATAAATGATCATGCAAAAAAGTCTCATAGAGAATGAATCATCATTGCCTCCTCGTACAGTCCTTGTTACCGGTGCTGCCGGCGGAATTGGCCGCGCCACCGTCCACCTTTTTGCTGCGTCAGGATGGCGCGTTATTGGTGTTGACCGGGCACCCTTTGATGAGCCATTTCCGCAGGATGGTTTCTTCATCCAATCAGATATTTCCATAGGTCAAAATCTAGAATGGATCTTCAATCAGGTTCACAATCACACCGGCTATCTCAATGCATTAGTCAACAATGCAGCCGTTCAGGTTGCCAAACCCATCATACAGACCAGTGTAGAAGAATGGGATGCAGTGATGGCTTCCAACTTGCGTTCTGTCTTTCTAAGTGCTAAGCTAGCCTATCCATTGTTCAAAGCATCCAATGGAGGGGCGATCGTCAACGTCTCATCTGTCCATGCGGTGGCAACTTCCGCCAATATTGCAGCCTATGCTGCCAGTAAAGGTGGTCTGCTGGCACTTACGCGTGCCATGGCTATTGAATTTGCTCCCGAGAATATCCGCGTGAATGCCATCCTGCCTGGTGCTGTCGATACGCCCATGCTACGGGCTGGTTTAAACCGTGAACATGTTCAAGGAAATGATATCCAGACCCGCCTGGATAACCTTGCCCGCAAGACTGTAAATGGTCGCATTGGTACCCCCGCAGAAATTGCCCATGCTATTTATTTCCTGGCAGATGATATACAATCTTCATTCATGACCGGTCAGGCTATGATCGTGGACGGTGGTGCCACCGCCCGTCTCAGTACTGAGTAATCCGTTGACTTATTGGAAATGCTCCTTATAAAAAATCGAATCTATCCGATCATCCGTGCAGAATGGCCGGGTTTGTTAGTCATATTAATTGGGATTGGTTTGCGGCTATACCACATTTCATCTCAACCTTTGTGGTTGGATGAAATTTACTCTGTTCAAATCAGCCGTCAAGGTCTGTTTGCGATTTTGCAAAATAGTCTGAGAGACCCCCACCCTCCGTTCTATTACATTCTTCAAATGTTAACTTCGGGTCTGTGGAATGTCCAGACCGAATGGGGCTGGCGCTGGTTCTCAGTACTATAGGGCATCCTTACCATACCCGCCTTTTATTTACTCTGTCGTCGCTTTACAGGTCGCCTAGCATCAACGCTTGCTGGTCTGACACTCGCCATCTCACCATTTCATATTTATTATAGCCAGGAAGCTCGGTATTATATTTTTGTTACTTTTCTGACTGTTTTGTCAACAACAGTTGTAGCTGACCTTCTTTCAGAGTCTCATTCTCGACGCCGATGGATTATTTTAACAATTCTTTCACTGATAGGCTTGTACACCAGCTATAATTACCTGCTTATTATTGGCGTTCAGGGATTGATTTTATTAATTCACACTCGCCAACGTGAGTGGTGGGTTTATGCTGCAATCATCGCAGTTAGCTCTGGATTAGCTGCTGTTATGATCCTCCCAACCGTATCTATCAGCGTCCAATCGAATATAAATGCTCCAGCAATGACCTTGATGGATGCCTTAAAATCCCTTGCAGGTGAACCGGTGCGCTTTATCGTTAAATGGCAGCATTGGTTGTTGATGGGTGTGGTGGGTGGAACTGCCCTGTTAGGTATGTAAACATCAATTTGGAAACCTAAAAATAACTTATTAAGCATATATTTTAGTTTACAGCTCATTCTTCCGATTATATTCCTTGTAATTCTAGATATTACACTCGGCATTCGATTACCAAAATATGAGACTCGCCAGATGATCATCCTCCTTCCTGCCTTGCTCTCATTGATTGCGTTGGGGTTGGATTATATCTATATGCATTGGACTTGGGCCATTCCTATCCTTCTTTGCGCTGCTATCGTGATAGGATCTACCGCTGGTTTGTACGCTTACTGGCATATGACAAAGAGCGCCGAAAGCTCGTTGGTACTAAATATTCGCCCTGAGATTAAATCAACTGATACCATCGTCAGCTTAGATTATTATCCCACTGCAACATCTTATTTTTATTTACCAGGTACCCCAGTTTTGAACTATGTCAGGGGGAAAAACGAGGCATCCCAATTCACATACAATTTACTCTTATATCCAATCATTCAACCTGGAACTGCTCCTATAGCAAAGGTAACATTATCAGATATTCGCCATTCCTCACGGTTCTGGGTATTAAACCGTGAGGGAATCCACACTGATGTACAGTCTGCTCTAACTGACCATTGTTCCTTAGTTAAAACTACCATGGTTTCACGATTTACAGCAACACTTTGGGAAAACTGCCAACCATAAGTGAAAATATCTTTAGTCATATCCTAAAACATCTCAATGAAAAAGACCTTCAAAAAAATCATCCCAATTCGCTTTTGGAACTTTTTCTCGGATAACTATTGGGCTTGGCATAACCGAGAGCGCCACGTTGTTGCGCTTCGCTTCAGCTCAAGTTGGAGAGAGAGCCGCCACAGACTTATTAATATTCAAAACAAGCATTTGGGTCAGCGTTGCTTCATTATTGGTAATGGTCCCAGTCTTCGTCAGACAGATTTAACCAAATTGCAGGGTGAGTTGACCTTTGGTCTCAACCGCATTTACTTACTCTTCCCAGAGCTGGGTTTCCCAACCAGCTATCTCGTCTCTGTGAACGATATGGTTATTGAGCAGTGCGCCTCTGAGATGCAAGCCCTTGATTTACCAAAATTTCTTACCTGGCGGGCACGCCGCTGGTTCGGTTATGACCCCGGAGTCACCTATTTGGATACTGACTTCACAGGTGAAGAGGATTTCTGCCCGGATATCACTGGTCGCATCTTTGAAGGCTTCACTGTCACCTATGTAGCTCTCCAGCTTGCCTATCATATGGGCTTTGACCAGGTGATTCTGGTCGGTGTGGACCATAACTTTGTCACCCAGGGTACTGCCAACCAGGCAATTGTCTCTCAGGGTGATGATCCCAATCACTTTGCCCCCAACTATTTTGGAAAAGGCTTTAAATGGCAGCTACCCGATCTTCAAGGTTCAGAACGTGCTTATACACTGGCGCGTGAAGCCTATACAAAGGCTGGTAGGAAAGTTATAGATGCCACTATTGGTGGAAAGTTAAGTATCTTCCCCAAAGTGGATTATTATTCACTTTTCTAGCACATTTCTCAAATTGCCATCCCATAAACTTCCCCTCGTTTCTATCATTACGCCATCCTTTAATCAGGTTCGTTTCCTCGAGCAAACCATCCAATCCGTACTGTGGCAGGATTATCCGAATATCGAATACCTGATTGTCGATGGTGGCTCAACCGATGGCTCTTTGGAGATTATCCAACGCTATGCTGACCACCTCGCCTGGTGGGTCTCAGAACCCGATCATGGTCAGGCAGAGGCTATTAATAAGGGTTTCTCTCATGCTCACGGTCAGATCATTGCCTGGTTAAACTCAGATGACCTGTATTTACGCCAGGATACAGTCAGCCAGGCTGTTAATTCCATGCAAAACCACCCGGATGTCGGTATGGTTTACGCGGACGGGGTGATGGTCGATGCTGACTTGAACATTTTGGATTGGCATTCTTATCCTCAATATTCCATCGCAGACTTGTTGGCATTCAATGTGTTATTACAGCCGACTGTATTCATGCGACAGGGAGTGCTTCAACAAGCAGGCTACCTCCCCACTGACTATCACCTGATCCTCGACCACACCTTGTGGGTGCGGATAGCTGCTCTCGTCCCTCTCCTTCATGTGGCCGATTTTTGGGCTGTGGAGCGTACGCACTCAGACGCCAAGACCATTGCCCAATCCGCCCAATTTGTGGATGAAGCTTTTCGTTTTATACGATCATTGGAGCATGATCCATCTTATCAGCCAGTCTTCGCCCAAAATAGTAAAAATATTTATGCTGGGCTTCATATCTTTGCTGCCAGACGTTTAATCGACGCAAGTCAACCACACCATGCTTTGGAGCATTTCAAACAAGCCGCACACTTCTCGTTTCCTAAGGTGCTTTCAGTCTGGTACAAAGTTCTCCAGGCACTGGGTGGAGTTCTGGGAATGGAAAGATTATTCATAGCCTACCGCCACGCACGTAGGCGTCTGCAACATCGGACCAGCCACCTGGTTGTTAGTAAATCAGGCGTCACTTATGCAGAGCCAATTCTAATGAAGGGGAAAATCGTAAAGTAACCTTGTTAAAACGAATCCCCCTTGCGCCTTTTGCTATAGCAATTTTCCCCATCCTGGCTATGCTGTCTAGCAATGCCAAAGAGGTCAGTTTTAGCGTTGCCATTCGACCTCTGTTTGTCAGCATCGGGATCACTCTGCTGCTGTTGATCGTGCTCCGTCTGGTACTTCGCCAGTGGGATAAAGCTGCCCTGGTTACCTCTTTTATATTGATTTTATTCTTTTCCTACGGTCAGGTTTATTCCCAGCTGGAACAACATCCTCTCGCTGGGTTTTTCATTGGGCGGCATCGGTACCTGATAATTGTGTATGCCTTAGCATTCATAGCAGGTTTATGGTGGTTAATCTTCAAACTGAAGAATAACTCTCAAGCTTTATTCCTGGCAAATATGGTCAGCCTGACCTTGCTCGCAATACCTGTAATTCAATTATCCCTATATTCCGTGCAGACTTCCCTTCAACAAAGCAAGGCTGTTCAGACTGAAATTCATTTGGATAGATCCCTTGAACCAAGCATAAAGCCCCTCCCAGATGTCTACTATATTGTCCTGGATTCTCACACCCGCAGTGATGCCCTGATGCAGGACTATAAGCTTGATAACTCTCCTTATCTCAATGAATTGCGAGATATGGGTTTTTATATTGCCGATTGCAGCCGCACCAATTACGACTATACACAGGGAGCAATTGTGTCCGCGCTGAATATGGATTACCTGATGAACCTGGGTCCATATTTGAAAGCACTTAATTCCAAAGATATCTGGATCCTTTTAAAACAAAGCCGGGTTCAGCAGTTGCTTGAAAATGCCGGCTATAAGACAGTAGCATTCGACACCGGCTATGAGTGGAGCCGTCTGGAGGATGCAGACATCTATATGAGCCTTGGCAGTGATAGTTATGCCATGCAAAAAGTCAACCCGTTTGAAGCTATGCTCATCAAAAGCACAGCCTTCCTTATATTGACAGACTCACAGAACCAAATTCTGAGATCGCAATTCCAGGAAGTAAACTTTCCCTACAGTTTTCATGTGAACACTGAAAACTTCATCCTTGAACAGCTGCCCCAGATTTCCAACGATCCTGATCCTACCTTTACCTTTGTTCATTTGCTTATTCCACACGTGCCTTTTGTTTTTTCTCCCGATGGCAGTGTTGTATCCGACCCGCTCTTCTACAATGGTAAACTCTCCTGGCCCGGGGATGACCAACATCGCATTCTTGGTTACTCCAACCAGGTACAGTTCATTGATCGAAAGATCGTGGATATTGTCAAAACCATTCTGGCCCAGTCCAAGACACCTCCCATTATTGTCATCCATGGAGATCATGGGCTGTTGGATGCGAATCGTTACGAGATTATAAATGCGTATTATCTCCCAGGAGAGGCATCTAAAAGCTTATATCCTACGATTACTCCAGTGAATTCCTTCCGTATCATTTTCGATAAATACTTCGGTACGGATTATGGGCTTCTACCTGATATAAGTTATAACGAATCCGGTCAACCCGTCCCAGAGACTTCACTCAGTTGTCTACCATAAAACATATCAGCTAATGTTCAAGCGATTAATCCTCCATCCTTTTACATTTGCTATATTTCCCGTCCTGGCACTTTTAGCACATAACATCACCGAGGTCGATCCACGCGTCGCTCTTCGCTCAGCTGTTATTTCCCTTATCTGTACAATAATCCTGCTTTTATTGATATTTCTGATTTCCCGTAATTGGGAAAAAGCTGCCTTCTCCACAACATTGATCATTATCCTTTTTTTTGCATACGGACAGGTATATGAAGTCCTCCAAAAAATATCCATCCATGGGGTCATCCTTGGGCGTCACCGCTATTTGGTTGTACTCTTCATCATCGTTTTTCTGCTTGGGTTATGGTTGATATTTGGTCGTATAAAAAATCCACATAATGCCTCTCAGCTTATCAATCTTGTCGGTATTTTCTTATTGATCTACCCCACCTATCAAATCATTAACCATGTGGTCCACACTTCCCTAAGTGAACAGCGTATGATCAAGGTTTCCCCAATAATCAACTCCCTTGCTGTTCAGAGTTCGAACAAACTTCCGGATGTCTATTTCATTGTTTTAGATGCTTATTCGCGTGGCGATGCATTATTGCGAGATTTCAGCTATGATAATTCCTCCTTCCTGCAAGACCTACGGGGTATTGGTTTTTTTGTCGCTGATTGTAGCCGGGCAAATTATGTCAGCACACATGGCTCGCTGACAGCCACATTGAATATGAACTATATACCTGCGCTAAGGGAGGAATTCGCTGCGCAAGGATTTATAAGTAATGAAGACCTCTGGATCTTGATCAAGCAGAGCAAGGTCAGGAGCATGCTTGAATCGATGGGTTATAAAACCGTTGCTTTTGAGAGTGCGTTCGATTGGAGCCGCTTGCAAAATGCGGATGTCTATCTGAAGCATACAGGTGTGCCCTATGAGATGCAGGTGATGCAACCTTTTGAGGCAATGCTGATCCGTAGCACAGGTTTACTGATCTGGTCTGATTCCACATATAAATCCTTACCCGATTATAAACATACCATTTTTGGTGCTACAAATTTCCCGTTTGAGTTCTTCATCAATCAACAATTATTCATTTTGGATCAATTACCTCACCTGGCTTCCTTCCCAGGACCAAAATTTGTCTACGCTCATATTATTATCCCCCACCTCCCGTTTGTCTTTAAAGCCAATGGAGACATCCAGACTGACACAGGGTTTTATAGCAAGGATAATTTCAGCCCTATTGATGAAGAACATATTATAGATGGATATACCAGTCAAATCGCGTTTCTCAATAGCCGTATGATTAATATCCTTCAAACCATCGTGGATAATTCAGACACTCCTCCTATCATTATCCTGATGGGCGATCATGGACTAAATAAGGATAATCGGCAGTTGAATCTAAACGCCTATTACCTTCCGGGTAATGGAGAAGGAGCATTGTACTCAACGATCACCCCTGTCAATTCATTTCGGGTGATCTTTGACACGTTTTTCAACACCGATTATGACCTCTTGCCTGATTTCAGTTATAACGGAGCAGGCATCCCGGTTCCCGAAATTTATCCGGAATGTATTCAAAAATAAAATCGAACATGCCACCACTGGTATCCATTGTCACTCCTTCATATAACCAGGCAGGTTTCCTCACAGAAACCATCCAATCGGTTCTAACACAGGATTATCCAAATTTTGAATATTTTATTGTGGATGGTGGTTCAACCGATGGGTCCGTGGAAATCATCAAACAGTTTAAAGACAAACTTGCTTGGTGGGTTTCCGAACCAGACCTGGGTCAGGCAGATGCGATTAACAAAGGCTTTTCTCATGCCCATGGCGAGATATTTGCCTGGCTCAACTCAGATGACACCTACCAGCCTGGAGCAATCTCACAAGCGGTGGAATCCTTGCTCGCCTTTCCTGGTGCAGCCCTTGTATATGGAGATGCCAATTTGATCGACGAACAAGGGAACATCATCGGTCGCTTTCCATCCCGCCCGACGGACCTGCATAAGTTGCTGAGGGGTTCTGTCCATATCCCACAACAGACCACTTTCTTTTGGTCCCGGTCTTGGGAGCAAGTGGGGCCTCTCGATCCAACTTTTCATATGGCCATGGATTATGAACTTTGGGTGCGACTTGCTAAACATGCATCTTTGATATATGTACCTCGCCTATGGGCTAATTTTCGTTTGCATAATGCAGGGAAATCGATCACGATGGATGATCGCTTTTACCCCGAGATGATCCGGGTCTATCAACGTGAACGCGGAGATGGAATATCCTTACTTATGGTTCGTTGGCGTTTACGTCGCATGCTTTATGCCTGGCTGCCTCTCCGCCTGCGCCTCAGGTTGCGTCAGATCTTTAGTCCCCATTATCCAGGTTGAATTTACTGGAAATACTATTACAATTAGGTATATCCCTTTTGGAGGCCTGAATATATGTTATTTGAACCAACATCTATCCCCGAAGTAGTCCTCATCACCCCTCAGGTGTTTGGGGATGATCGCGGTTTTTTTATGGAAACCTATCAGGCTCAAAGGTTCGGTGCTGCAGGTTTACCATTCATCTATGTTCAGGATAATCATTCAAGCTCCCAGCATGGTACTTTACGTGGGTTGCATTACCAGATCCGCCAGCCACAAGGAAAGGTAGTGCGCGTCCTGGTAGGCGAAATTTACGACGCAGTAGTTGATTTGCGTCGTTGGTCAGCGACATTTAAGCAGTGGGTTGGGATTGAGCTCACTGCAAATAACAAAAAACAATTATGGATACCACCCGGTTTTGCCCATGGATTTTACGTGCTAAGTGACAGGGCTGAGGTGGCTTATAAAGCTACCGATTACTATGCACCCGAATGGGAACGTACCCTGCTCTGGAACGATCCTACCATAAACATCACCTGGCCAATCCCTAAGGGTGAAGAACCTATCCTCTCGATAAAAGACAGACAGGGAAAGCTTCTCTCAGAAGCAGAAGTTTACGAGCAGGAAATAAAATGAGGAACGTCCTCGTGACTGGTGGAGCCGGGTTCATTGGTTCCAATTTTATACGTTTTCTACTTAATACTGAGCCCAATGTCCATGTACTTAACCTGGACGTGCTTACTTATGCAGGCAGCCAGGAAAACCTCAAAGGATTAGCCTTCCCAGAACGGCATACATTTATTAAGGGTGATATATGTGACCGGCCATTGGTAGATCATATCTTCCACTCAAATAAAATAGACACCGTGGTTCACTTTGCTGCTGAAACCCATGTGGATCGTTCGATCCACACACCAGAACTATTTATGCGCACCAATATTGTGGGCACTTTCACCTTGTTGGAAGCTGTCCGCCAGTATTGGCTTGTAGAAAAGGCTTTACCAGCTGAGGATTTACGCTTCCACCATATTTCTACGGATGAAGTGTTTGGAACCTTAAAACCCAACGACCTAGCCTGGACTGAATCTACCCCTTATGCACCCAACTCTCCCTATTCCGCCTCCAAAGCTGCCAGCGATCATTATGTACGGGCATATGGTCATACATACGGTCTGCCTTATTCCATCACCAACTGCACCAATAATTATGGTCCGCATCAGTTCCCCGAAAAGCTGATTCCTCTCATGATCCTGAATGCAATGGATGGGAAAACCCTCCCCATTTATGGGGATGGGGGTCAGATCCGTGATTGGTTATTTGTAGAGGACCATTGTGAAGCTATTTGGATGGTCCTGCGTAAAGGTCGCATAGGACAGACTTACAATATCGGCGGGGGTTC
>Ga0209254_10002316_pt1 | contig 17275 bp, 18 predicted proteins | sample FrelakmetDIP11DI_FD_187148 | JGI IMG/M metagenome (GOLD analysis project Ga0209254, IMG submission 187148) | Freshwater lake sediment microbial communities from the University of Notre Dame, USA, for methane emissions studies - DIP11 DI (SPAdes)... | ecosystem: Environmental > Aquatic >... | reverse complement strand
CGCCGACTGGTTCGGGCGGCTCGAGCACGGGCTCGGCTTCGTGCTCGTGCGCGGCTTCCCGGCGCGCGAATGGAGCAGGCAGGACGCCGCGATCGCCTACTGGATCATCGGGCGTCACCTCGGCGAGCCCGTGCCGCAGAACACGGCAGGCGAACTGCTGGTAGACGTCCGCGACACCGGCGCCGCCGCGAACGACCACAACACGCGGCTGTACCGGACCCGCGCCGAGCTCACCTTCCACACCGACGGCGCCGACATCATCGGGCTGCAATGCCTGCGCGCCGCGAAGGCCGGCGGCGTTAGCCGCATCTGCTCGTCCGTGCACGTCTATAACGAGATCGTGCGGCGACGGCCCGACCTCGCGCCGCTGATGTTCGACGTGTACCAGCACCACGCCCACGGGCAGTTCGGCCCCACCGGACCGCCGACGTTTCCCTACCCGATCGTCACGCTGAAGGACAAGGTGTTCCGGATGTTCCTGCTGCCCTGGTACATCCGCAACGCCGCCGCCGATTTCCCGCAGGTGGCGCGGCTCTCGGATGCGCAGCGCGAGCTGCTCGACCTGCTCGAGGCGATCCCGCTCGAGGACGGCGTCGCCCTCGACATGTCCTTCCAGCCGGGCGACATGCAGTTCCTGAAGAACAGCGTGATCCTGCACGCGCGCTCGGACTACCAGGACCACGTCGACCCGGACGAGAAGCGCCACCTGCTGCGCCTCTGGCTCGCCGCACGCCGCTTCCGCGACGGCGACGAGTTCCTGAGGCGGGGCGTCGGTCAGGTGCCGGTGGCGGCGAGGGCGCGCACGTCCGAGGCCCTGAACGCCTTGCCGCCGATGGCCCAGTCTCCACTCTCGAACTCGTTGATGCGCACCCATGTCACGGGCCGCATGCTCTCGCCTTCCACTTCGATCATCGCTGCGGTGACTTTCGCGATGAGCTCCTGCTTCTGCTTCGGGGTAAAGACGTCCTTGATGACGTCGATGGTAACGAGTGGCATGTCGTGTCTCCTTCAGGCTGTCAGTTTCGACTTCAGGTGATCGATCACTTCACGCATCGGTCCGCTCGGGCTGAACTCGACCGCTTCGTAGTCCTCGTCCACCCAGACGGTGTGCCCGGGCGGCCAGTAGTACACGTCGCCGGCACGGACGATCTCCTCGGTGCCGTCGGCGTACCGCACGTGAATCGAGCCGCTGAGGACCGTCCCCCAGTGCGGGCACTGGCAGAGGTTCCTCGGCATTCCTTCGAGCAGAGGGGTTGCGTCCGCACCTTTCGGGAAGCGGATGCGTGCGACGTTCAGGTCCGACCAGTCCTCGGCCTGGATGCAGACGCCGCCCGCCTCGAGGCGTGTCGGCAAAGCGGTTCGTTGCTGTTTCAACGGGGGTCTCCTTGCGTGCTTCCGGTGGCGGACCTGTTCCGCCGCCGGTGAGCAGAGATTTGCACGCCCGCACCGCCGAAGCTTGCAGGTCGCATGGAGAATTCATGGAGGTTTCTGGGACATCCCGCCGGACTGATCTATGCTCGCCCGATGCTCTACCGGTTCGGCCCCTTCGAGCTGGACATGGCCAAGGTCGAGCTCCGCGCGGATGGCAAGCCACGCCCCGTGGAGCCGCAGGTCTTCGCGCTGCTCGCGCTGCTGGTCGAGAATCGCGAGCGGCTCGTCTCCAGGGACGAGATCATCGAGAAGGTGTGGGACGGGCGGGTCGTCTCGGACGCGGCCGTCGCCAGCCGCGTGAAGTCGGCGCGCCAGGTGCTGGGCGACGACGGCAAGGCGCAGCGCTTCATCCGGACGGTCCATCGCCAGGGCTTCCGGTTCGTCGCGGAGGTGAAGGCCGCGCGGGCGGCGGCTGCCGGCGCAGCAGACTTGGCGCGGGGCGCCGAGGCCGCGACGCAGCCCGTCGTCCCGGCCTCGCGACCGTCGATCGCCGTGCTCCCGTTCCACCTGGTGGGCGACGCGGGACCGCATGCCGCCATCGCGGAAGCCCTGCCCCACGACCTGATCACCGAGTTGTCGCGCCTGCGCTGGCTCATGGTCACCGCCCGCGGCTCGTCGTTCCGGCTGCGCGAAGCGGATCTCGACATGGGCGAGGTCGGTCGCCTGCTCGGCGTACGCTACTGCCTGACGGGCACGGTCGAGGTCGCGGGCGCGAGCCTCGCCGTCACGGTCGAGCTGGTCGACACGCGCGACGCGGCCGTGGTCTGGGCGGAGCGCTACGCCGGGTCGATCGATGACGTCCACGAGGTGCGGTGGCAGATCCGCTCCAGGATCCTCTCGGCGCTCGAGATCCAGATCCCGCTGCACGAGGCCACCCTTGCGCGCCTCACGGTGACCGGGAACCTCGACGCCTGGTCCGCCTATCACCTCGGCCTGCAGCACATGTACCGCTTCAACCGCCGGGACAACGCCGCGGCCGCCGCCCTGTTCCAGCGGGCCGTCGCCCTCGACCCCGGCTTCGCGCGCGCGCACGCGGGTCTCTCGTTCGTTCATTTCCAGACGGCGTTCCTGCACCACACGGACGATCTGGCCCGCGAGATCGACCTGGCGCGCCGCTTTGCCGTCCGCGGCCTGGAACTCGACCCGCTGGATCCCTTCGTCAATTTCACGATGGGGCGCAGCTACTGGCTGGAGGGCGACCTCGAGAGCAGCCTCGCCTGGCTCGAGCGCTCGACGACCGTCAGCCCGAACTACGCGCAGGGGATCTACGCCCGCGCCTGGACCGAGACCCTGGCCGGACGCGGCCTCGAGGGCCGCGGGCACGTCGATCTCGCGATGCGCCTGAGCCCGCTCGATCCGCTCTTCTACGCGATGCTGGGAACGAGGGCCTTCACGCACATGGCCATGGGCGAGGACGCGGAGGCGGCGAACTGGGCCGAGCGGGCGGCGCGCTCGCCGGGCGCCCACGTGCTGATCGCAATGATCGCAGCCGCCGCACATGAACTCGCCGGCGAGGAGGCCCTCGCGTCCACGTGGGCAGCTAACGTGCGCGAACGCAATGCCACGCTCACCCGCACGGAGTTCTTCCGCGCGTTTCCGATCAGGCCCGAGGCGATGAGATCGCGGATCTCGAACGCACTGGAGCGCTTCGGGTTCTGATGCGTCGACGGAACCCGGCCACCGGCACCTTTCAGTCCCTCTCCCGCTGGTCCGTCACCAGGTTGAGGCGCTCCGCTTCCTCGCGCGTCAGCAGCCGGATCTGGTCGTGCGGGACCTGCGCCATCAACGTGACCAGCCCGGGGTTCACGCCCATCGCGACGATGTACACGCCGGCCTGGCTCGCCACGAGCTGCTCGAAGGCGAACTCGTCCGGGACCGGCACGCGGTTGGCTGCGCGGTGCACGCCGAGCACCGACCCCGCGGCGAGGTGTCGCGACGCACCGCCGGCGTAGGCGAACGGGCAGGCGCTGTAGCACACGCCGGTGCCGGGCCACGCCGGGTCCGCGGATCGCCGGCCGACGTGCGTCGAGAAGCCGTGCTCCCGCAGCAGGCGGCCCACGGCCATCCCCGCGATCAGGCTGCCCCCCGGCGAGTTGAAGTACACCGCCGCCGCCGTGATCTGCTGCTGCGCAATCACCTCCGCGAGACGCGGCGCCGCCTGGGCGTCGATGAACCCGTCGAGATAGATCGTCCAGGTGCCGCCGGCAGACGACCCCGGCAAGGCGTCCGGGGGCAGCGCCTCGACCCGGAGCCAGGCGCCAGGGACGGCCTCGGTCGCCGCCGGAGCCGCTGCGCTGCACAGCAGCATCGCCAGCGCCGCGAGGCACGGCCGAGGACGGCCGCGGCGGCGGCCAGGCACGGCCTGGCAGGGGGGGAAGGGCTGATGAGGGATCCGCGTTTGCATTGCTGTCGAGGGTCGCGCGAGGCCGCGCAGAAGCTGAATCATCGCCGACTTCTTCGCCAGCCACACTGGCTGGCGTCGGCCACTCCCGACGGCCTGCTTGGATCAGGGACTTGGCGGGGACCGGCACATGCGGCAGAATCCCCGGTCCCGCAGGGTGGAGCCGGCCGAGGCCACGTCTGGGGGAAAGGGACAATGAACAGGGAGCACGCATGAGCCAGGCAGCATTCGCGACGGACTCAGGGTCCATCGCCCTCACGGAGGTGGGGGTGCTGGAGTCACAGAAACCGCCGGTGGTCCAGCCTGCCTGGGATCCCTACGAAGTCTGGCTGACGCGCGTGAAGCAGCCCCGCGAGCGCGCCGCGCGGTCCCGTCGGGACGACTCCTCGCCTGTCACACCGAGGGGCTGGATAATCCGCGTCTGACCGGGCCGCGCGGCGGCTGCCCCGGGACCGATGCCCGGCCTTGCGACGTGCCCGGTTACTTCTTAGAGTGCGGGGTCTCCCCCCACTGATTGCACCGCAGCAAGGAGTCGTCATGAGCGTGACCGGAACCTGGAACCTGACCCTGAACTCGCCCCTCGGCGACCAGAATGCGACCCTGCAGATCCAGGAGGCGGCCGGCGCGTACACCGGCACGCTGGCCGGCGCCTCGGGACCGGCCAACGTCGAGGAACTGAAGGTCGACGGCACGAACCTCGGCTTCTCGGCCGATGCCGACACGCCGGTGGGCCGCCTGAAGCTCGGCTTCAACGGCGCCGTGGCCGGCGACACGTTGACCGGCACCTACAGCACGCCGTTCGGCGCATTCAACTTCTCCGGGACGCGCGCCTAGGCACTCGGCGCGCTTGCCCGCCCACCGGCGGCGGATCGTCCGGGTCCGCCGCCACGACGCGCGACGCCTCGACCGCGCAATCCTCGCAGCCGAAGTAGACCAGCGTGCTGTTGCCGCCGGACGGCACGCCGGGGACTCTGATCAGGGCGCCGGACGTCCCCGCCTCGCCCATCGCCTGCGGAAACGCCCACATCTCCAGGTCGCCGGCCTCCAGCCGCCCCAGCGTCGTGCCTCCGGATTGGTGACTCAGCCGCCTGCGCCCGCGAGGCGCTCGAGCGCACTCGTTCGGTCGGCGAAGCGCGCGACGAAATAGATTACGATGGCGCAGCCGGCGGGGAACAGGAGTTCGTTGACGCAGATCGCCGCGACACGCGCCGCAGGCAGCGTCCCGCCGGTCGCCGCTGCGTGGACATGGTTCAGCCAGAGGATCACTGCGCCGAACACCGCGCCCACGGCGAGGCCGACCAGCGCGTGATTGCGCAGCGTGGAGCGCGGCGTGTAGATCAGGCGCCCGAGCAGGCCGCCGAGCACCGCGTATTCCAGCGTCTTCACGGCGCCAACCTGGTAGACCAGCGGCCCGAGGGTCTCGAGCGGCGCCCCGAGGGTCCACTGCACGCCGCGCTGCACGCCCTTCGCGCCGGCCCAGGCCACCGGCGCGGACAGCAGCCCCAGCATGCCCATGATTGTGCCGCGCTGGCGGGCCGCCAGCGTCCCGAGTGCGATGCCCGCGCAGACCAGCGCGGACCACGTCACGCCCGATGCGATGTCCACGAGGAACTGCGACGCCGTAGCCTTGCCGCCCGCACCGAGCTTCGCGATCAGGATCATCAGCTGCACGGCGATCCCGAGCAGGATCGCCAGCCACGCCGCGACGGACATGACCGCTGCCACGGAAGCCTTCTGCTCTCCGGACATGCTCCCTCCTGCGCTGCGCCGGGCTGGGCCCGGCCGACTCGTGGTTTGGCGCGCAGCATAGCGCGCCTCGCGGGCGCATGGCACCGGTTGCTAACATGTCCGCCTGTTTCCGGATGGACGAGACCGCGTTGTCGCCACACGCAGGACCGCACCGTCGGCGGGCGCATGCCATCGCGGGACTCCTCGCCCTGGCCGCCGGTTGCTCGACCATGACTGAGCCCGGGGCCGCCCCCGCGCCCGAGCCAGGCACGACGCTGCCCGCGAGCTTCGCGGGCGTGCTGCCCTGCCACGACTGCGAGGGCGTGCGTACGCAGCTTGACCTCTGGCCGGACGGCGTGTTCCACCTGCAGCGCGCCTATCTGGGCAAGGCGGGCCGTGACGACGACCGCGGTCGCTGGCGCCGCGTGCCAGAAAAGGACATCTTGCTGCTGCAGGGTGGCAAGGAGATGCCGCTGTCGTTCGAGTGGCGGGGCAGCGACGGGCTCGCGCCGCTCGACGCGCTCGGTCGTCCCGTGGGCGGCGGCACGGCCACGCTGCGGCGGCTCGGGAGGTTCCGGCCGGCGGAGCTGCAGCTCAGCCTGCACGGCATGTTCCGCCACCTGGCCGACGCGGCCCGTTTCGAGGAGTGCCTCACCGGTCGCTCCTACCCCGTCGCGATGGAAGGCGACTTCACGGCGATCGAGCGCGCCTACCGGGACTCGAGCGTCGGGGGCACGGGCCAGCCGATCATGGCGAGTTTCGACGGCGAGATCGCGTACCGGCCCGGCATGGACAGTGGCGGCGCAGCGCCGACGGTAATCGTGCGGCGCTTGGTCGGCCTGTGGCCCGGCGCCACCTGCGAGCGCGCCATGAGCCGCGCCAGCCTTGCCGACACCTACTGGCGTATCGTGCGCCTGCGAGGACAGCCGGTGACGCCGCCGCCGGGACAGCGCGAGGCACACCTCGTGCTCTACAGCAAGGGCGGCCGTTACCGGGGACATTTCGGCTGCGCCAGCTTCGCCGGGCTGTACCGCGTGGAAGGCGACGGCATCGCCTTCGAGGCGCCTGAGTTCACCGCGACCGACGCCTGCTTGACCACCGACCCGGCCGCGACGTCTCCACCCTCCCCGCAGTGGCGGGACGTACTCGCCGACGTGCGCCGCTGGACGGTCAACGCGCAGGTGCTCGAGTGGTTCGACGGAAACGGGCTGAGCATTGCCGTGTTCGAAGCTGTCTACCTCCGATGAAGACCCTGACTTACATGCGAGAGCCTGCCCATGCGAACGATCAAGACCCTGCTGGCCGGCGTGCTGCTGGCCGTGAGCACGCCCGGATGCGCCGCCGTGCCGTCCCCTGACGCGCCTCCGCTCGAGGGCACGGCCTGGGTGCTGACGGAGCTGCCCGGCCGGACGCTGCATGGCGACCCGCCCGCGACGCTGCGCTTCGAGGACGGCAAGGCCGGCGGCCACGACGGCTGCAATCGCTACACCGTGCGCTTTGCGACCCGGGGCCCGGCGATCGACATGTCCATGCCCGGCGCCTCGACCCAGATGGCCTGCCCGCCAGAGGTGATGCAGCAGGCCCAGGCGTACATGGCGGCGCTCAACGGCGCGAAGAGCTACCGCGTCGTCGACGGCAGGCTGCAGATCCTCGGCGGCGACGGCCAGCCGCTCGCGACGTTCGCGCCTCAGTCCACGGAGCTTGCGGGCACGTCGTGGCGCGCCACCGGCATCAACAACGGCAAGGGCGCCGTGGCGAGCCTGGTCAAGGACAGCACCGTGACGCTGGCCTTCGGCGCCGACGGCCGCGCGAGCGGCTCGGCCGGCTGCAACAACTTCACTTCGGCCTACGAGTACGGCGCGCCGCAGCTCACCTTCAAGGCTGCGGCCGCGACGCGCAAGATGTGCGCGGACGAAGGCGTGATGGAGCAGGAGCAGGCGTTCCTCAAGGCACTCGAATCGGTCGCGATCGCGCGCATGGAAGGCAATCGCCTCGAGCTGCGCCGGGCCGACGGCGCGCTGGCGGCGTCGTTCGTGCGCGAACAGACGAAGTAGCTGCTGTCTGCCTTCCTGCAATCGCAGGTCCTGGCGGCACTCGCGTTCGCCGCGGGCCTCGCCGCGTTCCAGTTCCGCGCGCGACCCGCGATCCTCCGGTCCTGGAGCGTCGCGGCGGCACTGAACGGCGTACACTTCCTGCTGCTCGACGTACCCGGCGCGGCCACGCTGGCATTCGTCACGTCGCTGCGGTTCCTGGTGGCGTCGTTCACGGGCGACCGTCGCGTGATGGCGGTCTTCATGGCCTTGACGGCCGCGGGGTTCCTCGCGACATTCACCCGCCCGGTGGGCTTCCTCGCGCTCGTCGCGACGCTGCTCGGGACGTGGGCCTCCTTCCAGCCCGGCGATCGCACGGTGCGCGCCACGCTCGCGATCTGCGCATCCCTCTGGGTGGTACACAACGCCGTCGTCGGCAGCCCGGTTGCGACGCTGATGGAACTGGCATTCCTTGCCAGCAACGCGGTCGGCTGGCGCCGCTTCCACGGGCGGCGCGGCCGCCGAACGATTGACATCGATCGCGGTCGGCGCTAAACGTGCACGCGCCGATGGACACGACCGACATCGAACGCTTCGTACGCGGGACGCTGGGCTGCGGCTGCCCGGACGAAGTGTTTCGCTCGGTCGCGGTGGGCCCCCTGCCTGCGGCGGCCGGCCGGCCGCCGCGGCTCCAGCTGCTAGTGGGCTCGCGACTGCTGATCCACGTCGTGGCGGCACCGACGGGGCCAGCGGCGAACGGCTGGCTCGAGGCACTCGTCGCGGACGGGCGCGCCACGCGCGACCGGCACGGCTACAACCGCTTCCGGCTGGTCGTCACCGAACCGGTTACCGGCGCGGCGCGGCCCGAACTCGACGGCCTCAACGCACGGTTCGCGCGCGCCACTGCCGGGGATGACCGCGCGCACCTGCACGTGCTGCGGGTGGATCAGCTGCCGGCCGGGCTCGCGGTCCCTTCGATCGCGGGCGGCGCGTCCGCGCGAGCCTCGGCTGCCGTGGCGAAGTAGCCGCTGCGGACCAGCGCCGGATCCAGCTGCGCCACGTGCGGCTGGAACAGCTCGAGCAGCAACCCGTCGGGCCCCTGAGCCATGGCGTAGTCCCCCGCCGGATGTCGGCGCATGTCGGTTACCGAGACGTCGGCAGCCCGGAGGCGCGCGACCAGCGCCTCGAGCTCGTCCGTCTCGACCCCGAGGTGATGGACCGTGCCCGCGCCCGCGTGCTTCGGCGGCTGGTCGTAGAGGTGCAGGCGGCCCTCGCCCACCCGCAGGAACACGTTGCGCGCACCGGCGTAGCTGGCATCCAGCACGACGGCCGCGCCGAAATGATCCCGCCAGAACCCGATCGTGCGGTCCACGTCGGAGGCAAACAGGTGGACGTGATGCAGGCTCAGCACTTCCACCTCCCGAAAAACAGGGGACATTCTCCCATTTCCGAGGACGGAAATCGGAGAATGTCCCCTATTTTCCATGTAAATTCGCGCGCATGAAGACACTCAGTCGCCGTGACTTCGTGATGGGCTCGACCGCGCTCGGCCTCGTGCTGGCCTCGCGAGCGGGCGTCGCCGCGGGCAAGGACCCTGCGCCGGTCTACCGCGAGGCGGATCGCCTGCATGAGGAGTCCGTGCAGCGCCTGCAGGACTGGATCCGCAACCCGACGATCGCCGCCGAGGGACGCAACGTCGAGCAAGGCTGCAGCCACATGATGCGGCTGCTGCGCGAGGCGGGCTTCCAACGCGTCGACCGCATGCCCACCGACGGCGTGCCGGGCGTGTTCGCGACGCTGGATGCGGACGCCAGGCGCACGCTCGGCGTGTACTTCATGTACGACGTCAAGCAGGCGAACCCGGTCGAATGGTCCTCGCCCCCGTTCGAGGCGCGCTTCGTGGACCTGCCCGGCATCGGCCGCACTGTCATGGGTCGCGGCGCTGTGAACCAGAAGGGCCCGCAGTCGACGTTCCTCGCCGCGCTGCACGCCTTCAAGGCCGCGGGCCGCAAGCTGCCGGTAAACCTCGTGCTGGTCGCCGAGGGCGAGGAGGAAATCGGCTCCCCGCACTTCGCACAGGTAGTCCGCGCGCCCGAACCGCTCGCGCGGCTCGCGAAGACGGACGGCGTGTTCATGCCCTTCGCCTCGCACGGCCTCGATGGCAACATCACCATCAACCTCGGCGCCAAGGGCGTGGTCGAACTCGAGCTGGTCGCGAGCGGCGAGCGCTGGGGCCGGGGCCCGGGCAAGGACGTGCACTCGAGCCTGCGCGCCACGCTCGACAGCCCGTCCTTCCACCTCGTGCAGGCGCTCAATTCGCTGGTGACGGCCGAGGGCGATCCGGCGATCGACGGGCTCATGGAACTCGTGCGGCCGCTGCCCGCCGCCGACCGCGCGCTGCTCGAAACGGCGGCCCGCCGCCTGGACGAGGCGACCTACAAGAAGTCGTACGCAGTCCAGCGATTCGCGCACGACGCCGACTTCCGCCAGGCGCTCGAGAACCTGGTCTCGCGCCCGACGGTGAACATCGAGGGCCTCGTCGGCGGCTACACGGGCCCCGGCGGCATGACGGTGCTGCCGACAAAGGCCACGGCCAAGCTCGACCTGCGCCTCGTCCCGGACATGACCCACGAGGACACGATCGCCAAGCTCAAGGCGCACCTCGAGAAGCGCGGCTTCGGCGACCTCGAGGTGAAGGTGGGCGGCGGCTACGACCCCACCACGACGCGCGCCGACTCGCGGCTGATCCAGTCTCAGCTCGCCGTGTACCGCATGGCAGGTGTCGAGCCCGTGCTGTGGCCGCGGCTCGCGGGCTCGTGGCCCGGCTATCTGTTCACCGGCGCGCCGCTCGGCCTGCCGGCCGGCCACTTCGGCCTCGGCCACGGCGCGCGGGCGCACGCACCGGACGAGTACTTCCTCATCGACTCCCAGGACCCGAAGGTCACGGGGTACCGCGAGGCGGTGCGCTCCTACGTCGACTACCTCTACCAGCTCGCGTGAGGTTCCGATGACCCACTTCGACCGCGGCGCCCTGGCGCTGCTGCTCGCCGCCCTGTGCGCCGCGCCGGCGCTTGCCGAGACCACATCCGTGCAGAAGCAGTCCGCCCTCGCCTATCCGCCGACCCGCATCGTGGACGTGGTGGACGACTACCACGGCCGCAAGGTCGCGGACCCCTACCGCTGGCTCGAGGACCTCGAGTCCGCGGACACTGCAGCCTGGGTCGCCGCGCAGAACAAGGTCACCTTCGCCTTCCTCGAGGCGCTGCCGAGGCGCGAGCAGATTCGCCGGCGGCTCACGGAGCTGTGGGACTACCGCCGCACGGGCCTGCCGGTGCTCGAGGCCGGACAGACCTGGTTCCAGCAGAACAGCGGCCTGCAGCGGCAGGCGCCGCTGTACCGGCAGTCGGCCCCGGACGCGCAACCGTCGCTGGTGATCGACCCCAACACGCTCTCGCCCGACGGCTCGGTACAGATGGCGCAGTGGTCGCCCTCGCCGGACGGCCGGCACCTCGCCTACACGCTCGCCAAGGGCGGCTCCGACCTGCAGGACATCCGCGTCCGCGACCTCGCTACGGCCAGGGACCTGCCGGTCACGGTGCGCAACACAAAGTTCAGCGGCCTCAACTGGACCAGGGACGGCAAGGGCCTTTTCTACTCGCGCTACAAGGGCACCGAGGCCGCCGCCGACTTCGCCGACGCCAGCGAATTCCACCAGCTCTGGTACCACTCCGTCGACGGGCGCACGCCCGACCGGCTGATCTTCGAGCGGCCGCAGCACCCGCGCGACAGCGCGGGCGCCGAGTTGAGCGACGACGGCCGCTGGCTGTTCCTGTCGGCCGGCAGCGGCACCACGAACAACCGCCTCTGGGTCGCGGACCTCGGCTCGGCGCAGCAGCCGAACCTCGCCGCGACCCCGCAGCTCATGGCGCCCGAGGAGGACGCCATCCATGAACCGCTCGGCGTGGTCGGGCAGGATGTGTACCTCTACACGACCTGGCAGGCGCCGAAGGGCCGCATCGTCGCGGCGCAGGTCGGCGAGGGCGACCGCTCGAGGTGGCGCACCGTGGTTCCGGAGGGCGAGGACGCGATCGTCGAGAACGGCGCGCTGCTGTTAAAGGACCGGCTCGCAGTCGTGTACCTCGCCGACGTGCAGAGCCGCGTGCGCCTGTTCGCGCTCGACGGAACGCCCAAGGGCGAGATCGCACTGCCGGAACCGGGGTCGGTGACCGGCACCGCATCGGGGCTGGGCGGACTGAGCGGTCGCAGCGACGGCCGCGAGCTCTACCTCAACTTCGTCTCCTTCCTGCGTCCGGCCACGATCTACCGGTACGACCTGGGCACGGGCGCGCTCGAGCCCTTCCATGCCCCGCGGTCGACGTTCGACGCGTCGAAGTTCGAGACGCGCGCGCTGTTCTACGCCTCGAAGGACGGCACCCGCGTGCCGCTCTTCGTGACGCTGCGCAGGGGCACGAAGCTCGACGGCAGCCACCCCACGGTGCTGTACGGCTACGGCGGCTTCAACATCTCGGTAGTGCCGAACTTCTCGCCCGCGGTGGCCGGCTGGCTCGAGATGGGCGGCATCTACGCGGTCGCCAACCTGCGCGGCGGAGGCGAGTACGGCTCCGACTGGCACCGCGCCGGCACGCGCGAGCGCAAGCAGAACGTGTTCGACGACTTCATCGCCGCGGGGGAGTACCTGGTGCGCGAGAAGTACACGACGCCGTCGCGGCTCGCGATCCATGGCCGTTCGAATGGCGGCCTGCTGGTCGGAGCCACGATGCTCCAGCGCCCGGATCTGTTCGCGGTCGCGCTGCCCGGCGTCGGCGTGCTCGACATGCTGCGCTACGACGAGTTCTCGGCAGGGCCGTACTGGGCGGACGACTACGGCTCGTCAGACGACCCGGCGGCGGCGCAGTACCTGCTCGCGTACTCGCCGCTGCACAACCTCAAGGCGGGCACCTGCTACCCCGCGACGCTGATCACCACGGCGGACCGCGACGACCGCGTCGTGCCGAGCCACTCGTTCAAGTTCGCCGCGGCCCTGCAGAAGGCACAGGGCTGCGCGAATCCGACGCTGATCCGCATCGAGGTGGCGGGCAGCCACGGCTATCGGCCCACGGACCGCATCATCGCGGAGTGGGCCGATATCTGGGCGTTCACGCTGGCCAACATGGCGCCGTGACGTTCACTTCCGGGTCGAGCCAGTCGCCGCGTCTCAGCGCCTGAACCGCCCCCGCGTGCGCTTCATGTGCGTCACGTGCGTGCCTTCGCGGGCGACCTTCGAGTCGCCCTTCCCCGCGTGCAGCTGCACGTAGCTGCCGTCTGGCTGCATCTGCCAGGCGTTGCGGCGGTCCTCGAGCTGCACGACGACGTCCTCCCACAGGCGCTCGCGCAGGTTGCGGGCCGCGACCGGTGCGACGGCCTCGACGCGTCGTGACAGGTTTCGGTCCATCCAGTCCGCGGAGCCGATGTAGAACTCGCCGTCGAGCGGATCGGCCTGCCCGTTCGCGAAATGGAACAGCCGGCCGTGCTCCAGGAACCGCCCGACGATCGAGCGCACGCGCAGGTTCTCGGTCCAGCCCGCCACGCCGGGCCGCAGGCAGCAGAAGCCGCGCACGATCAGGTCGATCGACACGCCGGCCTGCGACGCCTCCGACAGCGCCTCGCACACCGGCAGGTCCTCGAGCTGGTTCATCTTGGCGACGATGCGTGCCGGCCGGCCGGCCCGATGGTGCTCGATCTCGCGCCGGATCAGCTCGATGATCCGTTCGCGCATGTTGATCGGAGCCACCAGCAGGCGCTCGAAGCGCGGCTTGCGCGAGTAACCCGTCAGGTGGTGGAACAGGTTCACGACGTCGCGCGTGATCACCGGATCGCAGGTGAACAGGCCGTAGTCGGTGTACATCCGCGCGGTCTTGACGTGGTAGTTGCCGGTGCCGATGTGCGCGTAGGTGCGCAGGCCGTCACCCTCGCGGCGCACTACGAGTGCGAGCTTGGTGTGCGTCTTGAGGCCCCGCACGCCGTAGATCACGTGGTCACCGGCCTTCTGCAACTCGTTGGCCCAGTGCAGGTTGCGCTCCTCGTCGAAGCGGGCCTTGAGCTCGACCAGGCAGGCCACCTGCTTGGCGTTCTCCGCGGCCCGGATCAGCGAACGCACGAAGGGCGTGTCGTCGCCGAGCCGGTAGACCGTCATCTTGATGGTGGTGACGCACGGGTCCTCGGCCGCGTCGCGGATGAAGCGCTCGACCGTGGCGTCGAAGCTCTCGTAGGGGTGGTGCACCAGCACGTCGCCAGCGCGGATCACGGCGAACAGGTCCGCGTCCTCCTCAAGGCCCAGCGGCACCACCGGCGACCACGTGGAATCGCGCAGATCGGGCAGCGGCAGCGAGGCGATCTCAAACAGCGCGGTGTAGTCGAGCGGGCCCGCGAGCTCGAACACGTCGCTGTCGCGGAGCTCGAAGCGGCTCATGAGCCCGTCGCGGATCCCGGACACCGGCGCGCCGCCGAATTCGAGGCGCACGACGGGCTGGAACCGCCGCTGGCGCACCTGCTCCTCCACCATCTCGCGGATGCTGTTGTCCGCGTCCTCCTCGATGGCGACGTCCGCGTTGCGCGACACGCGGAACAGCATGGCGTGCTCGATCGCGACGCCCGGGAACAGCTTGTGCGCGCTGACGCGCACGAGGTCCTGCAGCGCCACGTAGCAGCGCTCGCCGTCCCGCACCCCGGTCCGCAGCGTCACCCACTGCGGCAGGCTCGTCGGCACCTTGACGCGCACGTGGACGGAATCCGCGAGCTCCGGGTCTCGCAGCACGAATCCCCATGACGTCGACAGGTTCGACATGAACGGGAACGGGTGCGAGGGGTCGAGGCTCAGGGGCGTGAGCGCCGGCGAGACGTGCTGGTCGAAGTAGTCGTCGGCCTCGGCGCGCTGGGCATCGGTGAGCTCGTTCCAGCCCGCCAGCCGGACGCCCTGCGCCGCGAGCAGCGGACGCAGCCGGTCGAAGCAGGCCGCCTGCTCCACCAGCATCGGGAACAGCGCCGCGCGCAGCCGGTCCATGTGTCCGTGGAACTGCCCGATGCTCGCGGCGTTGCCGCTGGCGTAGGCGCGGGTACGCATCGCTCCCACGCGCTTCATGTAGAACTCGTCGAGGTTCGACGTGAAGATGGCCAGGAACTTGAGCCGCTCGAGCAGCGGCGTGCGGTCGTCGAGCGCCCCGCTCAGCACCCGGCGGTTGAACTCGAGCCAGCTCAGGTCGCGATCGACCCAGGCCTCGCGCAGCAGCGCCTTGCGTCGGGACCCGACGTCCTTGCTCACCAATGAACTCCTGCCATGCCAGCATTCCAGTCTCGACCGTCAATGCTACGACTTTGTGAACCAGGCTGCCGGGGACACCCGCGGCCGGGGCCGGCGGAACTCACGGTGCGGCGCCGATCACAGATTGAGACATCCGTCCCGGCACGGGTTGCCTCGAACCCGGACCATGTCGTACTTGGGTCGTCACCGACGCAGGACAGCAGGCAGAGGGCCCGTGGCATTCGTCATCGTTTCGGCGGGACACCTGACGGATTCGCGGCTGCGCACCCTGCGCGCGAGGCCGCTGCTGCTCGTGGCCGGCCTGGGCCTCGCCGTGCTGATGGGGTGCTGCATCGGCCTCGGTTACCGGCTGGCGCAGCTCGCCACCCCGACAGTCGTCGCAAATCCCGTCCAGCTCGACCAGCCGGAATTTCGCGCGCTGGTGCATCGCGTCGGCACGCTTGCCGGGCGCCTCGTCCAGCTGGAGAGCGAGGCCGCCGCCCTGGCACGGCGGCTCGGAGTTGCGCCGGTCGCGGCGACCCTGACACGCAGCCCGCGCCGCGAGTCGAGCGGCGGGCCCATGGTGCCCGTGGCGGGACTCCATCGGCTCGAGGCCGACTTTGCCAGGCTCGAGGACGCCATCGGTGACCTGTCCGCCGTCGCGGCCGAGCGGGACCGCGAGACCATGGCCTTTCCGAACCGCATGCCGGTCGCCGGGAGGAGCGTACCCGTCACTTCGCATTACGGAACACGCCGCGACCCGTTCACTGGGCGGCTGGCTCGCCACACGGGCCTCGACATCCCGGCACGCCACGGCACGCCGATCCTGGCGAGCGGCGGCGGGCGCGTGGTGTCGGCTGGATACAAGGGCGCGTACGGCCGGACGGTCGTCATCGACCACGGCGACGGCGTGTCGACGCTGTATGGACACGCCTCGCAGCTGCTCGTCCGACCCGGCGATGTCGTGATGCCGCAGCAGAAGATCGCTCTGGTGGGCTCCACGGGCCGCTCCACCGGCCCGCACCTGCACTTCGAAGTGATCCGCCACGGCAGCCGTGTCGAGCCGCGGCAGTACCTCGCGCACGTCCTCGACCGCGCGCCGGGACGCCGCGACCGATGACCCGATCTGCCTCCACGCGACAGCTCGCCTCGGCGCGCCTCGAGTTCGTGTCCGACGTGCGGAGGCGCGCCGTGCTGCGCGCGCTCCTGGTCACCGTGCTGGTCGCACTCGCCGGCGCCGCCGGATTGCGGCTGCACGCCGACGGCGTGACGTCCGCGGACCGGCGGACCGGGTTGCAGCAGGAGAACACGACCCTCAGGGCCGAGGTCGCGCGCCTGCAGGCCGAGCTCGAGCTCGAGCGCGCGACGCGGTCGGCCCTCGGCCGGCAGGTCGGCGATCTCAGCCAGCGGGTCGCCGACCAGGACAGCCAGCTTGGCTTCTTCCATGCGCAGAGCGGCCGCCCGCGCAGGGCCGCGCCGTCGAATTGAACCCGGAGGGACGCAGATGATGTTTCGCAGGAAATCGGACCAGTCGATCGAGGTCACCAGACTCTCGAGCCTGATCGACAACGGCGTGGAGATCGTGGGCGACATCATGATCAAGGACGGCCTGCGCATCGATGGCCACGTGCAGGGCGAAGTGCGCTGCCGGCAGGACGCCCGCGGGCTGCTCGTGCTGAGTGAAAGGGGCAGCATCCAGGGCTCGGTCAAGGTCTACGACGCCGTGATCAACGGCACGATCAACGGCGACGTCGAGGTCGAGCACTTCCTCGAGCTGCAGGCCAGTGCGCGCGTGTGCGGCAACATCCGTTACCGCCAGCTGCGGATGGAATGCGGCGCAACCGTCGACGGCCGGCTCGACCGCCTCGCCGAGCAGCCGGCCGAGCGGTCCGCGACCGACAACGTCGTGACGCTGCAGCGCGCGCAGGCCGCCGAAGGCTGAGCCTTCGCGGTGCCGGCGGCTCAGCCGCCGTACAGCCGCTCGATCTCCGCCGCGTACTTGGCGTGGATCGGCTTGCGCTTGAGCTTCAGGGTCGGCGTAAGTTCGTCGCCGCCCGGCGGCCAATCGGCCTCGACGATCGCGAAGCGCTTGATCTGCTCGACCCGCGACAGTCCGGCATTGGCCGCCTCGATCGCGGCCGCGACCTGGCCCTGCAGTGCCTCGAACGACGGGGCGACCCCGCCCGAGGCCCGCGCGAGCAGGTCCCGGTCCAGCACGATCAGCGCGACGTTGTAGGGCCGGCGGTCGCCGACGCACACGGCGTGTGCGATCAGCGGGCTCGCGGCCCGGAGCTTGAGCTCGATGTTGGCCGGCGACATGTTCTTGCCGGCCGAGTTGATGATGAGTTCCTTCTTGCGGTCCACGATGCGCACGTAGCCGTCGCCGTC